>OLNZ01000763.1_pt1 | contig 28275 bp, 29 predicted proteins | sample 1672981 | NCBI WGS metagenome assembly OLNZ01 (sample SAMEA3136743, study PRJEB25190) | human gut metagenome | biome: human gut; feature: human-associated habitat; material: faeces | place: Austria | collected 2013 | reverse complement strand
TACTTTCCAGAACGCCCTCCACCAAGATGCCGGAAGCGTCGTCCGCAATATTCTCCTTGGCAGACAGCACCCGGACACCGTTCTTTTTCAGTTTCGCCTTGTTGATAGCACTGTCATAGCGGTTGCGAGCAAAGCGGTCCAGCTGATATACCAAAACGCCCTCAAAGGTGTGCCTGTCGCTGTCGGAGATCATCCGCTGAAATTCGGCACGGTTGTCCGTGGTGCCGCTGATGGCCCGGTCAATATATTCTTCGACAACGGTATAATGATTCGCCTCCGCATATTCATAGCACACCTTGAGCTGTCCCTCAATGGACTGCTCCGTCTGGCTGTGGCTGGAAAAGCGGGCGTAAATGATTACATTCATACAGAATCCTCCTCTCCGATTTTCATTATAATCATCCGCTCTCCGGTGTCGAATGTGCCGCATATTCCGGGTGCTTCAGAAGCCACTTTGCAAAATAGGCCCTGCCCTCGTCGCTGGCGTAAAACTTACGCAGCTCCGGGAGCATGGCCTTGGCAAAGGAGGTAAGCAGTTCCTCCGGCAGTGCGACCTGCGTGTAGTCGATCTTGCGATATTCTCCCATAGGCCACACCTCCTTATCGCTCCCGGTCGGTTCGTCGGCGGTAGTCCCGTTCGCAAAGCTTCACCACAGCATCCTCGATCTGGGCGGCAGTATAGCTTTGCGGGAAATACTTTCGGATGCGCTCCATCGGAATCTTGAGGCGAGCCTTCTGGTTAGCTTTTTCCTCCGACATAGCGGTTTGAATAACCGCCGTGGTCAGCGTCCCTTCCCGGTCAGCCTTGTGCATCCGCCAAGCCTGCGAATAGGACGGGGTGCAGTCGTTGATAGCGCACTGCTCCAGCACCTCCCGCTGGCTGGATTCGTCAAGAAACGAAAGCTCCACGCCGACGGACAAGGCGATTTCGCCTTTATCCATCTTTTCAAGGAACTCTGGGATGAGATAGGTCAGGCGGATAAAGCGCCGCACTGTTTCTCGACTTTCATTTAATGCCTCACCCACAACATTGGCTGTGCGCAACTTTGCCACAGGTTGTGTCGAAGTTAAATCCGTCCGCTTGCCTTGATGGGACAGCGCCTCCATTTTCAGCTTATACGCAAACGCCTTTAAAGAATTTGGATGAAACGTTGCAAGAACTCAAGGACACTAATCACGAGAGCCATAAGGAATTTTACAAACGGCTTAATGAGCATGATTGTAGGCTTGCGAAGCTTGAAGGAAAAAAAATTATACGGCGTAGGAGTAAAAATACAGCGAAAAATAGAATATCCCCCGTAAAGGCATATAAGCGTAAACGGGGGATTGCTTCTTGTCGGGGGCTAATCTTGCCCCCTTTGAATCACTATTCCGAACAGACCGTTCACAAAGATGAATGAAGGGTTCGTATTCGAAATGCACTGGTGGAGCTTACCGGATTCGAACCGGTGATCTCTACACTGCCAGTGTAGCGCGATAGCCAACTTCGCTAAAGCCCCGAACAGCATATAGTGTAGCACATAAAGACAAAGTTGTAAAGTGTTTTTTTAACAAAACAGGAATGCACAATTTCATAACATTACCCGCAAAATCCATTCACAAGTCGGCCGTCTTATTTTCCGCCACGGCAACCTCATCTTCATAATACAATGAAAGCCACTTCACGGATGAAATCAAATCCGTCTCTTGTTCCGCCGCAGGCATTTCACATGGCGAAGCCATATTTCACACGCAAAGCGTATTTCACAAATTCCGCAAGGAATTTATTTCGTTGAAAAGAAACAACCTTTGTCGGTAGACAAAGACGGTTTCTTTTCTGCCAAAGAGCGGCCAAACGGTGCGGAAAAAGAGGTAAAAACCATAAAAAGTACACCAAGAATTCACTATTTACCCCTGTCGGTTCAACAGGAAAGTTTCCAAATTGGTTTCGTGATGGTATTTTAAGGAAGCTGCTCTGTCCTTTTGGATGACAATTTCATTAAAGTCGATTTCATTGATTGACGCGATCGCAGCGATATAATGGAGCATATCTGCCAGTTCTGTACCCAGTTCCTCCTGAAGATCGCTTTCGTCAGAAGACTTCCTGACTGCCCGTTTGTTCTAGACTTCCGCAACCTCACCGAGTTCTTCTGCCAGCTTCATGAACAGACCTTGTTCATTTGCCCGACCGCCGTAGCGGTCAGATAAGTACGCTTGCAAAGCTTCAATTGTGATATTCATGATTTATTCCCCTTTGCGGTATTTATGGAGGCAATCAGAATACGGCGAACCGCGCCGCATTGATTATACAATTCGGCAACAGTTTCTCTGTTCAGAATATCTGACTTCACAAACAGTTCCAACCAATATTCCGTTTCGTAGCATTCTTTCAATGCGATTTGCAGTTTTGCAATAAAATCAGGCTTGCCGTGGGCATAGTTGGCTTCCCGAATATTTGCACCAATAGAAGTCGCAGAACGTTCCAATTGGTTTACCAGTGAATAATGGCCCTTGATCGTTTCGCATAGCTTAATAACTTTGACTGCAAAATCAGTAGAAAGCTCCCGTAGCTTCGATTCGGACATGCAAGCACCGCCTTTCGTATTGGATTATACAGCAGAATAGACGGACTGTGGAGTGAAATATCCTCCGGATGTGAAATAATGACCTTAGGCCATTGTGAAATTTTCCGCTTCGCGGAAAGTGAAATGAAATAAATCCACCAACGCCCGCAGGCATTTCACATGGCGAAGCCATATTTCACACGCAAAGCGTATTTCACAAATCCCGCAAGGGATTTATTTCGTTGAAAAGAAACAACCTTTGTCGGTAGACAAAGGTTGTTTCTTTTCTGTCCTCGTCACATAAAAAAGATATTTTGGCGACTTCAGTCGAGGGAACTGAACTCTCGAATACCACAACAACGCTTGACTTCGATTTTAAATGTCCATCTTTAGCTGTTTGCTATCCCTAAGCGCTTGTTCCACAATACTCTCTTGCCCTAATGAATCATAGTGTTCTTTGAGCCGCTCCCTTAGTCTGAACAGCTTCCCACTTGCAGTGTCAACCAATTGACCATAGGTCACAGCATGAATGTTAGCGCTTGTCGTATTATTCTCTGGATCGATATCTCCAAGCTTTGCGCCGACTACATATGCATCAATAGTCGCAGAGCTATGTAGTTGGGCAGATTTGCGGATTTGTCTAGCATAGAATCCCACTTGATTTACCTCATCAGCAGTAATTTCAAATCCTCCTCGCTTCACCTCAATAATCAAAATTTGATCAGGCTTCATTATTTCACCGGCAGTAGGATCGATTCTATCCGTACATACAGCCTTCAACGAGTATCGCTTAAGACAAATAATATCCGGTCTACGCTTCGGGCTGTTTATCGCATCCAAGTCGTAATCCTCATCCTTAAACAGGCCTTTAACAATCGTTGTTAAGGTTGAATTTGACATAAACATCGGAGAATCAAATTGTGCGCCAAACAGCCATCTAGAGTTAAGTATGAGCGGATGTAATGTGTGCAATTCTTCAGTTGTTTTGTCGTTGTATATACGCTGAATAGCTTCAATAACCACTATGCGCTTATCTATTTCCCCAATTACAGTTGCAAGATCATCAACATTCCATGTGCTGAGTATATCTGTTAGTTTGTCAAGCTGATCTGGTGTCATCCGCCCCAACTGACTTAGGAGTAATTCTCCTTTTTTGGCTTTTTCGATAGATATCATCACTTCAACAGCGCTATGCAGATAATCTGGTGTAATGACAGGATTAACATCCGTCATTTTCTCAATAAAGGCAGATATGTTCCGTTGCCCAGTAACATTCAACTCCTCCAGTTCATCCCGAACATCTCTTATAACATCTAGCCTAATCTCGCTCAAATGGCTTTGCATTACTGATTTTATGAATTGATCGACCTCAGCCTTGACACAATGATAAACGCTTTCCATCTGAGCTGAGTCGATAAAGCCACTCCAATCAGGTAGGACATCATCAATCAAATCATCGGATTTTATAATTACGGTATATCTTTTTGCTGCTTTAAATCTTCCATCAAGGAAAGTTATTTTTCCATATGTCCACGAAGGCTGTCCTACCAAGCGACCAGAAACCCAAAACGCAATGCCATGTTGCTGTGATTTTGCAGCTGTCTTTTCAGAGTCAACAACTGTCATCAATAATTTAGCCTTGGTTGGTGTTATAAATTCCTTTGAAAAGACGACACCTTTGTGTTGAGATAAATCAATACGCTTGCCATTGATTTTTACAACGAACTTCGGGTCATACAAGAACCGCGCAGAGAGTATATCTGTCATTGCAGCTGCATCTGGCAAGTGTCTAAGCACGAATGTGCTTATTCTTGTACCATGTCCAGCCCTATTATCAGTGATGTGCTTGAGAATTTTAAATGGAGAATCCCCCTTAGAAACTGCTATATCGTAAGTATTGCACTTACCATCTTTCCATGTTTCTACGGTATAGCTGTCGGCAAAGCATAGCATCCCATGGCGGCCTACACCATTTCTCCCGTATGCAATTCTTTTTGAACTTTCGACATCTGCTGGAAATAGGACATCCTTGCCTTGCCGCTTTTGACGGTCGTAATTCAATGTCATCCATCTGCTGCGAAATTCCTCATCAGTCATACCAGTTCCATCGTCTTCAACAACGATTTTCTCGTGTTCCTCAAAGGGTATAGTAATGTCCACATTATGCGCACCGGCATCCCATGCATTAGCTACGAATTCCGTTAAAGCAATATCGTTATTGGAGGTAATAGACCTGTTGTTTCTAAAAATATAATTCTCCTCAAAAGAGACGGCGTTATTATCCATTGTTTCCCCTCCTATAAGCAATATGTCTTTTGATCCATACACATACTCAATTTACATTATATTGTATTTCTCGTAAATTTTCAAGGGATACAGCTGAAATCATATAAAAATTATGGTTCTAAGTTCCTTTGAAGGATAACCGCCATTGAAATTTCTCTGATAGAAGGATTCCAATAGCGGCTATTAAAACGTAGAAGCGTGAAGTTGTTAAGTGATGTTATTGCTCCACCTCAGCTTCCACTTCCATGCCGCCGATGAACACCACCTTGACCTTCTCCTTGGACTCTACGATGACGCATTGCAGGATCTGGCGTACCACTGCATCGTCATAGGTGAGCGGATGATTCTTCATGCCGTCGAGGATGGTGAAGATATTGTCCAGTCGGGAGGCCGTATTCTGCCGGTGCTGCTCGGCGGCAGCGTATTCCGCCAGTTCCTTTTCAAGCTGGCGTTTCTCTGTCATCAGATCCGTAATGCGGGGATCGGTGAGCAGCTCCTGCTGATTTTCGGCGGTCACGCTGTTCAGCAGGTTTTTGAATTCCTGATCGATCTGCGCAATGCGGATCTGTATTTCAACGCTCTTGTCCTCTCCAGCCCCGGCACCGAGGCCCAACTGAATGTGTTGTTTGAGGGTTTGCAGGATATTCGGGTCGATCTGCGCTGTTTTAAGGACTGCATCCATGATGGCATTTTGCAGCGGTGCTTCTTCCATCGTCGGCGAGTGATGGCAGTATTTTTTACCGTAGTCCAGCCGGTTGATGCATCGCCAGACGATCCGCTTTTTCCCGCCTACGGTCCATGTGCAGCGACGGTATGGCGTTCCGCATTCGCCGCAGATCAGCAGCTCCGTTAGGGCGTATTTGCCGCAGTATTTGCCCTGTTCCGTAGTGGTGCCCGTTTGCTTGACCTTGCGTTTGGAAGCACGACGGGCCAGTTCCTCCTGTACTCTGGCAAAGGTGGCTGCATCGATGATCGCCGGATGATTGTTCTCCACATAGTATTGGGGCCGTTCCCCAGCGTTGACCCGGACCTTTTTGCTGATGCAGTCCTCCACATAGGTTTTGCCCAGCAGAGCGTCCCCCTTGTATTTCTCGTTAGAAAGGATCGATTGCACGACGCTGGCCTGCCATACCGTTCTGCCCATGGGCGTCGGAATGCCGTCCGCAGTCAGACCGTTTGCGATCTGCTGTAGGCTGTTCCCTGCGAGGAAGCGGTCGTAGATTCGGCGTACTGTGTCTGCCTGCTCCGGGTCGATCTCTGGCTTGCCGTCCGCACCCCGGCGATAGCCGAGGAAGGACTTATAGGCAAAGAACACATTTCCATCCTTGGCACTTCGGGCTTTTCCCCATGCCACATTGTGGCTGATATTCTCAGATTCGCTTTGGGCGACGGAGCCGTAGATGGAGATGTATAATTCCGAGGAAGGATCTATGCTGTGCAGATTCTGTTCCTCGAAGTACACATCTACCTTAAGCTCCCGGAGCATTCGGGTGATCTTGAGGCAATCCAGCGTGTTCCGGGCGAAGCGGCTGATGGATTTGACGATGATCATGTCCACCTTGCCGCGCTTGCATTGGCGGATGAGCTTGTTGAATTCATCCCGCTTTTTCATACTGGTGCCGGTAATGCCCTTATCGGCGTAAATGCCCGCCAGCTTCCAGCCGGGTTCCCGGTTGATGCGATCCGTGTAATAACGCACCTGTGTTTCGTAGCTGTTGAGCTGTTCTTCCTGCTTGGTGGACACCCGGCAGTAGGCCGCCACACGCTTGAGAAGATACTCTGTGCTATATACATTCAGCGGCTGCACAGTTGCCGGAATGGTTCGTACCCGTTTAGGCGCTGTGTTCATGCGCTCCATCCGATCGCTCCTTTCTGACCTGCTGGCCGTTTTTCAGGGTAAGGGTCACGCCTTTATCTGCGTGAAGGGTGATGGCGGTAACAATGGCTTTTACCAGCTCCGTCGAATAGGAGGAGAGCAGCCCCGTATCTAACAGAGCCACTCTCATCTCCATGGTAATACGCTCGCCCGCATCCAACTCATCATATTGCCGGGAAACGTATTCAAATATTTTGTTTTTCAGCAGCTCCTTATCGATTATCGTACCGTCCAGCATCCTGCCGATCTCGTTCTTCAGACGCAGAAGCTCCAAGGACGGCTCGCTGACTGCCGGGGTGTAATGGACCTGCTCCGGGTCGGCAATTAGCTCGTTCAGCCGATCGGTGATGGCACTCAGCAGATAACCAATTCATCGACGGACTCTCCGGGATCCACAAGGATATCGGCTCCGTTGAATTCGTCGGTGGTGAGCATATCCACAGAAATATCGCCGTTGTCTGCGGAACGCCGATTCATGTACCTCTGCCGGTTTTGGATTCGGTAGAATTCTGCATACTGCTCCGGCGTTACCTCCATCAGCATCCCATGCAGGGGGATGAATTTCCGGTTTTGATAGTCCGGCTCCATATCTCGCCTGCGGCACAGCTCCAAGTACGAGATTTCTTGGTAACCCTCGAGCGAGAGAATAAAGCATTTTGCTTTGGCATACTTTTCTTCTGCCATTTGTATTTCCTCCAATCGATCGTTTTGAAAAAATTGCAAAACGATCAACCGGAGGGCTGCGGCAGCCTACGCTGCCACGCAAAAGGCACAGATATAGCAAAACGCACCTGCAAAGCGGCAGAAGCCGCAAAGCAAGTGCGTTTAATTCATCGTTATAATGGTCTGTCAGTTCAGTGTTCGGGCCGTAATACCACGATGATGAAAACAGACTTTTTTTAACAGTTCACCGGGCAGACGATTCGTTAAACAGGTGAATCAAATTGGTGGCTTCTGACGGGCAGAGCTGCACAGCGCCAAGTCCAACGCATAAAAAATCCCTCCAATCCAAAAACTCGGATCTGAGGGATATAGGCGTGTTTTTAGACCCCGTCAAAGCCTCGTTTTTTTTATTTGGCGGGGCGGTATCTTTATTTAGTTCAGTTTTCACCGTACTGTTAGTTCACCAATAATTGAACGGCTGTGCCATTATCAGCATGAACGAAATCCGTATAATTTATATATGGAGGTGAACGCGCAGTGCAGAAACGACCTGAAACGCTCGGAGAAATCATCAAGGCAGCGCGGGATAAGTCTGATTTGACCGTCGAGGAACTGACCGCACGAGTTGGAATTTCAGAGCGATACTTATACAGGATCGAGAATGAGGGAAAAGTGCCGAAGTTTGAAGTCCTCAAAAAGCTCGTCCGGGAATTAGCCATTGATGCGAACTCGATCTTCTACCCTGAGAAGCCGTCCAAAGATTCCGAGGTAGAAGATCTCGTCCGTATGCTTTACAACTGCGATGACCGTTCTATGAAAATCGTCAGGGCAACTGCGAAAGCCGCATTGGAAAGCCAAACAGAAAACGAGTAAAAACAGAGCCGATAACCATTTTCCTCACAGTTGGAGAAAAGGTTATCGGCTCTGCGTCTTAGCGTCTGGCACTTCTGCTTTTGTGATATTCAGTTGCTTTGCATTTATCAATGTCTGCTTATGGCACTTGGGACAGAACAGCGGAAAATTCTTTAGCTCTGTATCTTCCCGTATCTGTACCCTTGTTTTGTTGCCGCAGACGGGGCATAATATAAACTTTTCTTTTTGCATTAAAAGTGCTCCCTTCGGCAAACAGTCAAATGATTTATAAGATATTGCATATAGGACTATTTCATCGAGTATACAGCGGTCAGCTTTTCACGAATGGACTCCCTTAGATTGTGGGTGATAATAATTACTCCCAGCTCTGGCATATCGAGCAGACCTTTTTCTATATCCGAAGCATTTGACTCATCCAGCGCGGAAGTACCCTCGTCAAGAATAACATACTGTACCTTTCGAATCAGTGCGCGAGCCAAGGCAATGCGCTGCCGCTGACCGCCAGACAGGTTTTTTCCGTTCTCCATAATAACGGTGTCCAAGCCATTTGGCAGAGAGTTCACATATTCGTCCAAACAGCATCTGCGGAGAACCGCTGCGATTTCTTCGTCCGTGTACGGCTTTCCAAGCGTAATGTTGAAGCGGACGGTGTCCTGAAAGAGGTACACTTGTTGCTCTACATAGGCGATATGGTCATACAGGCTTGCGGAAGCAATCTCTTTTTGCTCTTGCGTCCCGTACCAAACATTCCCGGAGTACCCATCAAGCAAGCCTAAAATAATCTTCACCAACGTCGTTTTCCCGCTGCCGCTCTCGCCCATGACCGCATACTTTCCGTCAGAACGGAAGGTGTCGTTTCTGTTTTTCAGCACCGGATGATCACCGTATTGGAACGAAACGCCTTCGAGCCTGATTTCGGAAATATCGGCAATTTGGCTTTCGCTTTTGCCGCCGTCCGTGCACTCCATTTCGAATTTTTCCCACAAGGGTCTTGATGCCTTGACCGTCATGAAGTGCTGCACCAGTTCTCCGGCGCCGTTAAAGAAGCTGCCTGCAAGATTGCCGACGGACAATGCGGCACCGGCAGGAGTTGAACCCATTACCGCCGCCAGCAGCGTGACAAACAACAGAATGATCTGTCCCACCATGCTTGCAGTAGCAATCAGAATAGAAACGGCGCTATTTGTCTTGTTATACAGATAGCAGTCCTGTTCCGCTTTCTCGGACGCGGATACAATACGCCCGCAAATTCGCTCACGGAGATTTGAAAGAAAAAAGATTGGAGCGCCCATGACTACATCCTTGTAGCGCTCGGTACTGACCTCCAGTGCGGCGGAGCGTTTGGCATTGGCTGCCTGAAGCCGCTTGCTCGTGAGCTGCGGAAGGACGGAAATCACCACCAGCAAAATCACAGCGGCGATTCCAATGTACAGGCTGAGTAGGCAGAGCGCGCCCAAGGAAAAAACTGCGGCAGCCAGACTCTCAATTGCGGAAAACAAAGTGGCAAAGGACTGTGTGTAAATTTCGTTTACGTCATTGGTCAGCCAAGAAACGTAATGCCCGCTGTCCCTTTCCGTGAAATCGGAATAGCGCAAGGAGGAAATTTTGCTGCCGACCATGTGACGGAGTTCGCTTTTGATTTTCTTCTCAATTTTGGCTTTTGCCAGCAAAGAAGCGTAGTAGACCAGCATGGCTATCAGCCAAATCAGTGCGACAATCAAGAAGGTGTAAATCAGAGCGTTTACTCTGTCACCCTCCTGCTCGTAGGCAGTAAATAGAAATGACAGCGAGTAGCCCGCAAACACCATGGCAAACGAGGTCAGAACAGCGAGCAGCGCAACACCGATTATCCCGCCGAGATTTTTACGAAGCAGGGCTTGATACTGTTTCATCCCAACACCTCCTGTTTTACATCGAGCCATAGCTGCCAAAGCTGCGGAACGCCGTCATCCTCCGGTTGAAGCCTGCGCTCCAAGCACTCTATGGCTGTCTTTCCATACGCATCGTAGGTCGGCTGCTTCTCAATATGGAGCATTGTGAAAAATTGCATATCGGAAACTTCTTCTGCGCTGTCATATCGAAGCGCCTTGGTCAACGCCTCTCTGAGGAAATCACGGGCTTTTTTAACCTCTCCTTTGCAGCAAAAGCACTCTGCAATCGTTTCCAGAATGACGCAATCGTATTTATCAAACCACGTCAACTCTGCCTGTGGCTGAATCCCCCGAAGAACTGTACGAAGCCACAGAAAACAGTCGATGACTGCGTCGTAGTTCTTGCGCTGGAAGAATACATTTGCGTAACCAATCATAATGGAGTTGATGTTCTCTGCAAAAGCCGAAAATGCTTTCCCCAGATATTTCTCAGCTTCATCAGCGTTATGCAGATAGTCGCCCAGTACCATGCCGATTATAGCATTATTGATGCCGCAAATGTTGTACTCTTTCAGAATTTGCAGTGCCGTTTCCGGCTTGTGTAATAACAAATAGGCCTTTGCAATTTGTGTTCGGATAGAAACCTCGCTGACTGCATCATCCTGATTTTGCGCGATCAGCTCGCAAGCGTGCTCCAGCAGTTCAATTGCTCTGCCGATTTCTTTCTTCTGCTTGGCGCTCTCTCCAAATTCCAGATACAGCATGGCACTCTGATACACAATATCAAAATGATTCGGATAGTTCTTTAACGCCTTTTCCGCTTCCGCAGCGGCTTCGTCATGCCGATTTTCTTTCTTCAGCACAGCGAGCTTTTCCAAATAGGCTTTGCAGCTGCGATCGCTCCATTCATACCCGAGCAAAACATCTGTTGAGGTTTGGAATAAGTCTGCCAGCCCCAATATCAGATTGATTTCCGGTGTAGATTGATTGGATTCCCACTTGTAAACGGCGCTGATGCTGACACCCATTGCCTCCGCAAGCTGCTCTTGTGTCATTTTACGCTCCTTGCGGAATCGCTTGATATTTTCCGATAATTTTAACCTCATAATCTCGCCTCCTACATTCATGACTGAATTATAACATAAAACCGTCTCTTGCGGAAGAACGCAATAGTAAAATTAGTTGAAATAATATTTTACTTTTGGTGCGGATTTTCCTGCATAGCTAACGTAGGATGCGGCGTTAACATGAAGAATGAGGCGGCTATGGAACGACCGTCCATAGCTGCCTATATTCTTTAATACGCCGGGACACCATACCCAAGGATCTCATAATGCCCCACGGGGTATTGGTTTTGTCGGCAGTTATCGCCGGAATTGCCTTCGACGGTGCGGTAATATTCATCCTTTTCTGCTGTAATCTCCTTAGAGTAGGCTTTTCAAGGAGGCTCGCGGTGGACCGGGGCTGGGTCCACCGTTTGGGTATACCACCCCCTTGGCGTAGAACTTCAGTTTCAGAGAATATAATAGCGATTGGAAGTCGCACTGCCGTTTTCACGGTAGTGCGGCTCCTTTCGTATGAGGGACGCTTTTTCCAGATCTCGAATGGCCCGCTTTACGGTGCTGCGGGACAGCGACAGATCCGCAGCGATCGTCTTGATCCCCGGCCACGCTTTCCGCTCCTTATCCATCCGGTCATGCAGATAGAGGTACACCAGCTTGGCCCGGTGAGGCAGCTCGCCGTTTTCATATAGCTTCTGAAAATAGGCCATTGGATCACCGCCTTATCCCGTCCGAAGAGGCTTTGGCGTTTTCGTCTGCTCTGCGATATGATTCAGCTCCTGCTCCGACGTCGCTTCCACCGGCTCGGTCATAGTCGGGCCACTGGACGCTGTCGTGCGTGGCTTAGATGGTGTTCTTCTTTCCTGCGGGAACTGATCCGTGATGGCATGGATCAGCCTTTCACGGGAGATATACTGCACCCGTCGAGCGCCTCGATCCTCCACGGTATAGGCTTTACTCGGAAAAGAGATGCCCCATTTCATAAACAGCTTGAGCTGGGAGACAAAGGGGTGCGCACCGGTTTTCATCACGATGAAGGAGCCTTGGCAGCCTGCCACCATTCTCGTCTGCCACAGAAAGGATCTCCCGATATAGTTGCTGAATGAGCAGGCTTGCCATGAAGTAGGCGTTGGGGTTTTCCTCCGGAAGCACCAGAAAGATCGCAGACTTTTCATGGCAGAACCGCTCGGCATCAATGGCTGTGTCAAAACACAGAACCAGCTCCATCTCGCTGTCGAGAAATGCATTCAATCGGGACATGGCAGTACTCATAATGCTGGCCATCGCTTGGTCGCCGGTAGACAGCGCTGCGCCGGAAAACCAGCGGGCTTTATGATCCGGTGGCAGGCGATCCATAAGGAGCTGAACGCTGTTTGTGCTGATCGGTTTGAAAAATCATAGGGGCATCATCCTTTCTGCCGTAGAGATGTGAAAGCCGTCTTTGAAACGGCGTATGTCGTGCGTCGGCGAATGCCGCATGAATGGCTTCATAAAAAGAGGCTGCGCCGCAGGTGAGTCTGACATCCAACACCGGGCAGACCTCCATGGAGCAGCCTTTCTTTTTTCTGTAGTAGAGGCAGAGCCTGCAAGCACAGTCCGCTTTGCGGAATGGATACGCACCGTGGAGCCTGCCACCGCCCCGTTGGTTTCCGACGGGTGGTCGCTGCATGATGGCCTCCATACTGTTGAGAGATGGCGTGTTGGTGAAGTACATTTTGATTGCTCCTTTTTCGTGAAATAGAAAAAGCCCGAAGTCTTTTGCAAAACTTCGGGCTTGGAAAATGTGAAACGGCGGACAAGTTTTTGGCTTGTCCGCCGTCTGCGAATATTTGGTTGTACGGGAGTTCGATACTGCACCCAAAGGGAAAACAGCGGTTTTACATCTTCAAATATGCATCTCGAAAACTCGGCATTTGGGCAGCAAAAAACCCCGATAAAATCGGGGTTTTCGCGGAACATATCTTTTTTATGTTCCTTTTATGGCACGCCCTGAGGGATTCGAACCCCCGACCTTCTGGTCCGTAGCCAAACGCTCTATCCAGCTGAGCCAAGGGCGCATTGCACTCCTAATGTGCTTTAGTATTGTAGCTCAATGTCTTCCCGTTGTCAATACATCGAAAAAAATATTTTATCCTTATCGCTCCTGCAAACACGGTAAAAGCGATTGTAAACGGTTCGCACGTCTGGTATAATCATAAAAATTTATTGAAGCGGCGGGTAGCACGATGAACGAGGACAGGCTTTCACATATTATCAAGGCAGCATTAAGCGGCGATTCCACGCTTCTTGTCAAAAACGCAAACGTCGTAAACGTGTTTACAAAGGAGATAATGCACGCGGACGTTGCCGTATACGATGACACAATAATCGGAGTGGGCAGTTTTTCCGGGAAAAACGAGTACAACGCGCACGGAGCCTATCTTTGCCCCGGTTTTATCGACGCCCATGTTCATATTGAATCGTCGATGGTCACGCCCGCCTCGTTTTCGGATATCGTCCTCGAGCACGGCACATGCGCCGTTATAGCCGACCCCCATGAGATCGCCAACGTTTTCGGCGCCGCAGGTGTGCGCGCCATGCGCTCGCTTTCAGACGGAGTGCCGCTCGATATACGGTTCATGACTCCCTCCTGCGTGCCTGCGACAAAGTTTGAAACTTCGGGTGCGTCGCTAAGCGCCGAGGACATGGCGCAGCTCATTGCTCAAGGAGTCACCGCGGGCCTTGGCGAAGTAATGGACTTCGGCGCCGTCGCCCGCTGCGAACCCGACATGCTTAAAAAGCTATCGCTCTTTGACGGTAAAATCGTCGACGGTCACGCGCCCATGATGTCGGGTCTCATGCTTAACGCCTACCGAGCCGCCGGCCCCGCGACAGACCATGAGTTTTCAACGTTCGGCGAGTTCATCGAAAAGCTGCGCGTGGGCATGTATATGCTGCTGCGCGTTGGCTCGGCAGCAAACGACATAGGCGCGATTCTCACTCGCATCGCTCGGGATAAGCTGCCGACAGATCGGCTTATGTTCTGCACCGACGACAAGCATATCGAGCACATAATGCGCGAAGGCCACATAAACGCCATCGCGCGCCTCGCCGTAAAGTGCGGCATTTCGCCCGTCGACGCCGTGTGCATGGCATCGTGCAACGCCGCTCGCGCCTACGGCATTAACGATATGGGCGCGATTGCCCCGGGATACCGCGCCACTATGGTGCTGTTCGATGACCTCGAGGAGTTCAGCGTACGCGATGTGTTCGTTTCGGGCAAGCCTTATAAGCGCCCCGCTCACGCCGCCGCGCCGCGCTGTTTCGCTGAAATCCCGCAATTCTATGATTCTGTAAGGTATGCCCCGCTCACTGCGGAATCGTTCAGTCTTTTTACCGATGAATATGCCGACGTCATAAAGCTCAAGGACGGCACGCTCGTAACAGAGCTCGTAAAGCGGCGCGTCAATACCGAAAACGGCGTCTACATGCCCACCGCACGGCTCAACAAGCTCGCCGTCATAGAACGTCACCGCGCCACGGGCTCTATGTCCGTCGCGCTCGTTGAAGGGTTCGGTCTCGCGGGAGGCGCAATCGCCTCGAGCGTCGGACATGATTCGCACAACATAATAGTCGTCGGCGACAACGATTCAGACATGCTCGCGGCCGTCGACGCGCTTAAAACATGCGGCGGCGGTTACTGCGCAGTGCGCGGCGGAAAAACAGCCGCAATTCTCGCGCTCCCCATCGCAGGGCTTATGACCGACGCACCGATAAGTCAGGTCATACAGCGCCAGCACGAGCTCTTGAACGCGGCAAAGCTCATGGGCGCATACGGCGCAAGCGACCCGTTGATAACGCTGTCGTTCCTCGCGCTGCCCGTTATACCGCGCGTGAGGCTCACCGACATAGGGCTTTTTGACGCTGCAGAGCAGAAGTTTATATATGTAGGAAACGGGAGAAAAAAGCAATAGCCGCGGCAAGCATCGCGCGAGCAGTCATTACGTTAATATTTTTGAATCCGATTGCATTCGGATTCTTTTTTTCACCGTATCCGCATACACCGTATCGGGGGTGTTGTCATGAACGTACTATGGATAATAATGATAGTTGCGGGAATTGTCACGGGCATAGCGACAGGGCGTACCGAGCTGCTTACGGACAGTATGCTTAAGGGAGCGGGCGAAGCAGTCACGCTGTCGATATCGCTCATCGGGTCATATATGTTTTTCATGGGACTCATGGAGGTTGCCGGCGAATGCGGTCTTGTCGGCGCTTTGTCGCGCGGGTTCAAGCCTGTACTCAGCCGCCTCTTTCCGTCGTCGCCGGCCGCCGTCGCGCCCATTACGCTCAATCTTGCGGCCAACTTTCTGGGGCTCGGCAACGCCGCAACGCCGTTCGGACTCGAAGCGATGAAGGAGCTGAACGATGCGAACCGCGATAAGCCTAAGGCGTCCGACGACATGTGTATGTTCATAGCGCTCAACGCCTCTGCCATAGAGCTCCTGCCAACGCAGGTTATTGCAATCAGAAACGCTGCCGGAGCGCAGGATTCGAGCGGGCTCATACTGCCCACGTTCATCTCGTCGGTGATAGGCTTCGCCGTCGCCGCGCTGCTTTGCAAGGCCTTCGCAAGGCGTAAAAAAACATGAGCGCTTATATATTGCCTGTCGGCATAGCGCTGCTTTTCGCATATGCGGTGTCAAAGGGTTCAAACGTCTACGATGCTTTCGTCCGCGGCGCATCGCAAAGCCTGCCTACGCTGAAAAAGGTGCTGCCCTGCATGGCGGCCATGCTCATAGCGATAAACGTATTCCGTGTATCAGGCGCACTCGATTTTCTCACAAAGCTGGCATCCCCCGTATTCGAAGCCGTGTTCATACCGAAAGAGCTTGCGCCGCTGATACTTCTTCGCCCGTTCTCGGGAAGCGCCGCGCTTGCGCTGCTTGCGGACACCTTCTCACGCTGCAGCGTCGATTCGTTCATCGGCCTCTGCGCATCGCTTCTTGTTGGCTCAACAGAAACCATTTTCTATACCGTTGCGCTCTATTTCGGCTCGGCAGGCATATCAAAGCCGCGCTACAGCGTTGCGGTGGCGCTCATAAGCGGAGCCGTCTCGATTGCCGCGTCGATGGCGCTTGCCTATGCACTTTTCTGAAGCGACAGGCGGGCGCCTTGTTTTTACGGCGTCAATGGCAACGCCTCTGCCGGGTGCATATGCAAAGGCTTCGCTTTATCCGTTGTACTCCATCGTGTTTACGGCCTTATATTCAAGCCGCACATCATGCTCGGGCATTGTGAAGCTGATAATGAAGCCCCCGCCCGAGCCCTGCACATCAAGCCCCTCGGTGCTGCCGTCAAGATAGAAAGTATAGTCAGTATCCGTAGCGACTAAATCAAAACGCAGTTCGACCCGTGCGCCCGCCCTGTAAGAATCCTTCGCGCCGATGTAAAACTCTTTTGCCCCGCAGTAATCCACCCGATAGGCTTTTGACGAGCACCCCACAAAGCATACCGAAAACACAATTAGCGCCGCAATCATAACCGCGGCGGCCGCAGCGGCAAGAGGCATTGTCCCAATTCTCCCTTTCTTCATGGTATCATTATTTCTCCTCCAAATACGAGTCATTATTCAGCGCCCGCGAAATCCTGACGGCACGCCTTGCGGCCTCCGTCCGACGCCCGATTATATGGTTAAGGAGGCGGCCGAAATGCTGCGGCCGCCCAATTATATTGCGTTTGTTATTCGATTACGCATACCGAGCGGCGTCCGTACATAATCCCCCGCTCCGATTCCTTAGCCGTTTATGCCCAAGGGTCGGAAGACTTGGGCTGGCGGATATCCGTCATCAGATACTGCTCCCACAAAAACCACTTGCCGTCGCCTCTCATCCGCAGCTTGACAGGACGGGGACTGTCCGCCCCTCCGCAGGGAATAAACAGCTTCATATACCCCGCCTCAGCGTCGGATATATGATTGCTCTCGATAGTGATTGTGTAAGGCCGGGTGGGCGTATAGTCGTTATCGGGCGTCGCTCCCGCAAAGTACGAGAACGGGATATATGTTCTGCCGCCACGGAACCTGTCGTTCAGGAAAGATATTTCCTGTCCGTTCAGCGGACGCGGCCCACGCAGCCAGTTCAGCATTTCAGTTCCTATCTGTTTATCGGCCGCATATGCACACAGCGCACACACGGTAAGCGCCGCCGTCTTGAAGGGCGTATCCAGTGAGGCTTCCGGAAGCGCCTGCATCTGGGCAAGGCTCTCCGGCAAAGCGGAAAACGTAAAGCTTTCCCTCTTGTTCCCGATGGACTGAACCGCCGAACGCACCGTGGAAGCGGCGGTACTCTTCAGTTTGTCAAAAATACTCATACTAAGTCACCTCCAAAACTATTCTATCATTTATTCCGCTGCGAATCAAACGGGAAGCTGTTAATTTCTTATGTACAACGCTGCGGAGCAAGTAACCGGCGGCGCATCGACGATTTGACGGCGCGAACCCGGAAACGCGGCGGGGCATTTCTTTGATTTTGTGTGATATTGTGTTACAATTTATAAAAAACGGAGCAATTTATGACAGATATACTTTTGATAATCGCCATCGTTTTCGGCGTATGCTCTCTCTCGGCATCACTCGCCGCACTTAAAGGGCTGTCGGGTTTGAGGCGTGAAAACGAGCGCGCCGCAAAAAATACCGAGCACCTGTTTGCGCTCAACGATGAGAAATTCAGCGCCGTTCGGAGGGAGCTCAACGACTCTCTGCGCCTTTTTTGCGAAATGATATCCTCAAACCAGCGCTCGTCGCAGGAGGCCGTGTCTCAAAAGCTCAACGACATGGAGCGAAACATGGCTTCTCTTCAGGAGGCGTCCGGCAGAAGCACCCAAGCAGTGCTTCGCCAGCTTGAGGAACGTCTCAAAACCTTCTCGCTCGAAAATGAGCAGCGTCTTGACAACATAAGGACAAGCGTTTCGCGCCATCTTACGAGTATGCAGGAGGATAACAATGCGCGCCTTGAAAAAATGCAGGGAATCGTCGATGAAAAGCTGCAAAAAACGCTTGAGGAGCGCATGGCGCGCTCGTTCACGCTCGTCAATGAACGGCTCGAGCAGGTCTACAAGGGACTGGGCGAAATGCAAACGCTCGCTACCGGCGTAGGCGACCTGAAAAAGGTCCTTTCAAACGTCAAAACGCGCGGAATACTCGGTGAAATCCAGTTAGGCTCCATACTCGAGGAGATACTTTCGCCCGACCAGTATATACGGGAAGCGCCCATAAAGCGCGGCACAAAAGTCGAATTCGCCGTGAAGCTGCCTTCGGACGACGGCGACGGCGTGCTGATGCCCATAGACTCAAAATTCCCCATGGACGTGTATTCCCGCGTCATGGAGGCATACGACAGCGCCGACCGCGACCGCATAAAGTCGGCAAGCGCGGAGCTCGTACAAAGCCTTAAGGCGATGGCGCGCGACATAAACCAGAAATATATAGAGCCGCCGAAAACAACGGCCTTCGCGGTGATGTTCCTGCCAACGGAGGGGCTGTACGCAGAAGCGGTAAAGCTCGGCATGATAGAAACGCTTCAGCGCGACTACAAGGTCTGCATGGCCGGACCAAGCACCCTTGCCGCACTGCTCAACAGCCTGCAAATGGGTTACCAGAGCTATATGATACACAAGCGCAGCGGAGAAGTTTGGCAAATTCTGTCCGAGGTCAAAACGGAGTTTGATAAATTCGCCGACGGCCTTGCCGTCACGCAGGAGCGCATGGTGCAGGTAAGCAACGACCTTGACACGCTCATCGGCGTCCGTACGCGGCAGATGCAGCGCAAGCTGCGCAAGGTCACGGACTCAAGCGAAATGGAGCTCTTGTCCCCCGGCGGCGTTTCGGGCAGCGGAGGTATCGCATGAAATACAGGTTAGCAGTTTTCGACATGGACGGAACGATTTTGAACACGCTTGGCGACATTTCCGCAAGCGTCAACTTTGCCCTCCGCGCGGAGCATATGCCCGAACGGACGATGGCAGAAATACGCGGCTTTGTAGGCAACGGCGTGCGCCGCCTTATCGAGCTGAGCGTGCCGTCCGACGCATCGCAGGAGGCTTGCGAACGCGTGTATAACGCTTTCGCCGAGCATTACAGGCTGCACTGTGCCGACGCGACCGCTCCCTACAGCGGAATAGTTGACCTGCTCTCACGCCTTCGCGCGAAAGGTATGCACACCGCCGTCGTATCGAATAAGCCGGACGACGCCGTTATGGCGCTCTGCGCACGATATTTTAACGGGCTTTTTGACGCGGCGGTCGGTGTGTGCGCAGGTGTTCGCCCAAAGCCGTGTCCTGACGCCGTTTGCGGCGTTTTGGGCGAACTGCATATCGAACGCGCCGAAGCCGTATATATAGGCGATACCGAAGTAGACGCAGCGACGGCCGAAAACGCAGGGATCGATTTCATTGCCGTCGACTGGGGCTTCAGGGAGCGCCCACTCCTTGAAAAGCAGCGCGCACAGCTCATAGCGTCAACCGCCGGCGAGCTCTTCGACGCATTGACACAATAACGCCGAAACCGACAGCGCGGCGCTTTTAACAGTACGCAGCGCTTGATATATAATTATTATCGTAATTTTTGTGCCGCGCACGGGAAACGGAGGAATACAGAATGCTTGAAATCAATGGTCTCACAAAAACCTACAAGGGCGGCAAAAAAGCCGTAGACAACGTATCGCTCCACGTGGATAGCGGCGACATTTTCGGCTTTATAGGTCATAACGGCGCCGGCAAGAGCACAACCATACGCTGCATAGTCGGCGTACTGGGATTTGATGAGGGCGATATCTTTGTAGACGGCGTATCCGTACGCGACAATCCTCTCGAGGCGAAAAAGCGGATAGCGTATATCCCCGACAACCCTGATATATACGACTACCTGACGGGCATACAGTATCTCACGTTCATCGCCGACATATTCGACATACCCAAATCGGCGCGCGGCGAACGCATTGACCGATACGCGAAGGCGTTCGAGATCGAGGGCGACCTCGGGCGGCTGATAAGCTCGTATTCTCACGGCATGAAGCAAAAGCTTTGCCTTACAGGCGCACTTATACATGAGCCGAAGCTGCTTGTGCTCGACGAGCCGTTTGTCGGGCTCGACCCGAAATCTGCGCACACGCTCAAGGAGTTTATGCGCGAAACATGCTCAAACGGGGGCGCCATATTCTTTTCGACGCATGTGCTGCCCGTCGCCGAAACGCTCTGCAACAGGATAGCCGTCATAAAGAGCGGGCGCATAATCGCACAGGGCGACACCGCAAAAATAAAGGGCGATTCCTCTCTTGAAAATGTGTTTTTGGAGCTTACGGAGCAATGAAAAATCTCGGCTTGGTTTTGGGGCTTTACCTGAAAAGCCTGTTCGGTATAAATAAGGCGCGGTTTTCAAACAACCCCAAGGAGCGCAGGCGTACAGCGCTCTCAATAGTGATGACGCTCTTTTTCGCCGTCTATTTTGCGGCGATGTTTGCGGGGCGTTCAGTGCTCTACGCGCAGTCCGACGATGCGCTCGGTGTGTTTTCGCTTGCGATGACGCTCGGCACGGCCATCACCTTTATTTCGAGCATGAGCGCCGGCTATAACGCGCTTTTTGCATATAAGGATCACGATATACTGTTTTCGCTGCCCCTTACGCAGGATACGATAAGTCTGAGCCGCCTTTTGATGCTTTATATATCAAACCTCGTATATGTGCTCATGATGCTTCCCGGCTGCATAATCGTATGCCTTTGCTGCACGGATATATCATGGCTGATTTTTCCGCGCCTGCTCCTGATGACGGCCGCCGTGCCGCTTATCCCGATGACCGCAGGCGTCCTGCTGAGCATATTTGTAAAGTTTATAAGCGTAAAGCTTAAGCTTTCGAAGCTTTTATCGATAATCACGAACATATTCATGCTTGCCGCTATAGCGGCATACGTCATGCTTTCGCAGAATTATTCGTTAACCGCCTCCGCTGCTGTCGTTGAAAGCATATATGCGCCGGCATCGTGGTTCGCGCTCGGCATAGGCGGAAGCGCGCCGCATGTAATCCTCTTTATCATATCGAGTCTGGCAGCGGCAGGCATACTCTGGCTCATTACGGCGCACGCATACAACGCGCTCAACGAGCTGTCATCCGTCCAGTTTGCGCGAGGCAAATATAACGCCGATGCGATAAAGGTCTCCCCGCCTCGCCGCGCTCTTATTCGGCGCGAGGCGAAGCGCTTCTTCTCATCGCACATATATGTGATGAACACGGTGGTCCCGCCCGCCATTGCGGCTGTCGGTCTCGCCGTACTTGCCGTGCTCGGACGCGCACGCATACTCTCATGGCTTGGCGAAGGAGCGGAATCGATTCTTATGCCGACGGCGCTTCTCGCGCTTTCATTCATGTCCCTTATGTCGCAGATAAGCAGCAGCTCCGTCTCCGCAGAGGGCAGCGCGCTATGGCGAATACTGACGCTCCCCGTCAAAAGCTCCGATGTGCTTAAGGCAAAGCTTGCATTCCATTTCATCGTCCTGTCGCCCATAACGCTCGCAGGCTCCGTGTTCGCGGCGATAGCTGTCGGTGCCGATGCGCTCGGTGTCGCGGTGCTTATAATCGTGCCGCAGGTCGCCGTCGTCTACTGCGATATTATCGGGCTGATGATGAACCTGAAGCTTCCTAAGCTGGACTGGAAAAACGACGTGGAATTTGTAAAGCAGGGCGGAAGCCTCGCTGCTTCGCTCGGCATATGTGTCTTGTCATTCGCGCCGCCGCTCGTTGCGGCTGTCGCATTCAGCGCCTGCGCGTACCCGATAACGCTTGGAACGGGCGCACTGTTTGCCGCGATATCGCTCATAGTATTCACCCGCACGATGAAAAAGAGCGACAGGCTGTTTTCCGCAGAAAACCTTATGTAATCACCGCATTATAATCATCATCGATATGGTAAGCACGATAAGGAACCCGAAGTTGAACGTCTCGAAAAGCCCGAGATAGCGAAGCGTACGCTTCGGGTCGTGCTTTACATATTCGCGGAACGTTATGAGGCTCGCAAGCGATGCGATTATCGTGCCAACACCCCCTATGTTCACGCCGACGAGCAGCTCTCGATAGTTGTCCGTGAACTGCGAAAGGAGTATCGCCGACGGCACATTGCTTATGCATTGGCACGAGAGGACGCTCACAAGAAGCGTGTTTTTGGAAAGAAGCTGCGAAAAAAAGCTGCGCACTTCATCTATGCGCGCCATATTGCCCGAAAAGACAAAAAAGAACGCGAACGTCAGAAGAAGCGGGTAGTCGACGCATTCAAGCGCCTTTCTGTCGGCAAAAAACAGCGCAAAGGGTATCACTATAAGCCCTATCCAATACGGTACGCCGCGGAAAACTATCGCTATCGACAGCGCGAACAGCGCAAGATACAGCGCCGTGCGCTTTGGCTCAAGCTTTGCCGGCCTGCCGTCCAAAACGAGCGGCTCGGGCCTCACAAAAACAAGGCAGCATACCGTTATCAGCGCCACCGATATCGCAAAAGGCGCCGCCATTATGGACATAAATTCCCCGCTCGGTATCGAAAAGCGCGTATAAAGATAAAGATTCTGCGGATTGCCGAACGGCGTAAGCATACCGCCGAGGTTTGCCGATATGTTCTGCATTATAAACGTGAACGGCATCAGGCGCTCCTTGCCGGTCGAGGACAGCACATAATAACCAAGCGGCAGAAACGTCAAAAGCGCCATGTCGTTCGCTATAAGCATTGAGCCTATAAACGTTATGTATACGAGCGCAAGCACGGTAAGCCGCAGGTTTTTGAAGCACATAACTATATGCTGAGCCAATATGTAGAAAAAGTTTATGTTTTTGAGCGCGCATACAACGGCAAGCACGCAGAAGAGGCATGTAAGCGTTTTAAAATCAAAATAGGCTAAATATTCCTTATCGATTGGCACGATAAAGCTCGTTATTGCGGCCGCCGCAAGCGCGACGCACATAATCGTGTTTTTTCTGATGAAGCGTACAACGGCCGACATTACGCCTCCGGCCGTACAGGACTTTTTCGCGCTTCCTCCGTTCGCTTTTATCTCCATATAGTTTCACCTCTCGTCTTAACGGCATGCGCCTTCCAAAACGCACTGATTATACAAACACGATACATTTTTGTCAATTGCGTCGGACGCGATTGTTTGCTATACTTAAGTGTTGTACCGAAAAGGAAAGGTCAAAAAATGATCTGCATAGACAATATTAGCTTCAAATACGACGAGGCGGGCGCGTACGCCCTCAAAAACGTGTCGCTCGAAATAAATTCGGGCGAAATGATAGCCATCGTCGGCCATAACGGTTCGGGGAAAAGCACGCTTGCGAAGCACCTGAACGGCCTTCTGCTGCCGACCGAGGGCGATGTGCGCGTGGACGGAGATTCGACGCGCGATGAAAACGCCTTAAACTCCATACGCCGCAGGGTCGGCATGGTCTTCCAAAATCCTGACAACCAGATAGTCACTACCGTCGTCGAGGAGGATGTGGGCTTCGGCCCCGAAAACATCGGCGTACCTACGGATGAGATACTCGAGCGCGTCGACGAGGCGCTCAAGGCCGTCAGAATGACAGAATACGCCAAGAGCGCCCCGCATATGCTGTCAGGCGGCCAGAAGCAGCGCGTTGCTATCGCCGGCATACTCGCGCTCAGGCCAAAAACGCTCGTTCTCGATGAGGCCACCGCCATGCTTGACCCGATAGGCAGGCGCGAAGTGCTTGAAACCGTTTCGGAGCAGAACAAGCGCCGCGGCATCACCGTCGTCATGATAACCCAATATATGGAGGAGGCGCTGCTTTGCGACCGCGTGGCCGTGATGAGCGGAGGCGAGCTTAAGATGCTCGATACGCCGCGAAACATCTTCAAGCATGTCGACGAGCTGAGGGCTCTCGGACTCGACGCGCCAATCGCCGTCTCGATGCGCGACAGGCTCATTAAGGAAGGATTCCCGATAAGCGATAGTATAATCGGTATCGATGAACTTGCGGAGGCATTATGCCCATTGTTGTCGAAAAACTGAACCATGTATATATGACAGGCAGCGCGCTCGCGTTCAATGCCGTCGAAGATGTATCCCTCACAGTAAGCGAGAGCGAATTTCTGTGCGTCATCGGACACACGGGCTCGGGCAAGAGCACTCTCGTACAACACTTTAACGGGCTCATGCAGCCAAGCTCGGGCCGCGTTGTCGTTGACGGCGCGGATATGTGCGATAAAAAAAAGCGCCGCCTCGGCAGGCAGCTGGTCGGTATGGTGTTCCAATACCCCGAGTACCAGTTGTTTGAAGAAACCGTATTCAAGGACATCGCTTTCGGCCCGAAAAACATGGGCCTCTCCGCAGACGAAATATCGCTGCGGGTAGCGGACGCGATGCGCTTCGTCGGGCTCGATTTTAATAAATTCGCCGAAAAATCACCCTTTGATCTCTCCGGCGGCGAAAAACGCCGCGCCGCGCTCGCCGGCATAATTGCAATGCACCCGAAATACCTTGTGCTCGACGAGCCAATGGCCGGACTTGATCCCTCGGGCAGGCGCTCCGTGCTCGACATGCTGGTGCGTCTGCAAAAAGAAAACGGCACCGGCATAGTAATGGTAAGCCATTCCATGGACGACATCGCCCGCGTAGCCGACAGGGTTGCGGTGATGAATAAGGGGCGGCTCGTCATGTGCGACACGCCGAAGAATATTTTTAATCGCAGCGACGAGCTCGTCAAAATGGGGCTCGACGTGCCTCAGGCCGTGAAGCTCGCGGACGCACTGCTAAAGCGCGGTGTCGACCTTGGCGGCGGCCTATGCACCGAGGACGAGCTTTTCACACGCATAATGGAGATAACGCGCCATGTTTAAGGATATAACGCTCGGTCAGTATTTCCCGGGAAACAGCGTAATACATCGTCTCGATCCGCGCACGAAGCTCGTGGCAATGATAATATACATCGCAATGGTGTTCTCCGTTAAAACGATGGCGCTCTACGCCGCCGTCGCCGTGTTCCTTGTCGCGCTGCTGCTTATATCGCGCATACCCGTATCGTATGTGTTCAAGGCAGTAAAGCCCATGCGCTGGCTTTTGGTGTTTATGTTCATAATAAACATGTTCCTCATAAAGTCGGGCAGGGTGATATTTTCATGGAAATTCATAACGCTCACCGTCGACGGCATAGAGCAGGCGTTTTTCATTGTGATACGTCTTGTGCTGCTTGTCTGCGGCACCTCGCTGCTTACTCTCACGACAACGCCTATATCGCTCACCGACGGGCTTGAGCGTATCATGTCGCCGCTCGCTAAAATAAAATTCCCCGCGCATGAACTCGCCATGATGATGATGATCGCCCTCAGATTCATTCCGACGCTCCTTGAGGAGGCCGAACGCATAATGAAGGCACAGGCTGCGCGCGGAGCGGATTTCGAATCGGGCAACATATTTAAGCGCGCAAAGAACATGATTCCCATACTCATACCCCTTTTCATAAGCGCTTTCAAGCGTGCGGACGAGCTCGCCATGGCGATGGAAAGCCGTTGCTACACGGGCGGAGAGGGACGAACGCGTATGAAAGTCCTCAAGCTCGCGCCGCGCGACCTAATCGCGTTTTTGATTGCGGCAGCAATGCTCGCGGGCATAATATTGGCTGAAAGGCTGGTATTCGCATGAGCAGAGGCGTAAGAACTTCATTGATAATATGTGCTGCCGTTATACTTGCGGCGGCAATAATCTGGAACGTGTCGCTCAACGCCACGGGCGAGCTGACGCGGCTCGTAAAGCTTCTCGAGCGCTACGGCTACGCCGTGTCGACAGACGAGCTTTACCCGTCGGGCAGCGCCGACAATGCAACAGCCGCCGAGCTTTTCGCGTCCGAAGCGAATGACGGCAAGAGCGACGCCGCAATTCTCGACGCCGCGGCCGACGCATCTCGGGAAGCGGGCTTTTCCGCCGACGTCAACAGGCTCGGCAATATAGTCGTCATGCTCTGCGCCGTATCCGACGAGGAGGTTATAACGCTCATAATAATCGACGGCGACGTGGAATTCGCGTTTATACAAGTTGCCGGCACTGATGAGGTGCGCGTTCTCGGACACGACAGAAAACCGCGCACGGCCGGCAGCGGCACATAAAAACGTCCGTGCTTTAAGCGCAAAGCAGTCACGCTTCATGCTTTAGTCACGCGGGCGTTTTTGCAAGCACCTATCGTTTCATCATATCATCAAAAAACGCAATCGTTTCTTCCGCACCTTCTGACGCGTTTTCTCTCGAGCTTCCGCGCGTGCCAATATAGAGCTTCAGCTTCGGCTCCGTTCCCGACGGGCGAACACATACCGCAGCGCCGTCTTCAAGCGTAAGCCTTACCATGTCCATCGGCTCGAGCTCCGTTTTTTCTGTTGCGCCCGTTTCAAAATTCTTCACCGTGCGCGCCTTGAAGTCCTCCATCATCGTCACGCGCTTGCCGCCAATCGATGCGGGCGGCGCCTCCCTGAGCGACCTCATTACCGACGCTATATGCTCCATGCCTTCCTTTCCCGCGCATGTGTACGATTTGACCGTTTCTGCGTAATAACCGTATTCCTCAAATATGTTGTTGAGCACGTCGTACAGCGTCTTGCCCTGCTGCATATAATAGACGCATGCCTCCGCCGTAAGCATTGCGGCGCATATTGCGTCCTTATCGCGCGAAAAACTGCCCGCAAGGAAGCCGTAGCTCTCCTCGAAGCCGAATAAAAACTCGTTTTCATGCGTTTTTTCGCAGCGATCTATAACCTCGGAAATGAATCGGAATCCTGTAGGAACGTTGACCATCTTCACGCCGTAGCGGGCGCATATCGCATCGGCAAGGCGGGTGCTGACTATCGATTTTGCGGCAAGCGAGTTATTTTTTAACGTGCCGTTTGCTTTTTTGCACGACAGTATGTAGTTCAGGAGAATGCATCCTATCTGATTGCCCGTGAACAGCACAAATTCGCCTGCGTTGTTTTTTGCGGCTACGCCGAGCCTGTCCGAATCGGGATCGGTCGCCAATATAACGTCGGCGCCGTTTTTTTCCGCAAGCTTGAACGCGAGCCTGAACGCATCGCGGTCCTCGGGGTTCGGCACGCGCACCGTCGGAAAGCTGCCGTCCGGACAGCGCTGCTCCTCGACCACGCTCAGGCTTGTAATGCCTATGCTTCTCAGTATCGCTTCAACGGGCTTCGCGCCCGCGCCGTGCAGAGGAGTATAGACTATCTTGAGTTCGCCGCCTTTCTTCTTAACGAGCTCCGCGTTCAGGCAGAGCGTTTTTGTCGCCGCATAATACGCCTCATCGAGCTCGCCGCCAACAATGGTTATAAGCCCTTCATCGGGCGCAGCGCAGCCCTCGAAGTAGTCATGCTCATTTATGCGCGCAAGCACTTCGTCCGCCTGCTTCGGCGCGAGCTGGCCTCCATCCTCCCAATAAACCTTGTAGCCGTTATAGTTCGCAGGGTTATGGCTCGCGGTTATCATTATGCCTGCTATACAATTTAGTCTGCGCAGCGAAAACGAAAGCTGCGGAACGGCGCGAAGCGATTCAAAGAGGTATGCCCTTATTCCGCGCCCCGACAGCGTTTCGGCGCATATGCGGGCAAAGGCATCGGAAAAGCGTCTTGAATCGTAAGCTATCACAACGCCGCGCTCCTTTGCGCCGTCAATCGACAATATGTAATCGGCGAGGCCAAGAGTTGCGCGCCGCACGACGAGCGCGTTCATTCTGTTTGTGCCTGCGCCTATCACTCCGCGCAATCCCGCCGTTCCAAATTCAAGCTCCTTATAAAACATGTCTTCCACGAGTCTGTCGTCGCCCTGCGCGCGCAAAAGCTCATCCTTTAACGCATCGCCATCGTCAAGCCGCGAAAGCCATTTGTCGAATCGTTCTCTGTATGATTCCATAATGCGTCTCCTAACTCTTTTTTTGTTTATTGTACGCCAAACAGACCCGGCATACAATATATTTTTGCGGCAGTGCGGTTTGCCTGCCCTCCTTTCGACCCCCGAGCGCGGCGAGCGGGGCGGCGCAGCCGCCGCGCCCGCAGGGCGCAGGCTTCCGCAGGAAGCGCGAGCCGCGCGGAGCT
>OLNZ01000762.1_pt1 | contig 28279 bp, 32 predicted proteins | sample 1672981 | NCBI WGS metagenome assembly OLNZ01 (sample SAMEA3136743, study PRJEB25190) | human gut metagenome | biome: human gut; feature: human-associated habitat; material: faeces | place: Austria | collected 2013 | reverse complement strand
ATTGCTTATGATAATTTTCGAGATGTTCTTTTAAAATGATGTTTAATTGAGGCAGTGGATTAGATTTTTTGAAAATTTTTCTAAAAAATTTATTGCCTTGCCCTAGGGACAATGTTTTAGAATGGGTTTGAAAGGAGGAGTACATATGAAATACACCGTTAAATGGCTTGAAGATAATCTAGGTATTACAAGAAAAACTCTTAGAAATTATGAAGCTAAAGGGTTGTTGTCTCCGGAAGCCTCAAGAAACCCATCCAATAATTATCGTGAATACGACGAAGAGGATATAGACAGAATATGGAGTATAAAAATACTTCAAGGTGTTGGATATTCCTTAAGCGAAATTCGCGAGCTCATGGAGAACCCAGAAGCAGATTTTTATAAATCAATTTCAGAGAAAGTTGTAGAACTTGAAAGAAAGCGAGACGATATTACAAGCTTTATTAAATTCGCAAAAACCATCAAACTTACGGGTAGAGTACCTAATACAAAAGCGTTAGGAAGTATCAGATATTCGGATTTCATGAAATATTCAAGAGAAAACTGGAATTTCTATACTGAGTCAGATGCTGCATCTTTTTTAGAGGCAATGGAATCGCTACAAGAGTCAAAGAATCGTGACCTGACTGAACAGGATATTGAAAAGTTAGAGGCTTTGGCAGATTTGATGGGTGATTTTCAAGAGATGCAAAGAACGTGTATGATACATGCATTCTGCCAAATAATTGCAAGTATGCAATCGCATAGTCATGATAGCGAAGCAGTACAAGCGGTTGTTAAGCAGCTGTTTCTATTTCTTTCTGAGAGTGAAACAGCTAAGGAAATTAGTGAAAAGTATACACCAGTATTTTTTGCAAAATATACAGCGCCATTTTTCTTAGAGGGCAGTGATATTGGAGAAATCAATATTCTAAATTATGGTAATGTAGGCGCAGAGTTTATTGCAAGAGCAATAGCTCATTTTGGAGGATTTAATACTCTTGATGATTTATATGAACTGTAAGTAATGGAGGAAAAAGAAATGCTTGTATTAGGAATAAATAAAATTTTGAATTGGTGCCAGATTACTACCGGAACAGGAACATATACTTGTCCAACAAAGCTGATTGATGGAAAGTTGTTTTTCCATTTTAAGAAAGAATGGCATAGTGTGGCAAAGTATGTATCCAACAATACTGAGGAATTTGTTTCAGAGGGCGGTAAGATTTTCTCTCGCCCATTTAATAAATAATAGCATGAAATTAAAGTTTTGCAGACATTAAGAAATCAGTTTACAAAGTAAAATGATAAATTAATCAGAATAAAACGAAAAATTCTAAACAAAATGTCAATTTTACCAAGTGATTTTTTTTAAGATGTTAAGAAAGGCTAAAATGTGTGCTTTTTAGAAAAAGTGTTTAAAAGAGTTTTTCATTATAAAATAAAAAGTGGACGGAAGAGTAATTCCAGTAAGGCCGTATCGAAAAGAAAAAGAATGAAATAAGACAGAGAATTACAAAGAAAAACAATATGTATTTGATGATGAAAAAATCGATGAAGATATGTCAAATAATAAAAGTTGAATTGTTCTTCAATTCATCATTTGAGCAAGGATGTGATAATACATGAAACGAGGAAAGAGAAAAAGAGATGCAAAGAGAAGATTACGAATGAAAAATAGAAATACTATCCGTAAAAAAATGGGTAAAAAAATATTTTTTACGTTAACTCATTGTCATAAAAAGTTGGGTGGAGTATCGAATAGGTACAATTACAAAACCAATATGCATGCATTATGTTTTAAAGATGCCCACTTTTATAATGTTAAGTATCAAGCTTCTATTATAACGGATTGTAATTTCAGATGTTCAGAATTGATAGGTGTAGATCTTTATAATTGTAACTTGAGAGGGACTTCATTTAAAAATGCAAAACTTGAAAATGTAGTATTCTATAATTGTAATCTAAGGAATGCTGATTTTACGGGAACTTACTTTTTGAATGTGACATTTATTTGTACCCAAATCGATAATGCGAAAAATCTGAATACTAATGAAGCTGGAATAACTGTTTTAAAGACATATCCTAAGCTTGAAATAGATGATAACTTAGAAAAAATTTTGTTAGAGTGTGCGAATAAACCATCGATATTTGATGCGAAAGTTATTCATGTAAGCAGGAGAAAACTTAACAGATGGAATCTGTCAATCGTTCAGTCAAGATGCGGAGATGAAGGCTTGAAGTCTTTAGGAAAGATATTACAGAGAAAAGAAAAGTGGGAGCGATTATACACAGTATATTCGTACATTTTGCTAATTGAAAATTGGGGATCACAATGATATAATAATTAAGTCCTGCTCCGGAACCAGAAACGGTGTATGCTACATGTATAAATGAGGACACATAACATTAGCAAGTATTCGAGGAGGGATGTCTATGATTAGTAATATCTTAACTGTTTTATCATTTTTGGTACTATTGTTGAGCACTATAATTGATTGTAACTTCCTATCCCGATTACTCGGGGTTTCGGGTTTGGATTAAGGCCCCGTAGCACTTAGACGCAGGGGTCTCGTTAAGGTCCCAGGGACGTTAATAAATCAGTTTATAAAATAAATTGTACAAATAAGAACAAATTGTTCCAAAAATTCTAAACAAAATAATCATTTAAATTATAGTCTTCATAAAAAAATAAGCAGAAAAGTCATTGTAATATTTACAGTGGCTTTTTCATTGTGGTAGAAATTTAATTGTGATAAAATATCATAAAGATGAACTGCACAGAAGTAAGGAGTGAAAGAATATGATGTATCCAGATGGAAAAGTAAAGGTATATATTGAAACACCAGATGAAACAGGTGGATTTCATGATGCTATTTGCTGGTTACCAGATTATACATGGGAAGTTCACGGATATTCAGAGTCATGATGTATTTTAAACAACTTATTCGAGATAATGCACACTTAATTATAGAATTTTCTCAAGAAGGAGGGATTCTGAATGCCGCAAATATTTAGAGTTGGGCCGTATAGCATTTATTTTTGGTCGTATTTTCAAAAATGATCGACGACATCCAGGTGTACTAGTAGAAGTAAGGAAAACAACAGCTGTCGATATAATTTGGAATATGATAAAACTAAAAGTAATCTCAAAAGATGATTTAAATGATTTTTTAGACGAATTAAAACAAGAAATGGAAAGGCGAACAGGAGCATTAGCAAAATGAATAAAAATAGAAAAATCGTTTTAGATACCTTAAATGAGCAAAATATAGAATACGAAATGTTTGAGCATCAAGCTGTCTACACAGTGGATGAAATCGAAGACTCTGATCTGTGGAATCATGAAAATGGCATAGGAGCGAAAAATTTATTTTTAAGAGATGGTAGTGGAAAACACCATTTTCTTGTGATCATTCGAGAAGACAAGCAGGCAGATCTTAAGAAAGTAAGAGATGAGATTGGAAGTTCTAGACTTAGTTTTGCTTCAGCTGAGCGCTTAATGAAATATTTAAATATCGAACCAGGATCTGTTTCGCCATTAGGTATTTTGAATGATAAAGAATGTGTGGTTCCAGTCTTTTTTGATGAAGATCTGAAAGAATACGAATATATTGCAGTACATCCAAATGATAATACAGCGACGATCTGGATGAAACTTACGGATCTTTTGGATGTTATAAAGATGCATGGAAATCAAGTGAATTTTATCAGTGTGTGATAAATTTCATAGAAATTTCTTACAAAAACAACACTGCAACAACTAATATAGAAGTTACAAAAGCTCAGATAGGATATTTATTTTCAGTAAATCCAATAAATTCATTTATTTTAAAGAATGGAACTTCTAAAAATATTTCCTATAGTATATACAATCATTTTGTCAATGTACCATTGATTTCAAGTGAAATGAAATACAAAGTTTCTTCTCCATCGATATGTAAAGTATCGGCTTCTGGTAAAATAACAGGGTTAAAAGCTGGAAAAACAAGTGTTACGATCACACCAAAACAAGCTCCATCGTTTGCCAAAACGATTACGATAACGGTAACAGATACTTCCCTTGGGAAAGTAACTTGGGGCAAATGTAAGAGATCTTCGAAAACAGTTCAGTTACAGTGGAAGAAAGTAAGCGGTGCAACCTCCTATCAGGTATATCGTTTTAAAGGTAAAAAATGGGTAAGAGTAACAACGACCAAGAAAACAAGTTATAAGTATAAGAAAGCACCAAAGAATGGATCTTATAAAGTACGAGCTGTAAAAACGTCTGGAAAGAAAAAGATATATGGAGCTTTTTCTAAAGTAAAGAAAATTAAATAAACAAAAAGCCTCTGTGTATGATGTTAATAAAAAGTTTGAAACATCCCACAGAGGCTTTTTATTATATTATTTATTGATATGTTTCGAATTCAAGTAATCCAAAATCTAGAAACAATTCTTAATAATATCTTCATCAAGTCCATTCTTGCAAGTTATATTTCCTATTACAAAATACAAGATTCCACCAGCAAGAAGTCCCCATACAACGGCATTGATTCCTGCGATCTGTACATTATAGTAACAAAATACATAAGTGATCGCTGCTCCAATAGAACTAAAGACGGCTGCCTGTTTTGTTCCTTTCTTCCAGAACAATCCACCAACTAAAGGCCAGAAGAAACTGCATTCCAGACCACCCAAAGCAAACAGATTCAGGAAGAAAATGATATCAGGTGGATTGATCGTAAGTAAGATGACGATCACACCGAATGCAAATGTAACAAGTGTACTCATCTTTCCAACATTTTTGTTATAAGATTTAATTTTCACAGGATCATCTTTGACAACATAGTTACGCCACAGATCTTTTACAATTGCTGCAGAAGCAAGGATCAAAAGAGAATCAGCAGTAGACATAACAGCAGCCATAGGTGCTGCAAGGAATGTTCCAGCTAATCCAACGGGCATGATCTTCTGAACAATATACGGAATAAAATAATCAGAAGTTGGAAGATTCTTTGTATCTACCAGTGCACCTGCCCATGTACCAGCCATATGCATACCAACGATGATAAAGCTACAAGTAACCGCACCAATCCACATCGCAGAATGAAGACTCTTTGTATTTTTAAATCCCATAGAACGAACAGCGGTCTGTGGAAGTCCAAGAGTACCAAATCCTACAAGAATCCAGAAACTAAGCAAAGTTCCGGGACTATATTTTGAAAATAGATCATTATATACACCAGGTAGATTCTGTGCAAGTCCAGCATCAATACCAGCAAGTCCACCGCCAGCTTTTAATACGAAGAATAAAAGCAAAAATGTACCGACACACATGATGATTCCCTGAATCGTATCTGTGATCGCAACAGCACTGAAACCACCGAAAGATGTATAGATGATAACAACTGCACCAAAGATCAATAAAGAAACGACATGATCAAGTCCTGTGATGGAAGAGATCAAAGTTGCTCCACCAGTAAACTGTCCGATCATCTGTGCCATAAAGAAGATAACCATAAGTAAACTGGTTACGATAACTAATACATCACTTTTATAACGGGCTTTTAAATAACCGACAACAGTAACGGCACCGGTTCTTCTTGAAACTAAAGCTAATTTATTTCCAAGAACACCAAGTACCAGAAATGTAATCGGAACCTGTACGGTAGCAATCCATGCCTGTGCATATCCGTAAGTAAGACCAGCAGCTCCAGGTCCGGAGATAAAGGAACTTACAGAAGTATAAGTTGCCATGGTTGTCATTGCTAAAAGAAGTCCATTCATATTTCTTCCACCGATAAAGAATTTTTTCTCAGAAGAAGTATGCTGTTTTTTATTCTGACGTTTACTAAAAATGATACCGATCGCTGCATTTAAAATGAGGTAAACGATAAAGATCATAAGAATGATTTTCTGATTTGCTGACATTTTATTCTTCTTCCTCCTCTTCATCATCATAATCGAAGTTAATAAATACATGTTTTAATAAGTACCAGACACCGATCAAAGAAAGTATGATCGTTCCGAAAGTTGATACGCTAAACCATGCTGGCATTCCTAGAAAATAAAGACCAGTACCATTTAATAAAAATGCACTGGCAATATGCCAAGCACAGCAGATCAAAACAACGATCAGTGTTCCACGGATTTCACGCATACACTGTTCGTGTTTCTCCTGTCTTGTTAATTTTTTCATATTTATATTCCGCCTTTCTGCGCAAGGCACCAATGTGTCATGAAACATATTGGTTAACCTTCACTTTTTACTTTTTATTTTTTATTCTCATTACCTCTGATATTATTTATCTATAAGACTGACATACTACAGAACACGTGGAGGTGAGTGGCGGGGCTGTATAGCGGCGACCTCGCATATTTATTTGTTGTCGGTCATCTGTTTAAGGCATCAATGATTGGCGCACTACCATAGCCCGTAAACTTATCTCTTCCAAAGTCGACTCGATTTTGCCGGATGACCAGTCACCGTCAGTCTTATAACTATAAATTTTCAGGAGGTATTCTTATTGTCTTTTAAAATCTTAAAAAATAACTGTTGTGGCCTTGATGTCCACAAAACATGGATCTTTGCCTGTATCGGTATCACTGATTCCAATAAACGTACTGTATACAAGCAAGCTCGCTTCTCTTCCTTTACTAAAGGCCTGCAGGAGTTGTGTCATTGGCTTGCTAAATATGACTGTACCGATGTCTGTATGGAATCTACTGGTAAGTACTGGATCCCTGTTTTTAATATCTTAGAAAAAAATAACATCTGGGTTACCCTTTCCCACCCAAAATATACGAAACCTCAAAAGGGTAACAAAACTGATCGTAAAGATGCTAAATGGATCTGCGATCTGTACATGTGTGGAATGGTAAAACCTTCCTTTATCCCACCTGCTGATATTCGTGAATTAAGAGATCTTGTAAGATACCGGTTTAAACTTACCTGTATGATCACTGGTGAAAAGAATCGTGCCCATAACTGTCTTACTGTCTCCAATTTAAAACTTGATGATGTTTTTTCTGATATATTTGGCAGATGTAAAACTCCTATTGAAGAAATACAGGCTGCCGTTGATGGTGCTGTATCCAAAGAACAAGCGGTAAAACTCAGACAATGTCTAAACCATATCGATGAATTAGAAATGCACAAATCTGAAATAGAACGGGAAATCTTTCGTCTCAGTGATAAATACGAAGATATCCTTACTCTTATCCGAACCGTACCAGGATTCGACAAGAACCCGATGACTGCTATTCAGGTGCTTTCTGAAATCGGAGGTGACATGTCTGTTTTCCCCACAGCTAAAAACCTCGTTTCATGGGCTGGATGTTGTCCCCACAATGATCAGAGCAATCATAAGATCAAATCGACTAGGATCTCCCGTGCTGGTTCTTATTTTAAACCAGTTTTGGTACAGGTTGCAAATGCTTTGATCAAATCGAAGAAACATCCTGAATTTTCAACTCGTTATCGACGTATAAAAGCACGCCGTGGACACAAGAAAGCCATCATTGCCATCTGTCGTATGATCCTGACCGCTATCTGGCACATACTCACAGATTTAAAGCCTTATACAGCAAAAGGATTTCTTGAACCACGTCCTGTGAGCAAAGAAAAAGTTCTTACTGCTTCACAGGCACTTAACCTTTTAAAACAGAGAGGATATGTCATCAAAGATGAACCTATCTTTATTAGCTAATTAATGTTGTGTCTATATTACTTTCAAAAACCACCTTAATAGATGGTTTATTTGTCGTGTTCTTTGTTTTTCGGCTGTCCTCTACTATTTTGTTTCAAACTTTATAATCTCCTTAATTACAAGGTCAGATTCACTCAATGGGATATCTGCCAAAGGTATTATCTTATAAAAAGAGAAGAAAATCAACCAATTTGGCTTAGGTATTAATTCTTATTACAATAGAAAGAACACATACAGTTCGAAAGGAATTCTTGCAGTAAGGATGTTTCCATGATAAAATTTACAAAGAATTTTTATCAAAAAGGAGTGCGTAAAAAAGTGATAAGTTTAGGCTTGGATTCAGGTTCATCTATGACAAAAGCTGTCTTATTCAAAGATGATCATATCATAAAGACGAAGATGATTCCAACATCGATCAGTCCAAGGAAATCTTTAGAAGAACTTTATCTAGATATGATAAATGAAAAGGAAAGGATTGATGTAGTCGTAACAACAGGCTACGGAAGAAATCTGTTAGAGCAAGCAGATTTTAAGATTACAGAGATTACCTGTCATGCTGCAGGGGCATTTTTTATGAATCCAGATTGTAATACGATCATTGATATTGGCGGACAGGACAGTAAAGTAATCACGATTGATGACCTTGGCTGTGTCACAGATTTCTTAATGAATGACAAATGTGCAGCAGGAACCGGACGTTTTTTAGAGATGACAATGAAACGGGTAGAAAGTGAGATTGACAAAATCGATATTTTTGTAAAAGATGCCAAGCCTGCAAAGATTAATAGTATGTGTGCTGTATTTGCGGAAAGTGAGATTGTTGGGTTACTGGCCCAGGATATCCCGCCAGAAGATATTGTCCTTGGCTGTGTAGAGTCTATTTGTCAAAGAACTGCGGCATTTGCACAAAAACTGGCACCAGTGAATCCAAAGGTATTTTTCTCAGGTGGACTAGCACAGTTTGATGTGATGAAACAGTCATTAGCTAGACATTTAAGGATCAAGGAAGTAGCAACCGATCCATTATGTCAATACACAGGAGCAATCGGAGCTGCCGTATTAGGTATCCAAAAAAAGAAACGATAATTTTTATTTAAAGGAGAAATTGAAACAATGGTTGAATTAAAGAAAGAGTTACCAGAAATTTTTGAGGAGTTTGCAGAACAGCGGAAAAATTCATTTCTGGCGATCAAAGAAATTAAAGAAAAGGATATTCCAGTGGTTGGAGTATTTTGTACTTATCTGCCAAGAGAGATTCCAAATGCTATGGGTGCAGCAGTTGTCGGACTATGTTCCGTATCTGATGAAACAATTGCGGATGCAGAAAAAGATCTTCCAAGAAATCTATGTCCATTGATTAAATCAAGTTATGGATTTGCCAAAACTGATAAATGTCCATTTTTCTATTTTTCTGATTTAGTTGTCGGAGAAACAACATGTGACGGAAAGAAAAAGATGTATGAAATGCTTGCTGATTTTAAACCAGTTCATGTCGTAGAATTACCAAATTGTCAGACAGAAGATGGAATTCAGTTATATAAAAAAGAATTACTTCGTTTCAAAAAAGTGTTAGAAGATAAATTTGAGACAACGATTACAGATGAAGCGGTTCTTCATCAGATTAAATTAAGAAATGGAATCAATAAAGCATTAAGACGTCTTCAGTATGTCATGGCAAATGATCCGGCACCAGTCAATGGATTAGATGTCATTAATACGGTTTACGGAAGTAGTTTTGATATTAATACGGAAGGTCTTGAGGACAGGATCAATGCAGTAACAGATAAGATCGAAAAAGAATACAAAGAAGGAAAGAATATTGGGAAGAAACCAAGAATCCTTGTGACAGGGTCTCCATCTGGAGGAGCAGCCTTGAAAGTTATTCGTGCGATTGAAGATAATGACGGGGTTGTTGTATGTTTTGAAAACTGTACGGGAATGAAACCACTTGCAATGGTAGATGAAGAAAATCCAGATGTATATGATGCACTTGCAAGAAAATATTTAAATATTGGATGTTCCTGCATGTCTCCGAATAAAAATCGCATGGATCTGTTAGATGAATTGATTGATGATTTCCATGTAGATGGGGTTGTAGATCTTGTTCTTCAGGCGTGTCATACATATAATGTAGAAACGGCAATCGTTAAGAAATTAGTGAAAGATAAAAAAGGAATACCATATACAGTGGTTGAAACGGATTATTCACAGGCGGATATTGAACAGATCAATACAAGAATGGCAGCTTTTATTGAGATGTTATAAAATACATTTAGAATGTTAACAAAAAGAAAAATGGTGCAAGAAAAGACTTCTTATACTATTTTTCTTTTTCGATTGACACAAACTTACATTTTACAGTTACAGCAACAGTGAATGCCCGATTAGATTCCATTATCTTTGATGGAACATGGAAAGATCATGTAGGACAAGTTGAGAACTTAGGACTGGTGTCTAAAGATGATATGTCTAAGAACTATGTTGGACTTCCAGAAGATACAACATAGTGGAATAAGAACTTTGGGGTTAACGATTATAAGAAGCTTGTTGCTGAGATCTTCGATGGAAAGAGAAAAGTTAACAACAGCACAGACCAGATGCCAAAAGTATCTGTCAAATTAAACGAACGTCAGGGTATGATCAAATAATAAAAATGGAAGGAAATAATAATATGTCTTAATATGCAATTGAAATGCTGAATATTACCAAACGTTTCCCCGGAATTGTTGCGAATGATAATATCACACTTCAGTTAAAGAAAGGTGAGATTCACGCACTTCTAGGAAAAAATGGGGCTGGAAAATTAACATATTTCCTTGCTTGTACTCGCAGTTTCCTCTAAGAAATCAAGAGTACCGAAGGCAGAGGGAATACCATATGATAAAGGACAAAGATAACAAAGGAGATAAAATACACGATGGGAATTGTAGTAATCGGAGATGTATTTATAGATATTAAGGGGTTTTCTACATCCCCTTATATCCCATATGGGAGAAACGCGGGAACGATCGCACAGATTCATGGTGGGGTTGGCCGTAACGTTGCAGAAGACATTGCGAATGTAGAATTAGAGCCAACATTTGTAAGTTCTGTTGACGATGATGCAATGGGTGACGATGTCATCCGCAAATTAGATCGTCATAAAGTCAATACAAAATATATGAAAAAAGTAAAAAATGGAATGGGAACATGGCTTGCAGTTTTTGATCATGAAGGAGATGTGGTAGCATCCATTTCCAAACGACCAGATCACGGACCAATTGAACAGATTCTTGATGAATATGGAGACGAGATCTTTAAAGATGCAGACAGTATCGTAATCGAAATTGATATTGACCGTGAGATCGTGAAAAAAACATTTCATTATGCAGAAAAATATGGAAAGAAAGTCTATGCGATCGTATCGAATATGACAATTGCGATTGAGAGAAGAGATTTCATTCGAAGAATTGAATGTTTCGTATGTAATCAGCAGGAGGCAGGAATCCTATTTTCTGAAGATTATGAGGAAATGAGTGCAGAAGAATTATCCAAAGTTCTTCCAGAACGTATCAAATCTGCAAAGATTCCAAAGATGGTCGTTACAATGGGTGGCGAAGGTGCTGTTTATGCTGATCAGAACGGAGAATGCGGAGTTTATCCAGCATTAAAGGTAGATGTTGTTGATACAACAGGAGCTGGAGATGCATTTTTCTCAGGTGTGTGCATTGGGCTGACTTATGGAAAGACATTAAGAGAAGCATGCGCGATCGGTACAAGACTTGCATCCACAGTTATTTGTACATCAGAAAATATCTGTCCAAGATTTATGCCGGAAGAATTCGGTATTACGAGATAAATGCGATGGAAAGTATAATTATTGGGATTGCCGGAGGATCAGGATCCGGGAAATCTACTTTTACAAACAGAGTTAAAAAATATTTTGGAGATGATATCACGGTAATTTACCATGATAATTATTATCGCCGACAAGATGGAAATCCATTTGAGAAGCGTGTGACGGTCAATTATGATCACCCTGATTCTCTGGAAACAGACCTTTTAGTAAAGCATCTCAAACAGTTAAAAGCAGGAAAAACCATTGAATGTCCTGTCTATGATTATAATCAACATAACCGATCTGATGAAATCATTAAAATCGAACCTAAACCGGTCATTTTAGTTGAGGGAATCTTATTGTTAGCTGATGAGCGAATTCGTGAATGGAATCATTGATCAGTATTTAGCAACTGTTAAGCCAATGCATTACATGTATATAGAACCGACCAGAGCGAAAGCCGATCAAAAGCACTGGAAGTTATAGATTTCTGGTGCTTTTTTAAATTTTAAAAAAATCTTAAAAATTTTTCATTTTTTTAAAACTTTTTCAGTCCAGACAAGGGACAGATTAAAGAAATACTTCAAAAAGAGACAAATGCACAATTTTATAAATTGAATCTAACTTCTGGTGGAAAACTTCGAATGACAGGAAGTTCTGTAGGTTCAATGTGTGTGGAAATCACTGATACAGATGAAAATAAAATATGGGATTTTCAAAATAGCAGCAATAATCAATTTGATCAGAAAGTTGAATTAGCAAAAGGAAATTACTATGTCAAAATTTATACTTCGGTGAGCGGTCACGATGGTAAACCATATAAAATCAATACTTATTTTACAAAAGCATCATATACATTTGCAGAAAATTCAAATGATACCTTTTTCGATGCAAATACAATTAACTTAAATCAGGTAGTTAGAGGGCATATTGCTGAAAATAATACAGAAGACTATTATAAAATCAACCTCCCAGCCAAGGGAAATTATCCAATAATTTATAGAGCCGATGATGGTGTTTGTGTTCAATGGACATTATATGATTCAGATTTTCAGCGGCTATCTGTTAATAGTACCTTTGGTGGTTCAGAAGATACTTTTACTGTAGAACATGCAGGGACTTACTATATCCGTATTGTAAATAGATGGGATGAAAAACCTACTTATTGGTTCAAAGTAGTCGGAAAAACACCAGCTAAAAAAACACCAGTAAAAGTAACAGCTCCAAAAGCAACTTACATCAAAAAATTAACAAAAGGTTCCAAACGCTTCAAAGTCAGCGTAAAGAAACAGTCTGTAACAGGATATCAAGTTCAGTATTCTTTAAAGAGTAACTTCAAAGGATCAAAAACAAAATCATTTAAAGGAACATCTTACACAGTCAAAGGCTTAAAAGGAAAGAAAAAATATTATGTAAGAGTTCGTTCTTATAAGAAATCTGGAAGTAAGACTTTATATTCTGCATGGTCTGGTAAGAAGAGCGTGAAGACTAACAAATAATTCATAACAAAAATTTAAAATCATAAAACTTTTCCCATCACCTCCCTGTCTAAGTAATATAAGCAACAGACATGGAGGTGATGCTATGAAAGACAGGTTTATGCAATGGATCATAGCACTGATCAAACTGGATCGGAGTTATTTTCTAAAAGATACGGAAAGAAGGAACCATGCATACAAACAAATGAGAAAGAAAGGGGAACAACGATGGAAATCAAAGAAGCAGTCATAAAAGCACAAAATGGAGATCAAAGTGCATTTTCATTTTTATATGAAGAAACATACAAAAGTAAATATTATCTGGCATTAAAATACATGAAAAATAAAGAAGCCGCAGAAGATGTGCTGCAAGATGCTTATCTGAAAGTATTTTCCAAACTAGGGACTCTGAAACAGCCAGAAGCATTTGAAGGCTGGCTTGGAATAATCGTTGCCAATACTGCAAAAAATATGTTGGTAAAGAAGAATCCTCTTTTATTTTCAGAGATGGCGGTAGATCAGGAAGGGGAAGAATATGTCTATGATGTAGAAGACGAAGATTCGGAAAATCAGCCCGAACTTGCATACACCAGAGAAGAAACAAAAGAACTAGTACATATTCTGTTAGATGGTTTGTCTGAAGAACAACGAATGGCTATCTTAATGTTTCATCTTGAAAATGCTTCAATCTCAGAGATTGCACAGGCAATGGACTGTTCCGAAAATACAGTAAAATCAAGATTAAATTACGGACGAAAGAATCTAAAGATTCAGGCGGAACAATTACAGAAGAAGGGATACAAACTTTACGCTGTGGCTCCAGTGTTACTTCTTGTATACTTGCTGCGTAATGATCGAAGTGTTATGGCAGCTGACAAGACATTCCTTGCAGATGGAAAAGCAATGGAGACAAAGATCCTTCAGGAATATTTCAAAAATACAGCGAAAACCACAGGAAAGATTAGCAATGCAAAAGCGGTAGATACAGCAGGGAAAGCAGCGGCAAAAAGTGCTGTTAAAGGTTCTATCGTAAATAAGATTGCAGCAATTGCAGTTGCAGTCGGTGTAATCGGTGGAAGTGCATATGGAATCGTCGCATGGAACAACCAGAGAAATCAGACAGCACAGATGGCAACCGCAACAACGGAAAGCTCAAACAGTACAAAGAACACATCAACATCAGAAAATAAAACATCATCTGCAACAACAGAAGCAACGACCGAACAGCCAAAACAGAAAATAAAACTCAGTGAAGTATACAAGAAAGTTTTAACAGATGTAGAAAATGGGAAATACGAATTTCCAGATTCACAGGGAAATACAGATTATTATTATTTTGTTAGAGATATGAATAAGGATGGTGTCAAGGAATTGATCGTTGCTCCAAAGTGGAGTGTAAACGAATATACGAATTATGACATACGAGTTTTTAGTTGCATAAATTCTGAAGAAGGCTATAAGTTGTCTGTTATTTCTGGACATAAGTGGATTTCGAATCTCTCAACAAATGGAGGAGTATGTATTCCATCTGATGGGAATGGACTTTTGATTCATAATTTCACCAAAGGCACTGGACAAAGCGATGTTCATCGTATGACAATTCAGAATGGAAAATTAGTCTATGGGGATACAGAGCAAACCTTTAGCATGGGGGATTCTGAATGGGATAGCTTTGCACAGGAGAATCCTGAGGCTACTTGGACTGCGATTTCTGATAAGAGCAAAATTGAAGAGTTACAATAACATAAATAATAGGGAAGTGAAACAAATGAATCTAACAAGAACAAGCAAATATGTAAGTCTTCTCCTCCGTCATAAGCCTGAGAAAGCAGGAATTCATCTGGATCAACACGGATGGGCAGAGGTTGATGAGTTAATCAAAGGTGTTTCCAAAACGCATATGTTCAATATGGAAATCCTTGAGGAAATCGTAAGAACTGATAATAAACAAAGATATTCATTCAACGAAGATAAAACAAAAATCCGTGCCAACCAAGGACATTCGATTCCTGTAGATGTAGAATTAAAAGAAGCAAAACCGCCCAAACAATTATGGCATGGTACAGGAGAGAAATATGTTTCAGCCATTGATGAACAAGGACTTCTTCACAAAAACAGACTATATGTTCACTTATCAACGAATGAAGAAACCGCGATCAAAGTTGGAAAACGACACGGAAAGCCAGTTTTATATACTGTGAACGCAGAAGAAATGTATCAGGATGGATATAAGTTTTTCTTATCAAAGAATGGTGTATGGCTGACGGATCAGGTGCCAGTGAAATATTTAGACAAGTACAAAAATTAGAAATATTGACAGTTCTTACTCCTGAGACAGAGATGGTTGTATCTGTGATCTCTGTTGGATATATTAAGGAAAATCCGCCAAAACCTAAGAGGAAAGATGTAGATGATATTTTGAAATTCTTTTAGTGTATAATATATAACTTAAAATAAACAGCCTTGTTACCATTTATTTATCATGATAACAAGGCTATTCTTTTATTTTTTAATCAATTCATATTCTTCCAACAATTTTTCAATATCCGTATCTTTGACAAACTTCAACAGCCAGCCCTTTAATTTTTCAATTGGCATTGGCAGATCTATATCAAGCAGAGATTCTCCATCCATCAATCGAACACTCGCATCCAACAAATTCCTTACATCGTACACACTTCCCCAAACCTCTGGCACTCCTCGGTCAACGTCAAGTAGTCCATACACAGCTTCCATAGCTGTTCTCACCGAATATTCAGTAGTAAAAATTGTATCTCTTGGCGTTTCAGCAAACTGACCTAAGAATGCAAAGTTAACACACCCATCAGGAATCACATCCGGGCGGTCTCTGGCGGTTCTTGGCATAAAAAATGCGGTAATATAAGGCAGCATTGTCGGTACAGTATTCGCATGATCTTTTGCTAATTCGTCGATTTCATCCAGTGGTATTCCAATATGATATAACCATTCTGCTGTAATTTCTTCTCCAGTACAATCTTTCATTGGCTTATGAATATAATTTCCTGGTGTGTCACAAAAAAGACTGTATAGCCAGATACAGATTTCACCTTCTTTTTGTTTTCGAAACTGTCCCTGACGATTGACGGTCCAGCTTAACAGCCAGTTGGAATCCTCGCAGGAAACAATACCTCCAGTTACAACCTTTCCGGAAAGAGGATCTCGTTTACAGATTCTTGTGATCGCATCAATGATCTTTGTATCACTGGTTGTGATCGTCGCAGATTCCCAACGTGTTTTACTAACATTTCCACAGAATTTCTCTGGATGACCAAAGGAAGGATCCTGTTTTGCAATATTCTTCCAAAGATTCCAGCACCCAGTGATACGAATCATTGCATCGCCATTTGCAGGCGTGTGATGATCTCCATACAGTGTACTTTCGGTACAACTTCCATTTGTCACAAAGACAAGATCATCTTTTGTCAGCGGAAGTATCTTTGTTTTAGAATTTTTGATATATTCGATACTTTTTGCAACCTTTTGATCATTTTCAAATGAAAAGATCACGTTCGTAACTTGTGTATGGAAATGAAAGATAACACCATTTTGTTTCAGATATTCGATCATTGGCAAGATCAAAGATTCATACTGATTATACCGTGTAAATTTCAAAGCTGAAAAATCAGGCAATCCACCAATATGATGGATAAACCGCTGTAGGTATAATTTCAGTTCCAAAGCACTGTGCCAGTTTTCAAAAGCAAACATTGTCCGCCAGTATAACCAGAAATCCGAATCAAAAACGTGTTCGTCAAAGACATCCTCGATTGTTTTATCATATAACTTTTCATTCGCAGTAAAGAATAACTTCATGATTTGCTTTCGACCTTTGGCATCGATATTGAATTTACCAAAGTTCTCAGAGGGTTTTCCTCGATGATTTGTTGCACGGCATAAGGAATAATTTGGATCTTCTTTGTTCAGCCAGTAAAATTCATCTAACACAGAATTTTCTGGATGTTCTAAGGATGGAATACTGTGAAATAAATCCCACAGACATTCAAAATGATCTTCCATCTCCCGGCCGCCACGCATAATATAACCACGATCCGGATCAGCAATTCCATCACAGGCACCACCTGCAATATTGGATGCCTCTAAGATATGAATATGATCTCCTGACATTTGCGCATCACGAATCAGAAAACAGGCAGCAGCAAGAGAGGCAAGACCACTTCCTACAAGATAGGCAGATTTTTTCTCTATATCTTTTGGTTTCTTTGGCCTGGCAAACGCTTCATAATTTCCACTGGAGTAATAAATTCCTTTGCTATTTTTCTTCTGTTTATTTAATTCTGTGTTTTTGTAATCCGATTTTTTCACTTTTGTTTGAGGGTAAGAATATACAAGCTTTTCTTTCTTTGACTTTTTCATTGCAACAATGGCAGCACCTGCTACAGTCAGAATTCCTAGTTTTAAGATTTTTTTATTCATTTGGGTATCAGCCTTTCTATTATGATTTAAAAATAGTTTGCATCAAAAAGATAGTTTTATTCTTTCGATATATTTGGTAAAATAAAAGAAGAATTATTCAAAAAGAATTGAGGAAAATAAAACAAGACCTTACAGTCATAACTGGCCATAAGATCTTGTCGCAGAAGAAAATGGATGACGACTTAATCATCATCGCAAGGTAAAAACGGTGGACGGAACGGATACAATTTTTCATAAGATTCAAGGTCGGCTTCTGTTCTTGGAACAACCTGGATCAATCCGGTACAGTCCGTAGTAGAGCAGATATTACACATTTCGAAGATATTTTCGTCAATTTCTTCGTTTGTAAGTTCTTGTTTCTTTTTCTTATCCTTCATGCATCGAAACCTCCTCGTTTCTTAGTATGTGATAATATCAAAAAAATATTTTGTAAAATTCATCCAACAAAAAGTTGAAAATTTATGGAGATCAATGTATTTATGCAGAAATTACAGATAAAACACAAAACATGTTATATAGATCAAAATGGCTCCGATGGTCCGATCATCCTATGGGGAATGTATCCACATCGTGGAAATGAGATAGCACATATGTGGGAATGTCTGATGGAGACAGTCAATGATCAGGATTTTCTTTTATGTGCATTTCAGGTAGAAGACTGGAATGGGGATTTTTCCCCATGGAAAGCACCTGCTGCCTTTGGGGATGAAGATTTTAAGGGAAATGGTCTAAAGACTTTACAGTGGTTGACGAACGACCTGATTCCAGAATTAAAAACAGCTTATGGAGCAGACAGAGAAATTTATCTGATCGGATATTCCCTTGCAGGATTGTTTGCTTTATGGACAGCATATGAAACAGATATCTTCTCAGCAATTGCAAGCTGCTCAGGTTCTTTATGGTTCGAACAATGGGATCAATATGTGTCACATCATCGGATAAAGCATGAATGTTATATCTACATAAGTCTTGGAGGAAAAGAAGAAAAAACAAAGAATCAGGTTATGGCAAGAGTTGGAGATCGGACGAGAAAACAAGAACAAATTTTGCAAAATGATCCAAAGGTAAAGAAAACAATTTTAGAATTTAATAGCGGTGGGCATTTTGCTGATTCCGAAAAAAGACTTTCCAAAGCGGTCAAATGGTTATTAAAAAATAGAAAGGAACAATAAATGACGAATCCCAAAAGTGATGAATTATGTATATAATCGTGGCTTATAAATCTTTTTGATTGAGTACATCTTGTTGATATGTTAAAATTATAGAAAGCAAAAAGCATAGATCACACAGGAGGAATCAATATGAGCAAAAAAACAGCATTGATCACTGGTGCAGGTTCTGGAATCGGTCGTGCAACTGCACAGAAATTAGCGAACCATGGCATTAATTTGATTTTGATTGGACGAAATCTTAATAAATTAGAAGAAACAAAGAAGCTATGTGATAAAGTTGATATTAAATGTTTTTCAGTTGATATTAGTCACAAAGAAGAAATAAAAACATTGTTTGACCATAATTTGCAGTTTGATTATCTGATCAACAATGCAGGTGTAACGATGAATAAGAGATTTGAAGAAGTAACAGAAGAAGAATATGATCAGATCATGAGTATTAATGCTAAAGGACCATTTTTTATGTGTCAAAGTTCTTTACCAATCCTTCGTAAATCTGAAAGTGCAACAATTATTAATATTGGATCTGTAGTTGCATATAAAGGTTATATGGATCAAAGTGTTTACGCATCAAGCAAACATGCTTTGGCTGGTATGACAAAAGCATTGGCAAAAGAAGTAAGCAATGATGGAATTCGTGTGCATCTGATCAATCCGGGCGGAGTTTTAACAGATATGGTGCGACAGGCAAGACCTGATCTTCCACCAGATGCAAACGATATGATCGCACCAGAGGACATTGCGGATATTATTTATTTTATTTTAAGTCATAGAAGTAATGCGATCATAGATGAGATCAATGTACACAGAAGAACAAAAGAACCATTTTTATAAAAGATAGAATTTACTACAAAAAAGAAAATAAAACTTTTGCAGCACCCAGACTTTTAGGATGCTGTTTTTCTTTTGAGATATTCATGACAAAAATAGAAAGGAACAAAAAATTAATGAATAAAAAACAGCCGATCATAGAATTAAAACATATAAAAAAATGTTATACAAACAATGTGCCGGTCATTTATGATTTTAATCTTACGATCAATGAGGGAGAGTTTGTAACATTTCTAGGTCCTTCTGGATGTGGAAAAACAACAATTTTAAGAATGTTGGCGGGATTTGAGACACCAACGGATGGTGAAATCCTGTTTCATGGAAAAGATATCAGCATTCTACCACCAAATGAGAGAAAATTTAATACTGTCTTCCAAAAATACGCTCTTTTCCCACATTTAAATATTTATGACAATATTGCATTCGGGTTAAAAGAAAAGAAAATTCCAAAAGATGAGATTAAAAAGAAAGTAAAACGAGTACTAGAAGTCGTTGATCTGGAAGGTTTTGAAAAGCGAAAGATCGACAGCTTGTCTGGTGGGCAGCAGCAAAGAATTGCCATTGCAAGAGCAATTGTCAATGAGCCAAAGATCTTATTATTAGATGAACCATTAAGTGCCCTAGATCACAAGATGCGTCAGGAAATGCAGATCGAGTTAAAAAATATGCATAAAGAATTAGGTATTACGTTTATCTTTGTCACACATGATCAAGAAGAGGCATTGATGATGTCAGATAAGATCGTTGTCATGTCAAAAGGACAGATCCAGCAAGTTGGAACACCAGAGGAAATCTATAATAAGCCACAGAATGCTTTTGTTGCGGACTTTATCGGAGAGAGTAACATTTTTGATGGAGTAAAGAAATCAGACGATACTGTTCATTTTGCACATCATAATTTTCCATGTGAAGATGAATATGAAGCCGGTACCAGAGTTGATGTCATAATCCGCCCGGAAGATGTTATTTTATCATCTCCAGAAGATGGAAAATTTAGTGGTGAGGTTATTTCCTGCCTGTTTTGTGGCAAATTTTATGAAGTAGCTGTACAATCTGATAAAAATGAGATTGAAGCACATATTTTACACGAGATCAAACCAGGAACAAAAGTAGGAATCGATTTCACACCTGGAACGATTCATACAATGCCAAAAGATACGAAAGTAAATCATTATGTCGGTGTGATGGAAAAAGATGGTTATTTGAAATTTATGGATGGAAGTATCCCAGTTCCGGTTGAAAAACTTTTTGATGGGTGCAGATTGGAACATGGTCATATCGTAGATCAAGATGGGCATAAAGTTCATTTAGAGGGAGAAAAGGTAAAAATGTTCTTCCCATCCAAACTTGCCAATCTTAGTGATGATCCAGAAGAAGGATATTTTCAGGGAAATATCATCTCTATTATCTACAAGGGTGATCATTATAATTATCGCATTGTGAGTGAAAATAAAGTAGAGTATTCTGTTGATGATGAAGATTTATGGAATATCGGAGATTTCGTAAGTGTCGTAATTCCGGATGATGCGATGGAATTTCAAAGAGTTTCGGAGGAAAGTAAATGAAAAATGACAGACTAAAAAGTATTCTTGGAATTCCATACTTATTGTTTTTGACAATTGTTGTTGTTTGCCCTGTGCTTATTTTATTATATTATGCATTTACCAATGGAACTGGACAATTTTCTATGGACAATTTTGTTCTGTTTTTTACAGACAGTAAGGCAATTGGAACCCTGATCTACAGCGCAATGATTGCGATCGTAACAACCGTTGTATGTTTATTGATCGCATATCCTGTGGCATATATTCTTGCAAAAGGAGATTTTAAACGCGGAAATGTATTATTGATGTTATTTGTAATGCCAATGTGGATCAATTTTACCCTTCGTATTACTGCATTAAAAGAGATCTTAACAATGATCGAAGGAAATCTTGCTTTCCATCCATTTTTAAATACAGTGATCGGAATGACTTATGATTTTCTGCCTTTTATGATCTTGCCAATTTATAATACGATCGCCAAGATCGATCATAGTTACATTGAGGCAGCATTAGATCTTGGGGCAAAACATCATCGCGTATTTACAAGAGTGATCCTTCCGTTATCCATTCCAGGGATCATCAGTGGAACTACGATGGTATTTCTTCCTGCAATGACAAATTATGTCGTACTTGATATGATGTATAACAGTACCTACATCATGGGAAGTCTTGTTGGAAGTTACTTTAATATGTATGATTGGAATAACGGATCTGTGATTTCTATGATCCTTTTGATCTTAATCTTATTTTTAAGTATGTTAACTGGCGAATTTTCAGATAAGGAGGAAAATGCTTATGACTAAAAAAACGATACAGGGTATTTTCCTTGGAATCATCTTATTACTCATGTATCTGCCAATCTTGATCTTGGCAGTTTATAGTTTTATGGATTCTGCAATCATTGGAAAATCTGGAAGTTTTACTTTGAAAAATTATATTTATCTGTTTCATTCTGAGGATTTAAGGACAATGATCTTTGGAACGATCCTTTTAGCCTTGGTCGTTGCGGTTATTTCAACGATCCTTGGAACTCTTGGAGCAATCGGGGCATTTTATTCTTCAAATAAGCTTAAGAAACCGATCCATTTGATGAATCAGATTCCTGTTGTTAATGCAGATGTCGTTACTGGTTTTTCTATTTGCGTTTTATTGATCGTCTTTTTTAAGATGGATAAAGCCAGTTATATTCCGCTTGTGCTCGGGCTGGTATCTCTTTGTAGCCCCTTTGTATATCTGTCTGTGATCCCTCGTCTAAAACAGATGGATCCACAGTTATATGAAGCGGCATTAGATCTTGGATGTTCCCCGTTTGGAGCATTAAGAAAGGTTGTACTTCCACAATTAACTTCTGGAATCGTATCTGGATTCATGATGTCAATTACATTAACGTTGGATGATTATTTTATCACAACTTATACAAAACCATCGATGTTTGACACGATCAGTACCTATGTTGTCAATGCTACAAAAGGAGCACAGACCGATGTGAAAACCGCACTATGGGCATTATCAACGATCATCTTTTTGGTTGTGATTTTTATTGTGATCGGTATGAACCATACGGGGAGAAAGGAGCATGATCATGAAATATAAAGCATTTTCTATTCTTTTTTCCATCTTACTTGTGATCACCCTTCCGCTTGCATTATGTTCTTGTGGTTCAAAAAACAACAGCTCAAACAATGAAGAGATTGTTTTAAGAATCGCAAATTGGGAAGAATATCTTGATGAAGGGGACTGGGATGACGATGAAGAAATCAAACTGGAAAATGGGAAAAAAATCATCGGCAGAAATACTATGATCAAAGATTTTGAAAACTGGTATGAGAAAACATATCATAAAAAAGTAAAAGTCGAATATTCAAGTTTTGGAACCAATGAAGATATGTATAATCAGTTAACGATCGGTGATACATATGATCTGATCTGTCCATCCGAATATATGATCATGAAGCTTTTGGCAGAGAAAAAAATATTAAAATATTCTGATGACTTCTGGGATATTTCAAACAGTGAAAATTATTATGCAAAAGGAGTATCACCATATATAAAGAAATCATTAGATCAGTTAAAATATCACGGACAATCTGTGGGAGATTACACAGCTGGTTATATGTGGGGAACACTGGGCTATGTATATAATCCCAAATATGTTTCTAGAAAAGATGCCGAAGACTGGGGCTTATTACTAAATCAAAAATATCATAAAAAGGTAACAGCAAAAGACAGCGTCAGAGATTGTTATTTTGCTGTTCGAGGAATGCAGACACAAAAACAGATCTTAACAGATGAATTCCAAAAACAGGCAGATTACCAGAAAAAGTTATCTGCATTGTTAAATGATACTTCAGATCAAAGCATTCAAAGTGCTGGAGAGATTTTATCAAAAATGAAAGATAACGTTTATTCTTTCGAGACAGACAGTGGGAAATCAGATCTTGTCAGCGGAAAAGTTGTCGCCAATCTTCAGTGGTCTGGAGATGGTGTTTATTCTATGCAGCAGGTGGAAGAAGAAGGAATCAAACTTCGTTATGCAGTTCCAAAAGCTAGTACCAATCTGTGGTTTGATGGATGGTGTATGTTAAAGGATGGTATTGGAAAAGATAAGGAAAAGCAGCAGGCAGCACAGGCATTTGTAAACTATATCTCAAGACCAGATAATGTTGTAAGAAATATGTACTATGTCGGATATACATCTGTGATCGCTGGTGAAAAAGATCAGACAATCTATGATTATATCAAATATATGTATGGAAGCGATGATAAGAAGAGTGTTGACTATGATCTTAATTATTTCTTCAAGCAAAATGGAGACAATTATAACTATGTGATGAAAACAAGCAAAGAAATGTCAGAAGGACAGTTATATGCCCAGTATCCGACAAAAGATGTAATGAAAAGAAGTGCCGTTATGGCATATTTCGGAGATCAGACAAACAAAAAGATCAGTCGTATGTGGATTGATATGCGTTGTTTTTCTTTAAAATGATCAGATTTTTGTGAATTTTTCGTAAAAATAAATATAAATTACATCTTGACACTAGTATAATACAAGAGTTTAAATTAGTTGTAAAGACAAAGAGGTCCTATGCATAGAAAAGTATGCAAGGGCTTCTTTTTTTATTTTGTGGAGAAGTATTTGAAGCTGAAACAGTCATTGTAGCTGCTGGATATGAAAGTCGTTACATTACAAGGACTGTAGGAATCGATATTCCGATGACAAGATATTTTGAAGAAGCTTCTTATGATGGAGTATCAGTGATCAGTAAAATAGATGAGATGGATGCATCCGATTTTAAAAATCTGTTTGAAAATTTGTATAACTATGAGAAATAGCTATAATGGAAGGAGGTTATCATTATGGAAGAAATAGAAGCAGGGGTCCTTGATGCTGCCAAGTGTGTTGATATCATGGAATTATGTTGGAATTTCCTAAAAAATCAAAAATCGAAGGTTTCCCCGTAAACGATGTTGAAACTGGAGCACCTTTAGCATTTATGGCTGCAAAGCTTTTAGCAAAAAAAGATTCAAAAGTTCTTACAATGCTTGGTGCTGGTCCGATTGCCAAAGCATGCTTTCGTGCGATCATGACAAATCTGAAACATATTGATACTGTCAAGATATCTAAATGTAAAAGAAAAAGGCATTGGACAACAGCTAAAAGTATGGGATCATCATATGTCTTAAAAGGAAGAAAGGAGGATGCTTATGAAAGAAAAATCAATCCTATGGAGAATCTTTCATTATATGAATCCAAAAAGAATTGATCCAAAAATGGTAAAGCTATGGATTTTCTGGATCTTATTTAATATTATTTTATTTTTTATACCACACAGTGTTTCAAAAGAATCTATATGGATCCTTGTACCAATGGCAGGACTTTTCATTTATGCACTCGTAACAAAAGATGTGATGCAAAGTCTTTTGATGGGAACATTTTCAATGTACATTTTATGGTATAAATTTGGAAGTATCATAGCATTTTTTCGCGATTGTAAAGTTGTTCTGGCAGATGAAGAAAATATTGAAATGTACATGTCTTTCTTCCTTTGTGGTGGATTGATCATCGCAATGAAGAGAAGTGGAGCAACCAAAGCTTTTACTGAATTTGTAACGAGTAAATTTGGGGAAAATGAAAAAATGATTCTTGCAACGTCAGGTATTTATGCAGGAATCATGTCAATTGATGATTATGTATCTGCATTTACAGCGGGGGCGGCATTCTCTCCATTGATTGATAAGATCAAAAAGCCAAGACTTGCACTTGCATATGTAATAAGAACTCTAAGTATTTGTGTATCTGCAATGCTTCCAGTTGGAGCCTGGGGATATTTTATCATTTTTCAGATTGCTGATGCCAAGAATGTAGCCAACAAAGCTGCTGCAACCAGTCTTTTTATGAAATCTGTTCCATTTATGTTTTATGCTATTATTGCTTGCATTGTAGCACTCTTATTTGCATTTGGACTGCTGCCAAAGATTGGTCATATGAAAAAAGCATATGAAATGTCAGATCAGGGGAAACAGCTAGGAGAACTAACTGACGGATCTGAGGAAGAGGAAACTGATTTTGATGAAACAGATCCAAGAAAACAACATATCAGTGTTCTAAATTTGATCATTCCAATGATCACGATCGCGGTTGCATTGATCGCTACCGGCTTAAACTGCTTCCTGGCTTTTGGAATTACATTGATTGTTACTGCAGTCCTTTATATTTTACAAGGAATTATGACTATTAGTGAATATGTGCAATGTGTAGTTGATGGGTTTATCGATATGGTTGATATGGTCATCATTTTAATGATCGGCTATGCCATGCAGGAAGTTATGTATACTATGGGAATAGAAGGATTCGTTCAAAATGTATGCAATATGATTCCGATCATTCGCCTGATTCCATTTGTTTTATTTGTATTCTTCAGCTTCACTGAATTTTTATATAGTTTAAATTATACTCTGTATCAGATAGAACTTCCTGTTATGATCGTTGTTTTAACAAGGCTAGGTGCGAACGTACCACTCTGTATCGGAGCGATCATATCTGCCGGATTATTTGGTGCAAATGCGTGTGTAGTTTCTGATCTTGGAATTGTGTCAGCACGTGCAAACAGAGTCACTATTTATGATCAATATGAAAGTTCTCTTCCATATGTATTGATTTCAGGAGTAATATCTGCAATTTTTTATCTGATCGCTGGATTTATTTTTTAATATGAAAATGTCAGGAGAAATTCATATATGGAGAAAAAACAACCATTTTGCGAATGTTAGCAGGATTTGAAAAACCAAGTGAAGGACAGATCTTTTTTCAAGGAACTGATATTACTGATCTTCCACCAAATGAACGAAAGATCAATACGGTATTTCAAAAATATGCACTTTTTCCGCATTTGAATATTTATGACAATATTTCCTTTGGATTAAAAGAAAAATTCCAAAAAGAGGTTGACAGACGTTGGGGAAATCTGTTATATAAATGTGATAGATAAAATAATAAGAGTAAGGAAGTTTTATTTATGACCCTTTTAACCTACCAGGTATTCAAAACAATCGCAGATGTGGGAAGTTTCCATAAAGCAGCAGACATTCTAGGTTTAACGCCATCTGCAATCAGCCATGCCATCTCTTCGATGGAAAATGAATTAGGATTTTCAGTGTTGACAAGAAGCAAAGCAGGTGTCAATCTGACAAATTATGGAGAACAACTATTACCATATGTAAATGCTGTATTAAACTGTGATGAAAGCTTAAAGCAGGAAATCGCAGAATTAAACGGATTAAAACAAGGAAAAGTAAAAATTGGAGTATTCTCCAGTGTATGTACCAGCTGGCTTCCAGAGATCCTACATTCTTTTAAGAAAGAATATACAGAAATTGAAATTGAAGTTTTTCAGGGAACATATGATGATGTAGCTTACTGGCTCAAAAATGGAGTCGTTGACCTTGGATTTTTATCCGTATCAAGTGCAAAGGATATTCCAATCGAGCCATTATATCGTGATGAATTATTATGCGTATTACCAAGTGGCGTAAAAGAAGATAAAAGTACAAGTTATATCGATATCGAAGAAATGAAGCACCATCAGTTCGTAACACAACGAGACAGTACCGATGCAGATATCCAGAATTTTTTAAAAGAGAATTCTCTGCAGGTACAGTCAAATTATCATGTGGTGGACGATTTATCAACGATCGCACTTGTTGAGAAAGGTTTTGGAATCTGTCTGATGCCAAAACTTGTGATGACAGATATTCCATATAAGGTAGACAGTTACTCGATCAAACCACATGCAAGCCGAATCATTGGACTAGCAACGATGAATCCAAATTTTATGGCACCTGCGGTCCGCATGATGTTTAATCATATTGTTGATAAATATCAGGAAGACGAATTTAAAAAATAATATTAAAGCATGAATAGGACAATTCCTTTTATAGTTAAATGGATTTGTTCTGTTTTTTTATTGATAAGTAGTTTACAAGATATTTTATATAATTTTTCTATTATACAAAGAAAATATTATAGGTATAATCAATAGCCAGTCATAAAAAATATTAATTATCCGAAGTAATATTGTATGTCCTGGTGCGATCAAAACGGGAATGACAAGTAATCCAGAACTTGAGAATTCATTTGGAAGAGAACGTATCAGCAGCAGCGGTTCTTGCGGCAAAAATTTTATAGTGGAGTCGGTGGAATTGGATTAATCTTAAATGAAGTGTATCGTCTTTACCAGGACGAGAATGCAAAAGCAGGAGCAATGGAGATCCTTGATCATTATTTAGATACTTCTACAGAAGACAATGAAGAATTTACTGGAGTAACAACAGTCCTGTCTTTTTTGATGGCGGAAATATCTTATATCTGCTAGATTGTTGCAATACCTATAAAGAATTATCCTCCAAACTAAATGAAATTATTGTAAAAGCAACGAATCATATTTTAAAACTTGCAGGAACCAAAGTGAAAGATCATTGGGAGATTGCCTTTGATCGGACGAAACCGAAAGTGATCACAAGTCCTGCTGGATATTTTACAGGAGCTGCTGGTATGGTTGTGGCTTTGTTGCAGATATATTGTCTGGAGAAAAATAAAAATGGAATTGTTGGATTGATTGACGATCCTTATTATAAATGAAAATTTTTGCAGACTTTTATTCTTTGTGCTAGAATAAATTTATATGGATTTTATATTTTAGGAGGTAGCATATGAAAGTCAAAGGTGTAAGATTATATGCAAAAGATGATATTCGCCTGGAAGAATTTGAACTTCCAGAGATCAAGGATGATGAGATCCTTGTCAAAGTAA
>OLNZ01000758.1_pt1 | contig 28345 bp, 26 predicted proteins | sample 1672981 | NCBI WGS metagenome assembly OLNZ01 (sample SAMEA3136743, study PRJEB25190) | human gut metagenome | biome: human gut; feature: human-associated habitat; material: faeces | place: Austria | collected 2013 | reverse complement strand
TCCCCTCGAGGGGAAGGTGCCCCGAAGGGGCGGATAGGGCACAGGCGGTATGAAAAACAGATGAGAAAAGCGGAGAAGTGCGCGGTATATGTGGGGAAAGTGTGAGCCCCTCGCCGCGAATGACAAAGATTTCTCGCTTTGCTCGAAATGACGATACGGGAAAGTCTGATGTCTCCCAGTCTCTTAGTTACCCAATCACCCAATCACTCGAGGCCCCTAATCCCTAGCTGCCGATCACAAATTTCTAATTCCAATTTCCTTCATTTATGCTATAATGACTATGAGTGTAATCAGCAGGTTTCCTGCTGAAATCACGATGAGGAAACAGATATGAAAATTATTGGTGGAAAAGCCAAAGGCACGAACCTTTTGGCACCCGTAGGAAGAAATACGACGAGACCGACGCTGGGACGGGTACGGGAAAGCATTTTCAATGTACTTTCCAATGTGGGGCTCGTTGAGACGGATGTCCTTGATATTTTCGCTGGGACAGGCGCGATGGGGCTTGAGGCGCTCAGCCGGTATGCATCGTCTGCGGTCTTTATCGACAAGACAACGGGCCGCATCATTCGCGAAAATGCAAAAAAGTGCCATGTAGAAGATCAGGTACAGATCATATCGAGAGATGTAGGGGCTGCGCTGAAGTCTCTTCAGGGCAGGACCTTTGATTATATTTTCATGGACCCTCCGTATCGGAAGGGCTATATCAATGAAGTACTGGCGATGGTTTTCGACTGCGGCCTTCCTGCTGATCATGCGATCATTATTGCAGAACATTCTATATCAGAACCCCCGGATGTATCACTCTTTGCTGACCGGTGTGAAGTCTGGAAAGAGAAAAAAGTGGGGGCCATTGTTGTTACCTATCTGCTATGCAGATCTACAGAGGGAGAAGTGCAATGAAAATAGCGATTTGCCCAGGAAGTTTCGACCCGGTGACCTATGGTCATCTGGATATCATCAGAAGAAGCGCTTGTCTGGTCGATAAACTGATTGTGGCAGCTTTTTTAAACCCGACCAAGCATTATATGTTTACTACGGAAGAACGGTTGGATATGCTTCGTGAGACGACCAAAGACATTCCCAATGTCGAAGTGGATGCTTTTGATGGTCTTTTGAATGAATACGCAGCGAAGAAGAATTGCCATCTTCTGATTCGCGGACTTCGTGCGTTCAGTGATTTTGAATACGAATTTCAGCGGGCGCTCATGATCAAACAGATCGATCCCACGCTGGAGACCGCATTCTTCATGACGGATGGACGCTATTCTTATCTGTCGTCTACCGGCGTTCGCGAGCTGGCCCATTTTGATGGTGATATTACCCGAATGGTCCCGCCCTATGTACAGGAAATGATCAAGAAAAAGGTAGAGAATCGCTGATCGCTATCGGCTTTTTTCTCAAACTTCGAAAAAGAAATGAGGCTTGCAATTATGGACACAAGAAAACTCTTAGAAGAATTAGAAAATGTCATCAATAACGCGAGTGAAGTACCGCTCACCAATAAGAAATTGGTGGATAAGGATGAGATCGAACGACTGATCGATGCCATCAATCAGTCGCTCCCAAATGAACTCGAGAGCGCACGCCGCATCGTCGCGGACAAAGAGCGCATCATGCTCGACGCAGAAAAGAAAGCAGAAGACACGGTGGCGCAGGCGAAGGATTATATCGCCCGCATCACGGAAGAAAGCGAACTTGTCAAGCAGGCGCAGGAGCGTGCCAATGAAGTGATCTCTTCGGCCAATAAATCCGCTGATGAGCTCCGCACCAGCTCTGTCACCTATGCGACAGATGTCCTGAAGTATGTGGAAACAAATATGGAAAATGTCTTAGACAGCCTGAAAAAGAACCGTCAGAGCCTGATCGATTCCAATTCCGCCGCTGCCCGTCAGCAGGAAAAAGAGAATAAGTGACGAGGGGCCGGAGTTTGGGGATCAGCACCCGCTGCCCCCAATGAGCCCGTTGCATTCTGCGGCATATTTTCATGCGAAGGCGGAACGCATGTTGCGTTTCGCTAGTGTCATCAGATTGATGGATGATGATTCAGGGCGCACCTTCATTCCTTATTTCTCATTCCTCTTTTGGGGAAGAGGATACGTGATATTCCGGTTTTGAATGAAGCATACAGGAGGCCATTCCCATGGGACGAGAAGAGGAAAGCCGACGGATCCTTGTGATCTGTTTTGCGGCGGCTCTTCTGGCTCTGGGAGCGGCCTTTTTTCTGTGGCATACTGCAGGGGAGACGAAAGAGGAGCCGCTTCCTGTGGTCGAGCTTTCCGGTAAGGAGTCTTCCCGGACTCTCCTCGTCTATGTGACGGGTGCCGTGAGGCAGCCGGGGGTCTATGAGCTTCCTGAGGGAAGTCGCTTCTTCGATGCGGTGAAGGCTGCGGGTGATGTGCTGCCGTATGCGGTCATGGAAGATATCAATATGGCCGAGCCGCTTTCTGACGGGATGAAGATCCATATCCCGCTTGATCCGGAGCAGGTGGATGCACGGGGGAGCGGGCTCATCTCTATCAATGCCGCCAGCGCGAAAGAGCTCGAAGCACTCCCGGGCGTCGGTCAGGTGACGGCGGAGAAGATCATCCGCTACCGTGAGGAGCATGGCCGCTTTTCCTCGAAGGAGGAGCTCAAAAAGGTGCCCTCTATCGGTGAGAGCCGTTACAAGAAGATGGCGGATAAGATCACCCTATGATGATCCGGCTGGGGCTTTTCTGGAGTGCGCTTTTGCTGGCAGCGGGAGTTTTTCTTTTCGAGGAGCTTCCGCCTTTTCTGCTGCCTTATGGGTATGCCTTGCTGCTCCTTTCCGGTGTGCTTTTCCTTCTCTATGGTCATTTCCGCGGCCGTTTTTCTCTTGTCCTTTTGGGAGCGGCGCTTTCTCTTTTGACGATCGGCGCTTTCCGCATGGCGCTCTCTGATGCCCTGTGGCAGGAGCAGTCGCACTGGGCGAGCCGAAGCGCAGGCACCTATGAAGGTATCGTCATGGAGGAGCCGCTGGTACAAAAAGGGGAGGAGGGCTATGCGAGATATGCGCTTGCGCTCGTTTCCATCCGATACGCCGATGGGACGCTCCAGCCGCTCTCGGGGACGTGCTACCTCTATGATCAGAAGGAGATCCGGCATTTCCATCCCGGTGACCGCCTTTACGCCGAAGGAGAAATGAGCCCGATCCGCCTGTATCAGAATCCGGGAAAGATCGATCTCACGGGACGTTATCGGAGTCGCCATCTCCTTGGAAGGCTGTATCTCAAGGAAGGCATGCATCCCGCCTTTGCCGGTGAGAGCGGCGCCTATCGCATAGAGAGATTCTCTTCGGAGATGAAGCAGTCGCTGAAAGAGACATTTGCGCCTTACATGGATCCAGTGCGCCTTTCGATCCTGATGACGCTCCTCTTCGGAGGGAATTATAATGATATTCCGGAAGAGGTCATGACGTCATTCTCCGCGACGGGCATCATCCACATTCTCTCTGTCTCGGGCTCGCATGTGGCGCTGCTCTTTGGCTTCCTGTACCTTTTGGGACGCTGGCTCTCGCTGCCGCGACGTCTTGTGATCCTGCCGGCCATCCTGCTTGTGCTGTTTTACGCGGTGCTCTCAGGGCTTGTGCCGCCCGTCATCCGTGCGGCGGTCATGGGGATCCTCTCTGTCGTTGGGATTTTCCTTGATTGGGAGAGGGTGACGCTGAATCTTCTGGGGGCGGCGGTCTTTGGCATGCTGTTCTGGGATCCTTACTATGTGTACGATGTGAGCTTCCAGCTCTCAGTCGGTGCATCCGCGGGGATCCTCCTCTTTTACCGTCCGATCCTCCGCTGGATGAGCCCTTTCCCAAAGCTGCCGAAATGGGTGAAGGAAGGGATCGCGCTGTCTTCAGCGGCGCAGCTTCTCACGATACCGATCATGCTCTATGATTTCCATCGCTTTCCGGTGTATTTCATCTTTGCCAATCTTTTCGTCACGCCGTTTCTGGAATGGGTCATTATCGCAGGGCTTATCGCAGCGCTCGTCTCCCTTCTTTGCCGTCCGCTGATGGCAGGGCTTCTCTATGCGGCAGACTATGCGGTCTTTTTAGCCCTGCGTCTGAATCTTCTCCTCTCCTCAGCCAGGGGAGCGCAGCTTGTGACAGGCGGTCTTTCTTCTTTAGAAATAGCCTTTTACTATGCACTTCTTGCGGTGGTGTATTTCAGAAAGCGGCTTTCCTGCCGCTCTCGCATGGCTGCCGGAGGCATGCTGTCGCTTCTTTTTCTTGCCATCGCGGTGGCTCAGCTCCTGGCGCCTTCGACCCGCGTCATCTGCCCGGATCTTGGCGGTGACCGTGGAATCCTTCTTGTCAATGACGGGCGAAACATCTTATACTATAAGGCAAGCCGCATCTCCTCACACACCGCTGTCTGGGAGTGGAATTCCATCCTCGCCTATGAAGGAGTTGAGGAGGCAGATGTACTCATTCTGGATCTGGAGGATGTCGATAAGCCGCTCCCTCTCGTGATGGGGATACCTGTCAGGGAGATCTGGGTGACAGGCGGCGATCCACGAAAATGGGCGACGCAGCTTCTATCGGGGCAGACAGCGCGCGTGCGATGCCTGGGAAAGGCCGCACTTTCTTTGGATGAGCTGCACTTTATCACCAATGGCAGCAGCTGGCAGATGGTGATGGGGGAGAAGGACATCTTCCTTTCCGGACGAAGACCCATGCCGAAAGCGTCTCCTCATACCCTGTGGATCACCGGCAGCCATGGCTTTCAAGAATATACGGAAAAAGACGCGGAGACCATGGCGCCCGAGCTGGTCATCTACGGCGGGACCCGTCTCGTCCATGCCTATGAAGATATGGAGCTTTTCGACTTCAAAGACATCCCATCCGTGAACCTGTATCAGAAGGGGATGCAGGAGATCGTGTATGAGAAGGGGTGGAAGCTAGGGAAACGCTGATTAAATCACAGAATCAGATTCCATATGGATTTTTATACATAGCGTCGTCGATATTCTCCTTAAATAGCTCGCTATTCGCGCCCCCTGTCTCCTCGCTCTGTTATATAAAACTCCGCGGCGCTTCCTCATTTTATGCGCCGTACCTTCACTCCTCACTCCTAACTCCTCACTCCTAACTTGATTCGGAAGTTGACTTAAATGACAGTGATTTAGAAAATGCGATACTTGGCACCAGTCACTCCCGATTCCTGTTTACATTTATACAAGGACGATTACTTATGCCTGCCAAAAAGTTAAATAAAAAGAACTGCGGCTTTCTCTATGGTGAAGATCTGGTATCCCTTGCCCTTCGTCGGGAGGGACTGCTTAAGGCCTATTTTGAGGGAGATCCGCCCGATCCCGTTCTGTTCGATGGAGAGGGAAGTCTGGAAGAGTATGAGAATGCCCTGGCAGGGCAGTCACTTTTTTCCAGTGCGACTGCGGTCGTGATACACAATCCCCCTTTCCTGAAGCGCATTTCGAAAGCAGAGAAAGAAGAAAAGGAGGCCCTCCACTTTGTAGAGGTGCTGCAAGGCCTGCCGCCTGATATTTTCTGCCTGATCCAGCTCGATGGAAAGCCGGACAAGCGAACGAAGATCGTGAAAGGGCTGCTGTCTGTCTGCTACAGTGAAGAGCTTTCGCTCCTTTTGCCGCGTGATGCGGCAGGCGCGATGATACGTCTCCTGTCAGCGGCGGGCAAGCGTGTCGATTTCTCCGCACGGACGTATTTAGAGAATGTACTCTCCTCGTGGGATACGATTTCCCTTCCCCTTTTGCAGACGGAATGTGATAAGATGGTACTGATGTGCGGGGAAAAGTCCGTCGTGACGAAGGAGCTTTTGGAGCTTGCACTTCCCGACTACATGAATCAGGGGATCTTCAAATTCGTCGATGCTCTTCTGGACAAAAAGTCACAGCTGGTCTTAGAGAGTGCGGACCGCGTCTTCACGGATATGACCACCACGATCAAAAATCTCGGACTTCTTTCTTCCAAATTCAGAAAGATCAAGATCTTGAAGGAAATGGAAAGGAATCACGTACCGCCCACCCGTATCCAGCAGGCGCTGGGGGTGAGATCCTCCTGGCAGTGGCGGGCCGTGCAGGCCGAGGCAAGGAAGGTCACGGAAGAAGAGGCGGAGTGGTTTCTTCTGGAGATCATGAAGTACCAGCTCGCTTCCCGCCAAGGCGCCTCGGAGCTTGAACTCAAAGATTTGCTGTTGAAGTATTGTTTGAGGAAATAAGTGACTGGTGATTGGCGGCTAGGGATAAGACTAAAAGACTAAGAGACTGGGAGACATCAGACTCTCGTATCGTCATTTCGAGCGTCAGCGAGAAATCTTTGTCATTCGCGGTCAGGTGGTCGATGTTTGGGAATGCTCAAACGGGAAACCTGCTATCCAAAGAACCTTCGGGCATCGCCCCGTTTCGTCATCCTGAGCGGCGAGAAACGTCGTATGTGAGATAACGAATGCCAGAACAGCTGCGACCTCGTCATCGATCGCGGCGAAGCCGCCACCTTCATTCCTAATTCCTCATTCAAGAGAGACTTTCATCCCTAATCAAAGGGCAGCACGCCCCAGAGGCTGATCCTGAACCCATACACCTTACACCCAAATGTCATATACGAAACGAAGGGACTATCATTGAGTAAAAGACGATACCGCTGGAAGCGGATATTCGGACTGGTTTTCACACTGGCTGTTATCGGCATCGGAAGCGCGCCGTTTCTCTGGGTGAGTGACGGCAAGGTCATCCCCGGCGTCACCATCCATGGGACAAAGGCAGGTAGCGCGACAGAGGAAGAGCTCAAGGAGCTTCTTTCCGTGAAAAATGCGGATCTTTTGCACGGAAAATTGGTACTTACAAAGGAGGATGCTCACGAAGAGATCTCCTACCAGTCGCTTTCTGTCCGTTATGATGAGAAGGCCATAGAGAAAGCCATGGCTCTTGGACGGACGGGCGGGCTCTTCCAGCGCTGGTACGATCGCTGGCGGATCCTCCTCACCGGGCATAGTGCGGCCATCGATGCTTCTTTTGATGAGAAGCACCTCACCGAGGATATCGCCCAGCTGGCCATCAAGTATGCGAAGCCTCCTGTCAATGCGAAGCCCCAGTTTGGGAAAGACGGATCCGTTTCCTTCGATGAAGGCAGGCCTTCCATGAAAATCGACAAGGCGGCACTGGAAGAAGCAGCCGCGCTCCAACTCAAAAAGGGCGAAAGCGGAGAGGTGGAGATCCCGGCCACAGACATCCAGAAGCCGAATATGACAAAGGAGGCTGCCAAGGAAATCAATGCGGTCCTTGCCGAATACACGACCACCTTTTATCCCGGAGGCAACCGCAGCAGAAATATCGAGATCGCTGCAAACAGTATCAGCGGCAGGTACATCGCACCGGGAGTCTCTTTTTCCTATAACCAGGCGACAGGTTCCCGTTCCAGCGCGAATGGCTATCTCGAAGCCCCTGTCATTATCAATGGCAAGGTCGAGCCGGGGACAGGCGGCGGCGTCTGTCAGGTGAGCACGACGCTCTTTAATGCCGTCATCCTGTCAGGGCTTGCCGTGACAGAGCGGACCTGTCACTATTCGCCGGCGCCCTATGCACCGATCGGGCGTGATGCGACCGTCGCGGAAGGTTCTCTGGATTTCTGCTTCCTGAATCATTTGAAGCATGGCGTCTACATTTATGCGGTCTACGAACCGGGTGCTGTGACCGTGCGCATCTTAGGAAATCAGGAAGACAAGCCCTCTTTCGTAGAGATCGCAAAGAAGAGCGACGAAGTCCTGCCTTTTAAGACCGTGATCCGTGTCGACCCTTCGCAGGAAGAGGATAAAAAGGTCGAGGAAGGCCACGAAGGACACAATGTCCTCGTCACGCAGTCTGTCAAGTGGGCTGACGGCCGCATCTACCACGACAGCTTCTACTCCGACTATGAACCGGTCGACACCGTCATCACCTATCAGGTGAAACCGGAAGACCCACCAGAGCCATCCGAGCCGCCCTCCCCTGAGGCAGTGAAGAAGGGAGCATGAAGTGATGAGAAATGAGAAATTAGAAATGAGAAATGGTGGAGCGGCGCATCAAAATATAGAAGCGCCGCGGAGCGTAAATCGTGGCAATGCCTGACGGTGGCATTTAGTGACTAGTCACTAGTCACCAGTCAATTGGGATTTCTAATCCCTAATCCCTAATTTCTAATGTCTCATCCTAAAAAGTCGAAATGCCACCACCTGCGTTATCTATACCTCGAAAGGAGATCCTATGGGAAAGTATCGTCTGAAGTCCCGACAGGCGGGATCCGTCATCACTTTGATGGAGATTGACACAGAGAGCCGCGCATGGTACATCAAGGCCGACCATAAAGAAGCCGCATTGAAGGCACTCAAAGATATGGGGCCGGCTTTGGCATGCGTGGAAACGATCTATATCAATGGTGACGATGTGTCGAGTGTGGTTTTTGCGCCCGCAGCGCCCATGATGGATCCGGATATGCCGCCCCCGGAAGAACCCATGGAGAGCTACAGCCTTGCGCCGGATATCCCTGTCTTCCCGACCGCTGACGACATCGCCGCGGCGCAGGAAGCGGAAATGACGGTACCGGCAATGGCAGAAGAGATACCGATGCCGGGGATCTCCATGCCGAGCAGTCTGCCATCTCTTTCGAGCGTCCTGCCGAAGAGCGCTTTCATAGCACCCTCGCCCGCTGCCAAAAAAAGCGGCGCAGTGAATGGCATATACCTTGGCCGGAAGCATATCACGGGAGAGGCCATCGAGATCCGCACTGTGAATGAAGAGAAGGATGGTGTCATTTTTGTCGGCACGGTGATCTCTATCGAGGTCCGCGAGCTTCGCAGCAAAAAGAAGCTCCTTCTCATGAATCTGGCCGATGAAACGAATGGCATCCCGTGCAAGAAATTTTTCGACCGCCCCGAGGAGGCAGAAGCTGTCGAGTCTTTGAAGCCGGGGACGACGGTCAAGGTGCGCGGCAATGTGCGCCTCGACAAGTACTCCGGCGGGCTTGTGCTGGAGCTGTCTCAGATGGAAAAGGGAGAGACAGTCAAGATCGACCACGAGGACAATTACGAGACGCCGCGCGTCGAGCTCCATCTGCATACGAAAATGAGCCTCGATGGTCTTATCGACAATGAAGAGATCATCAAGACGGCAGCAAAGTGGCATCATCCGGCGGTCGCGATCACAGACCACGGCGTCATTCAGGCATTCCCGAAGATCCAGGATCTCGCAGACAAGTATCACCAGAAGGTCATCTATGGCATGGAGGGGTACATGATCGATGAGATCCCGGCAGATCCGGACGCCGACCGCCAGCAGTACGGTCATATCATCATCCTTGCAAAGAACATCACCGGCCTGCGCAATCTGTACCGCATGGTGACACTGTCGCACCTCAAATTTTACAGAAAACGTCCGCTCATCCCCAAGCCCATTCTGGAAGAGCTTCACGAAGGCTTGATCTACGGCTCCGCCTGCGTCATGGGAGAATTCTTCCGTGCGGTCCTTGCGGGGGAGAGTGATGAAGAACTCATCCAAAAAGCCAAGTTCTACGATTACCTCGAAGTCCAACCGCTCGGCAACAATGAATTCCTCATCAATGACGACAAGTATGGCAAGATCAATACGAAGAAAGACCTAGAGGATCTGAACCGCAAGGTCATCGAGATCGCCGACAAGGCAGGGATGCCCTGCTGCGCGACATCCGACGCCCATTACATGTTTGCGGAAGACCAGAGAAATCGTGACATTCTCCTCTCGAACTGGGAGAAACCGGGGAAGATCGAGTCCCATCCGCCCGTTTACATCCGTACCACACAGGAAATGCTTGACGAATTCAGCTACCTTCCCAAAGAAAAGGCCATCGAGATCGTCGTCACGAATACAAGAAGGATCGCTGAGCAGTGCGAAGTCTTAAAGCCACTCGCCGAAGAGTGGAAATCCTACAACCCGAAAATCGCAGGCGCGGATGAGAAGCTGGTCAAGATGTGCTACGACAATGCGAAGGCCATCTACGGCGACCCGCTCCCGAAGGTCGTACAGGACCGCCTGACGCTCGAGCTCACGCCGATCATCAATCACGGCTACGGCGTCCTCTACTACATCGCGCACAAGCTCGTCAAGCACTCGAATGACCGCGGCTACCTTGTCGGCTCGAGAGGCTCTGTCGGCTCCTCCTTCGTCGCAACGATGTCAGGCATCACAGAGGTGAATCCCCTCCCGCCGCACTACGTCTGCCCGAAGTGCCACTGGACCCATTTCTTCGAAGACGGTTCTGTCGGCGGCGGTTTTGACCTGCCGGATAAGAAATGCCCGAAGTGCGGGAGCGACCTCGCAAAGAACGGGCATGATATCCCGTTCGCCGTTTTCCTCGGATTCGACGGAGACAAGGTACCGGATATCGATCTTAATTTCTCCTCGGGAGACGATCAGGGCGTCGCGCACAAATATACCGAAGAGCTTTTTGGCCGCGACAATGTCTTCCGTGCCGGCACCATCGCAGGCATTCAGGATAAAACAGCGTATGGCTTCGTCAAGAAATACGCGGAGAATCGCGGGCTGACATTCAATGATATTTTCATCGAAAAACTCTCCGCCGGTGTAGCCGGGGTGAAGCGCACGACCGGCCAGCATCCGGCAGGCATCATGGTCTGCCCGCGTGATATGGATATTCACAATTTCACGCCGCTCCAGTACGCCGCGAATAAAAAATACCTGAAGGATGAGAATGGCCGGCAGATCCCCGGGACCATCACCACACACTTCGATTACCACTCCATCTCCGGCCGTATGCTGAAGCTGGATATTCTCGGACACGATGATCCGAAGGTCATCCGTATGCTGCAGGACATCACCGGTATCGACCCGCTGAAGATCCCCTTCGACGACCAGAAGACACTCTCCCTCTTCAGCTCGCCCGAGGCACTGGGCCTGACACCGGATGAGCTTGCGAGTGCGATCGGAAATAAAGGCGTCACCGTCGGAGCCCTCGGCCTGCCGGAATACGGGACGCCCTTCGTCCGCGGCATGCTCGAAGACACGCGCCCGAAGAATTTCTCGGAGTTGGTCCGTATTTCCGGATTCTCCCACGGCACTGACGTATGGCTGAACAATGCCCAAGACCTCATCAAGAACGGCGTCGTCAAACTGGAGGATGCGATCTCTACCCGAGACGACGTCATGAACTACCTCATCCAGCATGGCGTGAAGCCCCTGACATCTTTCAAAGTCATGGAAAATGTCCGTAAAGGCAAGGGCCTCGAAAAAGGCGGCTCGAATAACCGCGCCGAGCTTGACGCTGCACATGTGCCGCAGTGGTTCATCGACTCCTGCCTCAAGATCGGCTACCTCTTCCCTAGAGCCCATGCCGTCGCCTATGTCATGATGGCCTTCCGCATTGCATGGTTCAAGGTCTATCAGCCGCTGGCCTACTATGCCGCCTACTTCACCATCCGTGCCGAAGGCTCCTTCAATGCACCCATCATCCTGCGCGGCCTTGCGTCCATGAAGCAGGAGCTGGCCCGCATCGCAGCGCTCGACAAGCCGACAGCCGTGGAAAAAGGAAATGCGACCGTCATCGAAGTCGCTGCTGAAATGTACCTGCGCGGCCTCTCCTTCCTGCCGATTGATTTGGAAAAATCTGACGCTTCGCAATTTCTCATGGTCGATGGGAAACTCCTGCCGCCATTCAACTGCATCCCTGCTCTTGGCGATGCCGTGGCTAAGGAGATCGTCCTTGCCAGACAGGATCATCCCTTCACCTCGAAGGAGGACCTCAAGAAGCGAGGCAAGGTCAGTCAGTCCATCATCGATACCTTAGACTCCATGGGCGTCCTCAAAGGATTGCCGGAAGAAGAACAGATGAGCCTCTTTGCGTTCTAGTCTAGTCGCTGGCGCGACGGGTTCAGGGTTCAGGTTGACAGGTTCAAGGTTGCGGAGCGGCGCATAAAATAAGTAGGCGCCGTGAGTTTTAGATAAGTCGAGGCGTTGCAAAGCGATGCAAATAAAAATGCCAACCCCTTCCTCTGCGCGGGCTTTCCTTTTTTAGAGGAAGCGGATCGCGATAGTACTCCCTCCTTTCAGAGGAAGGAGGGAGTATTTGGAATGCGGGCATTGCCTCATATATACTCGCGGCGTTTTTGATTTTTATGCGCCGCACCAACCCTGTTGAACCCTCTGAACCTGTAGAACCCGCTGAACCTCTTTCGCACGCAGGCAACGCCCCGAGGGGCTAACCCTGAACCCTATTTCCCTTAGCCAATACGATAAAGGAGAACATCTATGTCCCAAGACTCTCTATTTCACGCCACCACCATCCTCGCGGTCAAGAAGGATGGACACACCGCCGTCGCCGGTGACGGACAGGTGACCATGGGCAATGCGGTCATCATGAAGAATACCGCCCGCAAAGTGCGCCGCCTCTACCACGGCCGCGTCATTGCCGGATTTGCAGGCTCTGTCGCAGATGCCTTTGCGCTCTTTGATAAATTCGAGGCGCGCCTCTCCGACTGCAATGGCAATCTCGTCCGCGCAGCCGTCGAATTTGCCAAGGAGTGGCGACGCGACCGCGTGCTGCAGAAGCTCGAAGCCCTTCTCATCATGACTGATGGGGAGCACCTCTTCCTGGTTTCCGGGAACGGCGAAGTCATCGAGCCTGACGACGGCATCCTCGCCATCGGCAGCGGCGGAAACTACGCTCTTGCCGCCGCGCGTGCTCTGGTCTCCGCGACCGATCTCTCCGCCCGTGACATTGCGGAGAGATCCCTGCACATCGCCGCCGACATCTGCGTCTATACGAATCACAATGTCATCGTGGAGGAAATCTGATGAACGAAAATACAAACCTGACCCCGCGAAAAATCGTGGAATACTTGGACCAGTACATCATCGGGCAGAGCGATGCGAAGAGATCTGTAGCCGTCGCCCTCCGAAACCGCTGGCGTGCCAGCCGCCTCACGCCGGAAATGGCGAAAGAAGTGAGCCCGAAGAATATTCTCCTCATCGGGCCGACCGGTGTCGGCAAGACAGAGATCGCCCGCCGCATCGCGACCCTCACCCGCGCCCCCTTCGTCAAGGTCGAAGCGACCAAGTACACCGAAGTCGGCTACGTCGGCCGCGACGTCGAGTCCATGATCCGCGACCTTGCCGAAGAAGCCGTCCGCCTTGTGAAGAAAGAAGAGAGCAGCCGCCACGGTAAGGATGCGGACGAAGAAGCGATCCACCGCATCGCGGAAGCCATGTGGCCCTCCAAGAAAGTCGAGACACGAAGCCCCATGGACATCATCTTCGGCGAAGCGAAGAAAGAGACGCCGATGGATGAAGGCGAGAAAGAGCGAAGAAAGGACCTCGAGACGCGCATCCGAAACGGCGATCTTGACGACCGTGTGATCGAGATTGAGGTGGAAGAGAAAGGAAATCCGGGGAACACCGATAACGAACAGGCGAACCAGATTTCCATGATGCTCTCCTCCATGATGCCGAAGAAGATGAAAAAGAAGAAAGTCACCGTCCGCGACGCGAAGAGGATCCTCGCGGAAGCCGCTGCCGATGAGATGGTCGATATGGAAGTCGTCAAAGACAAAGCCATCCACTACGCCGAAGAACGCGGCATCATCTTCATCGATGAGATCGACAAGATCGCAGGCGGCCGCTCCTCCGGCGGCCCCGACGTTTCCCGAGAAGGCGTGCAGCGCGACATCCTCCCGATCGTCGAAGGCGCGACCGTCAAGACCAAGTACGGCCAGATGAAGACCGACCACATCCTCTTCATGGCCGCCGGTGCCTTCCATGTCTCCAAGCCCAGCGATCTCATTCCCGAGCTCCAGGGACGCTTCCCGATCCGCGTCGAGCTTTCAAGCCTCACCAAGGATGACCTCCGCAGCATTCTGACCGAGCCAAGGCAGGCCCTCATCCGCCAGTACACCGCGCTCCTCGAGACCGAAGGCGTCGACATCACCTTCACCGAGGACGCCCTCTCCGCCATCGCCGACATCGCCTCCCGCGTGAATACCGAGACCGAAGACATCGGCGCCCGCCGCCTCTATACGATCTTGGAGCGCGTCTTGGAAGACCTCTCCTTCGATGCGCCGGACCTCGAAGATAAGCACGTCACCATCGACGAGAACTATGTGAGAAATAAGCTCGGCGATGTCACAGAGAATATAGATATTTCGAATTACATCCTGTAACCCTTTGCACTTTGTGCCTGTCAAAAAAAACGCCGGAAGGGGATCCATTGTGGATCACCTTCCGGCGGTTTTTTGATGGCGATTTTTCGCTCGGTGGTGCAGCGTCTGATTTTTGTATGCTTTTGAGGAGAGAGGACGTATACGCTATGATAGTTGCGCTACATTCGTTTCATTGTCATGGCTGGCTGGGGCTCAAGTCTGATTGTTGCAAGCACGATTGATAAAAATATCAAACCTTTGATATTTTTATCAGTTTTAATGGAAGATTATGAATTCAATAATAGCTAAAATCCCATAAAAGTACTTGTCGATCAAGAAAATATATGGTAACATGTTTGCATAAATAATAAATCCTCCTTTAGATTATAGGCAGAGGTGGAGAAATGAAAAGAAGCAATTTGTTCATTACCGTTGCAGGCGTTAGTTTTGCTTTTTGCGTGACCTCCATCGCTTATGCAGATACGCCATTTCTTCGTCAGGAACAGTTGCAGGAGCAAAAGATCCAGCATGCCATCAGTGCGAGCCGGAGCACGGCTCAGCTGACGAAGCCTATCGCTTTTGAAAAAGCAGTAGAAGTAGATCCTTCGATTCAAGATCTTTCTTCTACTGCTTTTTTCGTGCGAGAGATCGTGGTAGATGACAATCTGGAAAAGTTCTCCTTTTTGGAAGATATGATGGCTTCTACGAGGTGGATGGGATGTAGCAGAGGAAACATCGGAAGAACGTGTTCCTGCCTTGATAAGATATTTATTGAAGGAGAACAAGTAAAATGATAAAATCACTTATTTCTCTTTTGATAAACGTTATAGATCCCCAGAAAGAAAAGTCTGTGTGTGGAAAAAGGGTGTGGGATTTAATTTTTAAGTTGAAGAAAAATAGCATTGTCCAAAATTTAGTTTCTTGGGGAGCTTTCCTGGCTGTTCCGTATGTTTTGTTTAATTTTATAGATAGTATAGGAACCAAAGAAACGGCAGCAGAACTTCAACCTCAAGTAGTTGCTATTCATGAATTAAATACACAAGAATCCTTGGATAAACAGCTGGATGTTATTTGGCGTACGCCCCAAAGATATCATTTAATGAGACAATTTGCGAGTTATGCGGATAGGGAAACTATTTTAACGTACTATGGTATAGAGCTAGAAAAAAATGGGTGGAAAAGTGAAGGCATGAGTGAATTTTATGGGTATGAAAATGGCTATAAAGATAAGGTGCTCCTTTCGCAGACGTATACATGGGCTAAAGGTAAATATAAATTTGAAATTATTTTTGATTTGGAAGATTTGGGAACAAAAGAAAACTATACTGAAGACGGTAGATTAGAATATTATATTAATGTCAAAGCAGTTAGCTAAAATGAGGTATAAATTCTATTCCTGTTAGTGGAGAATATTTAGGAAAAGTACTAGTTTTTAAATATGGTGTCGGAACACCACAGGTTGGAATTGGGTGTGATGTAGCTGAAGAAACACCAGAGGAAAGCGTGCCTATTTCGATTAGATGTTTACTAAGAGGGAAATAGTAAAATGATAAAACTACTTGTATGTCTTTTTATAAATATTGTTGATTCCTCAAAGCCAAAGCCTATATATGAAAACAAATTATGGAGTTTGATAACTAAACTAAAAAAACATACTGTTATTCGAAATCTGTTATCTTGGATAGTTTTCTTGATGGTTCCTTTTATTCTATTCTATTTTATGGATAGTATCGGGACTAGAGAGATAGCGGCGGAACTTCAACCACAAGTAGCTGCACTTTACGAGTTAGATACAAATGAAACTTTGGATAAACAGCTTCATGCAATTTGGCGTACACCAAAAAACTATCGTCTCAGCAAGCAGTTTGCAAGTTATGCTAGTAGAACCGATATTTTAAATTATTATAGTAAACAGTTAGAAAAGGATGGCTGGAAAAATGAAGGTATGAGTGAGTATCATCGACATGATACAAATGTACTTATGTCTCAAACTTATATGTGGTCAAAAAATGGATATATATTAGAAATTACCTTTAACTTAGAGAATTATGGAACAAAGGAGAAGTATACGGAAGATGGCCGGCTAAAATATTATATCAATGTCGAACCAGTGAAATAAGATAAAGCGAGAAATACCACGGTGGCTAAGGAAAAGAAGGTGTACTCCTGATGCAAGCAGGACAAGACATCACCATGACTGGTGCTACGCTAGCAGCACTCGGCGAAAATGGCTCTATGATCCTCTCTGCTGGGCACAATCTCACTATGGATACGGATAGTCTGGAAGCCAAGAAAGATATGACTGAGAATAGTGACAACTATATCCGCACCTATAGAAAAACAGAGACGGCAAACACACTCGCGACCGGTGAGAATTTGAGTGCCAGAAATACGACGGTACTTTCAGAAAACGGTCAAATAACAGTTGCCGCTCATTCTTTCGAAAAGGATAACAAAAATCATGATTAAGTGTATATTGAGTTTATTGCTTGGGATTATTTCTTTTTTTATAGTGATAATTATTACGCTTATAGTTGATATATTTGCAGTTACCGTATTTGATTTATTAAGAAAGCCCTTGTTTATTTGTGATTATCATATCCTTGGTTATTCTATTGATTCTATTTTTATTTTAATCGGCGCTATATTAGGAGAATTCTCTTTCGGAGGAGCTATCATGCATTATCTTAATAAAGAGAACACCTTATTGTTTATACCTGTTCAAATTGCAGGACTCTTTACTTGCTATTATTTAATATTCTTTTTTTCACCTAAATGTGATATGACGTATATTACGTTTGAATTATCCCAAGTTCATGTAGTGGGGTATGCTATTGCATTATCATGTTTCTGGCTTATCCGGAAATTAAAAAAGATGAAATAAGAGATTTATCGTGGAGAGCTATGAATAATTTTACATTAACTGGAGATGTATATTCTGTACCTAAACGAGGCGGCGGAGAACCAGAATGGGTAGGAAATGTAAAGTATTAGAAAGGGGACTATCCAATGTTATCCAGATTTCTAAAAGAAAATATATCCGGGAATATTATAGACATAAAAATGGATGCAAGAAAAACAATCTCTTTCATAATGATTAGATATGAGATGATCTTTAATTATCTATCAGGGCAGATAATAAAGATTATTTTTGAACAACAAGGGGTTGTTTGTGAACCTATTTATAGATGTACGTTAAATATACCTAATAAGGAAAAAGTTTCTTGGCAAATATTTTCGGATGAGAGAAATTTCTACGCCCAAAACATGGTTATTGTTATTTGGAAATGGAATAAAAAAGAGGATATTTTCAATTATCGTCATTTAAAAGGAGTATCACCAAAGACTCAAGATAAGTTTCCGCATTTACATGCACAGGTACATATCTGTAGCAGAGAGGAGATACAAAATATTTTTGCAAAATTAGCGCGATTAGACAAGATTCTTTTTTCGGGTATAAATTTGGAGGAGCGAAAAAAATCAGATTTTGAAAAAGTGGATTGGAATGAAATAGAAATTTACAGATCTTATGACTGGGGAATGATTACAGGAGCATGGAATCGCATAAAGAAAAATTTGCAAACTGAAGCTATGACTGAAGATATTGATGTATTTTTAATGAAAGTAATTAATTGTTCCTCTTACAAAGAAAATTTCCATCTCACTTTCGATTATCCTTATCCTGTAGAAGATTATATTAAGAAGATGATTTATGGAGAAGTGTAGTAGCCCCTTATAATAGATCCAGAGATTCAGACCAGCCCCTGGATTTTGAGCGCATATCTTCGGAAGAGTATGAACAACACGACTACAAAAAGCAGGGTGAAGCAGAGCGGTCTTCTCTCGAGTGGCGGACTCGGCTTCACCCTTAATGCCTTTAACGCCAGTCGGGATACCAAACTCTCGAGTGGCGGACTCGGCTTCACCCTCGGGACGGAGAAACGGAAAGATCAGTATGCGGAATCAGGCTTGATGCAAAAGGGTTCTCTCATTGGCAGTGCGAAGGGATATCTGTCAATATCCTCGTCCGGACAAAAAATAAAGCCAGCCGTGCGGTCAGTATGGACATTTCTCTCAGTACGGCCAAGTCTACCAGCAGCTCTGAATCTGTAACGCCACAGACGTCGGTTCATTTTAAGCATGCTTTATTGCATGTAAACGAAATGCGCTTTACGGCGGACAGAAGATCTATACGGCGATACCCCTTAGAAAAGGATCTCTTATGATGTAAGAAAATACGTGTTGTTTGGGATGCGCGGGCCTATGGTCTGCGCATTTTTATTTGTGAAGAGCAGTGGGGCGCACGTTAGAAATGAAAATGATGTACGAGCGTGGTAAAAAATACAGCAAGCCTCTTTACTTTTTCTCTTTATCGTGATAAAGTATAGCCATAACAAAGAAAGAGGAGGGCTCGTATGGCTCATGCAATAGACGATTTAAAAATGGTGCATGAAGAGGAAATGAAAAATTATGACCGCATCGAGAGTGCGGTGGTTTCCGTCATGCGGCGGCACGGATGCAAGATCATCCAGACGCCGACTTTTGAGGATTACGATACATACGGCACCTATTTCCCGCAGCTGCAGCGCGAGATGATCAAGACCATCAGCAGCGAGGGGGAGGTGCTGGTCATGCGGCCGGATGTGACGGTGCCGCTCGTGAAGACGGCGTCGCGCGAGTATCCGGATGCGCGGCAGCTTTTGAAATTCGGCTATGTGTCGATGGTCTTCCGCGAATACTATGGCAAGTCGACGCACGGGAAGTATTTCCTGCAGAGCGGGGTCGAAGTCCTGGGGGATGAGACGCCGGAGTGCGATGGTGAGGTCATGGTGATGGCGGCGGAATTCCTGGAGTCGGTGGGCATCCATGATATGCGTATCGATCTCGGAAGCGTGGCGTACATGGATGCGCTTTTCGAAGAGCTGCGTCTCTCGAAGGAGGAGCTGTCGCAGGTGCGTGAGTTCCTGGAGAAGAGAAATCTCGTTTCCTTCGAAAAGCTGGCTGACCGGCTGTCGATCACGAAGATCCAGCGGGATGTGCTCTTGGAGCTGCCGCGGCTCTTTGGCAGCTATGAAGAGACGCTGAAGCGTGCGGAAGGTCTGTGTCTGAATCATAAGATGGCGGATGCCCTCGCTCGTCTTGAGAAGGTGTATGAGTATCTGGCGGTCGCGGGCTATGCGGATCGCGTGCAGCTGGACTTCGGCTTCACGTCGCACATGGGATACTATACGGACTTGGTTTTCCGCATTTATGCGGATGGCGCGCTGTACTCGCTGATCTCCGGCGGGCGGTATGATTCGCTGGCGGCGCAGTTTCAGGTGCCGCGTCCGGCGTGCGGCTTCGGGATGAATATGAATCTGCTTTATGAAGTAATGGCGGACTCGAATCTTTTGGAAGAGATGGCACCCTCGTGCGATCTGGCGGTGGTTTATGAGAAGGCAGACCGGGATCTCATCGTGACGCTCATGGCATGGCGCAAGAAGGGCTACTCGGTGATGGGGGTCGCGAGTACGAATGCGATCGCCAGAGGTGATTATAAATTGATCGTTTCTTATAAAGAGGGGCGTTTCCTTTTAGAGGGGGCGGCGCTCACGAAGGAAGAGCTGGAAGAAAAATTGGGAGGTCTGTAGTATGCTGCATATTGCACTGGCGAAAGGGCGCATCGCGAAGACGGTCATGAAACGGCTGGCGGAGGGGGGCTTCCATTTTTCGGATTATTCGGATGAGAGCCGCAAGCTCATTTTCACCGATGATGAGGAGCGTATCCGCGTGACGCTGGTGAAGAGCCCGGATGTGGCGGTGTATGTGCGCCGCGGGGCAGCTGATGCCGGCATCGTCGGGAAGGATGTCCTCATGGAAGATGGGGAAGAGGATGTCTATGAGGTGCTGGATCTTGGGATCGGCCGCTGCCGCATGGCGGTGTCCGGTATCAAGGGAAATCAGAAGGTCATGCAGAAGCGGATCCTGACGGTGGCTTCGAAGTATCCGTCGATCGCGCGAAAATATTTCGCAGATCGCTTCCAGCCCATTGATATCATCAAGCTGAATGGTTCGGTCGAGCTGGCGCCGCTCGTCGGCCTCTCGGATGTCATCGTCGATATCGTGGAAACGGGGACGACGCTTCGCGAGAATGGGCTCGAAGCCTATGATTACTTCATGGATTTCTCCGCTCGCCTCATCTGTAATAAGGTATCGTATAAGATGAAGCAGAAGGAAATCTCAGAATTTATGGCGTTGGTTAAATAAATAAGTGACTGGTGGCTAGGGACTAGTGGCTAGGGATTAGGAATTGGGGATTAGGAGTGACTAGCGACTGGTGACTGGGATTCTCCGGCATCGTCATCCCGAGCGTAGCCGAGGGATCTCTAATGCACTGCGGAAATCAGCGTGTATGCGCTGAGGGGAAACGATGTCTTGGTGCTGCCTTACATCAGGCAATGAGCGTTCTGCCATATAGATTTCTCGGCTACGCTTGAAATGATGACAGCGCGAAGCGCTATCAAAACTCCGCGGCGCTTCATTATAATTTGCGCCGCACCAACCCCTTTGAACCCGTAGAAACTACAGAACCCGCCCCCCTTTTTCGCACGCAATCAAAGGGCATCCCGTCCGGGGGCTCACCCTGAACCTTGAACCCGCCAACTTATATACTGAAAGAAGGATAATCACATCATGGAATGGATCACAGTACCTGAAAAAGGTTTTACTTTGAGAGAAGTGCGTACATTGACGAACCGCAATGTGAATTTATCAGAAGACCTGGAGAAGTCCGTGTCCGCTATTTTGGAGAAGGTGAGAGACGGCGGTGATGCAGCCATCTGTGAGCTGACGAAGAAATTCGATGGGGTAGAGCTCTCCGATCTCCGCGTGACGGAAGAAGAGATGCAGGAAGCCCTCGCACAGGTGACGCCGGAATTTCTGGAAGTCCTGAAAGAAGCAAAAGCGAATATTGAGACATTCCACAAGGAACAGGTAAGAAAGTCTTGGACAAAGAATTTCAGAGATGGTGTGGAGCTCGGGGAACAATTTCTTCCCATCCAGCGTGTCGGCGTCTATGTACCTGGCGGCCGCGCGGCCTATCCCTCGACCGTACTCATGGATACGGTGCCGGCGCTCGTGGCGGGCTGCCCTTCGGTCGCGATGACGACACCGCCAGGGAAGGATGGCAAGGTGAATCCGAATATTTTGGCTGCTGCTTACGTGGCTGGCGTGAAGGAGATCTATAAGGTCGGTGGTGCGCAGGGCATCGCGATGCTGGCATACGGCACGGAGTCTGTCGAGCCGGTCTTCAAGATCGTAGGACCGGGCAATGCCTTCGTCGCTATGGCGAAGCGTCTCGTCTTCGGTACGGTCGGTATCGACATGATCGCAGGCCCATCCGAGGTGTGCTGCGTGGCAGATGGCAGTGCGGATCCGACATGGATCGCTGCGGATCTCTTGTCGCAGGCAGAGCATGACCCGCGTGCGGCTGTTTTCCTCATTACGCCGGATGCAGACTTTGGCAAGAAGGTCGAAGCGGAGATGGAGCGTCAGATGACAGAGCTCTCCCGCTATGAGATCATGAAGAGTTCCGTCGATGATTATGCGAAGGCTTTCCTCTGCAAGGATGCGGCGCAGTGCTTCGACATCGTGAATAAGATCGCGCCGGAGCATCTGGAAGTCGAGCTGCCGGATCCGAAGCAGTATCTGCCGCTCATTTATAATGCAGGTGCAATTTTCCTCGGAAAATACACCTCCGAACCGCTCGGCGACTATATGGCAGGCCCGAACCACACGCTTCCGACCTCCGGCACCGCCGCTTTCTCCTCGCCGCTCGGTGTTTATGATTTCGTCAAGCACAGCAGTGTAGAAATGTATAATAAAGAGGCCTTCCGGAAGATTTCCAAGAAGGTCCAGATTTTCGCCAAAGCAGAAGGCCTGACGGCTCACGCTCATGCGATGGAGGTGCGTGATGAAGACTGAATGGCTCAGAAAAACGATCGCTGACTTTGATCCGTACTTCGTGGCGCCGATCGCAGAAAAGCATGTCATCAATGCGAATGAAAACTATCTGAATGTTTTGACGATCCCCGGCGTGAAAGAAGAGCTCATCCAGGCTCTCGATACCTTCCGCCCGCAGATCTACCCGAAGCCGATGTCCGATGACATTCGGGAAGCGCTGGCGGATTACATCGGCGGGAAGGCGGAGAACTTCATCGTCGGCAATGGCGGCGATGAAATGATCACCTATCTTCTGGGGACATTCCTTGATCCGGGCGATCAGATCCTGATCCACAGCCCGACCTTCGACATGTACGAGCTTGGCGCGGAAACGCTGGGTGCCTCTGCCATTAAGGTCAAGGATCTTCCCAGATACCGGCGCGATCAGAAGGGGCTTTTGGAAGCGGTCAGGCGATACCAGCCGAAGGTGACCGTCATCTGCAATCCGAACAATCCGACAGGCGATCTGCTCCCGCGCGCATTTATCGAGGAAGTACTGAAGGCCGCTGACAATATCGTCTTCGTCGATGAAGCATACATGGAGTTCGCCCAGAAGGAAAGCGTCATTGATCTCATCGATACATACCCGAATCTCATTGTCCTCCGCACTCTCTCGAAAGCCTTTGCTCTGGCCGGCATGCGCTGCGGCTACCTCGCTGCCGATGAAGCGCTGATCGAAGCCATCGCGAAGATCAAGGCACCGTACAATCTGAACGCTTTCACCCAGCTCTTTGCGCCGATCGTCATCCGTCACAGAGAGGATATTTTCAAAGTACGCGATGCCATCTGCGTGGAAAGAGATCGTCTCTACGCGGCCATGAAGGAGATCCCGGGCGTCACGGTCTACCCGTCCTGCACCAATTTCCTCCTCGTTCAGGTGGATAAAAAGCAGGAGGAGATCTTTGAAGCGCTTCGCAAAAAAGATATTCTCGTCAAGATTTATAGAAACAGCCAAGACATCCCGAATGGTTTCCGCATTTCCGTCACGACGAAAGATGTCGATGATGTGCTGATTTCCGTATTCCGGGAGGCACTCGCATGAGAAAAGCCACACTTCGCCGCACGACAGGCGAGACGGATATTTCCATCACTCTGATTGTCGATGGGACAGGACATTTTGAAGGGACTAGCGGCATCGGATTCTTTGACCATATGCTGCACCTTCTGGCCCGTCACAGCGGCATGGACATTTCCCTCACCTGTAAGGGCGACCTCGATGTAGACAACCACCATACCATCGAAGACATCGGGATCACGCTGGGAGAGGTATTCGAAAAAGCACTGGGGGATAAGAAGGGGATCCATCGCTATGGATGCTTCTTCTGCCCGATGGATGAGACACTTTCCCGCATCGTGCTCGATCTATCCGGTCGGTCGTACCTCGCCTTTGATGTCGATATCCCTGTCGAGAGGATCGGCAGCTTCGAGACGGAAATGACGCGGGAATTCTTCCTCGCCTTTGCAAACAACGCGAAGATGAATCTTCATATGGCGACACTCTATGGCGTGAACGGGCATCACATCGTTGAGTCCCTTTTCAAAGGCATCGGCCACGCGCTGAAGGAGGCCGTCACCATCGAAGGCGACACGGTATTATCCACCAAAGGAGTGCTCTGATGAAAATAGCCATCATTGATTACGATGCAGGAAATCTGGCGAACGTCGTGCGCGCTGCCACCAGGGCCGGTCTTGATGTCGTCGTCACCCGCGATCCGGAAGAGATCCGCGAGGCGAAAGCCCTGATCCTCCCTGGTGTCGGTGCGATGAAGGATGCCATGGAACACCTCTCCGGCTACGGTCTCACGGACATCATCCGCGAAGAAGTCAGAAAGGGCAAGAAACTCGCCGGTATCTGCCTCGGCATGCAGGCGCTCTACGAAGTCTCCGAAGAGGGCGGCGAAGTGCCGGCTCTTGGGCTCCTTTCGGGGCGTATCGTCCATTTCCCAGAGGGAAATCTCAAAGTCCCGCACATGGGATGGAATGAGCTCGTGATGCACCGGCCGCATGAAGTGCTTGCCGGTCTCCCCGAGAAGAGCTACGTCTACTTTGTACACTCCTATTACAAGACACCAGGGGACAGCGAAGACATCATCGCATCCGCAGACTACGGCGTCACCGTGCCTGCCGTCGTCGGAAAAGACAATGTATTGGGATTCCAGTTTCATCCAGAAAAATCCGGGCCCGTAGGGCTTAGGATCTGGAAGAATTTAGCAGAATGGTTAGAAAAATGAAAATATTTCCAGCAATTGATATAGAAGACGGGCACTGCGTCCGTCTAAAGCAAGGCAAGATCGGCGATCTCACCGTCTATGGCGATGATCCGGTAAAAATGGCGCTCAAGTGGGAAGCCCTCGGGGCGAAATACCTCCACGTCGTCGACCTTGACGGCGCTTTCAAAGGAAATGGCGTGAATACCGAGGTGATCCATCGCATCTGTCATGCGGTGAAGATTCCCGTCGAAGTCGGCGGCGGCATCCGCACAGAGCAGGCCATCAAGCAGCATATCGAGAACGGCGTTTGGCGCGTCATCATCGGCTCGAAAGCCGTCGCCTCTCCGTACTTTGCGATTCAGGCCGCTAAGAAATACGGTGCTGACCATATCGCCGTCTCCGTCGATGCACATGGTGACACCGTCGCCACCAACGGCTGGGTCGACGGCAGCCGCCAGAAGGTCCTGCCCTTCGTCAAGACGCTTCTGGAGAATGGCGTCAATACCATCATTTACACCGACATCAGCCGTGACGGTATGCTGACCGGACCGAATTTCGAGATGATGGGAAAGCTGCAGGCACTTTCCGGGATCCACCTCATCGCTTCCGGCGGCGTTTCCTGTGCAGACGACCTGCGGAAGCTCTCTGACATGGGACTCTACGGCGCCATCACCGGCAAAGCCCTCTATGAAGAAAAAGTCACCATGGAAGAGATCGTGGAGATTCAGGAGAAGTAAAGGGTTCAGGCTGACGGGAGCAAGGTTGATGTGGCGGCTGCGCCGCACCACAAGTTTAAAAGCAGGGATTAGGGATGAATGGCTAGGGATTAGGTGCCTCGAGTGACTGGGGACTAGTGACTGGTGACTTGAATACGACTTTTGGGCATCGCTCTATTTTACTTCGCGGCGCTTCCATAGTATTATGCGCCGCACCATCCCCGTTGAACCTCTTGGACCTCTTGAACCTGCTGAACCTCTTTCGCATGCAATCAAGGGACAGCACGCCCCTCGGGCTGACCCCAAGCCTTCTTTATCCACCACATTTGAGTAGACCCACAAAGGATGCAACATTATGCTAGCCAAACGAATCATTCCCTGCCTGGACGTGAACCACGGGCGCGTTGTCAAAGGCAAAAAATTTCACAATCTTCAGGACGTTGACGATCCGGTGACACTGGGAAAATACTACTCCGAATCCGGCGCGGACGAGCTCGTTTTCTATGACATCACTGCCACTCACGAAGGACGCGAGACCTTCGTTGATACCGTCCGTGCCATCGCAGAAGAGCTCACCATCCCCTTCACGGTAGGAGGCGGGATACGCAAAGCAGACGATTTCCGTACCATGCTGCTGGCAGGAGCCGACAAAGTCTCCGTCAATTCTGCCGCTGTGATGCATCCTGAAATCATCCGCGAAAGTGCTGAACGCTTCGGCAATCAGTGTGTCGTCCTCTCCATTGACGGCAAGCGGAACGGCAAAGACGGCTGGGACGTCTTCGTCGAAGGCGGACGCAAGAATACAGGACTGTCTGTCGTAGACTGGGCCAGAAAAGGCATGGAGCTCGGCGCAGGAGAGATCTGCATGAATTCCATCGATGCAGACGGTGAAAAAGATGGCTATGACCTGGAGCTCATGCGCGTCCTCGCAGAAGAACTCTCCATCCCCGTCATCGCCTCCGGCGGCGCGGGGAAGAAGGAAGACTTCCTCAAAGCCTTCGAAGCAGGCGCTGATGCAGCACTGGCTGCTTCCGTCTTCCACTTCGGAGAAATCGCGATTCCCGACCTCAAACACTACCTCGCACAGAACGGAGTAGAAATAAGAGTATAAATGGTTCAAGGCTCAAGGGGGAGGAGCAGCTTCGCCGCCATATAAAATTTGTTGCGAAGTCGTTCCACAACCCTGCACCCGATTTTCCATCCCAATGCTACAAAATGCGAAAGGCAACATTATGGAAACAGTAGACATAAAAAACATTTCTTTCAATGAAAAAGGCCTTGTGCCTGCCATTGTGCAGGACGCCAGAAGCGGCGAGATCCTCATGATGGCTTATATGAATCAGGAATCCTTGCAGAAAACCATCGAGACAGGAGAGACCTGGTTCTTCTCCCGAAGCCGACAGAAGCTCTGGCACAAAGGAGAAGAATCGGCCCACTTCCAGCATGTAAAGAAGATCTTCGTGGACTGCGATGCGGACACACTCGTCGTGCAGGTCATTCCCGATGGCCCTGCCTGCCATACAAACAACCACACCTGCTTCTTCAGAAGCCTTACAGAGTGGGAAAATAGGGAAGAAACAGGAAGCCTTGCGATCCTTCATACCCTTTTTGAAGAAATCAAAGATCGCCGCGCCTATCCGCAGGATAAGTCCTACACCAATTACCTGCAGAGTGAAGGCAAAAACAAGATCGACAAGAAGATCGGCGAAGAAGCCTCTGAAGTCATCATCGCAGACCAGCATCAAGACAAAGAAGAGATCATCGACGAGTCCTGTGACCTTCTCTATCATCTGTTTGTGATGTGGGAAAACTCTGGCGTCGACCTCTACGACATCATGCGTAAACTCGAAGAACGCGACGAAAAGAAAGGCAATAAAAAGAAAGTCGGACATCAGGATAAGATCTTTTAGATAGAGGGAAAAGGCGGCGGTTTCGCCGCCTTTTTTTATGGACAATACGTGCAGGCCGGGATAGCCACGCCCTGCACCGTCATTTCGAGCGGAGCGAGAAATCTTTTTCGTTCGCGCCAAAACGGTGCATAAGCGAAGAACGAAAAACGGGAAACCCGTCATCAGGAACCCCACGAGCAAAGCCAGCCATAATGAGGCTCAGTCTCATGAAGCCGTGCCCCGCACCGTCATTTCGAGCAAAGCGAGAAATCTTTTTCATTCGCGGTAAAACGGTGTATATGCGGAGAACGAAAAACGGGAAACCCGTCATCAGGAAACCTACGGGCAAAGCCAGCCATAAAGACGCTCAGCCTCATGAAGCCGCGCCCCACACCGTCATTTCGAGCGGAGCGAGAAATCTTTTTCGTATGTGGTAAGGCAGACAGTGTAAGGAAAGCGAAAAACGGGAAACCTTCTATCAGAAAACCTGGGAAACCTTTGCGCCATACCAACCATAATGACACGCCGCACCCGCTCAAGGCCATTTCAAAAAACATGAAAAAAGCAGTTGACACAAGAAAGGCAGTGTGGTAAGATAATACCCGTCGCTGATGAAGCGGCCCCGTTCGAAAGAGCGATGCAAAAGATTTCAAAAAATCATTTGACAAACCTCTACGAATGTGGTAAGATAATCAAGTCGCTTGAAGAGCGATGGTTCTTTGAAAACTGAACAGTACAGCGAACGAATCAAGCCGATGTGCGAGGTAGCAATACCGAGCAATGAATTTGAGCAAGGCAAGAAATAAATCGAGCCAAACGAACGATCTATCATGGAGAGTTTGATCCTGGCTCAGGACGAACGCTGGCGGCGTGCTTAACACATGCAAGTCGAACGAGAGGAGAAGGAAGCTTGCTTCTTTCAAATCTAGTGGCAAACGGGTGAGTAACACGTAAACAACCTGCCTTCAGGATGGGGACAACAGACGGAAACGACTGCTAATACCGAATACGTTCCTTAGGTCGCATGACTTTAGGAAGAAAGGGTGGCCTCTACTTGTAAGCTATCGCCTGAAGAGGGGTTTGCGTCTGATTAGGTAGTTGGTGAGGTAACGGCCCACCAAGCCGACGATCAGTAGCCGGTCTGAGAGGATGAACGGCCACACTGGAACTGAGACACGGTCCAGACTCCTACGGGAGGCAGCAGTGGGGAATCTTCCGCAATGGGCGAAAGCCTGACGGAGCAACGCCGCGTGAGTGATGACGGCCTTCGGGTTGTAAAGCTCTGTGATCGGGGACGAACGGTCAGCAGACGAATACTCTGCTGAAGTGACGGTACCCGAATAGCAAGCCACGGCTAACTACGTGCCAGCAGCCGCGGTAATACGTAGGTGGCAAGCGTT
>OLNZ01000756.1_pt1 | contig 28359 bp, 23 predicted proteins | sample 1672981 | NCBI WGS metagenome assembly OLNZ01 (sample SAMEA3136743, study PRJEB25190) | human gut metagenome | biome: human gut; feature: human-associated habitat; material: faeces | place: Austria | collected 2013 | reverse complement strand
GTGAGTATCACTATGGTGTTTTTGCAAATATCAACTAAATCTTTAAAAAGAGCGACACAAAAAAATGACTTCCTTGATAGAAGTCATAAATCTTTCGCATTGGATAGCAAATGCATTGCTTACCCTTTTCTTTCAAACACAAATTCTTTATTTGAAGAGAAATCATCACGATATATGTATCCTAAGCGATTGAAATGTTTAATATCTTCAGGATCTTCAATGTTCTCTTCTGCCATATAGCGCACCATTTCTCCACGTGCCATTTTGGCATATGTACCTTTTGTGACCAGCTTATTGCCTGCCATTTCACAAAATGTAATTGTGATGAATTGATCTTTTTCCTGCAGATACTTTTCAATACATTTTGCATATTCTTTTGATGCTAGATTAATGATAATTCCACTTTCATCAATGATTTCTTTATATAACAGATCTCTCCAGTATGCATACAGATTCTTTGTATCATTGACGGATACTTTAGCCATCATTTCTAAACGATATGGCTTTACGCCATCCATTGGCTTCAGTACACCATAGAAGGCAGAAAGAATTCTAAGATGATTTTGAATATATGCAAACTGTTCATTTTCAAAGATGGATGGTGCCATATATTTAAAGGCAATGCCATCATACGCTAAGATTGCTGGAGTTAAATGTTCATACAGATTCATATGCTGGATTCTTTCAACATTCTCTTGCACGATAACATCATTGCATTTCCAGATAGCCTTCAATTCATCTTTCGATTTTCTTTTAAGATACGCTAAGATCTCTTCTGTTTGATGCATCAAAGATGGAAGAGAAGCTGCTTCAATACTGAATGTATCTACAACCATCTTTTTTGCGGGTGACAGTATGATTTTCATTCATTGATTTCCTTTAGCATATTTTCAGGATCATCTGCAGCCTTTACCTTGTCATTTGCTTTGACAATGATTCCATTTTCATCAATGAGATATGTTGTTCTTACAATTCCCATGTAGACTTTTCCATAGTTCTTTTTTTCTTTCCATACATCATACGCTTCAATGACTTTACGATCTGTATCGGATAGAAGTGTGAATACAAGTCCATATTTTTCTTCAAACTTTTTATGAGATGCAACGGAATCTTTACTGATTCCTAATACAACTGCATTTTTTTCTGTGAATTGTGGATATCGTTCTGAAAAACCACATGCCTGCTTTGTACATCCTGCAGTATTATCTTTTGGATAGAAATATAGAATAACTTTCTTTCCTGCGTAGTCACTGAGTTTATGTATTTCTCCATTTTGATCTGGCAATGCGAAATCTGGTGCCTTTGTTCCTGTTTCTAACATATTTTATTTTCTCCAATCTTTCTTTTTGCATTGTACCATTAGAGTTCTACACAAAGCAAAAAAGATGCTTCAAAAAAACAGTTGTTTTATTTTTGAACAACTGTCAGTAATTTCTTTTTGATTTCACTGCATCCCACCGCAATGCTTATGATGATGCTGAATGTAATCACAGTGGAAAGGAATGGATGATTGACTGTTTTGTATACAAATCCTGCAATACGAAAACCAAAGATCATCTGTATTGCATAGATTTCCAGTGTAGCATTCGCAATCGCATTCCAACCTTTCGCTAATGGAAAGACAGGTATCATCATTGCACTTCCAATGACACATGGAATTGCATAAATATAAAACATATCTTTTAAATAGAAATGATTTATAAATGTACAGAAATACAGAATGAGTATTCCCACGATAAATAAACAGATGCCAACGGTTTTCTGGTCTGGAATTTCTTTTTTACAAAGTTCATACGTTACAAGCATCAAAGGAATGCGATGCAAAAGAATCATAATCTGATCATACTTTATAACTGTACAAATCCATACTGTTAGAATATACATTCCAAATGCAATACAGGTTTTATATGGATTGTTCCATTGATGAAATAATGGAAAGACAAGATACAACAGCATCATTGCGGGCAAGAACCATAGAAACGCTCCTCCACCCTTTTGAAAGAATTCAATGAAGAAGATCTGTCTGATGATATTTGTATATTTTCCTTGTACAAACGCATTCATCAATACAAAGAATACAAATGGCAGATAGATTGTCATAATACGATTATGAATAAATTCCTTGTAGCTGATTTCTTTTGATGCTAAAGAAACAATGGAAACAAGAAAAAATAAATCTACACCAATATACGCGGTATGGACGAAAAAGCTTTCCATCATTGTTGAGGAAAGCCTGATCCATAAATGAAATACTAGGATCAAGAAAGCTCCAGTAAGCTGCAGGAACTTCTTATTGATTGTCATTCGTCTTCTTCTCCTGGAACCATTGCATAATAGACAAGATTTTCATAGATACTGGATACTTTTTCTTCTGCTTCTGTACAGATATTCCATCGCATATTATGTTTTTCATCCAATTCTTCTACTAATGCTTCTGGATCATCTGTTTCAAATACATAGGAAACATATGGAATCGATCCAATGACTGGTGCAATCATGACACCCTTTGTAAATCCAGTGACATTTTCATCAAAGCCATTCAGCCATCCTGGTTCTACACTTTCTGCGTCCAAAGAAATTTCAGCAAGATCATCTGCAACGATTTTCTGTGCGATTTCCATAGGATCACTTTCTTCTTTTGCATGTTTCTGAAACTGATTTACAAGTTGAGAACCTAATGTATCTGGAACATCTGAAGATGCATCAGGTTTTGTTTGCGTACAGCCTGTTAACATCAGGCAGGCAAGACAGCACAATAAAAACTTTTTCATGTTACCTCCATAGTGCGCACTTCTACTGTCATTATAACGGAAACGGAAATAGAAAACAGATGTATTGATAAATTTCATTCTTTCTTAAGAAACTACATATCACTAACATTGTTTAGAGATTTCTTTTTTAAAACAATTATAATGTAGAACTAATCAATCTTTGAATTGATGTAGTAAAGGAAATAACACAATGCAATTGAATGGTTTAACATCTATACAGGCACAACAACAAAAAGAACAAGGAAATATCAATCTGATTCCTGAACAGTCTGATCGCTCAACAAAACAGATTATTCGCTCTAATCTATGTACATACTTCAACCTGATTTTTTTGATTATTTCGATTCTATTAATTCTAGCCGGTTCTTTTCGCAGTCTAACATTTTTACCGGTAGTCATTGCGAATACTGTGATTGGTATTTTCCAGCAGTTACGTTCGAAGAAAGTTCTGGATGCTTTATCTGTTTTAGATAAAACAAACTACACTGTGATAAGAGATCAAAAGGAAATCATTCTTCCTTCGAATGAACTTGTTTTAAATGACATTATTTTTGTTAATTCTGGTCAGCAGATTCCCGCAGATGGTATTGTCATGGATGGCAAGGCTGATGTGAATGAATCTTTACTGACTGGTGAAGCAGATGAAATTGAAAAGAGTGCGGGAAGTGAATTAAAATCTGGCAGTTTTGTGGTTAGTGGAGAAGTCTACATGAAATTAACAAGTGTGGGTGTTAATTCCTATGCCTGCAAACTTATGTCAAAAGCAAAAAAAGTGACAGACAACAAATCTGAAATGATTCGCGATATTGAACTGATTATTAAGATTGCTGGCATTTTGATTATTCCCATTGGACTATTGTTATTTATTCAGTCTTTCATGAATGGAAATGGATTTTCAGATTCCATTGTATCCATGGTTGGTGCAGTCATTGGTATGATTCCTGAAGGTATGTATTTGCTGACAACTGTTGCTTTAGCACTGAGTTCCATGCGGCTAGCACAGAAGCAGGTACTTCTTCATGATATGCATTCTATTGAAACACTGGCAAGAGTTGATGTTCTATGCGTCGATAAAACAGGTACAATTACAGAAGACAAGATGAGTGTCATTGAAGTATTTCCACCAGTGAATCAGAATGATACATCATTCAGCACAACATTAAGCAAATATATTCATACGTTAAACGATAACAACATAACAATGGAAGCACTCAAAAACTACTTCAAAGAAGAAGGAACACTTCCAGCACTACAATGCCATCCCTTTACTTCTAAAACAAAGTATTCTTCCATTCAAACAGAAACATGTGAATATAAATTAGGTGCACCAGAATATTTATTATCCAGTGAACAGTTGAATGAAAACAGTGAACGCATTTCACAAAGAACTTCTATGGGACAAAGAGTTCTTGCTTTTGTGGAATATCAAAATGGTGTTTGTATTCCCCTTTTGTTTATCGCATTAGAAAACAAGATCAGAGACAATGCAAAAGAAATCTTTGCATACTTCCATGATAGAAATGTTGAAGTAAAAGTGATTTCCGGAGACAATCCAGTAACAGTATCTAAAATAGCAATGAGTGCTGGAATTGTGAATGCGGATCAATATGTTGATGCAACAACACTCACAACGATGGAAAGCATTCAAAATGCGGTGAGTCACTATACTGTTTTTGGCAGAGTCAAACCAGAACAGAAACAACAGATTGTCAAAGCCTTACAGAATAACAAATTAAAAGTTGCGATGACAGGTGATGGTGTCAATGATATTCTCGCAATGAAGAAAGCTGACTGCTCCATTGCAATGGGCAGTGGCAGTGATGCGGCTAGACAAGCAGCACAGGTAGTTTTATTGGATTCTAACTTTTCTCATCTCAATGATATTGTTTCGGAAGGTAGACGTGATATCAACAACATTACACGTTCTGCTACCCTTTTCCTGTATAAGAATATGTTTTCTTTATTCTTGGCTATTTTCTCTATTATTAATTCATTCTCATATCCTTTAAAACCTTCACAGATTTCACTAGTATCCATGTTTAATATTGGTATTCCATCTTTCTTTCTTGCTTTAGAAGCAAATGAAGATAAACAGTCTGGTCATTTTATTACACAGACTGTCTTACGTGCATTACCTGCATCTTTAACATCATTTGCATCCATTGCAGCACTTGTTGTATTTGCACAGATGTTCCATTTACCAGACAGTGACATTGGTACTGCAAGTACATATTTATTATCTATTGTTGGATTTATCATTCTCATTCATTTATCCAGTCCATTTAATAAATATAGAGGCATTGTATTTACATGCTGTTTAGCTGGCTTTCTATTGTCATTGACATGGCTGAATGACTTGTTTGCGATTGAAGCATTATCTTTTAAAACTGCATCCTTATGTGTTGTGTTTGCTTTAGCAGAAGTCACTGTCATGCGCTATCTGACAAAACTATTCACAAACATTCGAAAATTCATAGAAAAGAAATGCAACAAAGCATAAGCCAGTGAATCAATCACTGGCTTTTAAATACTTAGAAAATACCTGGAAGAAGCGAAGCAAGATACAATCCAATGACAAACGATACACCATTTGCAACAAATGCATATAGTATATAGTCTCTATTATCTTTCTCTTCTGATACACGTTTTAAAAATGTGCAGTAAATAACAGTTTCTATCGCAAACACAAATATTTCTCCTAGTGCATAGAATAATCGAAATGCATATAGACCTGAATAATAATTGATGATATTCAATACGACATTCAACAGAATCTGCGTAATGCAATTCACAATTGTTATGATGCATAATTGTTTCTTTGATCGAAATCCAAAGAACAATGCAATGAGTATTTCAACAAGAATCGTTAATCCAATACGAATGCATAGCGAATATATCTCCTGCTTATACTGGTAGGAACGATATGCTTCAATTCTTTGATTTGTACTTAGCTGTTCATTATACTTCACATCTTTCATATCCACGGTATAGTACGTATCAAATGCATAGCTTTCATAAATACCACTGGATACGAATGTATCTGATTCTGGAAAGTAAAGAAGAATTTTAAAGCGAGATGGCGGATAATATGTCCATGCGATTTCTTTTGTTTCACTGACAGTCCACCCTTCTTGTAGAAAATAATATCCATCTTCATCTTGATATTCTACAAATGCTTTCCAAATCTTTTCTTCAAAATTATAGCTGTCAGGATATTTTTCTTTGATCCGTGCGTGTTCTTTACTTCCATCAAAAATGCTTGCTGGGCCGGTAGACTCGTTTTCACAAAGCAACGTACCGTAGCATAGTTCATCATCCATATTTTCAAACTGAATATGGACGGATGGTTTGGGCCCCATATCTGCATGAACTTGTCGAGGAAACAAAATTATTGCAGATATCATACATAAAAACAGCCTTAACATATGTCGTATTCTTTGATTCATAAAAGAACCTCCTGATTTACAATGATGTTTTGATACTTTATTTCTATACTCAATATACCATGAAGGATGATAAAAAACAGGTATTAAAACCTGTAATTTTCCGTTTTATCGGAAGCAATCTGTTCTTTTCTTTCCTTCTTAAACATATACATGTCACGATCCGCACGATCTTTGACTGTTAAAATATCTTCCACTGAACAAATCGCAGAACCATACGGAACCGTTGGAATAAATTCATAATTTTTACGTTTATTTTCAAGCAATGAAAAAATATGGTTTTTCTATAATTATTAACAATATGAACAACTTCGCTATGAACAACTTCAAGGATAATTTTAATGATTTGTTATTGCTATATTTTAAAAATGTCGTATGATTAGTCGGTAACCTTACAATAGAGGAGCAATGGACAAGAGTATATCTGTTGAGAAAAGTCATTTCCATGAAGCAGATAGAAAGGGAAAATTGCCGAAACCGGAGAACATGACAAATTCTTCGAGTTGGTACATAACAGAACATGCTATGTACTCTCACTGATATCACAGTGGAGGAGCTATTGATTGAATTTTTATAAAAAAATTCGAGTGATAGCGGAAAGCTGTCACTTTTTTTGTCTCATCGAATTGTAAGGATCAGGAGGATATATGATTGCATTTTTAGACTGGTTAAATGGTATTCTTTGGGGAGTACCGCTCATCGCCTTAATGATTATTACAGGCTTGTACTTTACAATTCGTTCAGGATTCTTTCAGTTCCGTCACTTTGGCTGGATTTTAAAACATACAGTTGGAACACTTGCACAAAAGGATACAAAAGTTACTGACGATAAAAAAGTGATTTCCCCTTTTGAAGCAATCTGTACTGCAGTTGGTGGTACTGTTGGATTTGGCAACATTGCTGGTGTAGCTACTGCTGTAGCAAGTGGTGGTCCTGGTGCTGTTTTGTGGATGTGGCTGACTTCATTTTTAGGATTGATTCTAAAACAGGTCGAAGTTACACTTGGCTGTTATTACCGTGAAACAAATGACAATGGCGAAAAATTTGGTGGTCCTACTTACTACATGCAGAAAGGACTTGGTGAACAGCGTCATTGGGGAAACAAATGGAAAATTCTTGCGGTGATTTTCGGTATTGGTATTTTCTCAACATTCTTTATTACATCTAGTAATCTAACTGCTTCTGAAGTTGTTGCAGGTGCATTTAACTTCAATGGTATTACAGTATCTGGCTATTTCATTGATGGCAGAATCGTTGTTGGTGCCCTTCTTTGTTTAGCTACATATATTATCACTGCTGGTGGAACAAAAGGTGTTGCTTCCATCTTCAGTAAGCTTGTTCCTTTCATGAGTATTGCATATATCATCATGGGAATCTTGATGATCATTGTAAATATCAATGCTGTTCCAAATGCATTCTCTATGATTTTCACAAATGCATTTACTGGTACTGCTGCTGTTGGTGGATTTGCTGGTGCAGCTGTATCTAAAATTATTCAGACAGGTATGGCACGTTCCGTATATTCTAACGAAGCTGGTTGGGGTACTTCTCCAATGATTCATTCTTCTGCGGATACACCTCACCCAATTGAACAAGGTTTATGGGGATCATTTGAAGTATTCTTCGATACATTTATCGTTTGTTCGATTACTGCTCTATCTGTTATCTTAAGTGGTACATGGACAGATGGTGCTACTGGTGGCGCATTGGCATTGAGTGCCTTCAATCAAAGCTTTGGAACAGTTGGCAGTATATTGCTGGCAATTATCATGATTATTTTCACAATCACTACTTCTGGTGGATGGTTTACATATTATCTTGCAATTCTTGAACATATTAATATGAAGAAAACTCGTTTTTCTGAATTATTAATTAAAGCATTCTACGCTGTACGTTCTCTTCCTGGATTATTATGGACAATCTATCTTGTACATGCACAGAATACAGGATTTATCTGGACAGTTGTAGATATTACTTCTGCAATCCCTACATTTGTTAACGTCTTTGTTATCTTGCTTTTATCCAATGAATATTTTAGACTTTTAAAAGACTATAAGGCTAGATATATGGGAATTGGCGAAGTTGATGATAATACAGTCTTATTCTACGAAGACAAGAAAGTTGAGGACTAATCATGGATTTATTTTATAACGGTAACGTTTTTACTGGAGACAGCTTTGTTGAAGCATTTGTAGTAGATGGCAATCATTTTGTTGCGACTGGAAGAAGTGAAGAACTGCTTGAAAAGTATTCTTATGCGACGAAGCATAACTTAAACAATAAATTTGTTTGTGCTGGCTTCAATGATTCACATATGCATGTACTAAATGATGGCTATGCATTAGAAACAATCCAGTTGGCAGATCATACTTCTTCTTTAAAAGAAATGAAAGAATATATTGCTGAAGAAGTTAAAAGCCGTCAAATCAAAGAAGGACAATGGATACGCGCAAGAGGATGGAACCACGATTTCTTTACAGATGTGAATCGTTTCCCTACACGCTATGATCTTGATGAAATTTCTCAAACAAATCCAATCTGTATTGTTAGAGCTTGTGGACATGCTTGTGTTGTAAACTCTAAAGCATTAGAAATGATTGGCATTGATAAGAATACAAAACAAGTGGATGGTGGAAGATTCGATGTTGATGAAAATGGTGAGCCATTAGGTATTTTCCGTGAAAATGCATTGGATCTTGTTTATGCAAAACTGCCTCAGCCTACACGCGAAGATTTAAAGAAGATGTTGATTCTTGCAATGAAGCAGTTGAATTCTTTTGGTGTTACTTCTGCCCAGACAGATGACTTTGTTGTGTTCCACGGTTTAGACTATCATGAAATCATTCAAGCTTATGAAGAATTAAAAGAAGAAGGTAGAATGACTGTGCGTATCAACCAGCAGAATCATTTTACAAACCTTAAAAGCTTGAAAGAATTTGTTGAAGAAGGTCATTATACTGGCTTAGGCGATGAATTCTTTAGATTTGGACCATTAAAGATGTTAGGTGACGGTTCTCTTGGTGCACGTACAGCATTTATGAGTACCCCATATGCAGATGACCCTTCTACATGTGGTATTCCTGTATACTCTCAGGAAACATTTGATGAAATGATTGGCTATGCACATAACCATAACATGCAGGTAGCAATCCACTCTATTGGTGATGGTATCTTGGATCGTATCATGAATGCGATTGAAAAAGCGCAGAATGAAAATCCAAGAGAAGATGCTCGTCATGGTATTATCCATTGTCAGATTACCCGTCCAGATCAGTTAGATCGTATGGCTAAGTTAAATCTACATTGTTATGCTCAGACAATCTTCCTGGATTACGATATCAAGATCGTTGAAGATAGAGTTGGCAAAGAAAAAGCTGCTTCCAGCTATAACTTCAAAACACTCATGAAGAAAGGTGTTCATGTATCCAATGGTTCTGACTGCCCTGTTGAACTGCCTAACGTATTAGGTGGAATGCAGTGTGCAATTACGCGTTCTACATTAAAAGAGCATATTGGTCCATATCTTCCTGAAGAAGCATTTACAGTCAAAGAAGCAATTTTATCTTTTACAACAGAAGCTGCACGTGCTTCCTTTGAAGAAAAAATCAAAGGCAAGATTGAAAAAGGCATGCTCGCTGACTTTGTCATCTTAGATGAAAATCTATTTGAAGTAGATCCATATCACATCAATGATGTAAAGATTCTACAGACATGGATGAATGGTAAACAAGTATATTAACTAAGAATCCCAAGTGAATTGACTTGGGATTTTTTGATGAAGTATAAAAAAACTATGACACAATCTGACACTGATATGATCAGATGTACCATAGTTTTTATTCTTTTAGTTTTTGCTTTCTTTCATAGAAGCAATCGCAAAGCTTCTAGATTCTAATACTTTTAATAAAGCATTGGCAGTATCTAGAGAAGTCATACAGCTGATATTATTTTCTGCAGAAACTCTTCTGATCAAGAATCCATCCTGATTTGTCTTACGGTCATGATTGTGGTTTGTATTGATAACAAACGCGACCTTGCCTTCCTGGATCAGATTCAATACGTTATCTTCTACATCTTCACTGATTTTCTTTGTCTGATGTACATAAAGACCATTTTCTTTCAAGAATCCAGCTGTACCTTCCGTTGCATATAAACCATATCCAATACGATAGAATCTTCTAGCAATATCTAGAATATCTTTCTTATCTTCATCCGCAACTGTCAGTAATACAGTACCATATTGTGGAATCTTTACACCACTTGCTATAAGTGCCTTATACAATGCTTTCTCTAAAGAATCATCACAGCCAAGTGCTTCACCTGTGGATTTCATTTCCGGTCCTAAGACCGTATCTACAGATCTCAATTTTGCAAATGAGAATACTGGAGCTTTGACATATACCTGTGTTGTATCTTCCTTCATATATCCAGGTGTAATATTCTGATCAAGTAAAGACTGACCTAAAATACATTTTGTTGCGATATTACACATGCCAATACCTGTAATCTTAGATAAGAATGGGACTGTTCTCGAAGATCTTGGGTTTACTTCCAGAACATAGACTTTCTCATTTTTATCTACAATAAACTGAATGTTATACAATCCGACAAACTTGAAGCCTTTTCCAATACGTATTGCATAGTCAATGATCGTATCTTTAACTTTCTTAGAGATTGTCTGTGTTGGATATACTGAAATAGAGTCACCAGAATGGATACCTGCTCTTTCAATATGTTCCATCACGCCAGGAATGAATACATTTCCTCCATCCGCAATTGCATCAATTTCTAATTCTTTTCCTAATACATAACGGTCAACAAGAATTGGAGAATCATGAGAGATTTCTTTGACTGCAGTTGCCATATACACTTTCAATTCATCATCGTTGTGTACAATTTCCATTGCTCTGCCACCTAATACATAGCTTGGTCTTACAAGTACTGGATAAGAAATCTTATTTGCAATTTCAAGCGCTTTTTCAACAGTGACTGCTGTTTCTCCTTCTGGCTGAGGAATGCCTAGTACATTCAACATGTTTTCAAATTCATGTCGATCCTCTGCCTTATTGATTCCTTCTAAAGATGTACCAAGAATCTTTACACCATGTTCAACTAGACCTGAAGCAAGATTGATTGCAGTCTGTCCACCAAACTGTACAATGACACCTTCTGGCTGTTCTAGATCTACAACATGCATCACATCTTCCACAGTCAATGGTTCAAAGTATAACTTGTCAGAAATAGAGAAGTCTGTAGATACCGTTTCTGGGTTATTGTTGATGATAATTGCTTCATATCCACACTGCTTTAGAGTCTTGACTGTATGTACTGTTGTATAGTCAAATTCAACACCCTGTCCAATACGAATTGGTCCAGAACCAAGTACAATAATTTTCTTTCGATCTGTTCGAATAGATTCATTTTCTTTTTCATATGTGGAATAGAAATATGGTGTTAAAGAAGTAAATTCACCAGCACAGGTATCTACCATCTTATAGACAGGAATCATGTTTTCCTTCTGTTCCATTTCATACAGATCCATTTCCTTCATATTCCAGTTTCTTGCGATATATTTATCCGAGAAACCATTTCTTTTTAATTGAAATAGAACTTCTACATCTTTTGGATGTTCTTTCATTTCCTTTTCTAGATCAATTATTCTCTGGATATGCTTCAGGAAGAAATAATCAATATTTGTCAGTGTATGAATTTCATCCATGGAATATCCCATACGCAGCCATTGTGCAATCGCAAAGATTCTTTCATCATCTCTATCTTTGATCTTCTGATACAATTCTTCTTTAGAATATGCATAGAATTCTTTCTTTTCTAGATGATCAACTTTTACTTCCAAAGATCTGACAGACTTTAAGAATGATTCTTCAAAAGTTCTGCCAATTGACATAACTTCTCCTGTTGCTTTCATCTGTGTGCCTAATTGTCTATCTGCATTTGGAAACTTGTCAAATGGAAGTCTTGGGAACTTTGTTACAACATAGTCAAGTGCTGGCTCAAAGCATGCATAGCTTGTACCTGTGATTGGGTTTTTGATTTCATCCAGTGTTAATCCTGCAGCAAGTTTAGCACTGATAGAAGCAATTGGATAGCCTGTTGCTTTAGATGCCAATGCAGAAGATCTAGATACACGTGGATTGACTTCAATAACATAGTACTTGAAGCTGTTTGGATCTAATGCAAGCTGTACATTACATCCACCACAGATACCTAATGCACGGATGATCTTCAAAGATGCGTTTCTTAGCATCTGGTTTTCTCTATCTGTAAGTGTCTGTACTGGTGCTACGACAATACTGTCTCCTGTATGAATACCGACAGGATCTACGTTTTCCATATTACAGATCACAATTGCATTATTTTTTCTATCTCTCATGACTTCGTATTCGATTTCTTTATAGCCAGCAATAGACTGTTCAATCAAACACTGGTGTACAGGAGACATCTTCAAACCTGTTTCTGTAATATGTCGCAATTCCTCTTCATTATGGGCAAAGCCACCACCTGTACCACCTAATGTATATGCTGGACGTACGACTAGTGGATAGCCTTCACTTTTCGCAAATGCGATTGCCTGATCTACTGTATGTACAATTGCACTTTCAGGTACTGGTTCATGTAATTCATTCATCAAAGATCTGAATAAGTCTCTATCTTCTGCCTTATTGATGGCAGTAATATCTGTACCAAGGATTTCTACTCCAAATTCATCAAGAATTCCATCTTTATGCAATTCAACAACAAGATTTAAACCTGTCTGTCCACCAAGAGAACCTAAGATAGCATCTGGTCTTTCCTTGAAGATAACTCGTTTTGCGAATTCTACTGTTAATGGTTCAATGTATACTTTGTCAGCAATCGCAGCATCTGTCATGATTGTCGCTGGATTAGAGTTGATCAGGATAACTTCATATCCCTCTTCACGTAATGACTGACAGGCTTGTGAACCAGCATAGTCAAATTCTGCAGCTTGTCCAATCACAATTGGTCCACTGCCAATAACCATAATTTTATGAATATCTGTACGTCTAGGCATGTGCATTCTCCTTATCCATCATTTCAATAAATTTATCAAATAAATATGTACTGTCTTGTGGTCCAGCATTTGCTTCTGGATGATACTGTACCGCAAAGCATGGGTATTTTGTATGTCTAACGCCTTCACAACTGCCATCATTCAATGCTCTATGAGACATCACCAGATCTGTTCCTTCTAGACTGTCAATATCTACCGCAAAGCCATGGTTTTGAGAAGTGATTTCTGTTCTGCCTGTTTCTAGATTGACTACTGGATGGTTTGCGCCACGATGACCAAACTTCAGCTTATATGTTTTTGCACCTTGTGATAAGGCAATCAGCTGACATCCAAGACAAATACCAAATACAACTGTATGAGGAATCAGTTTTTTAATTGTTTCAATAACTTCAGGAAGATCTTCTGGATCACCAGGACCATTACTTAACATGACACCATCTGGATTAAAGCTCATGATTTCTTCAAAGCTTGTGTTGTATGGCACAACAACAAGATCGCAATCACGCTTTGCTAACTCTCTTTGAATTGAAAGCTTGACACCAAAATCCATCATGACTACTTTCTTGCCTCTTCCAGGAATTGGATACATGGAACGTGTAGATACTCTTTCTACCTGATCATGCAGGAAGCTTTCCTTCTTTAACTGCTCTACTAAAGATGGAATTTCTTCTTCTGTATCACAGAAAGAAGCTTTTAATGTTCCCATAGAACGGATCTTCTTTGTGATTGCACGTGTATCCACACCAAAGATGCCTGGAATTTTCTTATCTTTCATATACGCATCCAAAGTCATCTCTTCTCTGAAATTGCTTGGAAATGGACAATAGTCTCTCATCACAAAGCCAAATACTGCAGGAACAAGACTTTCATTATCATCACGGTTGATACCGTAGTTTCCAATCAAAGGATATGTCATCATAACAATCTGACCACAATAAGAGTTATCTGTCAGAATTTCCTGATATCCAGTCATGGAAGTATTAAATACTAACTCACCTGTACTGTAACAATTGCTGCCTAATGCCTCTCCTTCATAAAAAGAGCCATCTTCTAAAACGAGATACCTTTTCATATGCTTCTTCCTCCTTGTAAAAAAAAGACAGTTCCACAAGTATGAACTGTCAAATAAAATTTAAAAATGTAAAAAGAACGTTACGAGAACAATTCAGATACTTAGTTAAAGTAGAATTCATCATAGCCGTCCTCCTGCTTATCGTCAAATATAGTAACAGTCTCTTCCGTTTTCTGCAACAAAAATTTTTACAAGAAAACAATATTTCATTTTTATTTCATCAATAAAAACTTAAAATTCATGATAAATAAGGAATTTATCAGAGATATTGATATTTCAATTTATTTATTCCATTGTTCGGCCTGTTCATTAACAATGCGCAATGCATTCAATGTTCTTGGATATCCCATGAATGGTACACAGTTAGAAATGACCTTAATCAGAAATTCCTTATCATTTCCCAAGCCAAAGTTTGCCTGTGTATGACCAGCTAATTGTACTTCACAGCCACCCTGTGCATAAAGAAAACAGAACGTAATCATTTCTCTTGTTGCATAGTCTAAACCATTTCTTGTATACACATCACCAAAACAGTTTTCTACAAGCCATTTATTGATATGTTTTGATTCTTTTGGACCCCTTTGACCATTTCCACGCATGTGTTCACCAAAGATATCGATCTGGCACTGTTCACCCTTCTCATAGCGATTATTGACTGTTGTTGTAGATTGTGCAGGTAATGGAAGTGTATATCCCATTTCTTCTAGAATTTCATTGCTTGCCTTCAAGAATGGATATGTTCTTCCCATGCCTAGATAATCCACTGCCTGATAAATGATTTCTTTAATTTCAACAGGTGTAACGTTAAAACGCAGAGCTGCTTTCATCATACAACGGAATGCATCAATAGATGATGATCCGATTAATACCGCAAGGATTGCAATAAAACGTGTACGATCGTCTAACTGTTGTCCTTCTTCATTCACAACTTCATCAAAAGCAAAGTTATTAAAATAATCAAAGAATTCTGAATCTGTTTTCGCTAGATCATTTTCTTCATTTTCAAACATTTTTTCGTAATACTGTTTTGCTTTTTCACTCATTGTCATAATAATTCTCCTGATATATAACACTGATATGTTTTTTGATTCATTTTATTTACTAGATACAATCACATACCTCAAAAGCATCATAATGGAATACATATGTAAAAGCAACAAATTTATTGTGCAAGTATTTTATGTTTTACTTTTTTAACCATATCAGGATCTAACTTATTCAGAAACATTTCAAAATCAATTTGTGATTTTGATTTTATTTCTTTTAGTTTTTTAGCATCCGCAATTTTTCTTTTTGCTTCACTTTCAGGATATCCACCACCAAATGGTTCTGAAAATAATGCTTGGATTGTTTCCTCTAAATTCTTTTCACCTGTATATGTATACTCTTCTCCAAGAGGTAAAGATACTGCATTTCCGTTATTGATCTGTGCAAATAAAAATGCATCTTTCGCTGTAGGAACATACCCACATAAAACACCAGGCATACTATTACATGCAAGCATCATTCCTTGTCCTGAAGAACATCCAGTCACAACAAAATCAACTGTATGCCTGTTTATCAGCATTCCAATCAGCAGTGCAATCTCAACATAAGTAAAATTTTCATTTTCATCTACAAAACATCCAAAATTAATAACTTCTGCATCTTTTGCATATTTCTTTGTATATGTATAAAGCATCTCATTTTTTGATGCTTGTGAACTTGCCTGTACAACTGCTATCTTCATTGCTATTTCTCCAATAAATCAATTACTCATTGAAATTCTAAACTGTGTTCCACGCAAGGATTTTACGAGATAACCTACAGAAATGATTACATCAAGATTGTAGTCAACCTTATATGTTTTCCACATGGCACGATCCCTTCTGATTGATGTCAGGTTTTGCCCGTTCGCAGAAACATATCCTATCAAAACAGCAACAGGTCCACACCTCTGATATCGTGCATTCACAGCTTCAAACAGATGTAATCTGTGACAAAATTGACATTCACATCAAAGGCTTGACCATTGAAGTCTATGGGAACAAGTCTGTATAAAGCCTTTGCTACCTATATAATGAAAGGCAATTTTACACTGTTGGTCCCCTGCCACTGTCTCAACCTGGTATCCGGTCCTTATTTCTTTGTGGTTTCTTCTAATTCCAGCATATACTTATCAAAGTCAGACATAAACAATCTGTCCTGAATCACACGGTATTTTTCAAATTCTGTCTCAGCATGAAGCTTTGCAATTTCTGCGGACACCTTGCCTGCATCCTGTAAAATACCGTAATCAAACATTTCGATAAAGCTGTTGAGTCTTTTCTCCCAATCTTGCATCGTAAGCGGAATATGCCGCAATGTCATGTTTTCAGCAAAATCCAGGTATGCTGTAACCATGCGATTCAGCTGCTTCATTTCATCCTGGCTTAAATAATTCTTAGCAACTGTAACATCGCTTTTCTTAATCTTTCCTTCCGGTGCATCTGCCCCGGTGGTTAATCCCATATGCTCTTTTGTGTGATCGGCTCTTTCCACGATCAGCTCAGCTGCAGTATGCCCATGCACTGCGTATTGCATTTTATCCTGAACGGTCGCATAAAATCTTCTCGTCGTTGCAGAATTTTTGTCATAGTCAATGGCTGTCGCATACAAGTCAGTGATCTTCTGATAGAACTTTCTTTCGCTGGCACGAATCTCACGGATACGCTCTAACTGCTCGTCGAAATACTTCTCTGTCAAATACGTTCCTCGTTTCAGCCGTTCATCATCCATCACCCAGCCTTTGATGGTGTAGTCCTTGGCAATCTGGTTTACCCATTTACGGAACTGTACCGCACGCTCGGAATTGACCTTGAATCCTACAGCAATGATCATTTGAAGGCTATAGTGCTTGGTATCGCGTGTTATCTGGCGAGAACCTTCGGTTTGAACTATTCGGAAATTTCGAATAGTTGCGGCCTCTTCCAATTCACTATCCGCGTATATTTTTTTAATATGTTCATTTATCGTTGGTAAACCAACATCATACAATGTGGCCATCATCTTCTGTGTCAGCCATATATTCTCATCCTCATAGCGCATCTCTATGCTGTCCTGTTGATCACCTACAGAGGCAACATAAGTCAGGTATTCCGCTGCGCTGGAACGAATGGTTATTTCGTCGTTTTTCTTTTTCAATAGGAGGCCTCCATTCCTAAATAAATCACTCTATAATGGACGAATTTCTGTATACTCTCATTGCCCATGACAACGCTTATACTTCTTTCCGCTACCACATAAGCACGGATCATTGCGACCAATCTTCTTAGACCAGTTTGCTCGTTTCCTGAACCATAAGAGGTATCTTTCCATCATTCATAAGTTTCAGCTCTCTCAAACGATATAGGTATTCTGATATTCCTAATATGCCTTGGAACATTCGCATAGCTTCATTCTCAAATTCAAGAAGATATTCTGTTCTCTTTTTTGTTCTATCATTTGGATTAGGTATATATGTAATAAGCTGCTCTACTGAATTGTACTCAACGTCATTATGTCCGATAGCATTTCTTAACTTTGCATTCACAAATATTTTCAAAAAATTTGTATAAACCTCAGAATACAAGCAGAAATGATATCTTGATGCTTTAGTGAGTTTAATATAATCCTCTAATGAATTTACATTCTTTTCAATTGGATTCATAGCATTAATATCTGACCTGTACTTAATATTATTGAGAGCGATAGGTATAATCATCAAATTTCCCAACGCTTCATACGCATCTAAGTAAAACTGTTTTACGCTATCAAAACTACTAGTTGTAGAGCCTTCGTGTTCATAATCAAAAGAATCATCTTTGCAGTATTGTATAGCCAATGCAGGTATAAGTCTCTGATATACGGACATAAACTCATCATAGACTTTGTATATAAGTTCCTGTAATTCTTCAAGGTGGAATCCATCATGAGAATTAAGAAATTCAACCAAACTCTTGGTTTGAGATGCATCCATTTTTAATATTCCGGCACTAAATGAAAGGTTATCAAGAATATCTTTTCTTAATGCTGAATAAAAACCATGCACCTCAATCATGTGAACAGCTCTCAAAGTTTCCGATTCATCTCTACATTGAAAAAACTGACCAGAAAATTCCTTTTGAATTTCTTGGGTTAGATACTCGCTATTGTTTTTCGCTAAAGTGAGAATTCTTTTATATCTCTTCCACTTTTTAGCGGTTTCATTTAATTGGGATACAGCTTGTACAAATTCTTCATAAGAGTTATTCGTCTTCATACAATTCATAAATCGAATAAACGGTGTTACTACTAAGCCCTCTAAGTCGGCTGCTACTGCTTGTTTTGCTGTTGGAAACTCACCGGAGCATTCAACAACATAATCCGCGTTCTCATCTTGAGCATCATCAGCATTATCAAAAGAAAAACTTAAACCCGGACAGTCTTGCCTCATTTTCACTTTACCAGATAAGGAAGTGCCACATTTACCGCATGTTACTTCTATCGGATGTTCCTCTTGCCAGCCAACTTGTAAACGCACTCTAGTAATACGTCCACAAACCTGGCATTTTATAAAAGTATTAAACACCATGAAAACTTTCTCCTTTCTCTGGATTATATAAACATGTCATCATTCCAAACAAGTTTTACCAAATCAACGAGAACAGCAATTCTCCCAGTAATCTCATTCTTACCAAATGATGCATAAGCTTTAAATTCAAGAGAATTATCAGCAATAAACTTCTTGAATTTAGGATTATTCTGGTACGCCAACTCACCAAGTGATTCAGTATATATATTACCTTCATTGGAACAGTACTTCTTCAATTTATAATCATACTTTGCATCGTTTAAGCTTGCGTTGATACTCTTATGAAGAAGCAACAACGCACCGATGCTATTTCTCCAGCGTCTAAAATCATCTTGGTCAGAATACTCTGCAGTAAACCATTCATAATGGTCTGTAATAATATGCTCAATCTCAAACGGATTCTTTGTTTGAGTGTTCATGTAATTACAGTAGTTTGATGCAACACCAGTCTGTTCCTCAATATATCCAGTGATACGAGCAAGGATATTCTTGATGTATTTCTTAGTAAAGCTGTTCAGTCTCAAATCGCTTAACGCTGCTGCAGGGTCAAATGCCAGATTGATGTACTGCTGTTCTAATTTCTGTTTCAGTGTAGGAATATCTGTCATACGGATATCTTTGGTTACATTGAAAACAAAGTTTTTGATTGTACTGTAATCAACAGAACGATAATTAGTCACTCTGGATACAATTAACACATCAATAAATCTTGCTACCAGATTAATCTTCTCGATGATTACTGGCCATGAATCCTCATAACATACAGGAGCCAGTAAAAGCTGTGGCTGTAATGTGAAGTTAACCTGAGCGTTGTAATATACATACTTTGTTTCTTCAGCAAAAGTTGTCTCTGCCTGACGAATACGCTCATAAACCTCTGCGAATTTTGCAAACTTCTTTACGAACAGTTCAAAGTCGTCAGAACCGTTAAGTCCTAACTTATCGCGTTCATCTCGTACCCATTTATGGAAGGAGCCACCAATGATATCAAAATCTTTATTTACTGCACCGGCTTTTGTCTCACGGATTGTTTCTGCATAATGAGCTCTAAGCCAAGCTTTAATGAAAGTTTCATCGCCCTTGTCATCATCCTTCTTTAATGTAAGAACTTTATCTTTCCAAATACCATTCATCTTTTCTCGTGATGAATCCGACTTGATTTCAGAAAGTATATAGCCCTTCAACATTTCAGTGGATGTAAGACTTAATCCACGGTCATTCATTGTAACGAATACCTTATGAGCGTCCTGCTCAGTAGTTGCTACAATTTCTATAAAGAATACTTTTTCCGCAACCCAATCGCAAAAATGCAACAACATATCATCTGTAATGTCAGCTGGGAAAACATCCTGAATATCTTGATAACGGCCATAAAGATTTTTTACTGATTCTCCAGCACCAGTAGTATCAAAATCAGTATCGTTAAAAATTGCATTCATACAATCCTGACGGTCATCAACGTTGATGTTGAAAGACTTTGTACCAAAGGATTCTGAGAAAATCATAGTTTCAATCATGTTATAACTCTGGCCGATAATCTTTAATCTGTTGTTAAGATACATCAGCAATAGTGTCAAAGACGAGAATCTTTGCTGACCATCAATAATCGCATTTTCTCTTCCAGCCAGAACTATGGAACCCATGAAATATGCACCATAATCAGCTACAGCTTGTCTTGGGTCATCTTTTTTATAATATTCCAAGAATTCTGATGTAAGGTCATCAATCAATTCTTCTATGTGCTTACGCTGCCACATATATTCACGCTGATAATAGTGAATAGAATATTTTGTATTCTGTAATAATTGTTTTAAATTCTTAGGCGAACCTTCAATTTTCTTCATTAGACATCTCCAATAAAATCACTTATTCATATGAAATTCTAAAATAATCTAAATATCGCTTATATTGATCCTGCGCTGTTAAGCATGTATCTCTTAGATATCCTCTTTCTTTATTCCATTCCTTTAATCCACGGTAATAGTACATCTTCAATGCCTCGTCAATAATGAATGGAACAATATTATATTTTAGACATTCTTTAAACATGATGAGTCGACCTACACGACCATTTCCATCTTGAAATGGATGAATGCGTTCAAACTTCACATGAAAATCTAAAATATCATCAAACGTTTTATCTTTCTTGCTTTGATACTCAATCAAAAGATTTTTCATTTTATCGGCAACTTCTTCTGGAAGTGCTGTTTCCATTCCACCAACTTCATTTGGCATCTTTTTATAATTTCCTACCGCAAACCATTCTTTTCTAGAGTCACTTGTTCCACTTTTCAAAGTGAAATGCAATTCCTTAATGAACTTTTCTGACAATACTTCATTTGCACGATCAATCATTAAATCGATACATCTAAAATGATTCACGGTTTCAATCATATCATCAATATTTAAAGCTTCAACCTGTACACCGATTGTATTTGTCTCAAAGATATACCTTGTCTGATCATGGGTTAAACGGCTACCTTCAATATGATTGGAGTTATATGTTAGATCAATTTGTGTTTTATGATAAATACCACCAGAATACTGACTTCTTTTTTCTTCCTGTAAAATATCTAATAAAGTTAATGATTGTTCTTTTTCCTGGCTGATACGTGCAGGTTTTTCTGCATTTTCAGGTATTTGCCATGTTTTACCAATAAGATTTGCACCAACCACACGTCCTTTTGCACAATAATTTCGAACACTTCGTTTTGATAGATTCCATTTTTTTGCCATATCAGCAACTGATAAATACTTCATTTTTCACTCCAATAAACATAAATCAATCTGAATTTATTGTTTAGTATATCATATTATCGGCAAAAAATGATTTTGAAAAAAATAAATTTAAAATGTTTTTGCCGATAAGAAAAAACATTATAAAAAAGAAACAGCATTGTAGCTGTTCCTCTTACGTTAAAATTAACCCCTCTTATCTACCAAGATGGGTACCAGTTTTTCTTCATAATGTTAAAAATCAATGCACTCAATCATATATCCATCCTGTTGCTTCAACTATTTTTTACTGTTCACTTTAGTTAACAGAATCACATTTTCCACATGTTTTGTAAATGGGAAGTTATCTACAGGAACAATCTTCTTTATTTGATAATGCTTTAAGAAAGCAATATCTCTTGCCTGTGTTGATGGATTACATGAGATATAAACAATCTTGTCTGACTTCAAATGATCCAATTGCTTCATAAACTTTTCTGTAAATCCATTTCTAGGTGGATCTAAGAATACAACATTTGGAGAATCTTCTAACTGTTCAATAAATTCTTCACTGTCACATGCAATAAACTGTGCATTCTTAATACCATTTCTTTTCGCATTACCAATCGCATCACGAATAGAATCTTCATTGATTTCAACCCCTAAAACAAATGATGCTTTCTTAGATGCAATCAATGAAATTGTTCCAATACCGCAGCACATATCTAGTACAGTATCTGTACTCTTAAGCTGTGCCATCTGAATCGCAGTGGAATAAATCTTTTCTGTCTGTACTGGGTTTACCTGATAGAACGTATTTGTTGAAATACGGAATCTTGTATGCATGATTTCATCTTCAATGAAACCTTTTCCATACAACACATGATTCTTTTTGCCAAGTACCATAGAAGTATCATCACTGTTATGATTCAATACAATAGATTTAATTTCAGGATGCATTCTCACCATTTCTTTAACAAATGCATTACTTCCAGGAAGATTCTTGCTACCAATAACAATTGTTAATAGAACATCATTTGTTGCGTGAGAAATACGAATATATGCATGTCTTAAAACACCTCTGCCAGTATCTTCATCATATGATTCAATATGCATCTTTGTTGCTAAAGAACACATATCACGCAAGATATCATTTGCTTTCACATGCTGGATCAGACACATTTTCGTATCAATGACTTTATGTGTATTTTCTTCATACATGCCACATTTAATAACACCATCTCGATTATGAGAAAACGTTGCATAGATCTTATGTCTATAATGGTATGGTTCTTTCATACCAATGACTGGTTCAACATTGTTTTTTGGAAACAATGATTGAATATATTCTTTTTTATTTTTGAGCTGATCTGCATATTCAGTATTAATATATGCACACCCGCCACATTTCTTATACACTGGACAATATTTCATATAATTACCTCCGCAAAAGTCTGTACTGTATGAACATGAAGTTTCTTGAGTCTTTTATATGATTGATGTCCCAAAGAAACCAATGTAATATTTTGAATTCCTAAAGCTGCAGCCGTTTCAAAGTCCGCATTTGTATCACCAATATACATGCATTCATTGACATCTGTATTTGTATCTTCCAGCCATCGCAAGCCATTTTTCACTTTACTGCCACCAATAAGATCATTCACACCCATAATACTTGTAAACAATGTATCAATACCTAGTCTATGACATTGACTAACAAGTGCCTGATGCTCACAAGAAGAAAGAATAATATTCTGATACCCTTTTTCTTTAGCTTCCTGTAGTTTATCCAGTACACCTTTATTCAAAGTACATTCAGAAAAGTATTTTTCATATAGACCATAGAATTCTACACCAACATCATGAAAAGATTCATTTTTAAATGTATACCCAATTTTTCTATAATAGTCTTCCATAGGAACACTAAATAAAGACTTATAGTCATCTAATGTGTAATCTGCTTTTAAGCCTCTTCTTAGAAGCATTTCATTTTCAATCTTGACTGCTATCGATACATCATTGAGTATCGTTCCGTTATAATCCCAGATAATTGTTTTCATGTGTACTATTTTATTAAAGTTTTAGAATTAAAGCTAGACTAACTAAACTAACAAGTGATATAGATTAATTAATTCATATATGGAGGTACCATATGTATAATTTAGAAGAGCTGAAAAATGGAATGCAATGTACAATTACATGGCTGCTTGGAGATGTTGGTGCATTTCTAAAAAAGCAATATCATTTTGCATTGGATGATACCATTGAAGTCATTCAGAATGATGGAGATTCTCTTATTATTCATCACAACAATCATGTATATGCATTAGATGCATCCAGTGCTCACGCAATTAAAGTGACAATCTAAAAAATCAACCACGAGGGTTGATTTTTTACTTAATTCCAGTTTTGATTTACAACAATTTCGTAATGATCGCCACATTTCGAATAAGTTGCTAAACCAGATAAATTTTTTGGATTAGAAGAAGAATCATTGTTTACTCTCACTATAGTAGCAGGATACCCTGTATCTTCTTGAATAAATGCTGTAATTTCTGAGGAAGATAGATTGTTATACAAGCTTACATCAATATCTGGCAGTACTGGTTTTGGTTGTTCAACTTCTGTTGTTGGTGGAACGACTGGTTGTGTTTCTGATGGCTTTGAAACCACTTCACCACTGCCACTTGTAGTTGGTGTCTGTGTTGTTACAGTAGATCCTTGTGATGATTTTTTTGTTTCATCTGTTGCACTTGCACTTGTATCACCAGATGGCTTTGTTGACTGTGTCTGCTGCACTTCAGCTTCTGTTTTCTGCTTTCCTTTAGAAAGTGTAACTGTGACTGTATCACCTTGATGAATGATTGTATTTGCATCAACTGATGTTGTGATAACTTTACCTGAGGCAATATTATCACTATAGGCTTCATCATAAATGATTGTAATCTTGTTTTCTCCAGCCCAGACATTGATTTCATCTTTACTCATGCTTGACATATCAATCATTTGCACTTCAGCACCTTCTAATGGAGCACAGATTGTTACTGTGACTGTATCAGATCTCTTCACTGTTGTAGAAGCAGCAGGATCCATAGAGATAAATGTGTTTTCTTCAATTTCAGTATTCTTTTCATATTTATAAACTACATTAGAAAACTTCTTATCTTTGAACCACTGTTTGATTTCATCTTCTTTTTTACCAGTAAAATCTGGCAATTCAAATGTAACGGATGGATCTGCACCATTGGATAATGTAATCTTTAAATCATTATCATTATTCAAAGATTCACCAACTTTTAAAGATTGCTTCAATACAACATTCTTATCTTTTTCTTCACTGTATTCATATTTATATATGATTTGCGAAGCAGCAATATCGTTATCTTTTCTCCATTTTTCAACGTCTGATTTTTTCTGATCCACAAAGTTTACCACTTTTACACTAGAACCATTCATTGCCAATAGACCAATGGTTGTCGCTGTGGCAATCACACCCATGAATATTCCACACAGAATGATTTTTACACTATTTTTCAACTTTCTTTTTTTCATTGATAATCTCCTTTTACTGGATTGTTAAGATATATCTGAATCTTGTATTTGTCCTGCTTAATGTATATGTTTTATTAGATACTGATTCTGTTTTAACAGATTCATCATATGTACTATACATTTCAAAAATATCTTCTGCATTTGTTGTCTTCACATGAATATATACACGATATGTTCCTGCCGGAAGCTGTGTTAAATCTGCATCTACATCGAAGTAACAATCTGTATATGTGTTATTACACTTCATATATCGTGTAATGTTTTTTTGTGTTGTTGATTTTGTGCAATCAAATGTATATTTTTCTCCATCTTCATTTACAAGAATCATTTCATAGGATGGATTTGTTTCTTGTGTGAAATCTGTTAAATATATCCCTGCATAGCCATTCATTTCTAAATGACCATTTTCAATATTTATTGAAGATGCTCCAAATTTAGGAGTCATCCAATTTGGTTTATTGATAACACTTAAATCAATAGATTGTTTTTCTGCACAAATAGAATATCTATAATGAGAAATTGGATCACCAAATAGCTTCACCAATGTTCCACTCTCATTTGTGCAAGAGATATCATGAACACCACCATTCATAAAGAAGGAATAATAACCACTTACATCTCCATTAACCAATTGGATACCAATGTAATAATTACAATTGTTAAACAAGTTTGCATCTAATGTAACTGTGTACTTCACTGCATTTGTTGTATATCCCGCAAGAATACTTTGATTTTCAATAACTGTAGTACAAGGAATCACTTTTGATTTCATTGTCTCTGGATCCGTTAAAATCAAATTATGTTTTACCTGACCTTCTAAAGCATTCATTTTTCTAAACAATGCTTTTCCTTGCAGTGTAATTGTATGTTTCTCATCATTGACTGTTGCTTCATCAATTGTCGCAATCATTCTTCTATTTTCTTCTAAAGCATCAATTGTTTCATAAGCATCCAATGAGGATACATTTGCAGATGGAACATCTTCCTTTGGAGTTTCTGGTGTTGTTGGAGTTTCTGGTGTCACTGGTTTTTCTGGTTCTACTGGTTTATCTGGTTCTACTGGTTTATCTGGTTCTACAGGTTTTTCTTCCTGCTTTGGATAATAACTTACCCAGTTATCTTTAGAAGCAAACCATTGACCCTTGCCAATCTGATACCATGCATAGCCATCTGCCTGTTTAGAGTCATATACGTTGTATGCACCATTTTCCTGTGCATAGCCAACCATTGCATATCCTAGGCCTGGACCCTGACGAACTCTTAATCCACTCACATTCACAACTGCAGAACCAATAATTTCTGTTGGTTCACTTTCAACATCCAATCCAGCAATCAGATCTACGTGGCTCTTTTCAATCCACCCAACATTTGTATCCCAGTCATACTTAATAAAATCACTCTTTGCGGTATTCAGCTGTTTTCCATTTTCTAAGTAATCTGTAGATTGAACTTTATACCAGCCATCTTTTTCTGCTAAAACAGTGACTGTAAAGTTTCTTTGATATGTAGCACCATATTCCGTTGTATACATGACATTTCCATTGATACTGTCATAGATTGCATCACCATAATTCTTGATCACACCAATTGGATAGCTGTTGTATTCTGTCAAGTTACCATCATAATCGTTATAGATCTTGTCAAACTGATATGCTAATGAAGCAATCTTCAATCCATAATATGCATCAGAAGCATACTTCACAGAAATACCACTTTCCTTGTTTCCAAAGTGAGAGCCAAAGAAACGTCCATCACTTGTATTGATATATTCTCTCAAACTTTTTCCCGCATGAATATTAATACCTTCCGCAACGCTTGCAAAAGAAGCTGCGTTATTTGGGTTACTGTCAAATGCACCCCATCCAAATAAATTGTTTTTATTCATTGCTAATGCACTAGTTCCCCATCCAGATTCATGTACTGCCTGTGTAAATAATAAAAGTGCATTGATGCCATAATTCTTTTGTGCTTCAACAAACATTTCACCTGTATTCCAAAGCTTTGAAGAACCATTAACTTGATTTGCCTGCAAGAATGTATTATAAGCTGATGCAGGAATATTACTTTTTTGTCTTAATGGCATGAACTGGTAGTAATTATAATAAGTACCAACATAGTTTCTACATTCCATATCACTATAAAAATCATAATCATTCTTAGAATAGTATGTTGAACCAGTATTCATCCATGATGCTGCTGGACCAATGATTAGATTAGCAGCATATCCTGGTACCTTTCCATCTACTGCCCATCCTTTATACGCTGTAAAATGTAATTCTTTATAGTTGCCATTTTTTTCAACTGTATAAGTAGTTGTTCTAACTTTTGTCAAGAAAGGAACTGGATCTTCACCATTGATGCTGTTGCCACCTAAATAAATAGATAAATTATTCTTTACAAATTTAAATGGAACAAGATCAACATTCTTTAATGAAATTACAGAATCAAATCCACTGACTGTTCCATGAATTGTTCCATTTCCATTTCCATCATAGGAATCTGTTGATGTGTAGAAGATTTCTCTATGTTTTTCAATATACGTTGTTTTTGCATACTTACTGTCAGTACCATATTGTTTTACATCTAATGTGATACCACCTTCTCTTTGTGGATATGAATATGCAATCCCAGAATTCATTGCAATGATCTTGCTTGGCGAATACGACGCTGCATGTCTAACGACCGCATCATCACCTAATTGTTTCATTGCATTGTTTGCTTCTGCAAATGATGCAAAGCATCCCTTCTGATCAAAGTTTCCAGAATCATTCACTGTATCTACTTCATATGCATTACATCCCATTGGATAATATTCACTATAGGATTCTTTTGCCTGTACTTCATAGCCATTGCATAGAATCAATAACATTGTAACGATTGGCAAGAGTAATACCTTTTTCTTTCTATTCTTCATACCTGGACTCCTTTCTTTTCATATGTAATATCTAAAAAGACAATATAAAACCAATATAAAGATAAATTCTCACTAATATTATAAAGAAAAACTTATACATAATGTATAAGTTTAAATGTAGTGTATAGAATTTCATTTTGATTTTTTTAAGTTTTCCAGATAAAATTTCACAAAAATTTCACAATAAACATAAAAAGAAACCTTGAGCATTTACTGATGTGTGATAAAGAAGTAATAGAAGTGTAAAAAATTTTGCCGTTCCTATCCGGCA
>OLNZ01000746.1_pt1 | contig 28710 bp, 23 predicted proteins | sample 1672981 | NCBI WGS metagenome assembly OLNZ01 (sample SAMEA3136743, study PRJEB25190) | human gut metagenome | biome: human gut; feature: human-associated habitat; material: faeces | place: Austria | collected 2013 | reverse complement strand
GCGTATCCGGCGCGGGCTGCGCCGGATACGCCGCCGGGGCACCTCCTGGGAAAACAGCTCGTCCAGGGACACCTGATACCGGTTGCAGATATAGAGGATCTTTTCAATCTCCGGATAGCCCCGGCAGGATTCCCATTTGCTGACTGCCTGCCGGGATACGTTCAGCTCCGCGGCAAACTGCTCCTGGGTCAGTCCCGCCCGGCGGCGTACCTCCTGCAACCGTTCTCCAAAGGCCATGGCTCCGTCCCTCCGTTTCTCTTTGGCCTTATCCTATCGGAAATGGGCCGCAATGTCTACCAACCTCCGTTTGCACCGGGAAAAAATCCGACGTTTTCCCCGCAACCTCAGGTTGTCATGGCTTCAGTATACTATAGTTTCGCCCGCCGCGCCACAACATTTTGAAAAAACACACGTTTTTTACAGAGCTGCCTGTTTTCCTTGACAAATACCATCTCCTCTTGTATACTGTAGCCATCTGAACAGAAAGGTGGTGCCCAGCATGAAGAACAATACCGTCATTATCGTGCCGGGGACCATCGTGCACCCGTAACGCGCCTGCCGGGGGAGGGAGCAGGCTCATTGCGGCTGTGGGAGCGTCCTCATGGGAGGGCGCTTTTTTTGCGCCCGGAAATCGTATCGGAAAAGAGAGAGTAAAAAAAGGAAGGAAGTGTCTGCGCTTTCATGGAAACCACCCAAAAGCTGTCCCGGCGGGAGAAGCTGTCTCTCATCGGGAAGTATCTGCGCCCCTGCTGGGGGCATTTTGCCGCGGCGCTGCTGTGCGCATGCCTGGCCATGGTGTTCAACGCCCTGACGCCCCAGATCATCCGCATCACCGTGGACTCCATCCTGGGAACGGAGCCGGTCCGGCTGCCGGCATTCCTCATGCGGTGGCTGAACTGGCCGGTGCTGGAGGCCCGGCCCCTGACGGCCCTATGGTGGGCGGCAGGCGGCGTACTGCTGACGGCCCTGCTGCGGGGCGTTTGCAGCTACGGCCAGCGGCTCCAGCTGGCCCGGGGCTCCGAGAGCTATGTCAAGGGTATCCGGGACGACCTGTACCGCCACATCCAGTATCTGCCCTTTGCCTGGCACAAAAATAACCCCACCGGCGACATCATCCAGCGCTGCACCTCCGACGTGGACGTGATCCGCCAGTTCGTTTGCAATCAGCTGGTGGAGGTGGTGCGCACGGTGTTTCTCATCGCGCTGTACCTGTGCATCATGTTCTCCATGAACCTGCGGCTCTCGCTGATCTCGGCGCTGTTCATCCCCATCGTGGGCCTGTCCTCCGGGGTATTCTACAGGAAGATCTCCGGCCGGTTCCAGGCCGCCGACGAGGCGGAGGGGGACCTGACCACCTGCGCCCAGGAGAACCTTACCGCCGTCCGGGTGGTCCGGGCCTTCGGCCGGGAGCGGTACGAGGATGAGAAGTTCAACGCCAAGAATCAGCGCTTCTCCCAGCTCTGGATCCGGCTGGGAAAGCTGCTGTCCGTATACTGGGCCTCCGGTACCCTGCTGACGTGCCTGCAGGTGATGGTCATCGTGGTGACCGGGGCCTGCGAATGCGTAGCCGGGCGGATGACCCTGGGCACCTTCGTGGCCTTCGTCACCTATAACGAGGCCCTGTCCTGGCCGGTCCGGTCCCTGGGCCGGGTGCTGTCGGACATGAGCAAGGCCGGGGTGTCCATGGACCGGGTGGGCTACATCCTGAACGCCCGGGAGGAGCAGGACGCGCCCGACGCCGTGGACGCCGCAGACGGCGACATCGTCTTTGACCACGTTACCTTCGGCTATCAGGGCCAGCCGGTGCTGCGGGACGTGTCCTTTACCATCCGCAAGGGCGAGACCTTTGCCATTCTGGGGGGCACCGGCTCCGGCAAGAGCACCCTGGTCCACCTGCTGGACCGGCTGTATGACCTGCCGGAGGGCAGCGGCACCATCACCATCGGCGGGGTGGACATCCGGCACATGAAGCGGAAGTCCCTGCGCCGCCAGATCGGCCTGGTGCTTCAGGAGCCGTTCCTGTTTTCCCAGACCGTGGGCGAGAATATCTGCGCCGTGCGGCCCGACGCGGAAAACGAGGCCATGCGCCGTGCCGCCGCCATCGCCTGCGTGGACGAGGCCATCTCCACCTTCCCCCAGGGGTACGACACCGTGGTGGGCGAGCGGGGCGTGACCCTGTCCGGCGGCCAGAAGCAGCGGGTGGCCATTGCCCGGATGCTGATGCAGCAGGCGCCTATTATGGTGTTTGACGACTCCCTGTCCGCCGTGGATGCCGAGACCGACGCCAAGATCCGCACCGCCCTGCGGGACACCCTGCACAGCGCCACCGTGCTGCTGATCTCCCACCGGGTCACCACCCTGATGCAGGCCGACCGCATCCTGGTGCTGGACGGCGGCCGGGTGTCCGCCCTGGGCACCCACCGGGAGCTGATCCAACAGCCCGGTATTTACCGGGATATCTATGACATCCAGATGCGCAGCGACGACCGCGCGCTGGTGGAGGAAGGAGGGAACGCCTGATGGCTGCCTTCGACGAGAAAGAATATACAAAATCCTTTGACTGGAGCATCTGGAGGCGGCTTGTGCCCTTTGTGCGGCCCTTCCGCCGGGACTTCGTGGGGATGCTGGTGTTCAACGGTCTGTGTGCCCTGGTGGACGTGGCCATTCCCCTGTTCCAGCGCTACGCCATCCGGAACTTTATCCAGGCGGACTCCCTCCGAGGCATCGTTCCCTTCTCCCTGGTGTATCTGCTGGTAATTCTTTTACAGGCTCTGTCCGTGGTGGCCTTTGCCCGCAACTCCATGACCATCGAGATGAACATGGGCCGGGATATGCGCCGTGCCCTGTTTCACCATCTCCAGACCCTGTCCTTCTCCTTTTACAACGTGACCCCCGTGGGATATCTGCTGACCCGGGTCATGAGCGATACCAACCGCATTGCCGGCATGGTGGCCTGGAATCTGACGGATATCCTGTGGGCGCTGTTCTATGTGCTGGGGACCTTTGCCGCCATGCTGATCCTGAATTGGCGGCTGGCGCTGGTGGTCATCGTCATCGTGCCTGTGATGGCGGTGCTCACCGGGTATTTCCAGAACCGCATCCTCCGGTGGAACCGGAAAGTCCGGAAGCTGAACTCCCGCATCACCGGGTCCTTCAACGAGGGCATCACCGGCGCCAAGACCACCAAGACCCTGGGCACCGAGGAGCAGACCGTCCGCACCTTCCGGGCCCTGACCCAGGAGATGCACGACGCCGGCATCGGCGCGGCCCGGCTCAACGCCATCTATATCCCGCTGGTGCTGTTTGCCAGCACCATGGCCGTGGCCATCGTGCTGCTGCGGGGCGGGTATATGGTGTCCGGGGGACTGCTGGAGCTGGCCACTCTATCCACCTTCACCACCTATGCCGTGGGCATTTTCGAGCCCATCCAGATGACCGCCGCCAACATCGCGGAGTTTATCTCCCTCCAGGCGTCTATCGAGCGGGTCACGGACCTGATGGATAAGGTCCCCCAGATTCAGGACAGCCCGGAGGTGGTGGAAAAGTACGGCGACGCCTTCCACCCCAAGCGGGAGAACTGGGAGCCCATCCGGGGCGAGATCGAGTTCCGGGACGTGACCTTCCGCTATCCCGACGGCGGCGACAACGTGCTGGAGCACTTCTCCCTGCACATCCCCCAGGGGGCTACCGTGGCCATCGTGGGCGAGACCGGCGCAGGCAAGAGCACCCTGGTGAACCTGGTCTGCCGGTTCTTTGAGCCCACGGAGGGGCAGATCCTCATCGACGGGGTGGATTACCGGCAGCGCAGCCAGCTGTGGCTCCACAGCAACATCGGCTATGTGCTCCAGGACCCCCATCTGTTCTCCGGCACCGTCCGGGAGAACATCCGCTACGGCAAGCTGGACGCCTCCGATGCGGAGGTGGAGGCCGCCGCCCGGGCCGTGTCCGCCGACACCGTGGTGGAAAAGCTGGACAAGGGCTGGGACAGCGACGTGGGCGAGGGCGGGGGACGCCTATCCACCGGTCAGAAGCAGCTGATCTCCTTCGCTCGGGCCGTGCTGGCGGATCCCCGGATCTTCGTGCTGGACGAGGCCACCTCCTCCATCGACACCCAGACCGAGCAGCTGATCCAGCAGGCCATCGACCACCTGCTGCGGGACCGGACCTCCTTCCTCATCGCCCACCGGCTGTCCACCATCCGCAAGGCGGACATGATCCTGGTGGTCCGGGACGGGCGCATCGTGGAGCAGGGCACCCACCAGGAGCTGCTGCGCCGCCGCGGCTATTATCACGACCTGTACAGCAAGCAGTTCGCCGAGGAGTCTGCTGCCCGCATTCTGCAATAATTTTCCAATAACTGGAAGCCCCGGCAGCGGCGCTGCCGGGGCTTTTTCCTGCTCCGGGACGGGCGCCTTTTCCGCATTGTCCCCCTATGACGGACACCCTCTCCACTGGCATTTTCGGCTGATTTCCCGCCTATAGTGTGCAAACTCCGTGAAAATTCTGACGAGCCATTTGCTGCGCTTGCCGATTTTTTCACATATTTGTACACTGTGTAAATACAGGCGTTTGCCGTGTCGGGCATTGTTAAAACCTTGACCGCTATTTTGCGATGTGGCTTCCATTTTTTTCCAAAAACCATTGCCAAGCCCAGGGAATTTCGATACAATATTTCCCGTAATACAAAAAGAAGGAACCTGCAACATGTGATGTGGGACCAAAATTCGAGGAGGTCTTTCATGAAAGTACTCGTTATCAATGCCGGCAGCTCGTCTCTGAAATATCAGCTGCTGGATCCGGAAACCGGCCATCTGCTGGCCAAAGGCCTGTGCGAGCGCATCGGCATTGACGGAAAATTCACCTATAAGCCCCAGGTGGAGGGCAAGGCCGTGATTTCTGCGGCCGACGTGCCCATGCCCACCCACTCCGAGGCCATCCAGGCGGTGCTGGCCGCTCTGGTGGACCCGGTCAACGGCGTCATCTCCTCCATGAAGGAGATCGACGCGGTGGGTCACCGGGTGGTCCACGGCGGCGAGAGCTTCGCCAACTCCGTTCTCATCACCGACCAGGTGATGCAGGCGGTGGAGGACTGCACCCCCCTGGCGCCTCTGCATAACCCCGCCAACATCATCGGCATCGAGGCCTGCCGGGCGGTGCTGGGCCACGACGTGCCCCAGGTGGCGGTGTTCGACACGGCCTTCCACCAGACCATGCCCGAGCACGCCTATCTGTACTCCATCCCCTATGAGTATTACGAGAAGGACAAGATCCGCCGCTACGGCTTCCACGGCACCTCTCACCGCTATGTGTCCCTGCGGGCGGCGGAGCTTCTGGGCAAGGATCCGGCGGAGCTGAAGGTGGTGTCCTGCCACCTGGGCAACGGCTCCTCCCTGGCGGCAGTCAAGGGCGGCCGCTGCGTGGACACCTCCATGGGCCTGACGCCTCTGGCGGGCCTGCCTATGGGCACCCGGGCCGGTGATATGGACGTGGGCGTGGTGGAGTTCATCGCCAACAAGTACGACATGACCATTTCCGAGGCCGTGAACCTGCTGAACAAGGAATCCGGCATGCTGGGCCTGTCCGGCGTGTCCTCCGACTTCCGGGATCTGGAGCAGGCGGCGGAGAAGGAAAATCACCGGGCCACCGTGGCCCTGGAGATCTTCGAGTACCGGGTACGCAAGATGATCGCCGAGTATGCCGCCGCCATGGGCGGCGTGGACGTGGTGGTATTCACCGCCGGCGTGGGCGAAAACGCACCCGAGACCCGGGCCCACATCCTCCACGGTCTGGAGTTCATGGGCATCACCTGCGACCCGGAGAAGAACAACTGCCGGGGCAAGGAGCAGATCATCTCCCAGGACGGCGCGCCCGTCACCGTCATGGTGGTCCCCACCAACGAGGAGCTGATGATCGCCCAGGACACCATGGAGCTGGTCCTGGATCAGGAGTAATCACTTCAAATATTTCAAAAGGCCGCCCGTCCGGGCGGCCTTTTGAGCAGCTTGTCAAAAATCCTTTTTGACAAGCTGAGCAAGCATTTTCAGAACTTTCATAAAAGTTCTGAAAATGCGGTGATTGAAAACGAAAGACACCCCTGATGGGTTTCTTTCGTAACGATCTTCCTTTCCGAAGGCGGAGGCAATCCTGCTTTTTTGACAGTCTGTCAAGAGGCCGCCCGCGGCAGGCGCGGGTTTCTTATCAGGAAAAACTATCCGTTTCGGCAGAAAATACTGCTTGTCCTTATCGCTCTGCCGCTCGGTGACTCCAACCAAAAACTTAACGCGAAAACTCCATTACTTTATTGATTCTTTATGCTTTTCTGCGATATTTTAGCGCGATATATGAAAAATCCGAGAAATCTGTAACACTTCACAAAATGTTCGTTAAAACTTCGGCGCTTTGGCAATTGTAAACTTTCTGTGACTGTTATAGAATTAACACAGGCCGGCCCACCGATTGTGACGGACCGGGCCGATAACAACAAAGGAGAGTGAATCTGTGTTTAAGAAATTCACCAATGGCTGCGTTCGCGTGGTCAACCGGTGGCTGCCGGATCCGTTCCTGTTTGCAGTCATTCTGTCCATCATCGTGTATGTGTTCGCGATGATCGCCACCAAGATGGGGCCGCTGAAGGTGCTCAATGCCTGGGGTTCCACCAGCGGCTTCTGGGGCCTGCTGGCCTTCTCCATGCAGATGGCTCTGGTGCTGGTGTTCGGCTCCGCCATGGCTTCCGCCAAGCCCTGCAAGAAGGCGCTGCGGTTCGTGGCCGGTATGTGCCACAACAACATGCAGGCCATCGTGGTCACCACCTTTATTTCCACCATCTGCTGCTGGCTGAACTGGGGCTTCGGCCTGATCGCCGGCGCTCTGCTGGCCCGCGAGGTTGCCAAGCGCGTTCCCACCGTGGATTATCCTCTGCTGATCGCCTCCGCCTATTCCGGCTTCGTCATCTGGCACGCCGGCCTGTCCGGCTCCATCCCCCTGCAGCTGGCCGAGGGCTACAAGCTGTTTGCCGGCACCGAGCAGGAAATGGTCCTGACCGCCTCCACCGCCGACACCATCTTCCACCCCATGAACATCATCATGTGCTGTGTGATTCTGCTGGTCATGCCCTTCGTGAACTATGCCATGCATCCCGACAGAGATCACGCCATCACCATCGACCCCACCCTGCTGCAGGATGAGGAGGACAAGACCTATGAGGTCAAGACGCCCGCCGACAAGATGGAGCACTCCCGCATCCTGTGGATCATCCTGGTAGTGGCCGGCTTCGCCTATATCATTTATTACTTCGCCACCCTGGAGGAGGGCAAGAACATCGCCTCCGCTCTGAACCTGAACATCGTCAACTTCATCTTCCTGTTCCTGGGCATCCTGCTGCACGGCGACCTGCGCCGCTATGTGGACGCCATCGGCGAGGCCGCTGCCGGCGCCTCGGGCATCCTGCTGCAGTTCCCCTTCTATGCCGGCATCATGGGCATGATGACCGTCCGCAACGACGCGGGCGTCTGCCTGGCCGGTGTGATCTCCGACTTCTTTGTCAGCATTTCCACCAGCGTCACCTTCCCCATGTGGACCTTCCTGTCCGCCGGTATCGTGAACTTCTTCGTTCCCTCCGGCGGCGGTCAGTGGGCGGTCCAGGGCCCCATCGTTATGCCCGCCGCTCCCCAGCTGGGCGTGGAGCCCGGCCGCGCCGCCATGGCCATTGCCTGGGGCGACCAGTGGACCAACATGATCCAGCCCTTCTGGGCGCTGCCTGCGCTGGGCGTGGCCAAGCTGTCCGCCCGGGACATCATGGGCTATCTGGTGATCGTCCTGCTGTTCACCGGCCTGGTGGCCATCCTGGGCTTCCTGGCCTGGGGCCTGTTCTTTGCCTGATCCCCTGCCCTGTAATCAAAAGAGGCGCTGCCGCGGCAGCGCCTCTTTTTTGCTATGGCTCTTATTGCTCCCGATACACGGCGGCGTCGAAGTCCCGCACCAGCTCCTGGCGCTTGGTGTCCATGACCTTCACCAGGTTGAACTCCTCAAAGGCCAGCCGCATGGCGAATTCCTTGGCCTCCTGAATGTCGTTGGTCTCGAAAAAGGGGAAGAAGCTCATCCCCGGAACGTTTTCCTTTTTCAGCAAAACCTGAAAGCGCATGGTCCGCATCCTCCTGCATGTGTGGTGTATTCTTTAGTATACCCCCGGCGGCGGAAAAAAGCAACGGCGCGATTCGCCCAAAAACCTCCTGAAAAAACCGGCAGATTTGCCGGAGGGAAAAATGCAAAAAAGCTCTTTCCTCCCGGGCCTGTGTCGTGTATAATAACCAGGTTGAAGCAATCACCAGAAAGTAGGGAGCACATATGAAGATCGGGTTCGACAACAACAAATACCTGACCCTCCAGGCCCAGCACATCCGGGCCCGGCGGGAGCAATTCGGCGACAAGCTGTATATCGAGTTCGGCGGCAAGCTGTTCGACGATTACCACGCCTCCCGGGTGCTGCCGGGATTCCAGCCGGACAGCAAGATCCGCATGCTGGCCTCCATCCGGGACGACGTGGAGATCGTGGTGGTCATCTGCGCCGGAGACATCGAGAAGAAGAAGGTCCGGGGCGACCTGGGCATCGGCTACGATGAGGACGTGCTGCGGCTCATGGATGTTTTCCGGGGCCTGGGCTTTTATGTTGGCTCCGTGGTCATCACCCAGTACGCCGGTCAGCCGGCGGCGGACGCCTTCATCAAGCGGCTGACGGCCCTGGGCGTCCGGAGCTATCGCCACTACCCCATTGCCGGGTATCCCTCGGACGTGGCCCACATCGTGTCCGACGACGGCCTGGGCAAAAACGACTATATCGAGACCTCGCGTCCCATCGTGGTGGTAACGGCCCCCGGCCCCGGCAGCGGCAAGATGGCCACCTGTCTGAGCCAGCTGTACCATGAGAACAAGCGCGGCGTCCGGGCGGGCTACGCCAAGTATGAGACGTTCCCCATCTGGAACCTGCCGCTGAAGCACCCCGTAAACCTGGCCTATGAGGCGGCCACGGCGGACCTGAACGATGTGAACATGATCGACCCCTTCCACCTGGAGGCCTACGGCAAGACCACCGTGAACTACAACCGGGACGTGGAGATCTTCCCGGTGCTCAACGCCATGTTCCAGCGGATCCAGGGCGCGTCTCCCTACAAATCCCCCACGGACATGGGCGTGAATATGGCGGGCTTCGCCATTGTGGACGACCAGGTGTGTCAGGCGGCGTCCCGGATGGAGATCCTCCGCCGCTACTACGCCGGCATGGCCGACCGCACCCGGGGCCGCTGTGACGATGAGGTGGTGCGGAAGCTGGAGATCGTTATGCAGCAGGCCGGCGTTACGCCGGAGATCTGCCCTGCCGTGGCAGCCTGCCTGCAAAAGGCAGAGGAGACCGGCGCTCCCGCCGGGGCCATGGTGCTGCCGGACGGCTCCGTGGTCACGGGCAAGACCTCCTCCCTGCTGGGGGCCAGCGCGGCCCTGCTGCTGAATGCTCTGAAGGCCATGGCCGGCATCGACCACAAGCTCAAGCTGATCCCCGCCTCGGTCATCGAGCCCATCAGCCGCCTGAAAACCGGCAACCTGGGCCACCGGAATCCCCGGCTCCACTCCGACGAGGTACTCATCGCCCTGGCCATCTCGGGCCTGACCAACCCTCTGGCCGCCATGGTCCAGGAGCAGCTCAGCAGCCTCCGGGGCTGCGACGCCCACTTCTCCGTCATCATCTCCGAGGAGGACGAGAAGCTCTACAAGCGTCTGGGCATCAACGTGACCTGCCAGCCCCGCTATGAGGTGAAGAAGCTGTACCACAAGTAAAAATCTGCCGGGACGGATATCCTCCGTCCCGACGCTTGTCCCAAAAGGGCGATGCCCTTTTGGGACAAAAGAGATTTCGCTCCGACCCGCGCGTCCGTGTGCGCAAGCGCCCACGAACACACTCTCTCCGCGCAAAGTATTTTTCGCGACGTACACGCCGCCGCGAAAAATGGATCAGATTTTATTTGCGGCCTGCGGGCCGCAAACTCTGCGAGACTTTTTTGACAGACTGCCGGAACGAATGGTGATCCGTTCCGGCAGTTATCGGCTACGAAAGGAGTATCACGCATGCAAAGCATCGCGGAAATTCTGGCCCGGGAGCTGGAAAAGCCCCTGGCCCATGTGCAGAATGTCATTGACCTGCTGGATGAGGGCAACACCATCCCCTTCATCGCCCGCTACCGCAAGGAGCTCCACGGCAGCATGGACGACACGGCCCTGCGGACCCTGGAGGACCGGCTGAACTATCTGCGGAACCTGGCCCAGCGCCGGGAGGAGGTCAAAAACGCCATCGACGGCCAGGGGAAGCTCACCCAGGAGCTGTCCGCCGCCATTGACAACGCCGCCACCCTGGCGGAGGTGGAGGACCTGTACCGCCCCTATAAGCAGAAGCGCCGGACCCGGGCCACCGTGGCCCGGGAAAAGGGCCTGGAGCCGTTGGCCCAGCTGCTGCTGGCTCAGGGCCGGGACTGCCCGGATCCGGAGACCGCCGCCGCCGGATTCCTGGACCCGGAAAAGGGTGTGGAGACTCCGGCCGATGCCCTCCAGGGGGCCAACGACATCGTGGCGGAGCTGCTGTCGGACGATGCCGCCATCCGCAAGACCCTGCGGGAGCTGCTGCGCCGCCAGGGCCGGCTGCGGAGTCTGGCCGCTACGGAGGAGGACACCGTCTACCGCCTGTATTATGACTTTGACCAGCCCATCGCCAAGCTGGCCGGGCACCAGATCCTGGCCATCAACCGGGGCGAAAAGGAGGGCGTCCTCACCGTCACCGTGCTGCTGGACCGGGAGCTGGGTCTGATGACTCTGCGCCGGGCGGTGGTGCGTCCCGGGTCCCGGGCCATGGAGTTTATCAAGGCCGCCTGCGAGGACGCCTATGACCGGCTGATCTACCCCTCCCTGGAGCGGGAGGCCCGGTCTGATCTCACCGCCGCCGCCTGCGAGGGTGCCATTGCCAACTTCGGCCTGAACCTGAAGCCCCTGCTGATGCAGCCTCCGGTAAAGGGCCATGTGACCATGGGCCTGGACCCCGGCTATGCCCACGGCTGCAAGGTGGCGGTCATCGACGGCACCGGCCGGGTGCTGGACACCGCCGTGGTATATCCCACCTTCGGTCCCCGCCAGAGGCAGGAGGCCATCACCCGCCTGTCCCAGCTGGTACGCCGCCATGGCGTCACCCATATTGCCATCGGCAACGGCACCGCCAGCCGGGAGACGGAGCAGATGGCGGTGGAGCTGATCCGGCAGCTGGGCGGCGGCGTCAGCTATATGATGGTCAACGAGGCCGGGGCCTCCGTATACTCCGCCAGCAAGCTGGCGGCGGAGGAGTTTCCGGAGTATGACGTGAACCTCCGCAGCGCCGTGTCCATCGCCCGGCGGATGCAGGACCCCCTGGCGGAGCTGGTGAAGATCGACCCCAAGGCCATCGGCGTGGGCCAGTACCAGCACGATATGCCCCAGAAGCGGCTGGATGAGACCCTGTCCGGCGTGGTGGAGGACTGCGTCAACGCCGTGGGCGTGGATGTGAACACCGCCTCCGCCAGCCTGCTGGGCCGGGTGTCCGGCCTCAATGCCACCACTGCCAGGAATATTGTGAAATACCGGGAGGAAAACGGCGCCTTCACCGGCCGCCGCCAGCTGCTGAAGGTCCCCAAGCTGGGGCCCAAGGCGTTCCAGCAGTCGGCGGGCTTTTTGCGGGTGCCGGAGAGCAAGTCCGTGCTGGACAACACCGGTGTCCATCCGGAGAGCTATGCCGCGGCCCAGGGACTCCTGGACCTGTGCGGCTATACCCTGACGGACGTGTCCGCCGGGAACCTTGCGGCCCTGCCGGACAAGATCAAGGCCCTGGGGGAGGAAAGCGTTGCCCGTCAGCTGGACATCGGCGTGCCCACCCTGCGGGACGTGGCGGCCGAGCTGGTGAAGCCGGGCCGGGACGTCCGGGATGAGCTGCCTGCCCCCATTCTGCGAACGGATGTGCTGGATATTAAGGACCTGGCCCCCGGCATGGTGCTGACGGGCACCGTCCGCAACGTGGTGGATTTCGGCGTGTTCGTGGACATCGGCGTCCACCAGGACGGCCTGGTGCATATCTCCCAGGTGTGCAACAGGTTCATCCGCCACCCCTCGGAGATCGTATCCGTGGGCGACGTGGTGCGGGTGGTGGTGCTGGAGGCCGACGAGAAAAAGCACCGCATCAGCCTGTCCATGAAGCAAGTGCCCAAGGAGTGAGCAGGCGCATTCCGCAACGGGCAGGGGAGGGGCCGTGCCCCTCCCCTGGTTTGCTTCTCCCTCCACCCCGGCAGCTTAAGGATTATTTTACGGTCTGTTCAAAAACAGCGGGAAAAACGTGGTATAATGATACCATCAACAAGTCGAGGGTTATTATGGACAAGCACGTTTTCACAGCCAAACAGAAAAAGCTCATTGGCTGGGCCGCCATTGCCATTTTCCTGCTGCTGTCGGCGGTGGTGGGATGGTTCGTGGGCCGCCCGCTGGTGCGGTTTGCATCCCAGCCGGAGCAGTTCCGCCAGTGGGTGGACGGTCACGGCCTGATGGGCTGCGCCGCCTATGTGGGCATGGTGTTTTTGCAGGTGGTGGTGGCTGTGATCCCCGGAGAGCCTCTGGAGATCAGCGGCGGCTACGCCTTTGGCGCGGTGCGGGGGAGCCTGCTGTGTCTGCTGGGAGCGTTCCTGGGCAGCGTGGCGGTGTTTGCCCTGGTGCGCCGGTTTGGCCGGGAGCTGGTGGATATCTTCTTTCCCCGGGAGAAGCTGGAAAAGCTGAAATTTTTGCAGAGCTCCCCCAAGCGGGACGCTCTGTTCTGGCTGGTATTCATGGTGCCGGGCACGCCCAAGGACCTGCTGTGCTACTTCGCAGGGCTGACGGACCTGTCCTGGGGCAAGTGGCTGCTGCTGTGTACCGTGGGCCGCCTGCCGTCGGTGCTGACCTCCACCATAGGAGGCGACGCCCTGGGCGTGAAGGATTACCAGTTCGCGGTGCTGGTTTTTGCCGCCACTCTGGCGGTGTCCGCCGTGGGGCTGCTGATCTACCGGGCCCTGTGCCGCCGCCACCAGCGCAGGCAGGAGCATGTCTGAATAAAGCACCCCCGGTGCAGCTTGTCAAAAAAGGGCGGCGCCCTTTTTTGACAAAAGAGATTTCGCTCCGACCCGCGCGTCCAAATGGGCTTTTAGCCCATTTGGACACACTCTCTCCGCGCAAAGTATTTTTCGCGACGTACACGCCGCCGCGAAAAATGGATCAAACTTTATTCGCGGCCTGCGGGCCGCGAACTCTGCGAGGCTTTTTTTGCAGGTAGAATATACCCCCGGTGCGGCGCACCGGGGGTATTCTTATGGCTCGTAGTCGAAAATGGCCTTCTTTTCCAGCAGGGGGCCGAAGCGATTCTTCCACCGGTGGTGCATGGCGGAGGCGTCATAGGCTGTCAGGGCCGCCGGGTCCATGTCCAGCCGGATCAGCACATGGTACCGGTTGTCCCGGTCCACGCAGCCGGGAAGGACCTCTGCGCCCCGGACGCCGGGAATGTCCCCGGCGGCGGAGAAAATCTCCCGGATCTGCGGCAGATAGGCCCGCCAGTCCCCGGCCTCGGGCCGGAATTTCGCCAGAATACAGTGCTTCACAGCCGCCCCTCCTCACAGGCCGATATACGGAATAATCAGGCCCAGGAGCATAACGATGGCCATCAGCAGGGCCACGCCCATGGCCACATACTGGGTCCATTTGCGGTTTTTCATTGGATTTCCTCCTTCGGTATCACACGCTTGATGCTCTTTTCCACCTTTCGCCGGGGGGCCAGCACCTCGTGGCCGCATCCGGCACACCGCAGGCGGATGTCCATCCCCACCCGCAGCACCTCCCACCGGCGGCTGCCGCAGGGGTGTTCCTTTTTCAGCTCGACCACATCGTGGAGCTTCAGGTCCATGGGATCGCCCGCCTTTCCGGTCAATTTTTCTTGATATCCTCCCAGTACCGCCGGGCGGCCTGCTCGGTCTTGTTGTCGCCGTATTCGTAATAGGTCACGTCCCCCAGGGCCTCCGGCAGGTACCGCTGGGCCACATAGTGGTGGGGGTAATCGTGGGGATATTTGTAGGCCGGGGCCTTGCCGCTGCCGGTGCTGTCGGCGTGGACGTTCTGCAGGTGCCGGGGCACCTGGCCCACTTTCCCCTTCCGGATATCGCGCATAGCGGCGTTGATGGCGTTGTAGGCGGAGTTGGACTTAGGCGCCGTGGCCAGGAGAACGGCGGCCTCCGCCAGGGGCAGCCGCCCCTCCGGCAGGCCCAGCTCCCGGGCCGCGTCCACGCAGGCCTTGGTGATGGCCATGGCCTGGGGATAGGCCAGCCCCACATCCTCGGCGGCCATGACCAGCAGCCGCCGGCAGGGGGACAGCAGGTCCCCGGCCTCCAGCAGGCGGCCCAGGTAGTACACCGCCGCGTCGGGGTCGGAGCCCCGGACGGACTTTTGCAGGGCGGACAGCAGATCGTAGTGCTCGTCCCCCTCCCGGTCGTAGCGCATGGCGCTGCGTTGGGCCGCCTGCTGGGCGTCCTGGGCGGTGATGCGCAGGCCGCCGTCCACAGGCCGGGCGGCCTGGTCCAGCAGCTCCACGGCGTTGACGGCCTTGCGCACGTCGCCGCCGCACCCGGCGGCAATGAGGCCCGGCACCTCCGGCTCCCAGGTCAGGGGCAGGGGGCTGCGGCGGCGGACGATGTCCAGGGCCCGCTCCACGGCGGGCAGCGTCTCCTCCGCCGTCAGGGCCTTGAACTCAAACACCGTGCTGCGGGACAGCAGGGCGTTGTATACATAGAAATACGGGTTCTCCGTGGTAGAGGCGATCAGGGTGATCTTGCCGTTTTCCATGAACTCCAGCAGGCTCTGCTGCTGCTTTTTGTTGAAATACTGGATCTCGTCCAGGTACAGCAGCACCCCGTTGGGGGCCAGCATGGTGTCCACATCGGCGATGATGGCCTTCACATCCTGCAAAGACGCGGTGGTGGCGTTCAGGTGGTACAGGGCCTTTTCCGTGCGCTTGGCGATGATGGAGGCGATGGTGGTCTTGCCGGTGCCGGAGGGCCCGTAAAAGATCATGTTGGCGGAGGTCCCGCCCTCGATGAGGCGGCGCAGCAGGGCGCCGGGGCCCAGCAGGTGTTTCTGGCCTGCCACCTGGTCCAGGGTCTGGGGGCGTATTTCGTCTGCCAATGGCCGCATAGCGGCACCTCCTTCCGGGAAAATCACAGCTATTATACCACATCCCGCCGCCCTTTGCACCCCCCGATTTGCATTTTTCCCGGCGATCTGGTACAATGAAGGCGAGGTGATGCCATATGAAGTCTCCCCAGGAGGTGAGCGCCATCATCGGGCGGCTGAAGGAGCTGTATCCCGACGCGGCGTGCTCCCTGGATTACGATAAGGACTACGAGCTGCTGTTTTCCGTGCGGCTGGCGGCCCAGTGCACCGATGCCCGGGTAAATCAGGTGACCCCTGCGCTGTTTGCCCGGTTCCCCACGCTGGAGGCCTTCGCCGCCGCCAGCCAGGAGGAGGTGGGCGAATACGTCCGCTCCTGCGGCTTCTGGCGGGCCAAGGCCCGGGACATGGTGGCGGCGGCAAAAATGCTGCTGTCGGACTACGGCGGGCGGGTGCCGGACAACATGGAGGACCTGCTGCGGCTGCCGGGTGTGGGCCGCAAAACCGCCAACCTGATTTTAGGCGACGTATACGGTCAGGCGGGCTACGTCTGCGACACCCACTGCATCCGCATCACCGGGCGGCTGGGCCTTACCGACGGCAGCCGGGACCCGGTGCAGGTGGAGCGGCAGCTGCGCCGGTGCATCCCGCCGGAGGAGTCCAGCGATTTCTGCCACCGGATGGTGCTTCACGGCCGGGCCGTGTGCATGGCCCGAAGGCCCGACTGCGGCGGCTGCACCCTGCGGGACCTGTGCGATTTTGGGAAGGCGCAGGAGACTGTATAAATACAGGCTGAAAAAAATTGGCTGCCCTGAAGGCAGCCAATTTTTTATGCAAGCGCTCAGAACCACGCGGCCCAGGCCAGGAAGCCCAGGCAGGCCACCACGCCCACAAACAGGGTGACGATGACCAGATAGCCCATGATGTCCCGGGCGGACAGCTTGGCGATGCCCAGAGCAGGCAGAGCCCAGAAGGGCTGGATCATGTTGGTCCACTGGTCGCCCCAGGCGATGGCCATGGCGGTGCGGCCATTCTCGATGCCCATAGCCGCGCCGGCAGGCATCATGATGGGGCCCTGCACGGCCCACTGGCCGCCGCCGGAGGGAACGAAGAAGTTCACCACACCGGCTGCCAGGAAGGACAGCATGGGGAAGGTGACGTTGTTGGAGACGCTCACGAAGAACTGGGAGATGACACCCGCCAGAGACACGCCCTGGTCGTTGGCTGCCACCATCATGCCCATGATACCGGCATAGAAGGGGAACTGCAGCAGCACGCCTGCTGCGCCGCCGGCGGCGTCGGAGATGGCATCCACATAGCGGCGCAGGTCGCCGTGGAGCAGAATACCCAGGAACAGGAAGATCATGTTCACGATGTTCAGGCCCAGGGTAAAGCCGTTCTGCACAAAGTAGTAAATGATGTACACGAAGCCGCCCACCAGGGTGATGGCCCACAGGAGCTTGGAGTGCTCCAGCTTATCGGCAGGGGTCCTGACCTCATAGGTGCGCTCGGCCTCATCCTCCAGCAGGGTGGGGTCGATGCACACGGTGTGGGCCTTATCGGGATGCATGGCGTAGTTCACAAGGGGCATGACAAACAGAATGACACCCACCATGATCAGGTTCATGGGGTGGAACACCGTGTCGGTGATGGGGGCCTGATACAGGACCTCGCCGAATTTCTTGCCCGCCACCAGGTCCAGGGGGATGGAGCCGGACAGACCTGCGTGCCAGATGACGAAGCCGGAGTAGGCGGAGGCGATCAGCAGGGGATAGTCCACGGTGGGCACCCGGCGCACCACTTCCTTGGCCAGCAGCGTGCCGGCGATCAGGCCGAAGCCCCAGTTCAGCCAGCAGCAGAGGGTGGAGATGAAGGTGGTGACCACGATGGCCTGCATGTTGTTGTGGCACAAGCCGGCGGCAGCCCGCAGGGCCTTTTTGCAGGGCTTGGCAGCCGCCATGGCGGAGCCGAATACCAGCACCAGGGCCATCTGCATGGAGAAGCTCAGCAGGCCCCAGAAGCCCTTGGAGTCACCCCAGGCGTTGAGCACCTGCAGGGGGCCCATCTTGGTGGCGCACATGGAGCCGATGAAAACGATGATGCTCAGGATGATGGCAAACAGGAACGCATCCGGCAGCCACCGGTTGACCACGCGAACGCAGCCGTTGGTGAATTTCTTGAACACAGACTCACTCTCCTTTATTTTGTCCGGAAGGGGTGTCCCGCCTCCGCAATTCTGTCCCGGTCTCTGTGCGGAGCAGGGACGTCTCTGGTTCTATTGTATAATAGGAGCGGCCTGTTTACAATTAATTTTTCGCCGAATTATTAACAATCATTTTGTAAAAGTATCACAATTATTCCATTTTCAGCCGTTTGTTCCATTAATATACCGTTAAAAATTCAATAATCGTATAAAGTCGAATTAACAGCCCGTCGGAGTATTTCTGGCCGTCCGGAGGGGCGCTCTTTTCCATATGCTTTTTACCGGTCAAACCTTGTTATGCGGTAGGATTTCTGGTATAATAAAATGATTCAGAACATTTTCAGGAAAGGAACGACATTGCATGGAGCTGCACGCAAAGCTGGTTCGTTCTCAGCTATCATTTTTCAAGCCCTTCGTGGCCGGTCTGTCCCTGGAGGTCACCCGAAAGGGGCAGGACAAGCTGGGGGAGCTGATGACCGCCCTGCACCGGCGGGAGGTGCTGGTGCGGGACCACGACTTCGGCGCTTTTCAGGGGGCGTGGGTCATGCCCAAGGATCAGCGCCGCAGCGGCGTGATCCTGTATCTCCACGGCGGCGGCTATACCTGCGGCAGCCTGGAATATGCCAAGGGCTTTGCAGCCACCCTGGCCTCGGAATGCGGTGTACGGGTGTTCTGCCCGGCATACCGTCTGGCCCCGGAGCATCCGTATCCCGCGGCCCTGGACGATGCGCTGGAGAGCTATCAATACCTGCTGAAAAAGGGCTATGAGCCCCGGCAGATCCTGCTGGCGGGGGAGTCCGCCGGAGGCGGGCTCATTTACTGTCTGTGTCTGCGGCTCAAGCAGCTGGGCATGGCCCTGCCCTGCGGGCTTGTGGGCATCTCTCCCTGGACAGACCTGACCGGGTCCGGGGACTCCTATCGGGACAACCGGGAGAAGGACCCCTCCATGACTCCGGAGCTGCTGCAATTTTACGCCAAGTGCTATACGCAGGACCCCACGGACCCTCTGTGCTCGCCGCTGTTCGGCGACCTGACGGGGCTGCCGCCGTCTCTGCTGTTTGTGGGCGGGGACGAGGTGATGCTGGACGACACCCGTGCCCTGCATAACCGGCTCCTGTCCGCCGGATGCCGCAGCAAGCTGCACATTGCCCCGGAGCGGTGGCACGCCTATGTGCTGTACTGCCTCAATGAGAACATGGCTCAGGACTTCGAGGACATCAACCACTTCCTGGACCGGACCCTGTCCCCGGCCCGGAGCCTGCGGTGGATGCGGCTGGACAACGCCGCCAAGATCTATCCTGCCGCCAAGCGCCGGAACTGGAACAACTTCTTTCGCCTGTCCGTCACCCTGACCGAGCCCATCGACACAGCGGTGCTGCGGGCGGCGCTGGACGTGACGGTGCGGCGGTTCCCCTCCATTGCCGTGCGGCTGCGGCGGGGGGCATTCTGGTATTATCTGGAGGAAATTCCCAAGGCGCCGGACATCCAGCCGGAGAAAAGCTGCCCCCTGGCCCATGTGCCCTTCGGCCAGGTGCGCCAGTGCGCCTTCCGGGTGCTGGTGTACCATGACCGGATGGCGGTGGAGTTTTTCCACGCCGTCACCGACGGCACCGGCGGGCTGATTTTTCTGAAAACCCTGACGGCGGAGTATCTGTGCCAGAAATACGGCATCAGCATCCCGGCGGAAAAGGGTGTGCTGGGCCGCCTGGAGGAGCCCAGTCCGCAGGAGCTGGAGGACAGCTTCCTGCGCTATGCCGGGGACGTTACCGCCAGCCGGGCGGAGAACACCGCCTATCACCTCAGCGGCACGCCGGAAAAGGACGGATATAAAAACCTCATCACCATGATGGTGCCGGTGGACCGGGTCCGCGCCTGTGCCAGGCAGCACGGCGTATCCGTTACGGAGCTGCTGGGCGCGGCCATGATGCAGGCCATTGCCGACCTGCAGGCGGAGAAGGTACCCCGGCGCAGCCGGCGCAAGCCGGTGAAAGTGCTGCTGCCGGTGAACCTGCGGAACCTGTTCCCCAGCCGCAGTCTGCGGAACTTTGCCTCGTATATCACCCCGGAGATCGATCCCCGCACCGGGGACTATACCTTCTCCGAGATCTGCGCCGCCGTCCACCATCGGATGGGACTGGAGAACAACACCCACACCCTGCGGGCCAAATTCGCCGCCAATGTGGCCAGCGAAAAGTCCCCGGTGCTGAAGGTGATGCCCCTGTTCATCAAAAACATTGCCATGAAGGCGGTGTTTAACGCCGTGGGCGAGCGCAAATCCTGTCTGTGCCTGTCCAATCTGGGGGCGGTGGAGCTGCCGGAGGTCATGGCCCCCTACGTCCGGCGGGTGGACTTCATCATCGGCGTCCAGGCTGCCGCGCCTCACGACTGCGGCGTGGTGTCCTGGAACGGCACCATGTATATCAACTGTATCCGCAGCATCCAGGAGCCGGAGCTGGAGCTGCATTTTTACCGGGTCCTGCACCGGCTGGGTCTGCCTGTGAAGGTGGAGAGCAACCAGCGGGGCCGGGGATAAGGGAAAGGAGCGTTATCCATGTATTGTATCCATTGCGGCGTGGAGCTGTCTGACAGCGAGACCGTGTGTCCTCTGTGCGGCACCCGGGTGTTCCATCCGGATCTGCCCCGGCAGCAGGGGGAGCCCCCCTTCCCGCCGGAGCCGTCGGCCCACCCCGAGGAGGTGAACCGCTCCGGGGCGCTGTTCATCCTGACCATGCTGGCGGTGCTGCCCATCGTCATCTGCATCCTGTGCGACTGGTCGCTGAACGGGACCATCGTGTGGTCCGGGTTTGCCTCCGGCGGCGTGTTGCTGCTGTATATCCTGGCGGTGCTGCCCCTGTGGTTCAGAAGGCCCAACCCGGTGATCTTTGTTCCGGCGGACTTTGCGGCCATCGGGCTGTATCTGCTGTATATCAACTTTGCCACCGGCGGGCATTGGTTCCTGACGTTTGCCCTTCCGGTGACGGGGACCATCGGGGTGCTGGTGACCACGGTGGTGACACTGCTGCGGTATCTCAGCCGGGGGTATCTCTACATCTTCGGCGGGGCGCTGATGGCCGGCGGCGGCCTGGCGGTGCTCATTGAGTTCCTGCTGAACATCACTTTCCAGGTCCATCGGACGTTTATCTGGTCGTTTTACCCCCTGGCGGCGGGAGTGCTGCTGGGGATCATGCTGCTGATCATCGCGGTGTGCAAGCCCCTGCGCCGGTCCCTGCACCGGAAATTCTTTATCTGAGGCGGTGAGGCGCAATGAGTGATTCCTGCGTGGAGCTGGTGACCTTTGACCAGCTGCTCCGGCGGTATCCCCAGTTGGAGCAGCACCGCATTGCTCCCACCGGCGGAGCCTTCTGCCGGGCGGAGCGGCTCAAGGGCGGCGGAGCCGCCGGGACCTATGCCATGCCCCGGCCTATGGCACCCACCGGAGACAAGCATTTTTTCGGCTTTTACCTGACGGACCGGCGGCTGCTGCTGGCGGAGGAGGGCGGCTTTCTGCGGGGACTGGCAGGGGACCTGGAGTCCCAGACCCCGGCTCAGGCGCTGGCGGAGCTGTTTGCCCGGCTTCTGCAGGAGGATATGCCCACCCTGCAAAAATATGAAAAGCGCCTGACGGCTCTGGAGGAGGCCCTGATGCAGGATCAGGCCCAGGACCTGGACAAGAAGCTCTTTCGCATCCGCCGCGAGCTGTCGGTGTTTGCGGCGTATTATGAGCAGCTGGACGACCTGTTTGCCGCGCTGTCGGACGAAACGGAGGAGAGCGACGCCCACGCCTCCCGGCTGTTTGACCGCCTGACGGGACGGGCTCAGCGGCTGCTGTCGGCCACGGAGCTGGAAAAGGAGTACGCCCTGCAATTGCGGGAAATGCACCAGACGCAGCTGGACATGCGGCAAAACCAGATCATGAAGATCCTGACCATCGTCACCACGGTGTTTCTGCCCCTGTCCCTGATCGCCGGGTGGTACGGCATGAATTTCGTAAACATGCCGGAGCTTACCGCACAGCATGGATACCTGGCGGTGTGCATCATCAGCGTGGTGTGCATCATCGTGGAGCTGGTGATCTTCAAGTGGAAAAAGTGGCTGTGAGCTGCAAATAAGAGCAAAAGGACGCGCCGGGGCGCGTCCTTTTTTCAAAATCTGAAATTTTCTCCGGGCCGCGGAACCAAAGGCCGGGCCGGAGTATCTAATATACGTCATGACAAATGGGCGGCCCCGGGGCCGCCAGGAAAGGACGGTGATGGCCTTGCGCCTGTCACAAGAGGAATTTACTCGAGGGGTGCAGACCTACAGCCGGGACATGTACCGGGCCGCCCGGGCCCTGACCCCCTGCGATGCCGACGCCCAGGACGCCGTGGGCCAGGCAGTGCTGCTGGCCTGGCAGTCCCTGGACCGGCTGCGGGACCCTGAAGCCCTGCGGGCGTGGCTGGTGAAGATCAGCGTGAACTGTGCCCGGCAGCTGAACCGCCGCAGCCGCCGGGAGGTGTATCTGGAGGACCTGCCGCCCCAGGCGGCAGCCCGGGAGGACCCGCGGCCGGAGCTGTGGGACGCGGTGCTGTCCCTGCCCCGGGACCAGCGGGCGGCGGTGCTGTATTACTATGAGGACCTGCCGGTGGCGGACATTGCGTCGCTGCTGCGGGTGCCGGCGGGCACGGTGAAATCCCGGCTCAGCCGGGCCCGGGATAAGCTGCGGCTGGCGCTGTCGGACCCGCAGGTCACGCGGAAGGAGGAACGAACATGAACGATTTGGATACCCGTTTGCGGCATATGGCCCGGGAGGAGGAGACCCCGGTGCCCAAGGACTTTGACGAAAATCTGACCCGGACCCTGGCCCAGCTTCCCGCACGGAAGCGGCGCAGGATCCCCCGGGCGGTGCTGCTGGCAGCCTGCCTGGTGCTGATGCTGACGGGGGCGGTGCTGGCGGCGGAGAGCGGGGTGTTTGCCCGGTTTGGGACCCCCGGCGATCTCAATGTGGAGGGGCTGTTCTACGACGGCACCGAATACGGCGGTACCTGGACCTACAGCACGGACCGGCGGCTGCCGCTGGCAGACATCCCCCAGGCCAGCCAGGAGGCGGCGCGGACTTCGACGGAGGATCTGCAGTTTCCGGACATGGCGGCGGCGGACGCGTTCCTGGGCGGCGGCGTTCTGCCCCGCAGCGCCCAGCAGGAGGCACGCGAGCGCGATCAGGTGTCCATAGAAGCCCAGTGCGACCAGCAGGGACAGCTGGTGCGGATGTATATCCGCACTGCGTACTGTGATGAGCTTCAAAATCCCGACGGCGGGATCCGATACGGCGACTACATGCACGTTTGGATGTATGTGCTGACGGATGTGACCCCGGAGGACGATGTGGTTTCCTGGATCTATTCTCAGGGACAACTGGAAAACCTGGAGCAGCTGGAGGACTACAAGGCCCCGGGCGGCGGCAAGGCGTATATTTTCCGGGAGACCATACCCGGTTATGGCAACCGCTATCGGGCGCTGTTCTGTGAGGGGCCCGTGGTGGTGCAGCTGGATCTCTCCATCATGACGGACGGCTCCTTGGTAGGCGGCATATCCGATGCCGATGCTCTGGCGTACCTGTACAGCGCCGTGGACAGCTACGGCCTGTAGACCTTGCAATTTCCCGGGAAAGACAGTACAATAAAACCGGCGGAGCACCGCCGGTTTTATTGCGCTTTTCAGGAGGTCATCTCATGCACAGATACGCTTTGGTGGTCATTGACATGCAGCGGGGGTTTCTGGACGCATCCAGTCCCCTGTTTATCCCCGGGGCGGCGGACACGGTGCCCGCCTGCGCCCGGGCCATCGACTGCTGCCACAGGGCCGGGGTGCCGGTGGTGTTCGCCGTGCGGCACTACCGGGCGGACGGCTCCGACGTGGAGCGGGCCCGGTACGACGTGTGGGCCCGGGGCGGAAGGCCTCTGTCCGAGACGTGCCCGCCGTCCATGTCCGACGCGTGGCCGGAGGAATTTCACCGGGCGGACACGGACTATGTCATCGTAAAGCCCCGGTTTTCCGCATTTTTCCACACGGAGCTGGACCTGATCCTCCGGCGGCTGGGGGTGGACACGGTGCTGCTGGCCGGGACCACCACGCCCAACTGCATCCGCTCCACCTTCTACGACGCCCTGTCCCTGGACTATGACGCGGCGGTGCTGTCGGACTGCACCTCCTCCGTGACCCCTGCCGTGCAGGCCGCCAACCTGGCGGATATGCAGCGGGTGGGCGGACAGGTTCTGACGGCGGAGGAGCTGGAGCAGCTGCTGGGGCAGCAAGCAGAATAGCTCAAGCAGCAAAACCTCCGGTTTTCCCGGAGGTTTTGCTGCTTTTTTGACAGTCTGCGAAGCGCGTTCAGTTCAGCACGCCGCTGACATAGCGGTACTTGTCCAGGCTGGACGCAGCGTTCCAGGTCATGTATCCGCCGGTGTTGCCGGTGTCGTTCAGGGCCCGGATCTGGGCGGCGATCTCATCGCGGCCATAGGTGTTGTACGGCTCCCGGATGGCGTTGTAGCACTGGATCCAGGTGCGCACCGCGGCAGGGGAGGGAGTCTCCTGCTGCCGGGCGGCAGCCTTCTCGCCGAAGGTTTTCATGGTCTCATAGGGGTGCTCCCAGGGCAGCCAGCTGCCGGAGGCGGAATAATGATCGGGGTACGGCATGGCGCTGATGGCGTCCACCACGCCGCTGATGGCCGCCCAATACTGGCCGTAGGCCGTGACATACTTTTCCGCGCACTCGCCGAACACATCGGCAGACACATACACCCCCGCCCCGTGGAGCCGGTCGGCGGCGTACTGCAAAAACCGCTGAACGGCCTGGGCCTTGCTCTCGTCATTGTCGTTGTGATAGTCGATGGTGCCCGCCTCGTCATAGTCCCAGGTGCCGTCGGGGAAGCGGACATAGTCGAACTGAATTTCGTTGAAGCCCATGGTCTCGGCGGCCTCCAGGGCCAGGTCCACCTTATACTGCCACACCTGGCGGCTGTATACGCTGGGCCAGTACATGCCGCCGATCTTCAGCGGCTGGCCGCTGAGGTCCGCTATCACACACTCCGGATGATCTGCGGCCAGGTTGGGATCGTTGAAGGCCGTGATGCGTCCGATGACGTAATACCCGGCATCCTTCAGCTTTTTCACCGCCGCCTGATAGCTCTCCAGCGTATTGTAGGCATCTGCATAGGCGCTGGGGGAATATTTCTGCATCACCGGCGAGGCGTAGCCAATGGCCCCGCCGTCCATGATGTCCACCACAAAGGCGTTGATGCCGCACCCGTCGGCCACGGCGATGTATGCCTCCGGATTCCGGATGGCCTCGTTGTTCAGGTACAGGGCCTTCACGGTATCGGGCATGACGTTGCCGCCAAAGCGGGGCTTTTCATAGGCGTCGTAGTCCAGGCCCGCCGCGTCGCCGCCGCCCCAGCTGTCGCCCCGGTCCGCGTGGAGCCGGGCCATATCCGCGTCATAGGGAGCCGTGGCCTGGTCCTCCGTCAGGCGGACATACCGGGCGGGGATGTACCCGCCGTCGGCCCGGTAATAGGATACGCTGCCGTCGGCCGCCAGGTCCCGGTAGCCGGTAACGGTCAGGGCCTGGCCCCGCAGCACCAGGGGGCCGGTGGGGTCGCCGCCCTCATCCGTCAGATTCTGGGCCCGGCGGACATACACGGTTTTCAGCGTCACCACGCCGCTCAGGTCATCGGTCAGGTTCTCCCGGTCCAGCCAGGCGAAGCTGCCGTCCTCCTGGGGCACCCGAACCTGGTCCGGACGATCCTTGTGGGCCTCCTCCACCACATAGGTAACCTGGCTGCCCCGGACCAGCTGCCGCAGGACATTGCCCTCCTCGTCGTACAGCGGAGCCGTCTCCGCTTCCGAGGCCACATAACCGGCCGCCGTCTCCAGGAGGATCTCCTTCTGCCGGGTAAAATGCCACACCAGTGCGGCGATGGTGGCCAGGCACACCAGAGCCAGGGCGATTCCCGGCCACCGGGGGCGGCGCTGCTTCCGGCTGCGCCGGGGGCGGGGGGTATAATCCGGCTCCGTCTCCTGGACCCACTCCGGCGCCCACGCGCCGGTCTGCTGTTCTTTCACGGACATAGGGGATTACCTCGCTTCTGTGTATTTTCGCCATTATACCGCATTTTCCGGCAAATGGCTACCCCCATTCTCCGGTCCGCCCCATCCCAATAGAAAACCGGGAAAATTCCCGGGAAAAACGGGACAAACCGCAGATTACCGGGACAAAAATGTGAATTTTTTTCGCTGCCCTTGCTTTTTTGGAAAAATAGGCTATGATATAGAGGGAATAATATGTCCCGCACGGCGGGAAAAGAAAAGAAGGTACTGTTATGACGAAAATTGACATCGTGTCCGGTTTCCTGGGCGCAGGCAAGACCACCCTCATCAAGAAGATGGTGAAGGAAGCCTATCAGGGCGAAAAGCTGGTGCTGATCGAAAACGAGTTCGGCGAGATCAGCATCGACGGCGGCTTTCTGAAGGACGCGGGGATCCAGATCTCCGAAATGTCCTCGGGCTGCATCTGCTGCTCCCTGGTGGGCGACTTCGGCAAGGCCCTGCGGGAGGTGAAGGAGCAGTTCCAGCCGGACCGCATCCTCATCGAGCCCTCCGGCGTGGGGAAGCTCTCCGACGTGATCGTGGCGGTGGAGAACACCGTGGCGGATATTCCGGATATGAGGCTGAACTCCTTTGTCACCGTGGCCGACGCCGGCAAGGTGAAGGTGTATATGAAGAACTTCGGCGAGTTCTATAACAACCAGATCGAGGCCGCCGGCACCATCATCCTATCCCGGACCCAGAAGCTGACCCAGGAAAAGCTGGAGGCCGCCGTGGCTCTGCTGCGGGAGAAGAACCCCACCGCCGCCATTCTGACCACCCCCTGGGACCAGCTGGACGGCAAGACCGTTCTGGCCGCCGTGGAAAAGGTGTCTCTGGCCGACGAGCTGCTGGAGAAGATGCGGGCCGAGCACGAGGCCGAGGAGGCCGAGCATCATCACCATCACCACGAGCATGACCACGATAACGACCACGACGAGCACGACGAGCACGAGCATCACCATCATCATGACCACGATGACGACCACGACGAGCACGAGGATTGCCATCATCATGACCATGACGAGGAGCACGAGCACCATCACCACCATGACGGCCAGGAGTGCGACGACCCTGCCTGCTCCTGCCACCACCATCACCACCACGCCGACGAGGTGTTCACCAGCTGGGGCGCGGAGACGCCCAAGCAGTTCACCCAGGCGGATATCGACCGCATTCTGACGGCTCTGGATTCCGGCGACTACGGCGCCATCCTGCGGGCCAAGGGCATCGTGCCCGCCGCCGACGGCCAGTGGCTGCACTTTGACTATGTGCCCCAGGAGCATGAGGTGCGCTATGGCGCCGCCGACTACACCGGCCGCCTGTGCGTCATCGGCTCCCAGCTGAAGGAGGACGGCCTGAAGACCCTGTTCGGCCTGTAAGGAGACGCCTATGGACATTCCTGTATATCTCATCACCGGTTTTCTGGACGCCGGAAAAACCGACTTCATCAACGGCATCCTGAAGGACGGCTTCGCCGCCGAGGACCGGACCCTGCTGCTGTGCTGCGAGGAGGGGGAGACGGAGTACGACCCCAAGGTGCTGTTCAACGTGTTCACCTACACCGTGGACGATCCCGCCCAGCTGACGCCGGAATTTTTCAAGAAACTGGAAAAGCAGTACCGGCCCAAGCAGGTGATCATCGAGTTCAACGGCATGTGGAGCTTCGAGCCCCTGTACCGGGAGGGTCTGCCTGCCAACTGGATCCTGTATCAGATCATGTGCCTGGTGGACGCCACCACCTTTGAGCCGTATCTGCGGAACATGGGGCAGCTGATGATGGAAAAGATCCTTAACGCAGATATGATCATCTTCAACCGCTGCAATGAGGAGCTGCGCAAGGCCCTGCGGGGCCGGAACCTGCGGATGGTGAACCGGCGGGCCGACATCTATCTGGAGAACACCGACGGCACCAGCGAGGACTACGTCACCGACGACATGGCCCCCTTCGACCTGTCCGGCGGCCACCTGGACGTGCCGGACAACGACTACGGCATCTGGTATGTGGACATGATGGACAACCCCCAGCGCTACGACGGCATCACCGTGCGGTATAAGGCGCTGATGTGCCACTCCAAGAAGTTCCCGGGCATCCACTGCCCCGGCCGCTTCGCCATGGTGTGCTGCAACAACGACATGCAGTTCCTGGCCCTGGTGTGCAAGGGCCAGGAGCTGGAGAAGTTCAAGAACCGCCAGTGGGTGGAGATCCAGGCCACCGTGAAGAAGGAGAAATGCCAGGCCTATGACGGTGAGGGTCCGGTGCTGTACGTCACCGACGTGAAGCCCTGCCAGAAGCCGGACCCGGAGAACGTCAGCTTCTGATACAGATCGCAATCATCAAAAAGAATCATAAAAATAGGAAACCCTTCGGCACAGCCGAAGGGTTTCCTATTTTTGAAAAACATCGAGCGCACAGCTGTCGCAAACCGCGGCAGGAGCCGCCCGGACGGGCGGCTCCTGCGGGATCTATGACGTGAGTAAGGTTCTTTGTATGGCTCAGTCGTCGTACATCTCGATGAGCTTCAGCAGGTGATCGTAGCGAGCCTTGGCCTCGGCCTCGTTGCGGGCGAACAGATTCTCCGCACGGTCGGGGAACTCGCGGGTCAGACGGCTGTAGCGGGCCTCGTTCATCAGGAAGTCGTGATAGCCGCCGGCGGGAGCCTTGGAATCCAGGGTGAACTTCTTCTCCGCAGCGGGGTTGAAGCGGAACAGGTTCCAATAACCGCAGTCCACAGCCTTCTTCATTTCCTTCTGGCAGTTCATCATGCCGCCCTTGATGCTGTGCATCTCGCAGGGGCTGTAGCCGATGATCAGGGAGGGGCCATGATAAGCCTCGGCCTCGGTGATGGCCTTGAGGGTCTGAGCGGGGTTGGCGCCCATAGCCACCTGGGCCACGTACACATAGCCGTACTGCATGGCGATCTCCGCCAGGCTCTTCTTCTTGACCTCCTTACCGGCAGCGGCAAACTGAGCCACCTGGCCGATGTTGGAAGCCTTGGAGGCCTGTCCGCCGGTGTTGGAGTACACCTCGGTGTCGAACACGAAGATGTTCACGTCCTTCTTGCTGGCGATGACGTGATCCAGGCCGCCGTAACCAATGTCGTAGGCCCAGCCGTCGCCGCCGAAGATCCACATGGACTTCTTGGCCAGGT
>OLNZ01000744.1_pt1 | contig 28763 bp, 23 predicted proteins | sample 1672981 | NCBI WGS metagenome assembly OLNZ01 (sample SAMEA3136743, study PRJEB25190) | human gut metagenome | biome: human gut; feature: human-associated habitat; material: faeces | place: Austria | collected 2013 | reverse complement strand
AAAGCCGAGCTGGAAGATGCCCTGGAGGACCTCTCCAACTGGGAGGAAATCTCTGAGCATTTGGAGGGCCAAATGGAGCGTCTAAAGAAGACATTGGCCTTCGGCGTAGAGAAGCTGGAAGACGGTCTCATCACCCGCGATTTCGTGGATAATTTTATCCAGCGGATCGACGTCACCCCCTTGGACGATGGTCATATCAAGCTGGACATCCAGCTTTTAACAGACAAAGTGATCCATCGTGAGTTTGAAAAAATAAAGGGTCGTACTGGTCAAACGAGTAAGAAGATGATCCAGTCCTACGAGCAGGGCATGAGCAACGAGTGAGCTGATCTTCCGCTCCCCTAGTCTCCCCTGATCCTACGCAAAAAGCAAGCGCACCAGGTCCAAAACGATCTGGTGCGCTTGTTTTCTACGCGTTATTCCGCCGCCTTCAACAGCTGCTTTGTATAAGGATGCTCCGGATGATCAAACAGGTCATCCACGGTGTTTTCCTCGACGATCTGGCCCTTCTGCATCACAATGACCCGGTCACAGCACTGGTAGATGACGTTGAGATCGTGGGAGATGAAGAGGTAGCTCAGGTCATACTCCCGGCGCAGGCGCATGAGCAGGTCGAGGATCTGGTCTTGAATGGTCACGTCCAGGGCGGACACGGCCTCATCCAGAATGACCAGCTTCGGGCGGACGATCATGGCCGCGGCGATGGACACCCGCTGGCGCTGCCCGCCGGAGAGCTGGCCTGGCTTGCGGTCGTGAAACTCCGGTCCGAGGCCCACGGCTTCCAGCATCTCTTCCGCCCGTTTCCGGCGTTCCGCCGGGGGGTGCTTGCCGTAGATGCGCAGGGGCTCCTCGACGATGCGGCGGATGGTGAAGGCCGGGTTCAGGGAGGAATAGGGGTCCTGAAAGACCATCTGGGGCCGCTGGGAGTGGTGGATGATCTGACCCTGGTACTCGGTCATGCCCAGGATGGACTTGGCCAGGGGGGACTTGCCGCTGCCGGACTCCCCCACCAGGCCCAGGACTTCGCCCCGGCCGATGGTGACGTTGACATTCCGCAGGACCTGGATGATGCGGCCCTTGGAAAAGGCCCCGCCGCCCTGCCGGTAAAAGCTGTTGAGGTTTTTGATCTCTAAGATGGGTTCTTGCTGGTTCGGTTCCATCGAATCACCCCCGTTTGCGTCTGGTGGGAATGGCCGCGATGAGGCCCTTGGTGTAGTCTGCCTGGGGGTGGTAGAAGACTTGGTCCACCGGCCCCTCTTCCAGCAGCTCACCCTGGCACATCACCGCCACGCGGGTGCAGAGCTTCCGCACCACATGGAGGTTGTGGGAGATAAACAGGATGCCAGTCCCCTTCTCCCGGTTGATCTTTTTCAGCAGGTTCAAAATGCCCTCTTGAATGGTCACGTCCAGCGCCGTGGTCGGCTCATCGCAGATGAGCAGCTTCGGCCGAGAGATGATAGCGGCGGCGATCATGGCCCGCTGGAGCATCCCGCCGGAGAGCTCGTGGGGGTACTTGCGGTACACCGTCTCCGGGTCGGGCAGCTCGGCGTCGGCCATGGCTTGCAACGCCCTGGCCCGGCGCTCTTCGGGGCCTAAGTCCGTGTGGACGAGCAGGGCTTCCTCGACCTGAGGGCCGATGCGCATGACGGGGTCCATAGACGTCATAGGCTCCTGGAAGACCACGGCGATGTCTTTCCCACGCATGGATCGGACCGTCTCGCGGGAGGCCCGGAGCAAGTCTAAGCCCTCAAAAAAGATATGCCCGCTCAGCTCGACCTTGGCGTTGCTGAGCAGCCCCGCCAGGGCCATGGCGGTGACGGTCTTGCCGCTGCCGGACTCCCCCACCAGGCCGAGGATCTCCCCGGCGTTCATGTGCAGGGAGATGCCCTTCACGGCTTCCTTCCCCGCCGGGGCGCTGCGGAAGCGCACATGGAGGTCCTGGATGTCTAACATAAGCGCCCTCCTCTCAGGCGGCGAAGTTTACAAGGCCTTCTCCTGCGGAGAAAGCGTTAGGCTCGTCTGCGCTGCTGCAAACCCTCGGTGAGCAAGCTCAGGCCCAGGATCATGAAAACGATGGCCAGGCCCACGAACAGGGCGTACCAGGGCGCACGGCCCAGATAGGTCTGGGCTTCCGAGAGCATCCGCCCCAGCGACGCATCCGGCGGCTGAACGCCAACGCCCAGATAGCTCATGCTGGCCTCCGCCAGAACGGCGTTGTTAAAGCCGATGGCGACGATGGGCAGCAGGACTTGGACGGTGTTGGGCAGGATATGCCGGAAGATGATCCGCAGGTGGCTGGCCCCCATGAGGCGGGCGGAGGCGACATAATTCAGCGTCCGCTCCTTGGCCACCTCGCCCCGGACCACGCGGGCAAACGAGGGGATGAACAAAATCCCCAGGATCAGAATGATCTGATACTTTCCCTGCCCGATGATGGTCACAAGGACCAGGGCGAGCAGGATGCTGGGAAACGCGGTGATGGCGTCACACACCCGCATCAAGATCAGGTCCGCCACGCCGCCGAAGTAGCCGGTGAGACAGCCGATGATGGTGCCGATGACGCCGCCGATGAGCACCACACACAGGGCAATGAGGAAGGTGCTTCCCGCCCCCTCCATGATCCGGGAGAGCAGGTCCCGGCCAAAGTTGTCGGTCCCCAGGGGGTGGGCCAGGCAGGGGGCCAAGAACTTCTTGCCGCCCGCCATTTCTGTCGTCCCGTAGGGGGTCCAGACGTAGCCGACCAAGATGAGCGCGGCCATGATGCCGGAGATGATGCCGCCGGCGATGAGAAAATGGTTTTTGCCTTCTCTGGGCTGGGCAAGCGTTTTTTTATGGCTGGACCAGCGCTCTTTTGCTAGAAGCACGTTCCTTCCCTCCCCTCTGTGTGATGATAGGGGTATAACCCCTCAGTCAGCTTCGCTGACAGCTATTTAATGAAATTTTGTTTAACCGAACAGTCCCCCGGACTGTTCGACCCTTTCAGGGGAGCCAATTATTGGATCCGGATTCTGGGGTCCATATACTGATACAGCACGTCCGCGATAAAGTTCACGACCACGACCCAAGCTGCCAGCAACACGACCACCGCCTGCGCCACCGGGAAATCCCGGCTGCCGATCGACGCCAGGAGCAGACGGCCCACGCCGGGCACGGTGAAGACCTGCTCGACGACGATGCTTCCCGCGACCAGTTCCGCCGCCGTCACAGCCAGGAAGGCGATGACGGGGATGATGGCGTTGCGCAGGGCGTGGTGCTTCAGGGCATCGGCACGGGTGCGGCCCCGGCTGAACGCCGTGCGAATATAATCTTTGTTCATCTCGTCCAGGATAGACGAGCGAAGCATCTTCACCGTCATGGCAATGCGGGACAGGGCAACGGCCAGAGCCGGGAAGAGCATGTACAGGAAGAACTTTCCGGGGCTGTCGTGGAAGGTCACAAAGTTTCCCGGCACGAAGACCCGCAGGGTGATGCCGAAGAGGAAACAGAGCAGAATGCCCACAAAGACCGGGGGGATAGACATGCAGATCTGGTTGAATACTGTGATGAATTTATCCAGCCAGCTCCCCTCCCGCTTCGCCGCCAAGATACCCAGCGGGAACGAGGCGGCCACGGTGATGCCGAAGGCCATGAGGACCAGCGCCGCCGTAGCCGGCAGCTTTTCCATCACCATGTCTTTCACGGGCATGTTATAGCTGTACGACGTGCCCCAGTCCCCCCGAACGAAGTCGGAGACCCAGCGGCCATACCGAATCAAAACCGGGTCATCTAACCCCAGCTCGGCCTCCAGCTCTGCCACCGCTTCCGGGGTGGCGTTGGTGCCCAGCATGGTGCTGGCCGGAGAGCCGGGGATGACCTGAAAGGCCAGGAAGGCGAGAAGGGAAACGATGAACAATGTAATAATGAGAGTGGTTAGCTTTCGCAGAATATATTTCATCTTCCCGCCCTCCTTTCCGTTTCAGGCAAACTGGTTCAAATTAAAAATTACTGGACATAGTGAACGGTGGACAGATCCATCACATACAGGGGATAGAACTGGTAGCCGTCCAGATTGTTCTTGAGGAGCACAAAGTCCGCCAGGTCCTGGATGTACACGTTGGCAGCCGTCTCGGACAGCATGGCGGCGGCCTGCTTGTACAGCTCGGTCTGCTTTGCGTCGTCGGTGGACGCGTTGGCCTCCTGCATGACCTTGTCGTACTCAGGGTTATTGTAGTTGATCATGTTCTTGTCGTTGTCGCTCATCCAGCGGTTGAGCAGAGCGCCCGCGCTGAGGGTGGCGGCATCGAAGCCGATGACCGTGCTCTCAAAGTTGCGGTTGGTGTAGGTGTCGGAGACCCAGGTCTCCCACTCCACGGGCTTGATGGTGGCGGTGATGCCGACCTTGGCCAGCTGCTCCACCAGCACCTGGGCCACGTTCATGTGGGGGGTGTAGTTGGAGGGCACGGTGATGCTCATGGAGAACCCGTCGGCGTACCCGGCGTCAGCCAGCAGCTGCTTGGCCTTGTCCACGTCGTAGGGATAGGCGTCGGCCAGGCTTGCGTCAAAGTACTTGGTGAACGCGGGATAGATGGAGGTGCCGATCTTGGTGCCGTGGCCCTCGCTGGTCAGGTCGAGGATCTCGTCCACGTTCACGGCATAGCACATGGCCTGGCGGACCTTCTCGTTGTCGAAGGGCTTCACGTCGTTGTTCAGGTACAGGGCCTGGACCAGGTTCATGGTGCCCTCCAGGGTCTTGTAGGTGCCGGTGCCGATGGTGTCCACCTGGTCGATGGTCAGGTGACCGGCCATGTCCACAGAGCCGGCGCTCAGGGCGGACATGAGGGCGTTGGCGTCCTCATAGATCTTGAAGGTGACCTTGTCCAGGTGGGCCTTCTCGCCCCAGTAGTCGGCGAACTTCTCCACGATCAGGTTCTCCTGCACGGAGCGGGAGACGAACTTGAAGGGGCCGGTGCCCACGGGGGCGGTGGCCTCGTCGGTGTAGTCCGCCGGGACGATATACACCATGCCCACATAGGACAGGAAGTCGGGGTTGGCTTCCTTCAGGGTGACGGTCACGGTGTTGCCGTCCGCCGTAATATCTTTCACAGAAGAAAGCGCCTCGGCCAGGGCAGTGTCTACCGTGGTCTCGGCGCAGGTTTTGAAGGAATAGATCACATCATCGGTGGTGACGGCTGCGCCGTTGTGGAACAGCACGCCCTCCCGCAGGGGGAAGGTATAGGTCAGACCATCCTCCGACACGGTGCTGTCGGAAGCCACAGCGGGCACATACTCGCCGCTGGCGTTGGGCTTGACCAGGCCTTCATAGATGTTAAATAAGACCTCTCTGGTTCCTGCTGCCGTCATCTGATACGGGTCAAGACTGTCTCCCAGGTCTTGTGCAATGCCGACGACCATTTCACCGCCATCGACCACTGCTCCGGAAGAGCTGGTTCCGTCGCTGCCGACCCCGCCCGCCTCTTCTTGCTTCGTGTCTCCGCAGGCGCAGAGTACAGTTGCCAAGAGCAGGACCGACAGGAAAAGTGCGAAAATACGTTTTTTCATTTCAACTTCTCCTTCCGCCGCATATACCGCGGCGTTACAACAAAAATAGCGTCCCCCATTATTAAATTGTCGGTTGCAGTGTACCACTCTTTGCCCCAAATTACAAGAAAAACTTCCTTCCGGGTGATATTTTCTCCCTTTTTCCCGGAAAAGGGAAACCCACGCCGGAAATCTTTGTTTCCGGCGCGGGCAGTTGCTTTTTGCTTACTGAATGCTCAGCGCAGCGCGTCCTTCATGGTCTTCACGTACTTTCCCACTTCCGCCGGGGCATCCTTGCCATACTGGGCCACGAGCTTCACGATGGCCGAGCCGACGATGGCCCCGTCGGAGAGGGTCGCCATGGCGCGGGCCTGCTCCGGGGTGGAGATGCCGAAGCCGATGGCGCAGGGCAGGTCCGTGTTTTCCCGGACGACCTTCACGATAGAGGCCAGGTCCGTCTTGATCTCGCTCCGGGTGCCGGTGACGCCCAGGCTGGAGACCAGGTACAAGAAGCCCTCCGCTTCCTTGGCGATCATCGCGATGCGGTTTTCCGAGGTGGGCGCGATCATGGAGATGAGATCCACCCCATACTGACGGCACAGGGGCAGAAACTCGTCCTTTTCCTCATAGGGCAGGTCGGGCAGGATGAGGCCGTCGATGCCGATCTCCTGGCAAGTCGCAATAAACTTCTCCGCACCGTAGGAAAAGAGGACGTTGGCATAGGTCATAAAGACCAGCGGGATGGTCACGTCCTTCCGCAGGTCCCGGACCAGGTCAAAGACCTTATCCGTGGTGGTCCCGGCGGTCAGCGCCCGGAGATTCGCCGCCTGGATCACGGGGCCTTCGGCGGTGGGGTCAGAAAATGGGGTCCCCAGCTCGATGAGGTCGGCCCCATTGGCGGCAGCGGCGCGGACGGCGGCGGCGGTCGTTTCCAGGTCCGGGTCCCCGCAGGTCAGGAAGGGGATGAACGCCTTGCCGTTTTGAAATGCTGTGTTGATCTTACTCATGCAGATCCTCCCCCTTGTAGCGGGCGATGGCGGCGCAGTCCTTGTCCCCCCGGCCCGAAATGGTGATGACGATGCTCTGGTCCTTGCCCATGGTGGGGGCCAGCTTTCTGGCGTGGGCCACGGCGTGGGCGGACTCGATGGCGGGAATGATGCCCTCGGTGCGGGCCAGGTATTCAAAGGCGTCCACGGCCTCGTCGTCGGTGACGGGGACGTACTGGGCCCGGCCGATGTCATACAGGTGGGCGTGCTCCGGGCCGATGCCGGGGTAGTCTAACCCGGCGGAGATGGAGTAGACCGGGGCGATCTGGCCGTATTCATCCTGGCAGAAGTAGGACTTCATGCCGTGGAAGATGCCCAGGCGTCCGGTGGCGATGGTGGCGGCGGTCTCCGCCGTGTTCACGCCCCGCCCGGCAGCCTCACAGCCGATGAGGGCCACCCCCGGCTCGTCGATGAAGTGATAGAAGCTGCCGATGGCGTTGGAGCCGCCGCCCACGCAGGCCAGCACGGCGTCGGGCAGCTTGCCCTCTTTTTCCAGCATCTGCTGCTTGATCTCGCGGGAGATGACCGCCTGGAAATCCCGGACGATGGTCGGGAAGGGGTGGGGGCCCATCACAGAGCCGAGGCAGTAGTGGGTGTCGGCGATGCGGCTGGTCCACTCCCGCATGGCCTCGGACACGGCGTCTTTCAGCGTGGCCGTGCCGGTGGTGACGGGGACGACGGTAGCCCCCAGCAGGCGCATCCGATAGACGTTCAGGGCCTGGCGGATGGTATCCTCCTCCCCCATGAAGACCACACATTCCATGTCCAGCAGGGCCGCAGCGGTGGCGGAGGCCACGCCGTGCTGCCCCGCGCCGGTCTCGGCGATGAGGCGGGTCTTGCCCATCTTCTTGGCCAAGAGGGCCTGACCCAGGACGTTGTTGATCTTGTGGGCGCCGGTGTGGTTGAGGTCCTCGCGCTTGAGGTAGATCTTCGCGCCGCCCAGGTCCTTGGTCATGCGCTTGGCATAGTAGAGGCGGGAGGGGCGGCCGGCGTACTCGTTAAAAAGCTCCGTCAGCTCCCGGTTGAACGCCGGGTCTTTCTTGTAGTAGTTGTAGGCTTCTTCCAGCTCGATCACAGCGTTCATCAGGGTCTCCGGGATGTATTGCCCCCCGTGGACCCCAAAACGCCCGTTGGGATTGGTCATGCGTCTCTCTCCTCTCCTGCAGCGCCGCGCACGGCGCGGACGAAGTTTCTCATCTTCTCCGGGTCTTTCTTGCCGTCTGTCTCGATGCCGGAGCTGACATCCACGGCGTAGGGCTTCAGCTTTTCTACGGCCCCGCCCACGTTCTCCGGGTCCAGCCCCCCCGCCAGGAAATAGGGACGGGTCGCCCCGGCCAGCAGGGACCAGTCGAACGTTTCCCCCGTGCCTCCGTCGCCGGAGTCCAGCAGGATGTAGTCGGCAGAGCTGGCCTGGGCCTTTTCCAGGTCAGCAGGTGTATCCACCCGGAAGGCTTGCATAATAGGCTTGTGGGTGTGCTGCCGCAGGGTACGGATGTATGCCTCACTCTCGCCCCCGTGGAGCTGGGCCACGTCAATGACGCCGTCCTCCAACAGATGGACCACCGTCTCCGGGTCCTCCTTCACGAACACGCCCACCGCCTGGATGCCGGGGGCCAGCTGCTGTTTCAGCTGGGCGGCCTGGGTTGGGCTGACATAGCGCTTGCTCTTTGGGGCAAACACAAAGCCGATGTAATCCGGGTTTACTTCGTTGGCGGCTGCGATGTCCTCCGGTCGGGACAGGCCGCAGAGCTTGATCTTGGTCATTTCGATGCCTCCCGCAGGGCGGCCAGCATGGCCCCCTTGTCTTTGGCACGCATGAGGACCTCCCCCATGAGCACCGCGTCCGCTCCGATGGACTTGAGGGCGGCCACGTCGGCAGGCCGGGCCACGCCACTCTCGGCCACATACACCGCTTCCGGCGGAATGAGGTCCCGCAGGCGGGCGGCGTTGGTGAAGTCCACGGAGAAATCTTTTAAGTTTCGGTTGTTCACGCCAATCATCTTGGCCCCGGCGGCGATGGCGGAGCGAATCTCCCGCTCGTCGTGGGCCTCCACCAGCGCGGACAGGCCCAGCTCGTCGCACAGTCTCAGGTACTTGGCGATGGTCGCCGTGTCCAGCAGAGCGCAGATGAGCAGCACACAGTCGGCGCCCATGAGACGGGCCTGGTAGATTTGATACTCGCTGACGGTGAAATCCTTGCGGATCATGGGCAGCGAGATGGTCTGACGAATTTCCGTAAAGATTTGGTCAGAGCCCAAAAACCACATGGGCTCCGTCAGGCAGGAGACCGCATCCGCCCCCGCCGCCGCGTAGTCCCGCGCGATGTCCAGATAGGGAAAGCTCGGGGCGATGATGCCCTTGGAGGGCGAGGCCTTCTTCACCTCGCAGATGAAGGACATCCCAGGCCGCTTCATGGTCTGGAAGAACCGCTCGCCGCCGGCGCTTCCCGCCTCTTTGCAGCGGGCTTTCAGCTCGTGCAGGCTGTGCTTCTCCTGGTCCGCCGCCACGCGCTGTCTGGCGTGGGCGGCCAGCTGGTCTAGGATGGTCATGCGTCTGCCTCCGGGCGGTTGCTCACCTCGATGAGTTTTTTCAGGGTCTGCATGGCCGCGCCGCTGTCGATGAGCTGGGCGGCCAGCTTCACGCCCTCGGCCATGGTCTCGGCCTTGCCGTCCAGATACAGGGCGGCCCCGGCATTGAGCAGCACGGCATTGCGCTTGTGCCCCTTCTCCTGCCCGGACAAAATGGCCTTGGTGATGGCGGCGTTTTCCGCCGGGGAGCCGCCCACGAGATCGGCCTTTTCGCAGCGGGCAAAGCCGAAGTCCTCCGGCTGGATGGTGTAGGCCCGGTACCAGCCGTCTTTGATCTCGCAGACGGAGGTGGGGGCGCTGAGGGAGATCTCATCCAGCTTGTCCTGCCCGTAGACCACCATGCCGCGGGTCACACCCAGGCTAATGAGGACCTGGGCCAGGGGCGCGACGAGATACTCGTCGTACACGCCCAGCAGCTGGGTCTTGGGGCTGGCAGGGTTGGTCAGGGGGCCGAGGATGTTGAAAACGGTGCGGAAGCCCAGCTCCTTGCGGATGGGGCCGACATATTTCATGGAGGTGTGATACTTCTGGGCGAAGAAGAAGCACATCCCGGCCTCCTTCAGCAGCTCGACACACCGGGCGGGGCTTTGGTCCAGGTTCACGCCCAGAGCCTCCAGGCAGTCCGCCGTGCCGCTGCGGGAGGAGGCCGCCCGGTTGCCGTGCTTGGCGACCTTGACGCCCCCGGCAGCGGCGACCAGGGCCGCCGTGGTGGAGATGTTGAAGCTCTGCGCCCCGTCCCCGCCGGTGCCGACGATCTCTACAATATCCATGCCGGTGTCCACTTTTGTGGCGTGGTCCCGCATGGCGGCGGCGCAGCCGGCGATCTCGTCGATCGTCTCGGCCTTGGTGCTCTTGGTGGAGAGGGCCGCCAAAAAGGCCGCGTTCTGGGTGGCGGTGGTCTCGCCGCTCATGATCTCGTTCATGACGGCGTAGGCCTCGTCGTAGGTCAGGTCCTCTTTGTTCACGATCTTTACAATGGCTTCTTTGATCATGCCTGTGCGCCCTCCTTGCTCAGCGCGATAAAGTTTTTCAGCATATCCTTGCCCCTGGGGGTTAGGATGGACTCCGGGTGGAACTGGACGCCGTAGATGGGGTAGTCCCGGTGCTTGACGCCCATGACCTCCCCGTCCTCCGTGTGGGCGATGGTGGTCAGGCACTCCGGCAGGGTGGCAGCGTCCACGGCCAGGGAATGGTAGCGAGCCACGGGCGTCATGGGCGGGCAGCCCTTGAAGAGCGGGCAGTTGAAGTCCACCGCCGCCTGGGAGGATTTGCCGTGCATCAGGATCTTGGCATAGGTGACCGTCGCGCCATAGGCCGCACAGATGGCCTGGTGGCCCAGACAGACCCCCAGGATGGGGATCTTGGGGCCAAGCTTGAGCACCGTCTCGATGAGGATACCCGCGTCCTCCGGGCGGCCGGGGCCGGGGGAGAGGATGATGCGGTCGGGGTGCAGGGCCTCCAGTTCCTCCACGGTCATCTCGTCGTTGCGGATGACTTTCACCGTGGGGTCCAGCTCGCCCACGAGCTGATAAAGGTTATAGGAAAAGCTGTCGTAGCTGTCGATGAGAATGGTCATTGGTCTACCTCCTGGGCCAGCTCCAGGGCGTTCACCACGGCCCTGGCCTTGTTGATGCACTCTTCGTATTCTTTGTCCGGCACGGAGTCGGCCACGATGCCCGCGCCGCTGCGGACGAACACGCGCCCGTTTTTCTTGTAGGCGATGCGGATGGCGATGCAGGTGTCGACGTTGCCGGTGAAGTCGATGTAGCCGATGGCGCCGCCGTAGATGCCGCGCTTGTTCCCCTCCAGCTCGCCGATGAGCTGGCAGGCCCGAATTTTCGGGGCACCGGAGAGGGTGCCGGCGGGGAGCACCGCCTCCACTGCGTCCAGCGCATCCTTGTCGTCCCGGATCTCCCCGCGGACGGTGGAGCCGATGTGCATGACGTGGGAGTAGCGCTCGATGGTGTGCAGGCTCTCGACCTGGACGCTGCCGAACTTGCTGATCTTGCCCAGGTCATTGCGGCCCAGGTCCACCAGCATGTTGTGCTCGGCCAGCTCCTTCTCGTCGGCCAGCAGCTCCTCTTCCAGGGCCTTGTCCTCTGCGTCGGTCTTGCCGCGGGGCCGGGTGCCGGCCAGGGGGAAGGTGTGGAGCACGCCGTCCTCCAGCTTCACCAGCGTCTCCGGGGAGGCACCGGCCACCTCTACGTCCGTCCCGGAGAAGTAGAACATGTAGGGGGAGGGGTTCGTGGTCCGCAGGATGCGGTAGGTATCCAGCAGCGTCCCGGAGAAGGGGGCGCTGAGCCGGTTGGAGAGCACGATCTGGAAGATATCCCCCTCCCGGATGTAATGCTTTGCCCGCTCGACCATGGCGCGGTACGTCGGCTTGTCGAACAGCGGGGTCACGGGGCCGAGCAGACGGCCCGGCTCGTCCTGCTTGGGCGTACCCTCCAAGAGCAGCTGCCGGAGCTGCTGCAGCTCCATGACGGCCTTGTTGTAGCCCGTCTCCGGGTCCTCCAGGGACATGTTCACGATGAGGATGATCTTCTGCTTCACGTTGTCAAAGGCGATGACCTTGTCAAAGAGCATCAGGTCCACGTCCTGGAAGGACTCGGTGTCCTCCGTGTCCACGCGGGTGGCCGGTTCGCTGTAAGTCAGGTAGTCGTAAGAGAAGTAGCCGACCAGGCCGCCGGTGAAGGAGGGCAGATAGTCAAACTTGGGGCTTTTGTGCTGGCTCAGGATCTGCCGCAGCTGGGCGGAGGGGTCTTCCGTGTGGAAGCGCAGGTCCCCCACCTTCATCTCGCCCCGGATGCAGGTGACCTCCAGTTTCGGGTCATAGCCCAGAAACGTATACCGGCCCCACTTCTCCCGCTCCACCACGGACTCCAACATGTAGCAGTGGGAGGAGACGTTTTTCAGCACCCGTAAGGTCTCAATGGGGGTGCGCCGGTCGGACAGGATCTCGCAGCTGACGGGCAGGACGTTGTACTCTCCCGCGGCGGCGATCTGCTTCACTTCTTCCAGGCTGGGTAAAATATTCATGGCTTCCGAACCTCCTTGGGGTCTACCCCTCTGTCCAGGCTGCGTCTGTTTGACGGCAAACAAAAAACGCCCCTGACAGAAAATCTCTTTTCTGCCAAGGACGAATCAAAATCTTCATTGATCGAGTGATCCGCGGTGCCACCTTGGTTCACGGCCTGCCTCTCTTTCCGGACCGTGCGCTTTGCAGGGTACCATCATACCCCCGGCAACTCACGTATGCCCTCACGTCGTGGAATACTCCCCGGCAGCTGATCCAATGCAGCTGTCCCGGTTTGACCACGCCCTCAGCGGTCCATTTGACGACTTGTTTCTTACCCGACTCTCAGCAACACGGGCTCTCTGGAAAGGCATCATCGCCGTTATCTCCGCTTCAACGGTTTTTTGTTGTGTTTTGGTATACCACGTTTTTTGGCCCCTGTCAACGGGGCAACGTCAGATTTGTCATTTTAATTCCTACACGGGACATAGGATAGCAATTTTTCTCACAATTTCACAGGGTAATCACATGAGCTTCGTGCTGTTGAGCCGCTCCTCGAAGAACTCATTCATGCGGATGAGCGGCTTGCGCAGGACCAGGCCCAGCAGCAGGGCCAGGGGGATGAAGACCAAAAGCTTCAGCAGATCCAGCCAATAATCCGCGCCATACTGCCCGGCCACGATCTCGCGCATGGCGTTGATGGCGTGGGTAAAGGGGAGGATGGGATTGACCTTTTGGAAGAAGGCAGGCGTCACCTCGATGGGGAAGGTGCCGCCGGAGCCGGCGATCTGGATGACCAGCAAGATAACGGCCATGGCCTTGCCCACATCCCCAAACGAAACCGTCAGGGTGTAGATCAGGAGGGAGAACACCAGGCTCGACACCACCCCCGACAGGAGAAACAGCGGGATGTTCGTACACTGCACCCCCAGGAAAAAGAGGTCCCCCAGGCAGATGATGACGCCCTGGGCCACCGCCAGCATCAGGAAGAGCAGGTAGCGGCCCAGGTAGCACTCGTAGGGCTTAAGCCCATAAATCTCCTCGTCCTCATCCACGGCCACCTTCAGGATGGCCACCAGCACGATGCCGCCCACCCAGCAGGCCAGAACGGAGTAGAAGGGGGCCATGGCCGAGCCGTAGTTGGACACGGCATAGAGGGAGTTCGTCTCCACCTGTACGGGGGAGGCCATGAACTCGCTCACGGTGGAGGCGTCGCTCTTCAAGAGGTCCTTGAGTTCCTGGATGCGCTCGCTGGCGGTCAGGTCCTCCAGATCGCCGATGATGTCCTGCAAGTCTTCCCGCGCCGCCTCCACCAGGTCCTTCGTTGAGCGGAGGGCCTGGGCCGTGGAGGCCAGGGCGCTGTTCATGTGGTCCAGCACGGTCTGCGTCTGGGGCAGAAGGCCGGCAAACTGCGTCAGCAGGCCGGAGACGCTGTCCAGGGTCTTGTAGGCCTGGTCCACGGCGGCGTCCATGGCCGGCTCCGCCGCCTTTCCTGCGGCGCGGGCGGTGGCCACGGAGGTGTCGATCTGGGTGATGAGAGCGCTCATCTGGTCGGCCAGGCCCTTGGGCACGTCCTTGCCCTGTTCCAGGGCGTGGTCTGCGCGGTTGAGCAAAGATTTGGCCGTGTCCAAGAGGTCCGACATGTGCCGCAGGCTGCTGGCAAAGCTGGCAAAGTCGCCGTCCATGCTCTCCACGAGGTCGCGGAGATTGGCAATGGCGGTGGAGCCGTCCCCGATGCGGCTTGCGATGTTCTGCAGCTGCTTCTGCATCTCGGCGGCGGTCTGGCCGAAGTTGGGGAGATTTTCGCTGGAGAGCGCGTTGGAGACCACGCCGACCGCCCGCTGCGCCTGCTGGAGGGCGAGGATGGTCAGTTGGTTGCTATACCCGGAATCATCGTCCTGTAACGCCTGGATCTTGTCGCCCAAGTCCTCATAGATCTGCTGGGCCTTCTGCCCGGCGGCGATCAGCTGGCTGCGGATGCTCGTGAGCTGGCCGGAGACGTCGCCCGCCTGCTGGGCGGCCTTGTTCACGGCAGATTGCACGCTGTCCAGCATCCGCTCCAACTGCCGCAGACCGTCGGCGAGGGTGCCCACGGCGTCCTGATCCTCCAGCTCGTCCAGACGTTTCGCAGCGTCGTTCAGGTCGCTTTGCAGGGTGGTGAGCTGGCTGCCCAGGGTACGGAGATCTGCCTGGGTGCCCTCGATGTCCGGCTCCAGATTTTCCAGGCGCTGGAGCAGATCGACGGCATCGGCCCCGGCCAGGTCCACGGTCTCCATGGTGTTGTCCAGGATCACGTCGATGGAATCCACCATCTCTTTGGCAGCGGTGTGGGTGGCGGTGAGCAGATCGTCCAGGGAACCAATGGCGACCTGGCCCTGGTCGATCGTGCTGTCCCCGGCGGGCAGGAGGGCCTGGATGCCCTGGTTCAGGTGGTCGGCGGAGCTGGTGAGGCTCTGGAAAATGTCCAAGGCATCCGAAATTTTGCCCAGGCTCCGGTCCCCCTCCCGCAGGCGGTCCAGGACCCGGTCTCCCAGGCTGCTGCCGTCGCCGTCCCAGTCGTCCGAAAAGGCGTTCAGGCCCGCCACGAGCGCCTGGGTCACTTCCTCCAAGAAGCTCTCATTGACCTCTTGCTGGACGGCGGAGACACCCTTGTCGGTGATTTTCGGGGCAATGGCATTTTTCTTCTCGTTGATATAATACTCGATGGTGGGGCGGTGGATGTCGCCCTTCAAGACGCTCACCATATTCTCGCTGAAATCCTGGGGGATGATGATGGCGGCGTAGTAGTCCCCGGCCTGGACGCCCTGCAAGGCGTCGTAGCGGTCCATGAATTGCCAGCCGATCTGGTCGTTGCCTTTTAGGTTCGTGACGATCTCGTTGCCCAGGTTGGTCGTGATGCCCTCCAGCTTGGTCCCGGCGTCCTCGTTGGCCACGGCGACCTTGATGCCCCCGGTGTTGGAATAGGGGTCCCAGTTGGCGGCAATGTTGAACCAGGCATAGAGGGCGGGCAGCAGGGTCACGCCGGCGATGATGACCAGGGCCAGGGCGTTGGTGCCCAGCCGGTGGAGGTCCCGGCGGAAAATGCGGATGATGTTCTTCATTGGGCCTGTTCCTCCTGTGCTTGCTGCGCTTCCCTCTGCTCCTCTTTTTGGTAGCGGTAGTCAAGATACTCGACCACAATGACGTAGGTAACAATGGCGATGACGCAGATGGTCCACCAGACCAGGGTCTGGACCATGTGGTCGGCGTCCCCCCATAAAATGGCGGCGGCGATGGGGCCGATGGTCAGCGTCAAAATGCCGCCCTTGACCAGCTTGGGGTACCGGCGGCGGAACCGGGCGCGGATCGCCCGGCGGCGCAGGCGGGCCACAGACTCTCTGGCCCCAGCCACCGCGCCAAAGCGCATCATGGCGTGCTGGTCGGCGGCCCAGGGCGCCATGCCCTTGGCCCGGTAGACGGCAGCGTCGGCCTCCAGCTGCTTTCGGACCTGGGCCTTGGCCTGCTCCGTCTCCGGGGAGGGGGGCAGCCCGGCGAAGGACTCCTCGATAAAGGCTTCCAGCTCTTTGCGCATCCCGTGCCATCTCCTTTCCGAAAGCTCTAACGATCTGGTATTGCTATCCTGGCAGAATAGTCCTATTTTAACAGGGTGTTACCCTGTTTACAATCCTTTTTCCCCGGGGAATTCTTACAAAATAGCAGGTCAAAGGGCGGCAGACCTCTCCGTCCACCGCCCTTTGGCGCATTAGATTTCCTCCATGCCCTGCAAGTCCGCCAGGCTGATGCTGTCCAGGTAATCATAGATCACCTTGTCCAGCCCCTGCCACAGGGGAAGGGCGCGGCAGTGGCCTGCCTTTTCACAGCCCTGCTTCTCCCCCTTCAGGCAGGACACGGAAGCCATGCCCTCGCCCTCGGCCAGGCGAATGATCTCCCCGGCCCGATAGTCCGCCAGGGGCCGGCACAGGCGATAGCCGCCGCCCTTGCCCCGGATGGCCTCCACCAGCCCTGCCCGGCTGAGCGAGGCCAAAATATTTTCCAGATATTTGACCGAGATCTCCTGTCGGTGGGCGATGTCCTTAAGCGGGATGTAGGAGCCTTTGGTCTGGTCCGCCAGGTCCAGCATCACCCGCAGGGCATAGCGCCCCTTGGTCGAGATCATCATGTGTGCATCCTCCTTCCTGTCGCCGCAGCGACAGTGTTCTGAAGGGCCTGCGCTGCTCCCTCCGGTTCGGGAGAGCAACTCAGACCCTGCGTAGTAATGATGCCCCTATTATACGCCAAGCGGCGGGAAAAAGAAAGGGGTGCTTTGATTTTTCTAGTGATTTTATAGGTTTTTTACCAAAACTTCTCTGTTTTATGGTGGAATAGAATATATATCCCGTTTATTCTGGGGTTGTCCATCTTTCAGCATGCAAATCAGCATGCAAAATGGAAAGGGGCTTTGGCCGTCTATGTTCTTCAAACGTCTGCTTACACAATGTATCATGCTGGCCGGTCCAGTTCTCTTTTTTTTGCTCAACCAGCTTGCCTGTATCCCATTGGGAACCGCTTTGATTTTCGGCATCCTGCTCTCCGCCGCAGGGTGGGTGTATGGGGCCATTGCGCTGCGCTGCCCCTTCTGTCACCATGCCATCTCTATGCGAGGGTTTTACATCGACTGTTGTCCTTGGTGCGGAGAAAAATTATAGCAAAAACTAGGAACGTACCCTGTTGCAGATACGTTCCTAGTTTTACACTCTCATCGTTTAAGAACGATCCAGCGTCCCGCCTTTTTGCTTCCTTCGTGGTGGACATATCCTGCTTTCGTTAGCGCTTTCATTGTTCTTTTTATAGTAGACAAAGAAACCCCTAACTTTTTTGCTAAAGCCGGCTGACTCAATGCAGCATTGGCATCTAACTGCTCCAGAATTCTCTGCTCCAATGGCGCTGTTATCGGTTCATTTATCGGTTCATTTATCGGTTCACAACACGCTGTAACAAACGGAAGCGTCAAGGTTGTTCGGTCTGGACCGTACTGTTCCTGAACTTCCGGCAATGCCCAACCCTGAGATTCCCAGACCGCAAAAATGTCTGGCACTCCGCTTCCAGCTCGTTCCCCAATTCCAATGATATTGAACAATTTCATTAGCGCCTTATTTCTCGGATCAGAAATGCCACCCCGCAGCATCTGTTCTTTCCCGGTTCGGATATACCCTGGATTTTCTAACGTGATTTTTTCCATGTCTTTCCGAATCACAATTCCTCTGGGAAGGAAGAAATCTGTATTGGCCAAACAATTCGCCAGTGCCTCCCGCAACGCTTTATGAACTGGAGTGTCTTCCGTTCTGGTGATGCCTTCTAACTTAAAAGGAACCTTCACGTCTCTGGCCAGCTTGTGATATACACGGAAAAAGAAATCAAATAGATTCCCCGTCCAATCACCAGAGCTAGATTGCAACCGGTCTGTCCAACGAATCGTTGGGTCAAGTACTTCCCGATAATCCAGAAAATACTCAGGATATTCGTAAAGAATTTTATACTCCTCTCCAAACATCAAAAGTCCCGCTCCCGTTGGATGGAGTTTTTTATCCACTCTTGACCGCCGAACTGCACCGATCTGTTCCAGATATGCCTCATCTGTTAACTTACTCCAAACATGATCGGGCTTTACGGCCATGTGTCTACTGCGATATGCATGAACAGTTTCCATATTTAAGTCACTGATCTCCATATCGTCTAAGACTTTCATATCTGCTGTCGCTTCTGTTTGATCCCGAAGCATCGCTCGAACTTCGCTGGCAGTACAATGATAATCTCCTTCGCCGTTGCGCCGAAACGTACCACCAAACAGATCATCATTGATATAGACCGGTCGATCTTCTCGCCGTGCTCTCGGAATGTGAATCGCCAAAACAACATCTCCGTGGATCTCATACGTTTTTATATCATCATCCGTCAAGAGATTAAGACTGACTTTTTTCCGGTCATTGATTCCATTCCAGAAATCTTTCTTTAGTTTTTCAATATTCTGCAAGCCAGTAGTAGAAAAACTACCATCTTCCCGTTCAACAACTCCGAGTAAGATAACGCCACCATAGCAGTTTGCCATGGAAGAATACGTGTCCCACAAGCTATTGGGCAAGCCGCCTTTGGCTTTTGTGACCTCTAAACGGTTACCCTCTCGGTAATAATCAAAGTTCTTTAGGTCAAACACCATTGGTTTTGCTCATCCTTTCCTTCTGATGCCTGTTTGGAGTGATTTAATCTTACTTCTGCTTCCGGGCTTCGCCCACCAGGGCGCTGGCGCCCAGGCGGTCGGCGCCCTGGTCTAAATAGGCCTGGCCGTCCTCCAGGGTACGGATGCCGCCGGAGGCTTTGACCTTCACGGAGGCGGGCAGATTCTCCCGCAGCAGGGCCACGTCCTCGCGGGTGGCGCCGCCGGTGGAGAAGCCGGTGGAGGTCTTGACGTAAGCCACCTCTTCCTTGGCGGCCAGCTGGCAGAGCTTGATCTTTTCCATGTCGCTGAGCAGGCAGGTCTCGATGATGACCTTCAGCGGGCGGCCCAGGCAGGCGGCCTTGATGCCGGCGATCTCGTGGGCGATGTCGTCCCACTGGCGGTCCTTCACCATGCCGTTGTTGATGACCATGTCGATCTCGCTGGCCCCGTTTTCCACGGCGTCCTTGGTCTCAAAGATCTTGGCGGCGGTGGTGTTGTAGCCGTTGGGGAAGCCGATGACGGTGCAGATCTTCAAGGTTCCCTGAACGTAAGCCGCCGCCTGCTTGACGAAGGACGGGGGGATGCACACGGTCGCGCAGCCGAACTCCATGGCCTCGTCGCAGAGGGTCTTGATCTGCTCCCAGGTAGATTCGGGCTTGAGCAGGGTGTGATCTACATGGCTGAGAATGGTCGCAGTATCCATAATTTGATCTCCTTTTGTGGTTTGGTTTCGTGTTGTCTGAGTTTATTTTACCCGATTTCAAGGCTGGACTCAACGCTGAATTTACCGCATCGCCATGCTGTTGTTCAGCAGCAGGGTGCTGTATAGAAACAGCACGTCCTGATCCGTGACCTCCAGATACTTCCCCAGCTCTGCGCTGGTGATATAGCGCAGGTCCACCAGCGTGATGGTCCGATAGCCGGAGGCCAAGAGCGGCGTGAGGCTACTACCGAAGGAATCCCGGAAGAGGATGAGGTTTTTGTCGGACGGGGCCTTGAGGTTCGTCAGCTGGATCAGCCCCTTCGAGCCGGAGAGGAACATGACGTAGGGATAGTTTTTGTGCCCGTAGGCCACCTCATACACTTTTCCCCGCTGGGGGCGGCCCATCTGGTCGTAGACCACGGTGTAGCACTGGTGCAGGGTCGGGCTGGTGAGGTAGGTCAGGGTGTCGTGCTCCATGGTCAGGCCCAATTGAACCGCGTAGCGGCCCACGAACGCCCGGTTGAAGCGCTGGGGGGCGTAGACCTCCGGCCCGTCGATGGCGGCCCCCATGGTCTCCGCCAGGCGCTGGGCCACGGGCAGGATCTTCTCCTGCCGCCAGTGGCTGTCGGTCCGGTAGTAGTCGTCCAGGGAGAGCAGGTCCGTCAGGTCGATGTAGGGCATGGCGGGGACCTGCGCCCGCAGGGACTGGATCAGGCCGTCGTAGTCCAGGGCCGGGTAGCCGTTGGTCTGCGAGAGATAGTAGTGTTTGTCCGGCACGACGGAGAGGTAACAGGTCGCGTCGGTCCCGGCCAGGTAATGGTCGTAGACCCATTGGATCTTTTGGGCCACATGGTCCAGCATCCCCGTCCGCTGGGGGTATTCCAGCTCGGCCATCCAGCCCCCGGTCTCATACACGCCGTCCACGTCCCGCTGCCCCAGGGCATAGAGATCCACCAGGGCTTTTCCCTGGCGGAATTGGTTCCGCAGGGGAAACTGATCCTGGATGTGGGTCTCGAAATCCTCGCTGAAATGGGCCTTGGTCACGTCGGACCAATCCAAAAACCAGGCCATGCCCCGGTTCTCCACCGGGGAATAGGGCTGGGGCTGGTGCAGCCACGTGGCCGCCGCCAGCACCACCAGCAGCAGCCCCACCGCCAGCACCACAGCGCCCTCCCGGCTACGCAGGCCGCGGAGGGCGTTTTTGATGTTTTGACAATACGCATGGCTTCGCTGCTTCATCCGATCCCTCTTTTCTTAGGGCAAAAACGTCAGCGCCGCGCCGTCCACCAGCCAGGCCGTCCCCAGCAGGAGGAGCAGGGCCAGCACCACCGGCTCCAGCACGGCAAGCGCCCGCGCCGACCGTTTCCCCTGCCGCAGCGTTTCGATCCCGCGGACGGGCCAGGGCGTGGCAAACAAGAGCGCCAGAACCAGCGGCACGGCATAGCTCCGCAGGAGATAGGCCCCGGCCTCTCCCAAGAGGCCGGCGTCCCCGCCGCCCAAGAGGGGCAGAAACAGCGCGGGAAGGCTTTTGCAGCCCCCCGCCGTGCCCAGCACGCCGCCCAAGATCAGCAAGACCCAGACGATCCCGCGCAGCCCCCGGCGCTGGTCCAGCCCCGGCTTCCGCGTCAAGTTTCCCAGCCACAGCAGCGGCCCGGCAGTCAGCTCGCACAGGTCAAAGCCCAGCAGCTTCCCCAGGCCGACGGCCAGGTTCCCGTAGCCGGCCAGGGCATAATGCACCGCCAGCGCCACCGCCGCCAGGCGGACCCAGGCCAGAAGAGCGCCCGTCTCCCCGAACTTCTCCACCTCTTGGGAAAACATCCAGAGGGTGTCCGCCAAGATCACTTTCTGGCACAGGCCCCAGACCAACCGCCGCAGGCCCTCCGCGCAGCGCGGGACGGTGTTTTCCCGGTCCAGCAGCTGCTGTTCTAGGACAGGATAGGGCATCATCGGCCCCACCGCCCAGGGGGTGCCCACCAAATACAGGGCCAAATACACGGGATTTTTCCGGGGCTTGATCTCCCGCCGGCAGACGCCCACCACATAGGCCGCCGCCTGCAAGATCACCACAAGCACAAACGGCCAGGTAAACATCCACCCCCTGGTCCAAAGGCAGAAAAACACGCTGGCCCCCAACAGAAACCAGTTGCGGGCCGCGTTGGTCTTCCCCCTGGGCAGCAGGCAGGAGACGCCCACCACCACCGGGAGAAAGTAATACAGAAACGAGAGGCTGGCAAAGGTCACGACAGATCACTCGTCCCGTCGCCGCCGTCCTCGTCCATGGACTGGGGGCACATGACGAAGAAGACGAGGTCCCCCTCCCGGCGCACCACGGTCTCGTCGGCCTCGGTGCAGATGTTCCAGCGGGGGTTGGCCTGGTCCTTCAATGTCTGAACGAAGGCGTCGCCGTCGGTCCCCGCGTCCAAGCGGAAGAGATAGCCCACAAAGGGGATGGTGCCGATGACGGGGGCAAACATGACCCCCTCGGCAAAGCCGGTGATCTCGTCGTTGCCAAAGCCCATGAGCAGGCCAGGCTCCACCGGCGTAACTTCCCCGTCGATGGGCAGGCCGGAGTCGTTCATGAGTGTGTTGCCCAGGTCCGTCAGGTCAAGGTTTGGATCGGCCTTTCCCCGCTCCTCAAACACCTGGGCCAGCATCGTCCCCATGGTACCGGGGGCAGTCTTCCCCTGTCCGCAGGCAGCTAAGGTCAGCACGGCCAGCACGGCCAAAAAAATCGCAGTCAGTCGTTTGGTCATGGTATGCTCCTTTCGGTTTCGTTGGGTTAGTATACCACACCCCGCCCGGCAATACCAGCCCAAAAAACATCCCCGGACGCAAACCAGGCTGCATCCGGGGGATATCGCTTCCTCTCAATGGGGGGCTGCCGCCGTCTCCTGCACGGTCTTGGGGTGGGCGGCGCGATGCACACCCTTCACGATCTCGCAGACGATCAGCGGCGTGAGGGCCAGGCCCAGGGTGACACCCCACAGGGATAGGGTCAGGGGGACGACAGAGAAGGCCGCTTGCAGGGGCGGAGCCAGGAGGACGGCGGCTTGCAGGAGCAGGCCGACGAGAAAGGCCTTGTTCATGGCGGGGTTGGAGAAAACGCCCAGGCGAAAAAGGCTGGTCCGCTCACTGCGGACGTCGAAGGCGTGGAACAGCTGACTGAGGGTCAGGGTGGCGAAGGCCATGGTGTTGGCCACGGCGTAGTCGTTGGAGAGATACAGCCCCAAGCCGTAGGCCAGGAGGGTGGTGCCGCCGACCAGGATCCCCTGCCAGGCCAGGCGGCGAGAAAAGGCGCGGCTGAACAGCGGCTCGTGGGGGTCCCTGGGGGGCTGGTCCATCACCCGCCGCTCCACCGGCTCCATCCCCAGGGCCAGGGCCGGGAGAGAATCCGTGACAAGATTCAGCCAGAGCAGCTGCACCGGCGTCAGGGGCGCGTGGGAGAAGGGCAGGACCGTGGCCAAGAAGATGGTGAGGATCTCCCCGATGTTGCAGGAGAGCAAGTAGTGGATGGCCTTGCGGATGTTGGCGTAGATGCCCCGCCCCTGCTCCACGGCGGCGACCACGGTGGCAAAGTTGTCGTCGGTGAGGATCATGTCCGCCGCGCCCTTGGCCACGTCCGTGCCCGTTTTGCCCATGGCGCAGCCGATGTCGGCAGCCCGGAGGGCGGGGGCGTCGTTGACGCCGTCGCCGGTCATGGCGACGACGCGGCCTTTTTTCTGCCAGGCCTGGACGATGCGGAGCTTATGCTCCGGGGTCACGCGGGCGTAGACAGAGACCCGCTCGATCTCCTCCTCCAGGGCCTCTTGCGGCAGGAAATCCAACCCCGGCCCGTCAATGGCCTTGTCCCCCGGCCGGAAGATGTTCAGCTGGCGGGCAATGGCCACCGCCGTCTCCTTGTGGTCGCCGGTGATCATAATGGGCCGGATGCCCGCCGCCGCGCAGCGGTCCACCGCCGTCCTGGCTTCGGGCCGGGGCGGATCCATCATGCCGATGAGGCCCACAAAGGTCAGGTCGTGCTCCAAGGTCTGGGCGTCAAACTGCTTGGGGGCGGCAGTCTCCTCCCGCTGGGCCACGGCCAGGACCCGCAGGGCCTGGCCCGCCAGGATGCGGTTTTCCGAAAGGATCCGCCCCCGGCTCCCAGCGTCCAGGGGTTTCCGCCCCCCAGGGCCTAAGAGATGGGTGCATTGGGCCAGGACGGCCTCCGGAGCCCCTTTCACGGCGATGAGCACCCCGCCGCCGGGGCAGGTATGGCAGGTGGCCATGCGCTTGCGGACGGCATCGAAGGGCGCTTCCCCCCGGCGGGGGAAGTCCTGGTCCAGGCGGGTTTTGGCAAAGCCCTCGCGGGCGGCCCGGAGGGCAATGGCCGTCTCCGTGGGGTCGCCGGTGAAGTCGGTGCCGTCGGGGGTGGGCTTGGCGTCGCTGCACAGGGTCCCCAGGGTGAGGGCCAGGGGGCGCTTGCCGGGGGCGGCGGTCCAGACGTCTAAGACGGCCATTTGGTTCTTGGTCAGCGTCCCGGTCTTGTCCGAGCAGATGACGGACGCACAGCCCAGGGTCTCCACCGCAGGCAGGCACTTGATGATGGCGTTGCGCTTGGCCATGCGCCCCACGCCAATGGCCAGCACGATGGTGACGATGGCAGGCAGGCCCTCCGGGATCGCCGCCACGGCCAGGGCCACCGCCGTGAGAAACATGTCCAGAATGTCCCGGTGCTGAAGCATCCCCACGCCGAACATCACGGCGCACACGCCCACGCACACCAGGGAGAGGACTTGGGAGACCTCGCCCATCTTCCGCTGGAGGGGCGTCTGCCCCTGCTGCTGGCGGAGGAGGAGGCCGGCGATCTTCCCCATCTCCGAGTCCATGCCGGTGCCGGTCACAACGATCTTCCCCCGGCCCCCGGTGACGACGGTGCCGCCGATGACCATGTTTTTCCGCTCGGCCAAGGGGGTGTCCGGGGGCAGGCCGCTGCCGTCCCGCTTGGCCACGGCCCCGGACTCGCCGGTCATCGCCGACTCGTCCGTCTGCAACCCGGCTTCCCATAAAATACGGCCGTCGGCGGGGACGTAGTCTCCCGCTTCCAGCCAGACGATGTCGCCGGGGACGAGATCGGTGCTGTCCAGCTTGGCCTCCCCGCCGTCCCGCAGGACCTTGGCCTTGGGGGACGAGAGCTTGCGTAAGGCCTCCAGGGCTTTCCGGGCGTTGTCCTCCTGCGAGACAGAGATGACGGTGTTGAACACCACGATGCCCAGAATAATGGCCGCGTCCAGCCAGTCCCGTCCGCCCCCGGCAAAAAACGACAGGGCCGCGGCGGCCAGCAGGACTAAGATCATCGGGTCTTTCAGCTGGCCCAGGACTTGGCGGAGCTTCCCCGCCTGGGGGGCCTCGTCCAGCTGGTTTGGGCCATAGGCCGCCAGCCGCCGGGCGGCCTCCTGGCCGCTCAAGCCCCGGTCCGGATCGGTGTTCAAGGTCTCCAGCACCTGCCGGAGGCTGTCGCTGTAAAATGTACGCATACGATTCCCGCGCCCCTTCCGCTTCCATTGCTGGCTCTAGCATAGCGGACAGGCCCCTTTCGATTCTGTCACATTCTGGAATCTCAGAAAAGTTTTTCCTCTCCGAGATAAACAGCGGGAAGAGAACGCTGTGGTTCTCTTCCCGCACAAAATTTTGTGGTTATTTGTAGAATCTTGTCGAAGCGATTCTTTTCTGATATACTGACGTTGCTGCTGACTCCTTCGCAGTGGAAGGAGGTGAACTGCGTGGAGACCGTTATGGCGTTCCTCATGTCAATTGTGGCAGACGTACTGTCGTACTTTATCTGCAAATGGCTGGATGATGATGGGGACCGGTAAGCAGTGACCAGCCTGAGGCGACTTAAGCCCGCGTCTCTGCAAAAATGCAATCAAAAAAGGGAACAGAACGCCACCGAGAAGCTGCAACTTCTGGTGGCGTTCGTGCTTACTGCGTGGATAAAAGTTATGGCGCTTTTTCCAAGTTCATTATAGTATATGCCTCACAGCCTTGTCAAGGCCTCCCCTGTGGAAAGATTTCGACACAGGAGCTTAGAAACCCTCTTGACAAGACCTGTGATTTGGTGTAAATTTACTTTCACAATGGAATACCACAAAGACAATGAAGAGAAGAGTACCCACGGCGATTCGCTTCAGAGAGTCCCGGTTGCTGAAAAGGGACGCGCTGACCTATGGGGAAGATGGTCTCGGAGTCGCGCACCGAGTGGCGGTTTGCCATTAGGCTGCGACGGGAGCGCCCGTCATCGCGCCAGGGTGTGCTTGCACCCGCTAAGGCCGGCTTCGTGAGGAGCCGCGCGAACCAAGGTGGTACCACGGCGAAGTTTGCCGTCCTTGATCTATGTCAAGGACGGTTTTTTTGTTGTATAGCCAGAATGATCCCGTCCTCCGGCCGCGCCGGATGGGGCGGCCCACCCTCGCCCGAAACGCGGCGAACCAAACCAAGAGAGAAGGGAGAACACCGTGAGTTTACCCATCATCCAAATTCAACATCTGAATAAGACCTTCGGCACCGGAGAAGCCGCCGTCCACGCCCTGGAAGACATCAACTTAGAGGTCCAGGCGGGTGAGATCTTCGGCATCATCGGTCTTTCCGGCGCGGGCAAGTCCACCCTGGTCCGCTGCATGAACCTGCTGGAGCGCCCCACCTCCGGCTCGGTCGTCGTGGACGGCAAAGACATGACCAAGCTCTCCGTGAAGGAGCTGCGCAAAGCCCGCAAGGACATCAGCATGATCTTCCAGAGCTTCAACCTGCTCATGCAGCGCACCGCCCTGGACAACATCTGCTTCCCCTTAGAGCTGGTCGGCACCCCCCGCGCCAAGGCCGTGGCCCGCGCGAAAGAACTGCTGGACCTGGTCGGCCTGGGCAACCGGGCCGGGGCCTACCCCGCCCAGCTCTCCGGCGGCCAGAAGCAGCGCGTCGCCATCGCCCGCGCCCTGGCCACGGACCCCAAGGTCCTGCTGTGTGACGAGGCGACCTCTGCCCTGGACCCCACCACGACCCTGTCGATTTTGGATCTGCTGAAGGAGCTGAACCAAAAGCTGGGCGTCACCGTGGTGGTCATCACCCACCAGATGAATGTCATCGAGGAAATCTGCCACCGGGTCGCCATTCTGGACCACGGCGTGGTGGCCGAGCAGGACACCGTGGAAGAGATCTTCTCCAACCCCAAGACGGACATCGGCCGCCAGCTGGTCTACCCCAACGGCGTGCGCATCGACCAGCTTCCCCCCGCCCAGGTCATCCGGGTGGCGTTCAACGGCGGCTCGTCCTATGAGCCGCTCATCGCCTCCCTGGCCATCGACTGCGGCGTGAAAGTCAATATTTTGGGGGCGGACACCCGCAACATGGACGGCAAAGCCTTCGGCACCATGCTCCTGGGTCTGCCCAAAGACCCCAAAGAGGCGGGCAAAGCCCTGGACTATATCAAGAGCCAGCCCGACATTACGGTAGAGGAGGTTTCCGGTCATGCTTGAGACGATTTCCCAGTTCTGGGGTCAGTACGGCGGCCTGCTGCTGGAGGGCACCAGAGACACCCTCATCATGGTGTTCATCTCCACCCTCTTCGCCTATGTCATCGGCCTGCCCCTGGGCGTGCTGCTGAGCATCACCCAGCCCCACGGCATCTGGCCCCATAAATGGCTCAACCGCATTCTGGGCTGGATCATCAACGTGGGTCGTTCCCTGCCCTTCATCATCCTGATGATCGCCATCATGCCCTTCACCAAGGCCCTCGTGGGCACCAAGATCGGCGTCCCCGGTGCCATCGTCCCCCTGGTCGTCTCCGCCGCGCCGTTCATCGCCCGCATGGTCGAGACGTCTCTGGCGGAAGTGGACGCAGGCGTGGTCGAGGCCGCCCAGTCCATGGGCGCCTCCAACCTCCAGATCGTCTGGAAGGTCTATCTGCCCGAAGCCGTACCCTCTCTGATCCTGGGCGCGTCCATCTCCATCATCACCCTGCTCGGCTACACCGCCATCGCCGGTGCCGTCGGTGCCGGTGGTCTGGGCGACCTGGCCGTTCGGTACGGCTACCAGCGCCGCGTGACCTCCATGATGGTCGTCACCGTCATCTTCATCATCATTCTGGTGCAGGTGATCCAATCCGTTTTCAGTTGGCTGTCCACGAAGCTGGACAAGCGTCTGAGATAAATTTTATACCATCTTATTGTTAGGAGGAACTGATTCCCATGAAGAAGCTTCTTGCTCTGACCCTGGCGCTGGTTCTCTGCCTGGGCCTGGCTGCCTGCGGCGGCGGCACCAGCACGGACACCGACACCAACGCTGACACCTCTTCCGACGCCGACACCAACGGTGATGCCGCAACCAACGGCGAGACCATCACCCTGACCGTCGGTGCCACCCCCAACCCCCACGCTGAGATCCTGGCTCAGGTCAAGGACGACCTGGCTGCCGAGGGCATCGACCTGGTGGTGAAGGAGTACAGCGACTACGTCGTGCCCAACACCGCCGTGGAGGAGGGCGACCTGGACGCCAACTACTTCCAGCACACCCCCTACATGGAAAAGTTCAACGAGGAGAACGGCACCCATCTGGTTTCCGTGGGCAAGATCCACTATGAGCCCATGGGCATTTACCCCGGCCTCACCAAGACCCTGGAAGAGCTGCCCGACGGCGCTACCATCGCCGTGCCCAACGACGCCACCAACGAGGCTCGTGCCCTCCAGCTGCTGGCCGCACAGGGCCTGATCGAGCTGAAGGAGGACGCCGGTCTGAACGCCACCCCCAACGACATCACCAGCAACCCCAAGAACCTGCAGTTCAAGGAGCTGGAGGCCGCCATGCTGCCCCAGACTGCCAGCGAGGTCGATCTGTCCGTCATCAACTCCAACTTCGCCATGGAAGGCGGCATGAACCCCGCCACCGATTCCCTGGCTTCCGAGGACGCTGATTCCGAGGCCGCCCAGACCTTCGCCAACATCATCGCCGTGAAGGAAGGCCACGAGAACGACCCCGCCATCCAGGCTCTGGTCAAGGCTCTGCAGTCCGACAAGGTCAAGGAGTACATCGAGAAGACCTACAGCGGCGCTGTTGTTGCCGTGTTCTAAGGTTTTCAGAACACACAAAAAACCTGATCTACGCAAAGAACGGAGAAGCCCGCCCGCTTCTCCGTTCTTTTGTCCATTTCCCCTCTTGACACTTCGCCACAATATGATAAAGTAATAGAGCTTCGCTTCGGAACTGGCCGGAGCAAAGCCTTTTCCTGCTTTTTTTCGTTTTGATTTCGATCTCATAAGGAGGCACCGCTATGGCAACTACACCTTCCCGCACCGTAAAACCACCGGAAAATAAAATGGGCGTTCAGCCCGTCGGCCGATTGCTGGCCGGCATGGCGGTGCCCATGATGATCTCCATGCTGGTGCAGGCGCTGTACAACATCGTGGACAGCATCTTCGTGGCCCGGCTGAGTGAGAACGCCCTGACCGCCGTCTCCCTGGCCTTCCCCCTGCAAAACCTGATGATCGCCGTCTGCGCAGGCACCACCGTGGGTATGAACGCCCTGCTCTCCCGCTCCCTGGGGGCCAAGGAGCAGGACAAGGCAGACCAGGCGGCCAACACCGGCATTTTCCTGGCGTTCTGCTCCTTTGTTGTGTTCTGTCTCATCGGGGTCTTCTTCTCCCATACGTTCTTCCGGATGCAGACTGACGTGGCG
>OLNZ01000739.1_pt1 | contig 28891 bp, 20 predicted proteins | sample 1672981 | NCBI WGS metagenome assembly OLNZ01 (sample SAMEA3136743, study PRJEB25190) | human gut metagenome | biome: human gut; feature: human-associated habitat; material: faeces | place: Austria | collected 2013 | reverse complement strand
GCAATATCATTGTCTCCGAGGCGGTGGAGGATTTTGTTGACCCGGAAGCCGAAACAATTACCGAAGATTGAGCATGAATAATTCCGAGATACAAATACAGTTCCCGAAACCCGGCGAATGGGGAGAATTCACCCTGACGGCCATTTACCCGGACGAGGAAGGGTACACCCGCATAGACCGCTATCAACAGAATGATGTACCAGAGGAGCAGACCCCGGCCATGCAGGCCGTAGTTGCCGCTCTGGTGGGATTGTCCGAGCCATGGCAGGCCTCCCAGGTTTGGGCGAGGCTGAAAGAGTTTTACGCTCCGGAGGTGGATGACCCGATGCGGACGACGGAAACCGTGGATTTGACCGTTGAGGCCGTCAATCCCCAGGGCGGGCGCAGGGTGTTCACTTCCCGCGACTACCCGGATTTTGTGATCACGGATCCCGCCGCCGTGGAGTTTTTCCTCTATTTCACGAGGGCATCCAATCGTTAATCACTAATTTTTCATTACTAATCATGCACTATCTGTCTCTCGATACGGTCATTTACCGTCCGGACGGACTCCGGGATATCGTGCTGTGCCAGTACGACGACGTGATGGCGGAGCTGGTGGAGATCAAGCCCTCCGTCCAGATTCAGCGCGAGTCCGTCATCGGCAGCCCCTGGATGCACCAGGCGGCAAGGGGCAACGCCTCCCTGCAAATGTCATTTACGGTCGTGCGGGCATTTACGACGTTCGGACGCGCCCGTGCCTGGGGGCTCGACCTCCAGGAAACGCTCACCCTCCATCCGGAGGGAGTCGTTACCTGGTTGTCCTGCTACTACCGGGGACGGCCGGGCCGGACCAGGACCTATCACGCTACGGTGGATCTTGCCCAGCCCCTGCCTCTCACGAGCGAGCACGATCTCGGACCGGCCGCTCCGAGCCTGGGACGCCGTCCGGAGGACATACGTCTCCCCGGCATGGAGGGCAAGGCCTGGGCCGCTCTGCAGGCATCCCTTACTCTGACGGGAGACATTTCTTAACCATCTATAAACTTTAACTAATAACTATCATATCACCATGGCAGACAAGGATTACAAGGTACAGGTAGGTGTGGAGGCCAAGGCCGACACGCGGGGACTGGATCAGGTCAACAAGGGGCTGGACAAGGTCCGCAGGACGGCCAAGCAGGTCAACGAGGAACTCTCCGACGACTCCGCCGCCTCCAATCTGGAAGAGGTGACGGATGCCGCCGAGGAGACCGCCGAGGCTCTGGATAAGACCAGCGACGCTGCAGAGGGGCTGCAGGAGGCCGTCAGTAAGGTTGGACAGACGGCCAGAGCCACCGGCGATGAGATGGACAAGGCAGGAAGCAAGGGAGAGGCAGCCGGGCGCAAAATGGAGAAGGGAACCAGGAAAGCAGCGGCTGGACTGGGCGACCTCAAGGCCAAGGTACAGGCGACGTTCAACATCCCCAACGAGCTGGAGGCTGCCTACGGCCGGGGCGTAGCTTGGGGGCAGGCCATCCTGGACGGCTGGGAAAAATACATTGAGGGCGTGGACAAGGCTGCCGTCAAACGGGCGCGGGAACTTAAAGACCGGCTGGCCAGGGAGGCCGCCGCGCGCGAGCAGGCTTATACTGACGCGCTGACCAATGCCAAACGCGAGCGCATCTACGACGAGGAGCAGCGCAAAATCACGGCCATCAACGACCTTTACACCCAGCGCATCCAGCTCATCGGCCAGTTGGCCGTCAACCGCACGGCGGAGGTGGACCATGTGGATGCCCTCCGCCAGAAGGAGCTGGAACTGCAGCGCACCATTGTCAAGACCCGCGAGATCAGAGGGGAAATCAGCAAAGAAACGGCTGCCGCCCTGATGGCTGACCTGGACGCCTCCGAGGCCAAATCCGCTGCCAAGTCACGCGAGGATCGTCAGCAGATCATGCTGGATGCAGCCATCCAGGCCCGCGACGAGACGGCCAAACAGGTGGCCCAGATCAAGGCTGAGCAGGAGCAGGCGGCCAAGTCTCCTTATGCGGGTGTGACTCCAGAGGAGTACCGCCAATACAAGAGGGATGCCGAGGCTTATCATAATCCGGAGCGTACTGCACAGAGAGAGCAAAATATCACAAAGCTTGAGCAAGAGCTGCGGGATGCCATATCCCTGCGCACCAGCGAGGGTCTCAGTAACCCACGCATAGCCAAAGAGGCTCAGGATAAAATAGATGAGACACTGCAACGTCTCCAACGGAATAAAGACCTTGCCCAATACATTGCCGATGCGGACGCCAAGGTAGAGGTTATAGAGGCTTACTACCGTAACAGTAATCCTCTCAAGCTGTACTCGGCTGATAACGCCGGTAGCATGCAGATGACTGAGGACATCTCTAATGCTATCAAGGAACACGAAACCAGCACAATAACTCGGAAAGAACGCCTTAAAAATGCTGAGGATCAGCTTAAACTGGACGAGTCCAACGTCACGACCCAGCAGCAACTCCTGCAGTACCAGAAGGAAATTAACTCCAAGGAGGCGGCAATCGCCGCCGCCAAGGCCGACCAGGCCAGCGCCGTGGCCGCCGACGAACGCCGTCAGAAAGACCTCGCCGAGCTGGCCAGCCAGCGCAAAAAGGTCCAGGATCGCTGGCGCGAGCACTACGACCAGCTTACTGCCGGGCAGGATTACAAAGACCGCGAGACCCCCAGACTCAAGCGCCTGCTGAAAGAAGGGCAGCACATGGCCGATGCCGGCTATATGTCCGAGCAGGACTCCGCGCGTCTGGCCCAAATGCGCGACGAGGCTCTCAAGGGACTGCCCAGGGAGCTGCAGGCCAAGGTCAAGTGGATGGTGGACGACATGATCAAGGGATATTCCAGGGCCGCCTCCGGAGAGCGCAACCTGCTTACTCCACTGGAGCGCAAGGACCTGGAGGCAAGCCGGTTCAAGGGCAAGCTGGACAGCCTGGCCGACATCACCCCCAGCCTGCCCAAAGATGGAGCCGCCTCCAAAATCGTGGCCATGCTCAAGGACGTAGCCAAGTACGGCGTCCTCAATGATGCTACCGTCAGGCAGCTGGAGGCGTTGAGCATGCGCATCAACGCGGACGATGCCGCCGGCCAGCGTGTCGTCTCCCTGGTCAGGGAGCTGGTCCAGGGCGAGCTGGGCCGCATCCTGACGGCCATGTCCAGACCGCAGCCGGCCAGGCCCCGGCGCGTCACTCCGGAGGGCCGCGATCTGGACGCCGAGGAGGAGGTGCGTTCGCGGATCCGCGCCGGTGCCCAGTCTCCTCAACCTCATCCGCAGCCCGCTCCCCAGCCTGCAGCAGGCCAGGACTACAGCTCTATGATCGGGGAGTTTACCCGGCAGATGTTTGGCCAGGGAGATACCAGCGGAAGCATCCTGGACGTCATGCAGCAGTTTATCGCCATTGCCAAGCAATCAGCCTCGCAGTCCTCCCAGCATAATGAGCGGTTGAGCAAGATAGAGCGGGAGGTGGCCACTCTCCAGTCCCGCGCCAGATTTGGACGCTGATGATCACATCCCCCCTATGAGAGTTGTAGAGCTGATAAACCGGGCCATCAAGGGAGCCAAGTACGAGTGGAGCAACTTTACCGCTGCCAGGGTGACCTGGCAGCAGCTGTCCTGGGATCAGGATGAGGGGGCTCCCTATACGTACAAGGAGGAGGTGCGCGTGGTATGGGATGGCGTGACCATCCTGGAGGGCACGATACGCAAGTGTTCCCTGGAGCAGTCCGGCGACGCCTGGCGATGGTCCATTGAGGCTTGCGATATCCTCCAGCCTTTGGAGGCGGCCTTGTGTTTCAACCCTGGGGGTACGTTGAGAGGCGGCGTATCCGCCTATACCGAGGTCAGCGGCGGCAGCGGCGCGGACGCTCCGCGTAAAATCAAGATTGCCGGCACGGTGCGGTGGGCGCTGGAGGATGCCCGCAAGTACGGACTCCTCCCCGCCGGAGTCGGTATTGATGTGACCGTGTCTCCCTCGGCATGGATGTGGGACACGGCGCTTGGCTGCGACATGTATGCCGGAGTGCTCCGCAAGCTGCTGGCGGGCCGTCCCGGCATGGTATGCTGGGTCGATTACTCCGGCTCTTCCCCTGTGATCAGGGTGGCCGACGGGGCCGGGTTGCCCGTGGTCACGCTGGACCGGGCGCAAGACTGCCTCTCTTCCATCTCGCTTTCTCCACGGCCGGATCTGGTGCCCCCGGCCGTGGGCGTCGTCCTGACGGCCGGACGGCAGGCTTGCCGGTCCCAGGTCTGGCCCAGGGGGGCCAGCCTGCGCCAGGAGGGATGCGTCACTACCCAGGTGGCCATGTCATCTACATCATCGACGGATGATGAGTCTCCCGTCGGCAGCGAGTCTCCCGTCTGGGATTTTACCAAGCCGATTGTCGAGGTGCGCGGCGTCAAACTGCCGGCCGGTACGGATTCAAACGCCAGGAAATGGTGGTTCAGCAAGGTATCCCAGCTGTCATCCGTTTCGGGATTGCAGCTGGGAGCCATTAAAAAATCTGTTGTGGCCGGCGTGGACGGCACCGACATGAGCAATTATTCCACGGCGGAGTCGGCGCAGGCCTATGAGCATGTAAGCGGCCAGTTGAGCGAGGTCTGCAAGACAATCAAGTGGTGCTACGTGGAGCTGAAACAGTACCTGTACACGGACACCCGGCCTCCCAGGGGGTGCGAGATGCTGTTCCCGCACACCAAACAGGTGGACGGCAAGACGCGCTGGTACAACTGGCTGCGCTGGCAGGGACGCACCATCAACAAGAGCCGCATGCGCTACCGGGCCAGCAAGTCCGGAGAATCCGGAGGGGATGACGGCAGCAATCCCCCTTCCAGCGGCGGAGGCGCTCCGCCGTCCTCCTCCACGGATTGGCCCGACTACTCCTCCATCCTCCGGGATTATTATGAGATCACCCGCTCCACGCCCTGGGAGGGCAGCGTCAACTCCCTGCGGGCATTGTCTCCTGCCACTCTGGCCGGTTGCCGCCTGTCCATTACCGGAGCGCGACAGGAGTACCGGGATATGGCCACCGTCGTGCAGGGGGTGGCCGTTGATATGGCCGGAGAGTCCACCAGTATCAACACCGGAGTTCCGGCGCATCTGTCCCTCCAGGATATGGTGGACCGCATTCAACAGCTGGCATCCGGCCAGGAGACTCTGGATCAGGACCAGCAGCAGGACAATCCTATGCTGACCCTGCAATATGACGATGAGGCATACAAGTCCCCGGACGCTCCGACCCTGGGACCGGCAGGGGAGATGATCTGGACGGAGGCTCCCGACAAGCCTCCCATCTATGATTTGCAGGTGGAGCTGGACTGGAATGACGATAACACCGAGGTTACCGGCTTCCGGATGCGGCGCGGCAAGCTGATGCTCCAGGGAGTGTACATTGGACAGACTCCCGGAGACGACACCTCCGGCTGGTTCACCAAGGAGGGATTCACGGGAGGGGAAATTTGGCTGGACGTCAAATTCAACGGCAAGGGGAAACTGACCGGCACGTCGATCATGTATGAGCAGGGCACGGTCAACCCTCTCATACTCTCGGACGAGTTGGCAGACGAGTCGGAAGAGTTTTCCTATTCATTCCACATTGCGACGGTGCAGGACAAGGAGGTTTACCAGCACATGCTGGGCACCATCCAGATTCCGCTTAATCACGGCACTTTTTATCCATACGGCCCCGCCATCTAAATTTTACCCTATATATAATAGTATGATCAGAATCTTTATTTTTTCGTATTCCGGAGACGCCGCTGAGGCGGTGGCTTGCATGCGGTGCGCCCGGATGTCCGTACCCTGTGCCAGCGTAACGGTGGTGGACGATGCGTCCAGCCCGGTACAGGAGGAGACGGCGGAGGCTCTCCGGAGCATGGGCGCGGAGTATGTGCAGTCTTCCTGGGAGCGTCACGGCAACCTGCGCGGGCCTGACTGCATCCGGGGCATGCTTTCCGAGATGTGCCGGGAGGCGGAGGATGACGACATCCTGGTCAAGGTCGACTGTGATACGGCTCTGCTGGATGGCGGCTGGCTGCGCTGGATGGAGCAGCGCCCCTGGTGCCAGATGTATACCTCCGGAGATTTTGTCAATGGAGACTGGCGGGTATTCGGGTGTTTGTACGCATTGAGAGGCTGGATAGCCAGACGTCTTTATCGGGAGATGGATTGGACGCTCCTGGATGACCGCGCTCCGGAAGATTGGACGATTGGACGGGAGGTGTTGGCCAGGGTTCCGGCAACATTGTGCCGCATTGATGAGCCATGGCGCAAACGTTCCCCGTGGAGTGTATGGACGGCCTGGTGCTGGCCCAGCCGCACGGTAAGCGCCGAGAGTTACGCGGCCAGGTTTGCCGTGGTGATTACCGGCAGCCCCCGCATGCCCGATCAACCCGCCAGCGAGCGGGCCAGGGTGATGCACCTGCTGGCCGACGCCAGGGAGAGGATGCTCCGGGAGGGTGTGGTCAGGGAGGACGACGAGACGGTGGATTGGGGTGACCTGCTGGCCGCTTGTAAGGGGGAGGCAGAGTCGATGCAGACCCCCTGCACGGAGCTGGCAGACAGACAAGTTATATAAGATACTTGTCGTAGTTCTATCAGATGTCTTGGCGCGTTACACCAGATATGAACAAAATGGGATTTTATAATGAACGGCTTATATTGGTTGCATCATATATCCGACGGGAGGCCGGACATTTCCGGAGCGGGGCACCTGCCGGGACACGGGCTGTGTTCCTGGTTTGCCGGAGGGGAATGGAAAAGGCTTTTTGAAGCCGGGAAGGAGAAGCAGCACGCCGGGAACCGTTTGCCTTTGAATGTTTTTAGCTGTGGCCGGCAGAGGAAGAAAGAGCGGTTCCGGGAGAGGAGCGTACGAAGAAATTTGAAAAAACAAGCCCTGCCATGGAGGGCATGGCAGGGCGGAAAAGAGGGTGGCCTTTTGCGGGCAGAGGCATTAATAGTGGCCGCGGCGCGGGCCGGTCATCCACTTCCATGCGGTTTCCACAATGGCCCCGGCATCCTTGCACCTGGCTTCCCAGCCGAGGATTTCCTTGGCTTTCTTCGGATTGGCAATCAGGCGGGGCGGGTCGCCTTCACGGCGCGGGCCGTAGCGGACGGGAATTTTTTTGCCGGTGACTTTTTCAGCCGTTTCCAGGATTTCCCGGACGGAAAGTCCCAGGCCGGTTCCGAGGTTGAAGCATTCTGTGGCCCCGCCTTTCATCAGGTAGTCCACCGCTTTCAAGTGGGCGTCCGCCAGGTCGTTGACGTGGATGTAGTCGCGGATGCAGGTGCCGTCCGGCGTGTCGTAATCCGTTCCGAAGACTTCGATGTATTCCTTTTCCCCGGTGAGCGTGAGCAGGATGTTGGGGATAAGGTGGGTTTCCGGTTCGTGGTCTTCACCGATCAAGCCGTCCTCGCTGCAGCCTGAGGCATTAAAATAGCGCAGAAAAACGCTTTTAAGACCCCAGGCGCGGTCGCAGTCCCTGCAAACTTTTTCCAGCATGTACTTGGAACTCCCGTAAGGATTGATAGGATCCTGCTTTTCCGTTTCCGGGATAGGGATCTGGGTGGGAACGCCATACGTGGCGCAGGTGGAGGAGAAAACAAAGCGCTTGACGCCGGCGGCTTGCATGGCGCCCAGAAGGACGAGGGGCCTGGCGATGTTGTTCATGTAGTACTTGAGGGGGTTCTGGACGGATTCCCCCACATTGATGAAGGCGGCAAAGTGAATCACGGCGTCAAAGTTGCCCTTCATCAGGAGAGGATATACCACGGAGGCATCTCCCAAATCCCCTTTGACCAGTTTCACTTCCGGGTCCACGAGGGCTCCCGCGTGGCCGTACACCATGTTGTCCAGCACGGTCACGTCTGCGCCGGTTTTGACGAGCTGGCGCACCGTGTGGGAACCAATATATCCGGCTCCGCCGGTTACAAGTACTTTCATGATTTTATCAAATTTGCTGTTGAGCCGGTTTAACTTTTTCTCCGGCAAAGGCGTCCGGACATTTTGGAGTCTGCGGAACCTTCCGGTTCACGGCAGGCTGAATCCCTGTTCCAGACGCCTGTAAAAGTGACATGTTTTCCCCTTTTTGTCAATTTGCGATATATCTTGCCGCCGTCTCTCCGTTCTTTGCCTGCGGCGGTTGGAGCTTCTCCGTTTTCATGCCGGAAACTGCCCCGCTTTTTACTGGCTCCTGACAGGCATTTTTGCGAACATCACTTCATTATGAAACCGTCCGAGATCAGGAATGTTCTGGAAGACCATGAAGTGCGCCCCAGCAAGTCCCTGGGGCAGAATTTCCTGACGGATGAAAATGTGGCCCGCTGGATTGTGGAGCAGCTCGAAATCCGGCCGCAGGATTGCGTGGTGGAGGTAGGGCCTGGAACCGGCTCCCTGACGGAACATGCCGCACCCCTTTGCCGCAAACTGGTTCTGGTGGAATTTGATTCCCGTCTGGCGGAGTACCAGAAAGAGCGCTGGGCCGGTGATCCCCATGTGGAGGTTCACCATGCAGACGGCGCTTCCTGGGATCCGCGGGGGCTGTTTGCGGAGGCCCCTGTCAAATTCCTTGGCAATCTTCCCTATTCCGCGGGGGGAGCCATCCTCCAGAATTTCCTGTCCAGGCCCAGTGCTGTGGAACGTGCCGTGGTGATGCTCCAGAAGGAGTTTATCGACCGCATTCTGGCGACGCCGGATGATGATGCCTTCGGGCTGTTGTCCCTGCGCATCCAGAAAAACTGGATTCCCCGTGCCCTTAAAACCATTCCGCCGGAAGCGTTTCATCCCCGTCCGCGTATTGATTCCACCGTGATGCTGCTTACTCCCCGCCCTGCTCGCGAGCTGCCTCCATATGACGACCGCCTGATGGATGAACTGATGCGCAAGGCTTTTTCCCAGCGGCGCAAACAATTGAAAAAACAGCTCCCCGCTTCTCCTCCGTGGGAGGGCGTGGCTGCTTCCCTGGGGCTTTCCCCTTCCGCCAGGGCTGAGGAATTGAATTTGTCCCAGTGGGTGGAATTGGCGCGCGTTTATGATACCAATCCTCTCAAGGATGTGGCGCAGAGCGGAGATGAATTGTTTGACATCGTGGACGAACTCAATCAGGTGACGGGGCAGGGCACGCGCCGGGAAATACATGAAGGCAGCCTTCGTCATCGCGCCGTACATATGTTCCTGGTCAATAAGCATGGAGCTGTGCTTCTCCAGAAAAGGTCCCTGTGGAAAGACAGGCAGCCGGGCAAATGGGATTCCTCCGCAGCCGGGCATCTGGATGCCGGGGAAAGTTATGAGGAAGCTGCGGTGCGGGAGCTGAAGGAAGAACTGGGGGTGTCCGGCTGCGGGCTGCAGAAAATTGCGGATTTTGACGCCGGAGAAAATAACGGCTGGGAATTCATCTCCCTCTATGAAGGGCGGTATTCCGGGAAGGTTCGTTTTCCGGCGGCGGAGGTGGACAGCGTGCAGTGGTTCACGCCGGAGCAAATCCAGGCGTGGGTGGAACGCCGTCCGCAGGATTTCTCGCCTGCGTTCATTCCCTGCTGGAATGCATGGCTGGCCGCGAATAGAAAAAATCATTCTAACTCAAATACATATCATGATAAACCCTGATCAATTATCTCCGGAACAGATCCAGTCCATCCGGACCTGGGCGGAAGAAGGACTGGATTTAAACGCCATCCAGAAAAGGCTGCATGAGGACTTGAACATCAAGCTGACGTTCATGGATACAAGATTCCTTCTTCAGGATCTGGATATCCGCATCAGACAGCCGGAGCCGGAACCCGAAGCCGAGCAGCCCGGAGAGCTTCCCGGAACAATGCCTCCCCCTGCCTCCCTGCTGGGAAAAACCCAGGTAACTGTGGATGAAATAACGCCTCCCCACGCCCTGATGGCCGGCAAGGTTTTATTCAAGAGCGGCGCCCAGGGCGCATGGGATATTGACCGTACCGGCCGTATCAACTGGGACGCTACGCTTGGAGAACCTACGGCAGACGACCTGAGGGAATTTGAAACGGAACTGCAATCCGTCATTCGCAGCCGCATGGGAGCCATGTGAGGGAAACGGAAAATATTCCGCTTGAAATGGACTGGAAGCAGGAACTTGCCGGGTGGCGGTTATTTCCAATAAAAGCCTTGGCTGGAATGGAAAATGCCGTGTCCGCATGCCATTCGGGAGAGAATGTCTGCCCGGAAAAAATGCGCGTTCATTTGGTTCCATAGTAAAATAAAAGCAACAAAAGGACTATCATGGAAATACCGGAGGAAATGATTGAAACGCTGGTGCCTGCTGTTCGGGAGCAGCTGGAGTCGCCGGACACCGCTTATGTCAAAAACTGTCTGGAACGCCTGACGGGGCGGGAAAAACTGGGAGAACAGGAAGCTCTGGAACTGATGGCGCAGGCTCTGGCCATTACTATTAATGCGATGGTGGTGGGGGGCCGCTCTTTTGATTCGGGAAAGTACAAGGCGCTGTTGAAAGATCTCCCGGCTCTTCCGGATGAGGCTCCGTGATAAATCTCGACAATCTCCGGAATTGATTCATAATCCTTTCTTTCACTTGAAATTTTATGGCAAAAAAACCATTAGAAACAGGTGCTCCGGAAGCGTCCGCAGCTAAAAAAACGGCTGCTCGCAAGACGACGGCCAAAAAGACGGCCTCTACCACCAAAAAGGCCGCCGCAGCTGAAAAAAAAGCTGTTGCTGACGCCGCTTCCGTAGAAGCACCCAAAACCAAAATCAAAACGGTCAAGTCCGCCCCGAAAACCGCGGTGAAGACGAAAACCGCGAAAACAGCCAAAAAGGCGGCTGATGAAAAGGCCCCTGTCTCTGAAACGGTTGTTGCCCCTTCCGAGGCCCCGGCTCCTTCCGCTCCCGTGGAAAAGGAGATGATGCCCGAAGCTCCCCAGAAGCCCCAGGCTGCCGCTCCGGTCAAGGTCAAGCGGGAATCGTTCCGCCCCAATCGCAATGCGGAACAGCAGGAGCGCCATGAACAGCATGGCGGAGATGTTTTTGCCCAGCCGGAAACAGTGGGCGGCGCCTCCGAAGGGCCCTTTAACAAGCGTAAGCGCCGCCGCCGCAATAAGAAAGGCGGCGGTTCCGAAGACCGCCAGCCCATGCAGGATGCCGCTTCTCTCAAGCAGTTGGATTGTAAGAAGGTGGCTTCCCGAGCCTGGAAAATGTTCCTGGCGGAAGTGTCTGAAGAAGGCCTTGCCCTGATGGACGACCAGACGGCGCGTGAGGCGGCCCGCCGCGCTTTCCGCTGTGCGGAATTCTTCATGATGGAGGAAGCGCGCCGCAAGCATGCCCAGAAAGCAGCTCTCCAGCAGCAGGAGAAAACTTCTTCTCCGGAAGAGGAACGGGATTCCGAAGAGGATCCTGGCGAAGAATAATTCCTGTCTGTGTTGATGTTTTTGCCCTGCGGCGGATGCCGCAGGGCATTTTTGTATCCTCCGGGCTTATTTTCCGGAGTTTGAATGGCCGTGTTTTATCCGGTGCATTGGGAAGCAGCATGCGTCACCCTTTGCCACCTGGGGGCAAAAAGCAGCCTTTTCTCCAACCAGGGCACTTTTTGAGAATGGGAGAGCGTTGGAGACGCCTGGATGAAAGCGGACTTTATTTCGTGCCTTTCCCCGTTCTTGTTCCTTCTAAACCTTTTTGCCTCTCCATTTCCCTCTCTTGAGGTACCACCATGCCAGGATGATCAGGGTAACGCCGTAAACGTGTTCGGAAAACCAGCAGAGAGCCACATCCGGCTTGAGCCTGATGATGCCGTAATAAATGACGGCCGTGTAAACGGCCAGGGAAATCATTTCCATGATGAATCCCGCCTTGGTATTGCCTGTGCCGGATACGGCATTGAACAGGATGAATGACGGAGCCATGATCAGTGTGGAAGAAGCCATCACATACACGGAATTGACGCTGGCGGCAATCAGGGACGGACTATCCGTGAAGGCACGGAGGACGGACTCCGGAAACAGGCACAGTATGATGAGCAGGGGGATCAGGATGGCGTATGTCAGTTTGAGAGTCATGCCGCAGGTTTTGAACAGGCAGCGCTGTTCTCCCGCTCCAATCTGGTTGCTGATGAGAGCTCCTGCCGTGGTGGCAAAAGCGCTGATCACCATGATCAGCAGGGCGGAAATATTGCGCACGATGTTGGTAACGGCCAGCGGGCGTTCCCCCAAATGTTCAATCGCCAGGAAAAAAATAAACCAGATGGAGACGGAAATAAAAGATTGCACCATGGTCCATCCGGAAATGGACAGCATTCCCTTCAGCAGATGGGGGCGGAGTGTGAATGCCCGGCGGAAGCCGTACTTCCGTTTATCCGCCGTCATGCTTGTGTAGATGATGAAAAAGAGAAGGGAGACTGCTTCCGATACGCTGGAGGCAATGGCCGCCCCTGCTATGCCCGCGGCGGGAAAGCCGCCTTTCCCAAAAATGAGGCAGTAATTTAACGCGACATTGCTCAGGAGCATGACAATGGAATTGACCGTCAGAATCTTCGTCTGGGTAATCCCCACGTAATAGGCTCGGAACATGACGCAGAGGAAAGAGAAAAAGATACCGTAGGTGCGCCAGTGCAGGTAATCCACCGTGGCCCCGTACACCTGTGGGGATTCAATGATGTCCCGCAGGATGATGGGGGAAAAATATTGGGATGCGGCAAAAAGAGCTACCGCCAGGACCAGCATGAAATAACAGCCCTGAACCATGGTGGGGGCAATCCTGTTGTAACGGCGTTCCCCGTTGCGGCGCGCAATGATGATTTGTGCGCCAAAGCCGAAGCCGAATGCCAGCATGAACATGGCCATGTAATACACGCCGCCCAGAGCGCATGCTCCCAGCGCCACGTCCCCCACGCGCCCCAGGAAGACGGCATCCGTCAGGCCGATCATATGCTCAATGATCAGGCTGATCATGAGGGGGTATGACATGAGCCATATCTTTTGATAGGAAGTAAAAGAAGGATTATTCATAGCGGGGGCAGCCTGCGGGCATGATCCGCCAAGGGCAGGCGCTAAAGGCCAAATATTTTTGAATTAAAATGTTTTCTTGCAAGAAAGAAATGCGTTTGCTTCCGCACATGTCATGAAAATGGGGGTAATGCCCCGGGTCAGCTGAGCGGCAGTCTGGTTTCCGGATACCGCAGGGGGGATTTGGTTGGTTGTTTCATGAAGGCCAGCACGAAAGCCACCATGCCCACACGGCCCACAATCATGTTGAACACGATGATCCATTTGCCGGCATCACTGAGTTCCGGAGTGACGTTCCATGAAAAGCCTACCGTGGCGAAAGAGCTGACTACTTCGAAAAACAGGCGTTCCAGACTCAACCGCGGTTCTGCAAAACACATGACCGTAGTCATCATACCTACCCAGGCTCCGGCCAGGATGACGGTGATGACGGCCCGTTCCACCACATTGCGGGCAATCCGGCGCTTGTGCATGACCACGTCTTTCTTGCCCTGTAAAATGCGCGCCACCTCCCCGCAGGAAACGGCAAATGCGGTGGTATGGACCCCTCCCGTGGTGGAACCGGGATTGCCTCCGATGAACATGAGAGCTCCCAGAAACAGGGCGTATGGAGCGCTGTTGAGCGCCATGTCCGAAATGTTGAATCCTGCTGTGCGGGCCGTTGCATTGAACAGGCTCTCCCACAAAATCCAGTACCACGGATCGGCAGACGTAAACAGGCTGCCGTCAATTATTTTAATCAGGAACAGGATCAGCCCGCCGCCAAGCACCAGAGCGGCGGTCATGCGTACGACCAGCCAGCTGTATGTGGACCAGTGGCGGCTGACGGTGTTCCGGGCATCCCAGCCCAGTGCGACTCTGGCCCGGCGGACGATTTCCAGATACATGGCGAATCCCAGGCTGCCGCAAAGCACCATGACCATGATGGTAATCTGGCCGCCCATATTGTAGGCTACGCCCGGTGTGGCCAGGTTATCCGCAAACAGGCTGAATCCCGCATTGCAGAAACCGGAAACGGAATGGAAGACGGCGTACCACCAGAGCGTGTCTCCCTCCAGCCCCGGAACATGTCTCCAGGAAAAATAGAGGCCTATGGCGCCCAGCGCTTCCACTCCGAACGTGACGGCAATAATATTCTTGATGAACCGGTCTACCTGGGCAATGCCTTCTTCATCCAGCAGGTTGCTGATGGTTACCTTGGAACGCAGGCTCAACCCCTGGCCAACCATCAGGGAGACGAAATAAGTGAACGTCATGATGCCGAAAGCTCCCACTTGGAAAAGCACCAGCAAAATGGTCTGTCCGTAATTGGTGAAGTGTTCATGAACATTCAGGGGGACCAGCCCCGTGACGCAGACGGCGCTGGTGCTGATGAAATAGGCGTCCGTGGCGGAAAGGACGATGCCGTCCTTGGTAGCTCCCGGCGACATGAGAAGAGTTCCTCCCAGCGCAATGAAGGCAATCAGGGTAAGCAGGAAAAGAAGGGCGGGACGAATGCGCGGGAGGTGGAAGCCCCTGTTCCGGCGGGCGATGCGGAAAAAATATTCCTTGAGGTTCAGCAGAGGGGCAGCTCCGTAGCAGAGGCAGAGCGCGCGGAAAATGTTCTGAAGCTCTATTTTGGAGATAAAGGTGGAATGGAAAAAGTCGCCTGCCAGCATGACCAGAATCACCAGCCCCAGCCCCAGTTCTACCCACCGGGGGTTGCGGATGGCCCTGGCAAGCCATTTTTCCCGCAAAATGCCGATGACGCCCGTGAGCTGGCCCAGCACCAGGAAGGAGAGAATTTCGCGGAAATAGCGCAGGGAAAGCTGGTCTTCATGAATTTCCCCGAAGCCGTTCCACCACAGCAGCCACATCAATGCGGCCAGTGTGCACAGGCCGAACCCCATTTCCATGACCTCAAAACGGTTCAATAGCGGTTTTTCATTCGTCTCATTCACAAGCCTGCAATGGTGATGCCTCTGATGCTGGGGGGAGACTACTGCATACGGAAAGATTTGAGAAGCCCTTATATCGTTTCCAGGCGGCCCCGGCTGGAGGCAGGAAGGCGCCTTGGAAAAAAATTTTTTCATGTGAAGGAAAATAGTTGCCAATCCGGCGCCGCCGTGCATAATAAGCCCCGTTCTTACCAAACCATGTGCGCTCGTGGCGGAATTGGTAGACGCGCTAGATTCAGGTTCTAGTGGGGGTTCCCCCGTGAAGGTTCGAGTCCTTTCGGGCGCACCAAACAAGGCCCTGCAAGTTAACTGCTTGCAGGGCCTTACTGGTTTTATGATGTATTCGTGCATTGGCTTTGACGCAACGCCGGAAGATTGGTGAAGGGGCTGGATAAGGATTATTGCCCCGTTGTTAAGGAACGCCTGTGGTTTTCAGGGGAGGGGGCGTTGCCTTTTTGGGAGTGGATGCCTGCGAATTGTTCATGCGCCAGCTTCATGAACATGCAGGAGGAACATTTCCTTTCAGCGGTAATGCGTTGCCTGCGCTCCTGGTCGTAAAGTTTCTCGTAGCGTTCGGCGCGTTTCATTTCCCTCCAGAGGAAGATGCCCATCACGGCTGCCACGGAGGCACCGTTTTGAACGTATTCAAGCAGGGGATTGAGTTCTGAAGTCGCCATGCAAACAACCGCAAGGGTGTTGGCTAAAACGACACTTGTAGTAACGGCAGTCTGGGTCATGGGGCTGGAAAGGTCATGTTTCGAAACTTCTGCGCGCTTCGGAAATGCTTCCGAATTGATGGAGCTGCAAATGCGGCGGATCTGTAAAGGATTTCCATGTTCCTCCCCACTCCAGGCCGTCAATTTTTGCGTAAAGTTTGCCAAGAGTGGTGTAAAGAGGGTGATTGGGCAGGTAGTTGCGGTCCTGGAAAATTCCAAAATCCCAGGCCAGGCCGAAGTTGTGCCAGCTCTGGCCGCCGCGGGCATTCGTTACTTTAGGGCGTTGCCTGTAGAGGTCATTCTGTTCGGCATACGTGCGCGTTCCGCAGATAATTTTTGCTTCATATCCCTGGTTGACGGCTTCATTCCGGACCAGTTTGAACCACTGCCGGGCGGCTTTTTGCGCTTCCGGAAGAAGGGTGGAGATGTTCCGTTCGGTGCGTTCGTCAAAGCATCCGATCTCCATTTTGTACCGGTCGGCGTCCGTGCTCCAGCGTTCCGTTCCGTTCCGCGTGCCGTTGCCGGGAATGCCGTCAATGGCTCCGTGATAGTACCCGGCCAGGCGCAAGAGCCTTTGCCAGTAGAAGGTATCTTTCTGCAGGTCGGAAATGCTGTCAGCCATTGTCGTGGTTTTCCTGTTCCTTTTTCCGGTCTTTGGTGACAATGCCGATGAGGCCTGCCACCGCCATGCCTGCGGCGATAATCTGGTCGGCAAGAGCTTGTTCGATAGTGGCTCCGCAGGCTGTGGCCAGGGCAAGGAGGCCCAGCCATGTGGAACGTTCCGTCAGTCGATTGAGAATGTATTTGAACATGTGATGGTCGGTTGGTATTGAAAAGTCCCTCTGTGGGAGAAGGGGGAACCCGCCTTTCCGGGAGATGCCAAAGGATGGGGAAAAGGTTTTTCCGAATCCTCTCCGCCAATGAGGAAAGGGGGCTATCGGTTCTCCGCACAAGTTGCTCTGAGGTTGCTGCCGCGATTTGCAAAGATTCCGCGGATATTTTTATTGCTTGCCCTAATCGGCAAAATCCGTCACAGGAAACGATACTTGTCTTTTATTCATGAAGATACCATAATGCGCCAACCAACGCCATTATGAATAACCGTTTAACATCGTTTATTATCCGCAGATTTCTACCATTTCTCCGATATGAATATCTCAGGGAATTGGAAGCGTACCTCAGAAAAGAGGTAACCGGTTTTCCTACTGTAATTCCTCCTGAACCTTTTTCCGACCGCCAACAGCTGGAGGCATACCGCAGGGCTCTCGGGCAAACTATTATTTCCGGCATTTGTTACCGGATGTACGGCCTTAAAAAGGAGACGGACAGGATTTACCGTATTTTCCACCTTTTGCAAACGTGCAGTTCCGGTGAAGCTACTGCGGATTTGCGGGAATACGCCGAATCGTTGGGCGTTTCCGTCAACAGAGATTTTTCCAATGGAATTGAACTCGCCGTTCTGCATTTTCTGGACGGCAATATCAGCTTGCTCAGGCAGATTGAGGAATTGCATTCCATTAAAAAGAGGAAATCGTATCGTATTCTTCCCCCCATGAAAGATGCGCTTCCTTTCCCCATGATTACGGAGAAAGAAAGGGAGAAGGAAAAAGAAGGCTGCCGTCAATATCTGTCCCGAATTTTGTCGCAGAAGGGGATGACTGACGTATGCGTTATCAGCTGTGACCGGATTTCCTCTGATTACTGGTTTACCATCAAACGGGGGCATTATCAGGAAACCGTTGATGAGGTTGACACGTCGGCCAAAGAGATAGTCAGCAGCATACGTACTCCCGGGAATACGGACATTGTCATCTACAGGGGGAGTTCGAAATGCCTGTACATCAATTTACAGGTCAGCGCCAGAATCCAATGGATGATGCGGGCCTATGCCGTCATTGCTGGCCGCATGCTGTTCGGCTCGGATATTTGGGAATTAAGGAACCGCTACACCCTGAGCGTGTTTAATAAGAAGCCCATCGCCGATATTGAGGTGTTCAATAATATTCCGGGTCTGCGAAGGGTTGCTGTTTATAAGCTTGTCATGTCCAGGCCTCTCCATGCAAGGAAGAGGACGGAGAAAGAGGTGTTGATGAGGGGATTTACAGGCACTTACAAAAGCCTTTCCGAGCTTGGCGATGAAGACGGCCCCCTGATTGTCGTCCCCAGCGGGTTCCATGTGGACAAAGCGTTTTTTTATTTTGAGTTTGAAGAAGGAGACCCGAAAACCGTTTCTTTGACTCCCGATTCCAATGGCCTGGAATTGGAAAGCGAGCAATACACGCTCATTGATATGTATTTTGAACAGGCTGGTTTTGACCAGTTGTACAATAGGATTCATGGAGCTTAATTACGGCAATATCCTCGATATCATTATTGAAAGTGAGAGCCTGGAGTCTCCCGATTGGATATGGAAAGCCAGGGTGGGCGGGGATTTTTATCCGGGGCACTGGGTATGCGGCTGTAAACTTGCCGGAATATCCGGTGACTATTACAACCCCGACGATATCGGCAATCCTTTGAAAGTGGTGGCTCTGCCTCCGGAAGAAGAGCCTTTTTACGAGTACGGAGGGAACCCCGGGGATGAAGACCGCAGGCGTTTTTATGTATTGAAGGAACCCTGCTGCCGGGAGCCTGTTGAGAGGAGCGAGCTTTTCGTGCATGCCCTGGTGTTCAGGAAGATTGCTTTGAATATTGCCCGTTCCTGCGGAAAGACGGAGAGGGAAATCAGCGGAACGGAGCTGATTCCGGAGTGCCTGATCAGGCTTTTTGATTTTCCCGTAACCGCCTATTTTGCTTTTGCTTTTGATGAGCGGCTGGTTTCCAGATGCCTGCGCGTCATCCGGCAGGCACAGCCGGAAAGGCCCTTTCTTCTCTTGGTGATGGGGAAGCGTTGGCGGACTGCCGCCATGGAGGCTGCAATTGTTGAGAAGTACAAAGGCATCGTTGTTTCCATTCCTGACGTCATGGTGACGACGAAAGATGGATTTGCCTGGGCATACGGCTATTCCTGGGAGTGGCTCAGGCAGGGTATGCCTGTGCATGCGCGCACGGGGGAAAGCCTTCCAACCGGCGCCATGTGGGAGGATCTGTGGATTTCTGTGACCGATGAGCGGGAAATAGTCTTTTCCTGTTCACGGGGCGGTGGAGAAGTGAAGGAATTCATGAGGTTTTCCTATCGGGAGGAAAAACGTTTTTTCAGCAGGCAACGGGCGGCGGCGGGCCAGGATTCCACGAAGCCGGCTTATAAGATGCTGTTTTTGTACGTAATGAATCCGGATAAAGCCTGTTTGGACAAGGAACTTCTAAAAAGGGCCGGGATAGGGAATGAGGCGGAAGCCAGGTCGGATTTGAGAAAAGTTCTTGTGGAAAGACTACCCCAGCTGGCGGAAAGGGACCCGTTTGCCAAGAAAAGGGGGAAGTCAAGGCAGGGCATGTATCGCCGGTTCCAGGTAGTGCCCTGTAAATCTTATATCCGTCCTTTGGAACTGATGCTTTCGCTTGAAAGGAAGCCGGAAAGGCACAGGTAGGAGGGCAGGCGGTTATAGACCCTCCCCATGAGCGGTTAGCTGGATGAGCTTATTCGTCCAGCTAGCCGCTTTCTTTTGGTAAATATATGAATTTCAAATAATAATGATGATATGAAAGTGGGGCGTTTTTCGCTAGCTGGATAAGTCCGCACAGGGTTGGTGAATATGCACGAAAAGCAATCACCACCCTTGTTGGAAACCGTGGAAAACCACGCCTTATATCTCGCTCAGCGCCTCCGTTCAAAAGCAAAATCCATCGGATTTCAGATACCTGAGGAAGAGTATCTGGATGTCCTTCAACGGTTCAGGATCCGATGTTGGGAAATTTGCCGCCGTTACCGGAAAAGCGGCGCCGCCGGCATGAAAACATACCTGGGCAATGCGACCGTTTTTGAGCCGGAACGCTATTTGCGCGAGAGGAACCGGAAGAAGAGGCTGCTGCTGCGGGAAGCCCGTCCTCTTGAATATGAGAATGGCCGGGAAATTGATGCTGATGAGCATTCGGAATTCCTTTCCGGGCTGATGTTCCGGGAAGAATTCGCGCGGGAAATGGAATCCCTGGAGCCGCTGGAAAGGGCGCTGGTTGAGGCATTGATTGACGCTGAAGGGAATTTGTCACGGGCTGCCAGAAGCATTCATCTGGAAGAAAGCAGAGCGCGCCGAATCAGGAAGCGCCTCCGGGAGGAAAAATTCACTTTTTTAAGAAATGGGCGTCGAATTTCCGGAAACGCGGCAAGCAATCATAGTGAAGGCAGATGAACGTTCTTTCTTTTCTGGCGCATGCCCTGTCCGGGACAGCTCCGTGAAGAGCCGTTTATTCACTTTATCAAGAACCATAAGTATTTGAAAAACAAAATGATGAATACAACAAAAACATGCGGGAATTCCAGTTCCCGGCCTCAGCGTTCGGAAAATTCCCTTTCCTGTCCCGTGGCGGATGCCGCGGCAGGCCCCTCTCATGAACCCCTGCTTCCCGTAGGCACGGTTACCGGAGATATCAGGAACAACGACATTGTCCTTCCCCGCCTGAACATTGTTCAAAGCGTAGGCGCCCTTTCCGGGATATTTCCCCCCGGCAGTATCATCCTCAACAGGGAGGTTGTTCTTTCCGACGGAAGCGTTCCTCTGGAGCTTTCCGTGCTTTCCGCACGCAAGCAGTTTATTGAAAAACTCCCCTTTGATTCCGTGGAGAAGCCGGCCGTCTTCAATTCTCTGGAAGAAGTAATAGCCTCCGGAGGCACGGTCGGCAGAGAGCCGGGAAACCGGCCTTCTTTCGCTCCCGTTCTGCATGTGCAGGCGCTTTTCAAGGCTCCGGAGGGCGTGGATTATCCCTTTCCCCTGGAGTACGAAGGAGAGGCTTTCGGGCTGGCTGCCTGGTCCCTGCGCGGCATGGCTTATTACCTTGCGGGGCGCGACATCCTCACGGCTTCCAGATTTGCCCTGAGGAATGAAGTATTCGCCGGCAAGTGGAAGCTTACGACCAGGCTCAGGAGGCTGGAACATAATGGCATTTTCATTCCCGCGCTGCGCAGTGCGGGCCGCAGTACACCGGAGTTCTCCTCCTTCATCAGGAGCATTGGTTAAATTTCTTACCCTCCGCAACGAAGAGCAGCGCTCATGAGCAGTCCAATCAAGAGATTATTCGTCAACGGGTTCCCGAGCCTCTACGGAGGAGCGGGAACGGAACTTCACCACCAGATCATTGTCTGGCGCAAGATGGGCGTGGAAGTCCATCTCATCCCGTCCTGGGATTACCACGGGGAGCCTCTTTACAACGAAATGGTTTCCCTGGGCGTCATCATGCACGCCCCCGCGGACTGGTCGGTCGTCCAACCCGGCGACCCCGTGCTCGGTTTCTGCAATGCCGGCTTCCTCAACGCCTTGCCGGAAATACGCAGGCATACGAAACGCACAGTTTTCATCAACTGCATGACGTGGCTTTTCCCCAGGGAAAAGGAGGCCATGCAAAAGGGGGAAATCGCCATGTTCCTCTATCAGAATGAAGCCGTCCGCCAGGAAGCCATGCCCGTGCTGCGCAAGCTCAACGGCGACCCGCAAGTGCAGTTCCTGACCTTCAGGCCCTATTTCCATGCGGAATCCTTTCCCTTTATCCGGGAACGCGATGAGGATTTCTTCGGCTGCGGGCGCATCTCCCGCCAGGATGCCGACAAGTTCGCGGCCAACACCCTGCATATCTACGGCGCATTCGTATCCCCCGTGCAGAAGCGCGGCCTTTTCCTCGGTTTTGACAAGAGGAGCGAAGCCAAGATAGGCCGGCCCTTCGACTGGATTCGGATTGCCCGCAATCAAAGGGAAGTTTCCCAGCAGGATTTTTACAGGCACAGCCGGATCATCCTCCAGCCGACGGATACGACGGAGAACTGGCCCCGCATCGGCTTTGAGGCGATGGCCAGCGGCAGCGTGCTCATTGTGGACAACCGGGGCGGGTGGCGGCAGATGGTGGAGCACGGCAAAACAGGATGGCTGTGCAGCAACGAAAGGGATTTCATCTACTACGCTTCCAAAATGGCCTGTGAACCGAATCTTCGCGACGACATGGCGGAGGCGGCCCGGGCGCGCGGCCTGGAGCTGGGCGGGCTGGATGTTTCCCTGGAGAGCTGGAAGGAAGTGCTGGAGGCGATGGCAAGACTCCCGGAATGAACATGGAACGGAAAACCGGCCTTATGAATAAAAAATATGTTTCCCCGTGTTTCCTGCCCGGCATGCGGCTGGGCAACATCATGTTCACGCTGGCGGCCGCCTGTGCCCACGCCCGTACCGTAGGGGTGGAGTGCCGGGTGCCCTGGGCTTACAATGACGCTTCCCTGATGCTGCGCTCCCGGCTCGGCGGCTGGGTGCTCCCTTCTACGCCGTGCGGCACTAATGAACCTCCATCCTGGCAGGAACCTTCCTTTTCCTATTGTCCGGTTCCCTCCCGCATCCGGACGGGCGGGCTTCGCGGCTACTTCCAGAGCGCGCGGTATTTTGAAGGGCAGGAAGCGTTCATCCGGGCGCTTTTCGCGCCTCTCACCGCGGAGAAGGAGCCCGGCGCCGTTGGCATTCACATCCGGCTTGGGGACTACAGGCGCCTCCGTGACAAGCACCGCATTCTGGACCCTGGTTTCCTGCGGAGGGCCGCAGGGCATTTATCATCCGGGAAGAACCGTCTGGTGCTGTTCAGCGATGAGCCGGACGAGGCGGCGGAGATGCTTGCGCGCGTGCCGGCATTCGGACGCTTTGCGCTGGAAATCGACCGCGGCGCTCCGTGCGAATCCCTCCGCCGCATGACGGCGATGGAGGAACTCGTCATGTCGTGTTCTTCCTTTTCCTGGTGGGGCGCGTGGCTGGGAAATACCCGGAAGGTCATCGTTCCGCGCGACTGGTTTGTCGGCGGTGTGGAAGACTACCGGGATATTTACCTGCCCCATTGGGTAACACTGTAATTCCGCCACGAACCCATACCCGTAAAACAATGAATACGAGAACCGTTACAAGCCTCTGGGTGGGCGGGGAACTTCCCCTGATGTCCGTTCTGTGCATCAAATCGTTCCTGGACCATGGCCATGCTTTCCAGCTTTTCACCTACCGGAATTACGACAATATTCCCGCAGGAACGCTTGTGCGCGATGCGCGGGATATTCTTCCGGAGGAGGCGATTTTCCATGATTCCCACAATAGCCTGGCGCCGTTTTCCGATTGGTTCCGCATGAAATTCCTTTCACAGGAAGGCGGTTTCTGGGTGGATATGGACGTCATCTGCCTGGGTGATGAACTTCCTGCCTCTCCTCTCTGGTTCTGCAGGGAGTGGGCGGAGGTGGTGGCCGTAGGCGCCATGGCCTTTCCTCCCGGTCATTCCGTTCCCGCAACCCTGTGCCGCCTTGCTGAGGATCCGGCGCTCCGCGTCCCCTGGGACTCTCCGGAAGAAGTCCGGGCCAAGGAGGAACTGCTACGCCGTGTGCCGGATGTCGCCGATCGCCGGCGCCAGGTGCCATGGGGATTTTGCGGCCCCACCGGAATGACGCACGCGTTGCGCCACTGCGGCCTGTTTGACCGGGCCGCTCCGTCTTCCCACATGTATCCGGTCCCCTGGACGAGATGGCGCGACTGCTACAACGGCAACATACGCCTTGCCGGGCCGGAATTGTCCAATGCCTGGTGCGTCCACCTCTGGGGAGAGATGGCCAGGCGGGAGCCGGACGCCTGGGAAAATATGAGCCGCAGCAGCATGGCAGGCGAGCTGCTGGACAGGCATCTGCCGGGCCACGCCTGGAAGCCTGCCCCCGGGCCGCGTAAAAAAGTGAATATCCTGGTGGGCATCTGCAGCTGCACAGGCGCGGCGAACCGCCGCAAGGCGTGCCGGGAGACCTGGCTTTCCCATCCTCAGGAGGGTGTGGAATGCAGATTTTTCCTGGGGCGGCGCACTCCTTTGCCCAATGAGCCCGATGTAGTGGCCCTTTGGGTGGAGGACGATTACAGGCACCTGCCCGCCAAGGGGCTCGCCTTTTATCAATATGCCCTGGAACATTATGACTTTGACTGGCTTTTCAAGTGCGACGACGATACCTGGCTGGCGCTTGACCGCCTGGAAAGCCTCTGCGACGGCCGCTATGACCTTGTGGGCGACATGTCCCTGGCGGACAGGGGGTTCCCCAGCGGCGGAGCGGGCTACCTGATGAGCCGGGCGCTTGTGGAGGGCATTGTGGCGCACGGCGGCCGGGTTCCCGCCGTCGGGGCGGAGGACGTCATCTTTGGCCGGCTGGCGCGGGAACTGGGCGCGCGCGTCCATGCCACGCCGCGCCTCTTCCTCAGCCATGCTCCGGCGCCCCACCGCCTGAATGACCAGGTGAGCGCCCATTGGTGCTCTCCGGGCAGGATGCACGGCATTGAGGCCCTTTTCCATGATGAGCCGGTGGCCGTTTATGACGCCGTGCATCCCCATTGGAGGGACGAACTCCTGTTTTTTGCCCGGGGCCGTTTCATGCGTGGCGCCGGCGGCTGCACCGGGCGCTACGTCCTGCAGGACGGGCTTCTTACGCTGTTCTGGGATGACTGGGCGCCGGAAGCTCTGGAAAAAAACGGCAGTGGATTTTCCCGCGGTCCGTTCTCCCTGACCCCTGCCGCCGGCAGCCGGCAGCTTCCTTTTCCGGAGTCCGTGTCCTGACGGGCATGGCCTCCATTCCCTGTTCTTCCCATCCGTCCGCCGTGGTGCGGCACGGGGAAGGAAGATGAACCAATCCAATCGGCGCCTTTCGCGCCGCAATAAAACAACAATCATCACACAATGTTTACCAACGATCAACAAAATGACGACCCCTCTTTGAACAGGGGTTCCGCAAACATGATTAACTCCAACCCAGCCGCGGGGTTTCCCGATGCGGCCAGCCAGCCCGGCGCGCCGAGCGCCGCAGCGCCCCTCAATGCCATGTCCACACCCATTCAGCCATACGGCGCGGATTCCGTTATTTATGAGAAATCCGACAACTTCGTTCAGACGTCTGCCGGAGCCGATGTCTTCATGTCTCCAGTCAACGACACCTTTACCGTCCCGGAAGGCGGAGCCACGGCTGTGGCCAGCCTGACGGTGGATGACTGGGGCAAGCTGACCATTTCCGGCCCGGGCGGCACGTTTGAGCTGGACCTGACCTCCGCCGCCGATGAACCCGGAAAACTGGGAGGCCACCAGGAATGGTCCAAATCAGGCTCCTTTGAGTTATCCGAAGGCACGTACACTCTCTCCATCACGCACCAGAACATCGACATGCCGCACAACGAATACAACCAGTCCGTGTGCAGGTACTCCGTGACGGTAACCGCGCATGGGGACTCCAGCAGCAGTTCAAGCAGTTCGGACACCCATCCTTCCTCCCTGTCGAGCAGCTCCTCTTCGGACGTGCCGCCGGAGGAAAAGGAAATCTGCTGCCGTTGCGGTACGTGCACGGACGCGGAAGGCAATGAATACACCATTGCGGCGGAAAAACTGCCGGGTGACCCCGGCGTGGAAATCTGCATGTCCCAGGCCGAATTCCTGGCCAGGGGAGGGGCTTCGGCGCCGTCTCCCGCGGCCTTCAGCCTCCGTTCCGCGGAAAACGCCCGTGAAACGGCGGAAGCCTGCGGCGGCCTGAAATACGTGAGCCCGTGGGCCTGGCGCGCCCATCTGGACGAAATGTCCGGCCTCATCACCGTGGTGCCTCCGGCGGGCGCCGCGCTTTACTTCAACGTGCAGGCCGGTTCCGATACGGCCCTCCCCGCGGGCATCTCCCGCAAGCGCGACTTCAGGGTGCAGCTGCTGGATGAAACTCTGGCTCCTGCCGCTTCCGGTGCCCCCGCCTACCTTTCCCTGGTGGACGCGGACGGGCAGAAAATCCGCTTCTCCGCGGAAACCGGCGCTGTGGTCGGCATGACCTCCGCCTCCGGCAGGGTTCTTCTGGCGGAAGACTACTTCCGGAATGTGAGCAATACGTATGACCATGAGGGCAGCCTGGTAAGCAGCTACAGCGCCGCGGAGGGGCTGATGCGCACCCGGACTGGAGCGGACGGAGAACTCGTCATGGAATGGTACGCTCCCGCCGCCGTCACGGTCCTGGCCGACGGAACATACGAGGTAACGGGGGAACCTTATAAAACCTCCTCCTTCCTGTCCTCGGAAGAAAACGGCGTGCGGACCACCGTCATCACGCGCCAGCAGCGCGGACTACCGGCCCACACCATCACCCGTACGGAAGAACCCGGCAGAGTCAGCATCGCCAAAGGCCAGGGGGACGACACCATCATCCGCACCATTGAAACCAACCGCCTCTACGGAGGCCTCTCGGAACGCATTGAAACTGTCAGGGGCATCAACGATGCCGAGCCTGTTTCCTGCAACCGCAGCGTCAGGCAATACACGGACGGCGGCTGGCTGCTGGTAAGCGAAACGGAAGCCTTCAACACGCCGCTGGCGCAGACGACCTCCTACGAATACAACAGCCAGTACCGCGTCTCCCGGATCAACCGCCCGGACGGAGGCTACACGCGCTATGAATACGACGGCGAAGGACGGGTCACGCTTGAGGCGGCGCCCTGGGCCGGCGGCGGAGAACAGGTAACCCGGACCGAATATGCCGACCTGCGCTTCTACGACAACCGTCCGGCGCGTGTCGCCGAATCCCGGGTGCTGTCCGACGGCACGGAAATCGAACTGACGGCCGCCGCGTATGCCTATGAGCAGTCTCCCCTCATGGAACGGGTTGTCAAAACCGTGACTGCCGCCGGTTCCAGCCAGGAACAGACAAGCGTGGAAGAAACGTATGGAGAAGCCGCCGCCTATCCCTATGCCGCCGGGCAAATGAAATTCACCCGGGACATTGCCGGAGTGGAAACCTCCTATGACTATGAGGCGGCCGCGGAACACGGCGCCGCGCATAAAAAGACGGCCATCACCAAAGCCGGCGGCGGACTGGTGGCCGGACAGAGCCGCAAGACGGAATCGTTCATTGCCGCCAATGGCACGGTGCTTTTTGAGCAGGAAAGCATCTGGGATGGTGAAAACTGGCTGCTGCTCTCAAGCGGCGCCCATGAATACGATGAAGAAGGCCGCCGCACGAAAACCACGCGGGGCAACGGCCGCGTCAGCGCCACGTCCTGGATGTGCTGCGGCAAGCTCTCGGAAACGGACGAAGATGGTGTCCTGACGTCGTACGGTTACAACAGCGCCCACCAGCTGGTGGAAACCATCCGTTCGGAAATCAGCGACGGAGACACGGTCATTACCCCGGAAACCATCACCACCTACACCCGGGACGCCGTCGGGCGCGCCCTGCAGGTACGCCGGGACACGGGAGCCATGACCACGACGGAAAGCGTGGAATACGACAGGCTCGGCCGTATCGTCAGGCAAACCGATGTGCTGGGCCGCGTGACGGCGACAGCCTACAGCGAAGACGGCCTTACGGAAACCGTCACGACGCCCTCCGGCGCTACCCTCGTCACGGAACGTCACTCCGACGGCTCCGTACTCCATGAATACGGCACGGGACAGCGTGAACGCTGCCATGTCTATGACATTGACAATAACTGGTTGAGGGAAACCGTTACCCTGGCCGGCCAGGCCATCATCCTTTCCCGGACCCTGGTCAACGGCTTCGGACAAAACGTCGTGCAAGTGACGCCCACGACTGCCGGGTTCCTGTATGACCGTTCCGAATACGATGAACAGGGGCGTCTCATCCGCGCATGGAGGGATGCGGGAACTCAGGAGGGGGCCGTCGCCATGACGCCTGCGCTCTATGAATACGATGCCTTTGGCAACATGACCAGGGAAACGCTCGCCCTGGCGGAGCAGCCCGCTCCGGACAACAGCCCCATCCGGGAATATGCCTTCAGCGTGGAAAACGCGGAGGACGGCGTCTATATGGTGACGGCGCAAACCCGCTACAATGCTGAGGGACAGCCGCTTGTCTCCGTACGGAAGCAACTGCTTTCCGAACTCTCCGGAGTTCTGGAAACAAAAGCGGTCATCATTGACGAACGCGGCTTGACTTCGGCGGAATGGACAGAGTATGCTGAAAATACGAAAAGAATCCAAAAGAGCATTGTCCCCTCTTCCAGCGTCACGGCTCAAACGGTGGCGGCGGACGGCTTTATGCTCTCGCAGCAGAACCACGCGGGCATCACGGAGACGGCCGCCCGCACCTATACGGCCGCAGGCATGACTCTGACCCGCACGGACGGCCGCGGCAACACAACGGCGATCCGGACCGACCTGGCCGGTCGGGCCGTCAGCGTGACGGACGCCGCCGGAAATGCGACCGTGACGCAATACGACGCCTGCCACGACCTGGCCGCTATGGTGACGGACGCGCTGGGAAATACGGTATGCGCCAGATACGATGCCAGAGGCCGGAAAACGGCCGAATGGGGGACCGGGACGCAGCCCCTGCTCATGGGTTATGACGAGGCCGACCGCCTGGTGAGCCTGACCACCTTCCGCGCGGCGCAGGAAGGAGACATCGCGGAGGACCCCTCCGAGCGCGCGGACGGCGACACCACCACCTGGAGCTATGACGAAGCCACGGGGCTGGAAACGCGCAAAACGTATGCCGACGGAACGCACGTGGACAAAACCTGGGACGCCTTCAACAGGCTTGCCACGGAAACAAACGCCCGCGGCATCGTGAAGACCTGCACTTACGAACAGGCCCGCGGGCTGCTGGTGGGAATCAGCTATTCGGACGCCACGCCCGGCCAGAGCTTCGCCTACGACCATTTGGGGAATCTGACGCAAATCACTGATGCCGCCGGAACGCGAACCTTCGCCTACAATCCCTACGGAGAACTGGAAACCGACAACCTGCGAGTGGGCAACCACACCCACCTCATCACCGAGAAAAAAGACGCCTTCGGGCGCAGCACAGGCTACATCTACGCGCGGAGCGGCGCGGCGCAGCACACCGTAAGCATCGGCTACGGGGAAGACGGCCGCATCGCCACGGCCGGGTTCCTGCAGGGAAGCGCGCCCCAGACTTTCACCTGGCAATACATGGAAGGAAGCGGCCTGCCCTCCGTGATGGCCATGCCCAACGGCATGACGCTGGAATGGGGCTATGAGGAAAAGCGGGATCTGGTCGCTACCATGGTCTACAAACGCGGTGCCACAAGAGTTGTGGAAAGGGAATACGCTTACGACAGCCTGGCAAGGCCCGTCACGCGGCGCACGGCCCGCCAGGGGAATACCGTCAACGACAGCTTTGCCTGCAACA
>OLNZ01000731.1_pt1 | contig 29145 bp, 29 predicted proteins | sample 1672981 | NCBI WGS metagenome assembly OLNZ01 (sample SAMEA3136743, study PRJEB25190) | human gut metagenome | biome: human gut; feature: human-associated habitat; material: faeces | place: Austria | collected 2013 | reverse complement strand
GCGTAATTATGCGCTGATGTTAAAGATGGCTTTACAAAGAGGTGTCAAAGACCCGGGTATGAGACTTTCTGGTCCCCGATCTGCGCTGTAAATCTGTACTTCTTTTTTTTCGACATCCTTGTCTCCTTTTGTGTGCCTGTGTTATAATATTCATGTGTGTTTGTGCTAGTATTTGACTTCGTCATCAAATGCTAGCCCTTTTTTTATGCCCTCTCGTGCGCCTCGATGATCTTCTTTTCACTCAGCCCAAGGCACCCGATGGCTCTTTTTGTCAGCATGAACCGTCCGCCGCCTATGCATTCCAGTCCTTCTGCCTCTATATCCGACAGGAACCTGTTCCACAGTTTTGTTGCGGTCTTGTACCCGCAGTCCATGAACCTCTGGAACTCTTTTTTATTCATGTAGCCGCGGATCAGCATCCTGTACCTGAAGTCTTCCAGTCTTTCTTCGCTCATAGGCTCAGGGCTCCAAGCTGCAGGGCTACGATCAGCAGGATTGCTGCCGTCAGCCCGCAGATCAGCATGATGTCTGTACTGCTGAATATTTCTTTTACCGCTTCTTCCTCATGCTGCTTTCTGTTCATGAAGCTTGGGATCTCGAGCGGTTTCTCGAAATGTTGCACCTCTAGAGGCTTTTCTTCATCCATTGTTTGCACCTTCACTTTCTTCTTCCGGGAAGAACGTGCGTGTTCTGATTCCTTGCGAGTCGTTCTTCTCGTCTTCTAATTCTGGAAAGAATGGGCGGAGCAGTTCTTCTGTTTCCTTGTCCAGCTCCTGCTTTTCATTCATGGCTTCTGCCAGTGTGACTGCCTCTTTTTCTTCCCTGCCGGCTGACAGCCTGTCTGCCCAGCTCTGTGCTTTCGCTAACTTGATTTCCGGGTCCAGTGGGATATCGGTGATTTCTGCGGTGTTCATCAGCCCTGCGTAGAGGTCGATTACCAGCTGAAATCCCCAGTAGGAATCCTGCATGCTTGGCCCTTCCAGTGCTTTTGCGTATTTGAGGCACGCCTGCGCAAGGTCTGCGGCGTCCTCTGCTACCTGTCTGTAGAGCTCAGGTTTGCTCATATGATCCTGCACGTACTCCTGTGCGATGATCATCTTGAGATTTTTCTCTGCGATCCTTCTGTTGCTTTCCATTTCTCTTATTCCTCCTCTTTAAGTGCTTCTATCTCTGTGAAGCTGTCCAGCGTCTTTTCGACATGATCCTTTAGGGCTTTCACCTTGTCGTAGTACTCTTTGTCCTTCCATGTTGTGAAGGCCTTGTTTCTTAGAGTGCGGAGCTGTGAGCTCAGGCACTCATCCATAACTTCCAGGTCATCCTTTGTCAGGATCATTGATGCTGCTGCCAGAATTGTCGCCATCTTTCTTGTCCTCCCTGTTTCTTTCGGCTGTTTCCAGCCCGGCTAGGAATCCCTGGATGTAGGTCTTGGCCTTCCCGCTTAGGCTAAATGCTTTAGGCCCGATTTCTTCCAGGCTGTATTGCTTGTCAGCTCTTTCGCTTTCTGTCATATTTCTCTTCCTTTCTGTTCGCTTACCGAACTTACACCGTTATATTAGTTCGGTTTCCGACTGTTGTCAACACTTTTAGTTCGGATACTGTACTTTTTTGTGATTTAGAGTTAATCTATTATCGGGAGGTGAATATGCAGACTTTAAATGAAAGAGTCAGAATACTTCGTAAAGAACTAGGTCTAACCGTTGAGGCTTTCGGTGAAAAGCTAGGTATGTCTAAGTCCTCGGTGTCGGGTATTGAAAACGGAAGAAATGGAGCATCTGAGCAGACTATCCGTTTGATTTGTTCGACGTTTGGAGTTGACTATTTCTGGCTGACTGAGGGTAAAGGTGATATGTTTGTGGATTCTATGGATGCTCTTATAGATGGCATGGCCGCGGAGAAGCACTGGGACGATCAAACAATCAGCATTATGAAAAAGCTTTATACTCTGCCGCCGGATCAGTTCGATATCGTTTGTCGACTCATTGATAACCTAAAAAAAGAAGAGCAGTAGCTTGTTTCGCTACTGCTCTTCTTTCGTCATGGCACCTTTTTCTGCTACCTGCGTGTGTTTGTGCTGGTGCCGTATCTCAACCAGAGCCCGTGTATAATGGCATACGTTCTGCGTAGACCTTCCGGGCTCATGTGTTGAATCATGAACTGGATTTGTTCCATCATATGCTAGCTCCTCTCTTGAGACCATTAAAGTCTAGCACTTTCGAGAATTGTGTCAACCTTTTAGATTATTTTTTATTTGTTGTGCTATAATCTTTTTGTAATCTTTAAGATTAGGAGGATTAAATTATGAACGAATCTATGCGAGATCTGCTGGCTCAGAGATTGCCTGAACTTTTGAAAAAATCCGGGGCTTCCCGCAAGGAACTAGCGGCCTTCTGCGGTGTTTCAGAGAACACCGTTTCTGCCTGGGTGCGCGGACTAAAGACTCCGCGTCCAGAAAAGATGTCCAGGCTTGCGGAGTTCTTTAATATCAAAGCTACCGACCTCATAAGCCATTCTTTAGACAGGGAGCTGCATCCCGTACGCTTTCTTCCGCTTATCTCACCTAACGGCGCCATTGTTGATTCTACCGTTCCAGGCAGCTATGGTGCTCTGTCTGAGGGAATAGATGCCGACTATGTATGGATCTGCCCGGATGATTCCATGCATTCCGCGGGCATCTGTCGCGGGGATGTGTGTCTGATCAAGGGTTCCAGCGCTGTCCGTGCTGGGCATCCGGCTCTGATCGTGCTGGACGGCTGCACGATGATCCGCTTCCTGGAACAGTTTGAGTCAGCCATGTATATCCGTCCAGCGTATCCTTGCCTGCAGGGTGTTCTGCTCACGGGTGACTGGTCTTCCAGGCTCCGTATTCTGGGCTATATCAAGGCGCTCAGGCGCGAATGGAGGCGAGGTTAAATGTCTGTATCTAAAGATAAGAAGCGCGGCACCTGGCTTTATCATGGCTATTATCGCGATGCTACGAATGCGCGCCGGCAGTACTGTCGTCGTGGCTTTGAAACAAAACGAGAGGCAAAAGAGGCGGAGCGTGCCTTCCTGGAGGCATCTGTCAAGGTTCGTCCTTCGATTACCCTGGACGAGCTGGTTCTTCGATATCACGAAGAATACGAGATCCTGGGAATCAAGGAAGCGACACTTATATCAAATGAAAGCTATTATCGCAATCATATCCAGGAAAACCTTGGAAGAGTTCAGCTCTCAAAGTTTACCGCTCCGCTTGTCACACAGTTCATGTCCAGCGTTGCAAAGCGTAAACAAAAAAACGGCACTCCCTATTCTGTTGCAACGATCAACAAAACGAAAGAAGTGCTGTCTAAATACTTGAGCTACGCCATGCGCCTTGGCTTTATCGACTATAACCCCTGCATGGCCGTCGGTCGCTTCAAGCGTCCATCTGATTATAACACGAAGACACCGAACTTCTGGGAAGTAAAAACATTTAAGTATTTTCTTTCTTTTGTGGATGATCCTTTCTGGGTGGACGTGTTTACGTTCCTCTTTGAGACGGGCGTGCGAGAGGGTGAGTTCCTCGCCCTGCAGTGGTCCGATGTTGACCTTGGTGCCGGCACGATCAGCATAAGGAAAACGCTGACTTATAAAACCCTGGACCGTGGCTGGGCTCTCACGTCTCCAAAGACGAAGAATTCAATCCGCCGTATTGATCTGCAGGATTCGCTCCTGGAGCTCCTGCGTCGCCGTTACGCTGCGTCTTCCTGTGTGGATGGATTCTCGTCCGACTTCTTTGTTTTCGGTGACGTAGCGCCCATGTCGCGTCAGAAGCTGTCTACAACTCTAGACAAGTATATCAGGCTCGCTGGTGTTCCGCGTATCACGCCTCACGGCTTTCGCCACTCACATGCATCATATCTGATCCGTTCTGGAAAGATAGACGATCAACTCATCGCTGACCGTTTGGGCCACACCGTCGAAGAAATGCGCAAGACATACGCTCATATTTACGAGGAGTCCAGGCATGATCTGAAGTCAATTCTGAATGAAATATTCTGATTTTGTGTATCATTTGTGTATCACGAAAACTAAAAACCGCATAAATATGCGGTTTTTTGAGTGCTTATGGAGCTGACGGGAGTCGAACCCGTGTCCAAGAGTAGTCCCACATTCAAGCTTCTACAGTTTAGTTCACTGTTAGATAAGACAACGAACAAGTCAGTGAACACACATTCGTTGAATTTGTCTATTCATTTTCATGCATTTCCTATAGACATTAGAAACACCCTATCCACGTGGTCCTGGCATACCAGGTGCGAATTATGATCAGTGGCCGATCATAAGACTGTGCTATGCTGCGTAATTGTTACGACTTAGGCAAAAGCGTAGTTAACGTTATTGTTAGCGTTTAAATTTAATTGATGATTAGGTCATCACTCCACTGCAGCCTGAATCAAACATAAACCTGTCGAAACCATGACAACCCCATGAATGATACATGCATACTATAGCATGTATCAATGAAATTTCAAGGCTTTCTCCATCTCTCTTTTCGCATCTCTGATCTTGTCAGACTGGCGCTTATCATAGAGATTTTTACCTTTCGCTAAAGCAATTTCCAATTTAGCTCTGCCATTTTTTAAATACATTCTAACAGGAACAACTGTATATCCCTTCATACGGATATTGTCATAAATCTTTCTGATTTCTTCTTTGTGAAGTAAAAGTTTACGATCTCTTTCTTCATCTACATTAAAAATATTTCCGTAACTATAGTTAGAAATATGCATTCCTTTGATCCATGCTTCCCCCTTATAGATACTGATATAAGAATCTTTAAACTGCACTTTACCAGCACGAATTGATTTAATTTCTGTTCCTGTCAATTGAATTCCACATTCATATCGATCTTCTAAGAAATAATCATGAGAAGCTCTTCGATTGAATACTACTGTTTTTTCTTTACCGTTTCTTTCTGCCATTGCTTCTCCTTCTTTCTTTTGATCTACGAACATGTTTTCTACTTGTTGTGGAACGCTTGCGGTTAGGTGTATTGCGACTTGTAGATCCATTCTTTCCAACAAGCACAAAATCCACTTCACCTTTCATCTTATTCGCATCAATACACATTACTTTAACTTTCATACCAACACGATAACAACGATGTGTACGATTACCAATGAGTTGCATACGATCTTGATCATAGCTATAGAAGTCATCATGCATTGCATTCACACTCACAAGACCTTCGATTGTATTATCAAGCTGCACATAAAAACCATATGCCTGAACACCTGTAATAATACCTTCTGCTTTTTCATTTAAATGATCCAGCATATATTCAGCTTTCTTCATATCATCACAGGCATATTCTGCATCTGTACTAGCTTTTTCTCTTTCAGAAGCCTGTTCTGCGTATTCACTGCATTTCTCTTCATCCATTTTTCTTTGTTCAAGATCCAGACAGCCTTCAAATGAGTATTTCCTTAACATTCTATGTACTGCTAAATCCGGGTATCTACGAATTGGAGATGTGAAATGTAAATATTCCTCTTCTGCCAGACCAAAATGTCCAACACAAGCATTGTCATATTTTGCCTTTGACATGCACCGCAATAGCATCATACTCAATACAGGATATTCACTACTGTTTTTTACAGACTCTAAGTATCTTTGGATTACATTTGGATGAATATCTCCCTTTGGAAGCACAAGCTTATGACCAAGCAATTCAGATACACGTACAAATTCACGAATTCTCTTTTGTTGAGGTTCCTCATGAATACGATAAACACTTGGAATTTCCTGCCACTTCATAAAGTTGGCAACAGAAACATTCGCCGCAATCATACAGTCCTCAATCATTTCTTCCGCATGACCTCTTGTTCTTGGACGTACATCTGTTGGATGACCATCTACATCAACAATGATTTCACTTTCTACAGAATCAAATTCAATTGCACCTTTATGTATTCTTTGCTTACGAATTGCATCTGCACAATCTCTTAACACAAAAAACAAATCACCGAGATGTTCATATTCTTTTTGCACTCTCTGATTTCCATTCAAGATCTTATTAACATTGTTATATGTCATTCTCTCTGTAGAGCGAATCACAGATGGATACACTTCATAATCCACAATATTACCATCAAGATCAACATTCATATCACATGTTAATGCAAGTCTTTCTACATGTGGATTTAATGAACAGATACCATTACTCAATTCATGAGGAAGCATTGGAACAACACGATCCGTAACATATGTAGAAAAACTTCTCTTTAATGCTTCTGTATCCAAAGCAGAACCTTCTTTGACATAATGAGATACATCCGCAATGGAAACTTTCAGATTATATCCATTGTCTGTTCTACAAACTGATACCGCATCATCAAAATCTTTAGAAGAATCCCCATCAATTGTAACTGTAACAACATCTGTAAGATCCCTTCTATTCTTTTTCTCTTCTTCCTGAACTGTTTGTGGAATATTACGAACTTCCGCCATTACTTCTTCAGGAAACTCTGGTTGAATATCATGATCAAGAAGTACAGAAAGAATATCCACACCTGGATCATCTTTATATCCAATCTTCTTCACAACTTCAACAGCCATAACTTTTCCATAGCTGACAATATTACAAATTACTTTCATTCCATCAATTGGAGTAAAAGAATCATTCTTTAATACTTTAATTGTCTGTTGTTGGAGTTTTTCATCATCAGGAACAAATACCAATCCACGACTCTTTTGAAGGTATGTACCAATGATATGTTCTCTAGAACGTTTAATAACTTTAACAACTTCTCCATACGTTTGCCAAGGAAAACACTTTACAAGAACAGTATCTCCATGCAATGCAGATTTCTGGCTCTTTGCATCCACACGGATAGAATCTCTATCTTCCAGATCAATAAAGCCCATCCCTGCTTTGTTGATAAAAATTTTTCCTTCAACAATTCCAGCCTGTTCTCTATTTTGATATTGCCCACCTTCAGATTTAAACAACTGCCATTCATTGACCAAATCATCCAATGCATTACTTAATGCACTGATTTCTTCATCTGAATGCATCATAAAAGAATCTGCGATATCCGTAATTTTTCTTTTTCCTTTTGGATGTTCATCAACATACTTTAATATTTTTTCTTTTAATTCTTCCATATATTTCACTTAAAATAAAAGCCGGCTGAAAACCGGCACTTTTTAAACAAGACGAATAATAATTACTAATGCAAAGAAGATAATTCCTAATACTAAAGTAAAATTAGAAATCACTTTTTCACTTCCTCTTTCTTTTACATTTGCAAATAAGTTCAATCCACCATTACCAGTGAATGCACCTGACATACCATCTGTTTTACCACTCTGCAATAATGATAAAATAATCATTAGAGCAGATACAATCATTAAAATTGCATCAAGCATGAATAGCTCCTTTCGTGCGCTTAGAAATTATAACACTGCTTTTCATCCTATGCAATGTTAAGAACCATAGGAACAACCGTTGTCACAACCCTTTGCTGCATTCTCTTCCTGTGCCTGTTTAATCACAAGTGCATCTTTTGTTAACGTATCTTTTAACGCGTTGACTTTTTCACTTGTCCAATAATCCTTGACTGAAATTACATCTGTATCATTCGTATTGGACTCACCGTTCCACGAAATAATTTCACCGTTTTTTATAAAGACTACCAAAGGTACATAGATCAATGGTTTACCGTCATTATCATATAAGACAATGTCTGAATCATCACTCTTGTTATGATCAATTAACAACTGTGCAATTTCATCATAGAAAGATCGATCATTTTGCTTATCATTCCGTGCATTATAATAGTTGGCACGCATTTCAGTATTTTCTAACACTTCATTCAGCATTGGAATATATGCCTGACACCAAGGACACTCAGGAAAACTAAAGTAAAGAATTCCTGTACCATGTTCAATAAATGATTTCAAATCCTCTTTCTTCATAATGTCAAAAGCATTTTCATCTGGAAGGTTATCATAAATATCTGTCAGAACAACATCACTGTTTTCTGAACCATCCGTTTGTTTGGTGCTTGTTGATGTTGACGGATTTGCTTGAGAACAGCCACTCAACAATATTCCCATACATAATAATGTTAAAAAAATCTTTTTCATTTTTTCACCTCATGAAACATTCTAACGATGTTTTCATCATCTTTCAATGAGTGTGATAAGAAATACTCTGAACTTTGTGTGAATAAAAAGAAAGAAGCACAATTGTTACTGCCTTGTACTAATTGCACTTCTTCAAAAATAAAATCACTTTATAAAATTACTTGAATATTATCTACGCTCTCAAAATCAATCACTTTATACTTCATGATATATTCAGCAAGCAAATCAACCATTCCTGCAGATATTTCTTTCACTGTCTCTGCATTCTTCAGCATCTCATAATCACCGCCCCCACTCGCACGATAATTATTCATAGCAATAGTAAATACATCATCATCCTTGATTGGCTCTCCATCTTTTGTCAGAGAAATAATTCGATGCCCAATTGGATTTGAAACTTTGATTGTGTATTCTATTCCATCCAACATATCATAATTGTAATGTTGAGGTTTTGGCTTTTCAAATTTTTCAGAAACGCATATTGTACCATCTTCTTTTACAGAAAAGAATTCTGCGTCCTGCTCAAGATACGCTTTCAAAACTTTTCCACTGATTTTTTTTACGACGATTGTATTCGGATATACATATGTACTGACTAAATTACGCATCGTAATTTCATGCTGAAAACCAGTTGCATGTAAAAATAATGGATTACATGCAATATCAGCATTTGTTGCCTCCATTACTGCATGATTCAGAAATGTAATCAATTGTGCTTTATGCAATCTTGCATCAGCTTCATCATGAATTGATAAATCAACATTCGCTGTTCCAAGTGTCTGATCCAGCCATGACTGACATGCATTTTCTTCATCTTGCACACTAGCAAGCAAAGAAAAATCTGCTTCCAATTCACACGGAATCACTCTAGATGTAATACGATTTTCTTCAGGATAAATATCCACACAACCAACTTCACATCCTTTATCACGCGTTTGTGTATACACAGTATCAAATAATTTTCCACATAAAGAACGATGCTGATGCCCACTTAACAGAACATCAATTCCCTTCACCTGCTGCAACAATGCATAGGCAACATTCTCACCCGTCAAATCTTCTGTAGCTTCTCCTGTTTCCAAGCTTTTTTCAAAGCCGCCATGATACATACATACGACATAGTCAACATTTTCATGTGTACGAATTTCATGAACAATCGATGATGCTTTTTGAATGACATCTTCAAATTCAGATTTCTTGATATGTTCTTTTGATTCCCAATGAGGAATATAATCCGTTACAAGCCCAAACAATGCAATGCGTGTACCTTCAAACTCGCGAATCACATATGAGTGAGAATGATTTTTATATTTCCAGTTCGTTGTGATGCATGGTGCTCCAATTGTATCTAAATGCTGTAATAAAGCTTCTTCTCCATAATTAAAGTCATGATTTCCAACATTTACATAATCATACCCAATCAAACGCATTGCTTTACTCATTGGGGAAACATTTTTTGCATGAGAATGAAAATGATAAAAAGACAAAGGTGATCCTTCTAATACATCACCATTATCCAAAAGCAATGTATTTTCATCTTTCAGAGAATCCATGACTGCTTTCACTTTTGCAAAACCAATATTTTCTTTTTTTCCATTCGCATAGCTGTATGGATAAACATAGCCATGCACATCTGATGTTACAAGTAAGCGGATTCTTTTCATCACTACCTCCAGACAGAAAGTTGCTTTCCTTCAACTTCATTTTCTTTCATCAAGTAAACACCTTCTGCATTTACTTCATACACGCAATATCCTTGTGACTGTGAAAAAATTACAGTCCCATCCGGTTCATTTACTGCACGAAAGCTTACAGAGGGTGCTGTAAAATATGGAATATTCCCGATTTTTCCAGTTTTAAACCAATGTGTATGCCCATTGAATACTGCTACAGGAGGATATTTCATTAATACATCCTGTAATAAGTATTTGTTTTCTAATCCTGGGATACCAGGAACATCATCAAATTGATGATGCATCATAACAATACAATTTTTATGTACCTCGAGTTGTTCTTCCAACCAGGTCAGGCGCTTTGAATCAATATACCCATTTGCATATCCATGCTTTGAATTATCAAAACAAATCCAAGACATTTGATTTTCATGAGTACGCAAGTATGGCTGATTACTATTCTCACAACACCATCCCTGATAAAAGTTCTTAGATATATCATGATTTCCCAGACACACATAGACTGGGATACCAAGTGTATCAAAATATGATTTCAAAAAAGTATAGTCCTCTATACTTCCATCATCACACAAGTCTCCAGTAATTACGATGACATCAATATTAAATTGTGTCATGACATTTGTCACAACACTTTGCAATCTTGTAAAAGAAGAATCCATAGAAGATAACATTTCTTCATATGGATTCTTTGACAAGTATGCTTTTCTATAATGAATATCTGATAGATGCAAAACTTTCATATTATTTTAATTTCTTACGAATATATCCTGTTAAAATATCAAGCAAATACACTGTTACGATAACACTCAAAAGAATAATACTTACTTTATCCCAGTTTCTTGCCTGTATTGCGAAGATCAATGGTGCACCGATTCCACCAGCACCAACCAATCCAAGTGTAGACGCACTTCTGACACCAATCTCAAAATGATTTAAAATCAAAGATGAATAGATTGGCATCAATTGCGGAATTCTTGCATAGAACATTGTCTGTACAGAATTCGCCCCAACAGAACGGCATGCTTCCACTGCATCTTCGTTCATTTTTTCCATTTCTTCAGCGAACAATTTACCTAGCATACCGATTTGATGAATACCAATTGCCATAACACCAGCAAAAGCGCCAGGTCCAACGACTTTTACAAAAATGATGGCGTAAATCAATTCTGGAAATGAACGTAGAACATCTAAAACAAATTTACCAATACGGGGAACGATAGAATTCTTTCCCCATAGATTTCTAGAAGCTAGTAGAGTAAATGGAATCGCAAGGATTGTTCCAATCACTGTACCAGCGAATGCAATTGCAATTGTCAGCAGTATCAAAGATAAAACATCTTCTCCACTTCCGTCATAGAAGTAGGAAAAATCAGGTTTCATCAACTGTTTGAGTGTATCTAAAAATGTGCTCCATGAAAATGAATTCAACGCACTATAATCGAGATCATATGCACAAATCAATACAATAACAGCTAATACTAGAAACGTACATAATCCACTATGTTTTTTCATGATTGTCATGCCAACTTCCTCCTGATGAATTCTGACAATCCATCAACAATCATAACGACCACAAAAATCATCAAAATAACAAGTGAAACACGATCATATTTAAACAATCCCAGTGAAGTATTCAAAATAACACCAATACCGCCAGCACCAACATATCCCAATACAGTTGATGAACGCACATTGATTTCTAAAGCATAAAATGTATAACTTACAATGCTTGGAATCATTTGTGGCCATACAGCCCAAACTGCGGTTTTGAATTTATTTGCTCCAACAGATTCACATGCTTCTAATGCTGCAGTATCTATTGTTTCAATAGATTCATAAAATAATTGTGCTGTTAAGCCAAATGTAAATATCGTCAATGTCAATACACCAGTTGATTCACCAATACCAACCATCGAAACAAGGATTGCGGCTAATAGCATGTTAGGTATTGTTCGGATTACATTTAAGAAAAAACGTACAATTCCAGTCAATACTGGATTTTTTGTCACAATCGTTGTTGCAAGAAACGAAAACGGGATTGCAAGCAATACACCTAATATTGTTCCTAATACTGACATCTTTAATGTTTTGATCAAAGGCTGTACCAGAGAAGGCATATAAGAAAAATCAGGATGTAGCAACTTTGACAAGAAAATACTAACTTGTTGAGAATTTGAAAAAACTTTCGAAAATTCTGCACCAGTCGCATTTGTAGATGTTACAAAGCACAAAACAATCAAAATCAAAACAAGTACATGCTTATACCAATTCAAATGCACTGTGTCTTTGATCTTCATTCCTGTGCCTCTTGTGGCATATAATTGCCTTTATAGATTTCTTTCAGCTTCTCATCTGTCAGTTCCGCAGGTGTTCCATCAAACACAAGTTTTCCATCTTGCAGTCCAATGATTCTCGTAGCATAATGTTTAGCCAATTCAACAGAATGAATATTCACAATAACAGTTCTGCCCATTGTTTCATTGATCATTTTTAAGTCACTTAGCACTTTATTACTAGTTACCGGATCCAAAGAGGCAACAGGTTCATCTGCTAAAACAATGGAAGCATCCTGGAATAGTGTTCTAGCAATACACACTCTCTGTTGTTGACCACCAGATAATTCATCACAACGACTCTGCAATTTATCTGATAAGCCAACTTTTTCCAGTACTTCATTTACTTTTTCATAATCTTCTTTAGAAAATAAGCCGAAAACACTCTTAAATGTGCTGTATGTACCCAATTTTCCTGAAAGAATATTTTTTTGAACAGTACTTCTTTTCACAAGATTGAACTGCTGTGAAATCAAACCAATGTGTGTACGAATTTCTCTAAGTTCTTTTTTATTTGCCTTTGTAATGGATTTCCCATCAATCACAATTTCACCATCTGTAATATCATTCAACCGATTGATAGAGCGAAGCAATGTACTTTTACCAGCACCTGATAAACCAATAATACAAAGATATTCTCCATCTCCAATTGTTAGATTGATATGGTCCATTGCATGTGTACCATTTTTATATACTTTGGAAGCATCCTTGATTTCAATCATGATTACTCCGCAGCTTTTTCAATATAAGATTCGATTGTATCGTATGCAGCTTCATCAGCATCTGTATATGCTGTATGATTCCACATTGCCATTGCTTCCTTACCATCTTCATCATTTGGCATATTTAAGAAAGCTTCTTTGACTTTTGCCTGTAAATCATCAGACATTGTTGGAAGTACAGCAATTGCATCATTAGGAATATCACCCTCTGTTAAATATAAAACTTTCAGATCTTTGAATAGATCATTATCAGCGAACTTATCCTTGAATACATAACGAGCCCCTTCAAATACGAAACATGCATCAGCCTGTCCATTCAATACAGCAGTAAGTTCACTTGGAATATCATTTACTGTGATGAGTGTGCAATCCTTTGTAGGATCAATTCCAAGATCCTTCATTTCTGCAACTGGATAAATATATCCGGATGCAGAGTTAGCACTTAAAGTAGCAATTGTCTTACCCTTTAAATCTGCAAGATCTTTCAAATCACTATCAGCCTTTACAACAACTTCACCTTTAAATGTAGAAACTGCTGAATTTGGAACTGGCTGTTCATTTTCATCATAATCACCTAAAGAAGATGAAAGAATAGCCTTTGCAGCACCTTGAGCACGAGCCTGTACATATGCTGCAGGTGGCATAATACCAATATCTACCTGCCCAGAAGCCATTGCTTCAACAATTGTTGAATAGTCAGTAGCTAATGTAACTGTAACATCACAATCTAGCTGCTTGCTTAAATATTCTTCAAAAGGCTTAACTTTTGCTTCCATAGAACCATCATTGTTTGTAGGAACAAACTGAACTGTTAATGATTCTTTTTTTGTACTATCTGCAGCTGCAGAAGCAGACTTTGAACTGCAACCGGCTAAAACAAGCATACCAGCTGCAAGAATTGTCTTTAAAAAAATGTGTTTTTTCATAACTTTCTCCTTTATGCATTCCGCAAAAAAATTATAACACTCTAACATATGCATATTGACTAACATTTAAAAAAATAAACAATTTTTTACGTCATCTTTACTTCATTTTATGCGATAATAACCACCAAAAAAGATGCTTACCCAAAGGATAAGCATCTCATAGATCCGAAATAGAATTATTCAGCTGAAGAAAGAGCCTTAACGTTGTAGAAAGCTTTTCTTCCACGGAATTCAGCAACATCACCAAGTTCTTCTTCAATTCTCATTAACTGGTTGTACTTAGCAATACGATCTGTACGGCTCATAGAACCTGTCTTGATCTGTCCTGCATTGACACCAACTACGAGATCAGCGATTGTGCTGTCTTCAGATTCACCAGAACGGTGTGAAACAACAGCTGTATACTGAGCTTCCTTAGCCATTTCGATAGCATCGAGTGTTTCTGTTAATGTACCAATCTGGTTAACCTTGATCAATACAGAGTTAGCAACACCAAGTTCGATACCCTTCTTGATGAATGTTGTGTTTGTAACGAATAAGTCGTCACCAACTAACTGAACCTTGTCACCAAGTCTTTCAGTTAACTTCTTCCATCCATCCCAGTCATTTTCAGCAAGACCATCTTCGATGGAGATTAATGGATACTTCTTTGTCCATTCTTCGATCATGTCGATCATTTCGTCAGAAGTCTTTTCACCCTGACCGGACTTAGAAAGTTCATACTTACCTGTTTCAGGATTGTAGAATTCACTAGAAGCAAGGTCCATAGCGAAGCAGATATCTTCACCAAGTTTGAAGCCAGCAGCTTCAACAGCTTCCTTCATGAGTTCTAGAGGTCCTTCATTCTTGAGTTCTTCAAGTGGTCCAGAACCATTAGCTAATGAAGAAGGAGCATATCCACCTTCATCACCTACACCTGTGTCATAACCATACTTCTTAAGAACCTTCTTAAGAGCGTGGAAAGTCTGAGCACCCATACGAACTGCTTCGTGAAGGGACTTAGCACCAACAGGCATTAACATATATTCCTGGCAGTCAACTGTACTATCAGCATGAGAACCACCATTTAATACGTTCATCATTGGAACTGGTAATACCTTACCATTTGTACCACCGATGTACTTGTAAAGTGGAAGACCACAAGAATCAGCAGCAGCTCTAGCAGAAGCTAAGGATACAGCTAATGTAGCGTTAGCACCAAGGTTGCTCTTGAATTCTGTACCATCGAGATCGAGCATTGTCTTATCGATCAAAGCCTGATCAAATACGTTTAGTCCGAGAACAGCTGGAGCAATCTTTTCGTTAACGTTAGCTACAGCCTTTAATGTTCCCTTTCCATCAAATCTATCCTTGTCGCCATCACGAAGTTCGAGAGCTTCTCTTTCACCTGTGGAAGCGCCTGATGGAACGATTGCACGTCCCCATGCACCGGATTCAGTTGTTACTTCACATTCTACTGTTGGGTTACCACGAGAGTCTAAAACTTCACGTGCGTGTACTTCAGCAATTGGATCTACAAAATTAGGCATCTTATAATTTCCTCCTATGATTACCTATATATTTCAAGAGATTTACTCTTTGAAATCTTACTTAGTTGCGTCAACTAATTCCTTGAATGAATCAACCTTCAAGGAAGCACCACCGATTAATGCACCATCGATGTCTTCACAAGCCATATATTCCTTAATGTTGTTTGGCTTTACAGAACCACCATACTGAATACGTACAGCTTCAGCTGTAGCTTCATCATAAAGGCTCTTAACTGTTTCTCTAACGAGCTTGCAGCACTTTTCAGCTGTTTCAACGTCAGCAGACTTACCTGTACCAATAGCCCAGATTGGTTCATAAGCGATAACAAGTCTAGAAACTTCATCACTTGTTAAACCTTCAAGAGATTCCTTGATTTCTGTGGATACTACTTCAGCTGTCTTGCCAGCATCATATTCAGCTTCAGTTTCACCTACACAAAGAATAGGTGTAATATCAGCAGCAAATAATCTCTTAGCCTTAGCTGCACAATGTGCAGAAGTTTCAGCATAGTATTCTCTTCTTTCAGAGTGACCAATGATGCAGTATGTAATACCAACTTCCTTAAGCATTGGTACAGAAACTTCACCAGTGTATGCACCTGAATCTAATTCATTGCAGTTTTCAGCAGCAACCTTGATTGCACCAGCATTTTCAACTGCAATTGCTAAATCAACATATGGAGCGCCGATTCCATATTCAGCAGCTTCATCACCTGTTACATAACCCTTGATACCTTCGAAGAATTCTTTTGCTTCGCTAGGTGTCTTGTTCATTTTCCAGTTTCCGAAGATAATTGGTTTTCTTGTCATGTCTATATTACTTCTCCGGGATAATTGCTACACCCGGTAACTCCTTTCCTTCCATGAATTCTAGAGAAGCTCCACCACCTGTAGAGATGTGAGAGAACTTATCAGCAAATCCGAGGTTCTTAGCTGCACTTGCAGAGTCACCACCACCAATAATTGTAGTAGCACCTTCAAGAGAAGCGATTGCCTTACAAACTTCAATTGTACCGTTTGCATATTCAGGCTTTTCGAATACACCCATTGGTCCATTCCAGAATACAGTCTTAGCACCTTCTAATTCCTTAGTGAATAATGCAACTGTTTCTGCACCAATATCGAGACCCTGGTAGCCATCATCAACTGCACCAGACTTGACTGTCTTGATATCTGTAGCGTTATCGAATGCATTAGCTTCAACTGTATCTACAGGAAGGAATAACTTTCCTGCACCCTTTTCCATGAATTCCTTAGCGAGGTCTTCCTTATCAGCTTCTAATAAAGAATCACCAATCTTGCCGCCAACAGCAGCAGAGAATGTATAAGACATACCGCCACCGATCAATACCTTATCAGCAATCTTTAACAGGTTTTCAATAACACCGATCTTATCAGAAACCTTAGCACCACCAAGAATAGCAACGAATGGTCTCTTAGGATCATTTAATGCACCACCTAGTACATTGAGTTCCTTTTCAACAAGGAAACCAACAGCAGCGCAGCCTTCTGGCAAGTTGCTTGGAATACCTACTGTAGAAGCATGAGCTCTATGAACAGAACCGAATGCATCTTCTACGAATAAGTCACCTAAAGATGCCCAATATTTACCTAATTCAGGATCATTCTTGGATTCACCCTTTTCATAACGAGTGTTCTGCATAAGAACGATAGAACCATCTTCCTGAGCCTTAACAGCAGCTTCAAGTTCTTCACCACGTGTTGCGTTAACAAACTTTACAGGAGCGCTCTGTAGTCCAGCTAAGCAATCAGCAACAATGCTCATATCATTCTTAGCCTTATCTTCTTCTGTCTTAATCTTTCCTAAGTGAGAAAGTAATAAAACCTTAGCTCCATTTTCTGTTAAATAGTTAATCGTTGGCAGTGCAGCTCTGACACGATTATCATCAGTAATCACACCATTTTTGTGTGGAACGTTGAAGTCTACACGAACAATAACGTGCTTACCTCTAACATCAAGATCTTTTACTGTAATCTTAGACATGTAAAAAAATTCCTCCTAATTTCTGTCATCATTATACCACCCACTAGTCTTGAATAAAAACACAAAAAACAAATTTTGTGTAATAATTCACGAATTTTTTTCATTCATATCACTTTTCATTCATGCTACTTGTTTCTGAAAGCCTTTTCAAATTTAAAAGAGACTACAACTAAGTGTCATAGTCTCTATTTTGCTTCAATTTTATTCGTCTGGCCAGTTGCAGATTTCATAGTACAACTGTTCATATACACCAGCAGACTGGTTCCAAGATACATCTGTTGTCATAGCACTCTTCACTAAGCCTTTCCATCCTGGCTTATTTGTATTGTACTGTTCAACAGCCCATCTGAGTGTGTAGATCATATCATCTGCATTAGCAGCCCAAAATGAGAAACCATTTCCTTCACCAGTATATTGGTTAAATGGCTGTACAGTATCCTTCAAACCGCCAGTTTCACGAACAACAGGTAATGCACCATAATGCATTGCAATAAGCTGTCCAATTCCACATGGCTCATATAAAGAAGGCATAAGGAACAAGTCACTCGCAGCATAAATCAAATGTGCAAGATCTTCATTGTATCCACAATAGTAGACTGCCTGTCCCTTATATTCCTGTTCCATCCACTTGAATGCATTTTCAGCATTTGCTTCACCTGTTCCAAGAACAACAAACTGAACATCCATTCCCATGATTTCACGAATACGATCCGTAATCATGTAAACGCCCTTTTGATTTGTCAGTCTAGATACCAGACCAATCAATGGCTTCTTGTCTGTTTCTTCGAGTCCTAGCTTCTTCTGTAAAGCAAGCTTATTTGCTTTCTTGCCAGAAGCATAGCTCTTCACATCAAAGTTCTTGGCAAGCAGCTTATCTGTCTTTGGATTCCATAGATCTGTGTCGATACCATTTACAATACCCCACAAATCACCTCTACGATAACGCAGTACAGCATCCATTCTTTCACCATATGTCTCTGTCAAGATTTCATTGGAATATGTTGGGGAAACTGTTGTGATCTTATCAGCATATACGATACCTGCCTTCATAAATGAAATTCCAGTATCAAACTTGATAGATCCATCATCGAAGTAGCTGTAATCCAACCCAAGGCATGTAGGAAGCATATCAACACCAAAGTTACCCTGGAATGCCATGTTATGAATCGTATATACATGTTTAATAGACTGATAACGATAATCATCTGCATAGCAGGCATGTGCCATCAATGGAATCATACCTGTCTGCCAGTCATTAGAATGAATGATGTTTGGCCACCAGTCGATGAAATAAATCATATCCAGAACTGCACGCTGGAAGAAGGCAAAACGTTCACCATCATCTTCATAGCCATACAATCCTTCTCTTTCAAAATATCCCTGATGTTCTACAAAGTAGTAAATTACGCCATCTGCTTCTGCTTTGTAATATGTTGCTGGCTGGTCAATCCATCCAGAATGAATCTGAATTGTTCCAAGTCTTTCCAGCTTGTCATAATGCTTTTCAATAATCTTACTGTATAGAGGAAGGACAACTCTAGCATCGTGTCCTTTTTGTACAAGTGCCTTTGGTAAAGCACCAATGACATCTGCCAATCCTCCAGTTTTTACGAATGGCAGACCTTCACCTGCCACGAAAAGAATTGATCTTCCCATAAACAATCTCCTTTAAATACGGTCTCTTCTCTTAACGTATACTGGTTCTTCTGCAGTACCCTTAAGTTCTTTTACATGGTGAATAATAGCATACTTATCAACGATCACATGATCCAGTTTAGCATTTTCACCAATATAAGCACCTGGAAGAATAATAGAATTCTTAATGATTGCCCCCTTGCGAATCGTTACATTACGAGAAACAACAGAATCTGCAACTGTTCCTTCAATCACACATCCATTCGCAATGACACTTCCACAGACATCAGATGTCTTTCCATAAATTGTTGGTGCAGAATCGTTTGTCTGTGTATAAATTGGCCATCCAGGCTTGAATAGTCCCTTCGCTGTTGCACGATCACTCAAAGCCATTGTAATACGGAAATATTCACTCAATGAGTTAATGCATCCAACAAATCCCTTGATGCCATATCCTGTAACTGTCAATTCTTCTAAAGAATCATTGAGAATATCTCTGAACCAGTACAAAGAAGATGTTTCTGAAGCCTTCTTCACAAGTTCGATAAATAAATTCTTACTTAATACATATGCTTCTAATGAAATAGCTGCACTCTTTCTCTTGCCACGATTGTGTCCAATTTCCGTGATTCTCTTATCCTTGTCCATTGTTAATGTATCACAGTCAAGGAAGTGCTCTTTTGCTTCACTTGTATTTGTATAAAGAACTGTGATATCACTCTTGGATTCAATATGTTGCTGAAGAACATTAGTGAAATCCAAGCTATAAATAAAGTAACTTGGAGCAACAATCACATATGGATTGCTGTCTTCTTCAATGTACTGCATATTTAACATATAGTTTGCAATATCATTGTTATATACTTCTGCAGCGAATGATTTTTCACCATAGAGAATTCTTAATTGTCCACGCTTAGAGTTGATATTGTATTGCTGTCCAGCTCCAAGATGATCAAATAAGTTACGAGGTTTTTCCTTACAATATACATGAACATTATCAATACCAGAGTTTGTCATGTTAGAAAGAATAAAGTCAATGATTCTATATCTTCCTAAAAATGAAATGGCAGGTACTGGTCTATAATCATCCAAACCACCTACGTTGGCTTGAGAATTTTCAAAACTAATAATTCCTAATGCTTTCATATCGATTCTCCTTACTCAGCGTACTTTTTAGCCACAAGATCAATGTGTTCTGATTTACTTGATCCAAGTACTGCACCTGGTGCAACTTCTACGTTATCAGCAACGATGCAACGTGTAACCTTTGCACCCTCACCAATCTTTGCACCTGGCTGAATAACAGAATCTACGACCTTAGCACCCTTGCCAATTTCAGCGCCTGTACCAATAACAGAATTCTTAACTTCACCTAAAACAATAGAACCCTGTGTAATATACGCATTATTGATCTTTGCTTCATCACCAATATACGTTGGTAATGAGTTAATGTTTTCTGTATAGATCTTCCATCCTTGATCACCAAGATCTAACTGGTTATTGGATTCCAATAGATCCATGTTACTTTCCCATAGAGAATCAACTGTACCAACATCCTTCCAGTAACCCTTGAAACGATATGCTGCAAGTCTTCTATGATCATTCAAATATGTAGGGATGATATCTTTACCAAAGTCATGAGAAGAATCAGGATTCTTATCATCTTGCAATAAATACTTACGTAATGTCTTGTAGTTGAAAATATAGATACCCATAGATGCAAGGTTGCTCTTTGGATGTGCAGGTTTTTCTTCGAACTCTTCAATCATGTCATCCTTATCACAGTTCATGATACCGAAACGTGTAGCTTCTTCGAGTGTTACCTGTAATACCGCAATTGTTGCATCTGCCTGCTTTCTTTGATGATAAGCAAGCATCTTTTCATAGTTCATCTTGTAAATATGGTCACCTGAAAGAATTAAAACATATTCTGGATTAATACTATCTAAGAAGTCAATATTCTGAGTAATCGCATCAGCAGTTCCTCTAAATACATCTAGACCTTTATCGTCTGTTTCTCTTGGCGTTAATACATAGACACCACCGTTGTTTGTGTCTAGACCCCAGAACTGATCTTTCGCAACATATGCATTCAATAAAACAGATTCATACTGTGTTAATACACCTACTGTTGAAATACCTGAATTTGCACAGTTACTAAGTGGGAAGTCGATAATACGATACTTGCCGCCAAAATGAACGGCTGGTTTCGCTACTTTTTTGGTCAGCTCATGCAAACGGCTGCCTCTGCCGCCAGCAAGAATCATCGCTGCCATGTTATTTGCTCTCATTATGATTGCCTCCTGATTTCTATCGTTTGTTAACGCTTACATTATAATACATTATCTAAATTAATTTAATGATTATTGTAAATTTTCATTAAAAGTTTCAGAATGAATCAACAAATTTCTTACAATGGATATGAAGTATAAACTGCCTGTAATTACAATTGATCCATTGCAATTTATTTGTTTTGCCTTTGAAATTGCCTTTTTGTAATCTTTTTCAATGATTGCATCTTTTACATATAAATCTTCTGCTGTATCTGCTCTTTCATTTTGAAACTCTGTAATGATCAATGTTTCGCAATTTCTTTTTAAAAGACCTGCCATTTCATGTACCTGCTTATCTTTCAAAGCAGAAAATACACAAGTTACAGGTGAAGGTAATTGTTTCATTGATTCACACAATGCTCTGATACCTTGTTCATTGTGTGCACCATCAATGATGATCAATGGATCTTTACTTATTGTTTCAAATCTGCCCCTCCATTGGCTATGCTCAACTGCTTCTTTTACATTTTTCTGCTGAATAGCAACGCCTAAAAGTTGAGCTGCCTTCAATGCCAGAGCTGCATTATGGAACTGATACAATGCAATTGTAGATAATGAATATTCTGTATGATTATATTCTAATACACCATTGTTACGAATGCCATAGCTTTCTAATGAAATCACACGTGCATGTTTTCTATATGCATGATAAGAAATGACTTTTCTTGCTTTTTCACTTAAATGTCCAATCAAACATCGCGTATATGATTGAATGATTCCTGCTTTTTCATACGCAATCTGTTCAATTCTTGTACCAAGAAATGCCATATGATCAAAACCAATACTTGTAATAATACAAAGTTCAGGACGTGCAATGAGATTTGTACTATCTAATCTGCCTCCCAAACCTGTTTCTATGATTGCGTAATCTACCTTTTCATCAAAAAACCACTGGAATGCAATCAATGTATCAATCTCAAACATTCCTAACTGTTTTTCTACAATGACATCATAATATTTCATCAAATATGCATGAAATGCATCTTCTGAAATATAGGAATCATTGATGCGAATACGATCACGATGCGTCATTAAATGTGGAGAAGTAAACATACCCACTTTGTACCCTTGTGAAACAAGAATATCTTTCAGATAATTACATGTACTCCCTTTTCCATTTGTACCTGCAACATGAATACACCGATATGTATTCTGTGGATTTCCAATAGATTCCAGAGTAGATTGCAAAGGAGAAAGGCCATGATTTAAATTTCTCCTGCTCATGACCCATTCTTCATTTATAGATTCTCGATTTGCCAATGGATTGGCTCCTTTCCATGCTGTACTAAAAATGCGTTTGCCTGTGAAAAATGTCTGCATCCAAAGAAACCATGATACGCAGATAATGGCGATGGATGTGCACACTCTAGTACAAGATGTTTGTTACGATCAATCATACTTGCTTTATTTCTAGCATTTCTACCCCAAAGCATAAATACAACTGGATCTTCTTTTTCATTAATTTTCTGAATTGTATGATCAGTAAAGATTTCCCATCCTTTATTTGCATGAGAATTTGCTTTTCCTTCTTCAACACTCATAACCGTGTTCAAAAGGAATACACCTTGTTTTGCCCATGGCATTAAATATCCATTATTTGGAATATAACAGCCAAGATCATCATGCAGCTCTTTATAAATATTCACAAGAGAAGGAGGAATCTTCACACCAGGATTGACAGAAAAACACATTCCATGTGCCTGATTCACTTCGTGATAAGGATCCTGTCCCAGAATCACAACCTTCACATCAGGATAGTCACAAACTTCAAAAGCAGAAAATACTTTTGCTTTTGGAGGAAAAATCGTTTTTGTTGCGTACGCTTCATGAAGAAACGCACTTAACTGCTGGAAGTATGGCTGCTTCCATTCTTCTTGTAAAAAAGGCCACCATGTATTATGAATCATGATTGAAACGGATCATCCTTTCTAGATTTAACATATAGAATCACGCCCATTGCACCAATGACAATGATTCCACATCCACACGCACCATACAGCAGCCAGTTCACATCATCTTTCACTGGTGTCTCTTTGTTATTAGAACGATGAGAAATAATATTGTTTTCATCATTTTCATCAATACCACAATATGCATTCACATCATCTTCAACAACTTCAAATGGGCGATTTCCATCATTCAACAAGACTTCATTGAATGCTTTTTGATCAAAATCATTTCCTAATGCATTCTTTGCTTTATTTTCCAGCAGTTCAAACATTGCAATACCAACACCATACGGCAAAATCGTTCCTGGCTGCAGCGTTGCAAAATCATAAAGATCTTTCGCAATACTGCCGTTCAAATCTAAACGATCCAGGTACTTAGATACATCTTTTGTTGACCAGCCTAAACCATTTACTCCCAGATCTACCGCCGCAGATAAAACATAATTCAATTCAATATTGATTTTCTGATATTCACTTGCGTATTCACTCAAGCCAGATACATGTAATGCCTGTCCTTCCGCAAACATACCCCAGCCTTCTTGATATCCCATCATTGTTAACTGCGTACGAAGCAATGATGGCTGCTGCTGGATATAGTAGTTTGTCTGATATAAGTGTCCTGGGAAGCCTTCATGAGCAAGTGTTGTATATAAATCAATCACATCACTCACATTATTACCATTGATTTTGATGACATTATCTCTCATATCATCTACAGGAGGACTCAAATAGTAGGCAACGATACTGTCGTTGGCAACGCTAGGATCAAGATATTGTACGTTGTAATACACTTTATCCAATACAGGAAATGCATCTAAATGCCCTTCCAGATAAGAAAGCACATCTTCTGCACTATCAAAATCAAGCGTTTCTTCTGTAACTTCACTGTGATTCTGCATAATGTCATACAATTCATCTACACTTTTTTCAATGTATTGTGTACAGATATCCAGGATTGTTTCTACATCCGCATCTATACTTGTTTTATATCTCGCTAATGCAGCGTAGTATTCACTGCCGCCATCTAAAGAACTAACGTTATAGTCAGCCTTTCTTGAGCCTTTCAACTTCTGTAATTCTTCTGCGACTTTTTCATAAGAAGGAATATATGCATTCAAGACAATTTCTTGATTCTTCTTTTTATATGCTTCTTTTTCTTCTGCACTCAATCCATCAAATGCATCAATATTTTCATTAAAGATCTTGATCAATTCATTATCATCTTTTTTATCTACAAACTTTTCAATTGCATCTTCTGTTGCCTTTAACATTGCATCTGTTAAAAAATACCCTTTTGCAGCCTGTTTCTTTGTATTTTCTAAACATTGATCCAAATACGCAGGCACAGAAGCAAGTGTTGCTAGATAATCATCAATATCTTCTTTTTCATAAAAAACAAACTCAGTGAATGTCGTTAATAAATTATCAATTACACCTTCAGCACTATTAAATGCCCAGTCAAAATATGGGTAAGAATTTAATTCTTTATTTCTTTCAAGATAAAATGCAATCGTACGATAATCTTTCTGTTCTGTTTCAGATAAAGAATCATAGTCAAAAGATTGCAGCTTCTTCAAATATTCGTCACAATCTTCAACACTATCTTCATAATCATCCCAGGAAGCATCTCCGATATTTACATCAGGCTTTTCAATGCCATATTTTTGATAATCACGCAATGAAAAATGAAGTGTTGTGTAGTCTTCAGACATCATTTCTTGAAATAACTCATCTTCAAAATCTGAAAATGATTCTTCCGCATGAATTGGTGTCAATATACTAGAAATCATTAAAAATAATCCTAGAATTCCATTCACCAGTTTTTTCATTTTACTCTCCTAATAATCCAAAATGCCGAAATGCATTGTATAAACCATCTACATCTAAAAATAAATACATTCCTATAACTCCGTGTACTTCTTAGCATTTCCACATGCTTTTTCTACTGGATACTTCTTTTCATTCATATCCATTTTCATATTCACGATTTCATCAACATCTAAATGCATACGATCCAATAGATCCCGACAATAAATAATGACATCAGCCAATTCTTCTTTGACATGTTGTTCATCATATTCACTGCTCCATTGAAAACATTCCAGTAATTCACTTGCTTCTATCGCAATCGATTTTGCCAGATTTTCTTCTGTATGAAATTGCGCCCAGTCTCTATCTTTAACAAATTTACGTATTCTATCAATTGTTTCCTGTTTCATAAATTATCTCTTGAAGTTTTCAATAAAAGTTCCCACTTCTTCTTTTGTTGGCATAACACGCAATGCACCCTTCTTTGTTGTGACGAGGGAAGCTGCTGCATTGGCAAACTTCAACATTTCTTTCAGCTTTTCTTCATCTAAATGATCAATACCATTTTCTAGCACTGTATGAATCATACATGCACAGAACGTATCCCCTGCACCTGTTGTTTCAATGGTTGCTTCCTGCAGAAAAGCAGGATATGCAACATGGATATCACGATATACAGCTTTAGAGCCATCTCCACCCATAGATAAGCAGATTAGTTTCAGATTTGGATACTCTTTCTGTAAGAATGCAATCCCTTCATCATAATTATCCATTCCTGTAAACCATGTAATTTCATTATCAGAAATCTTCACAACATCAGCCTGTTGTAAACCCCAGGCAACCTGTTCATGTGCTTCTTCTAGAGATCTCCATAATGGTTCTCTCAGGTTTGGATCAAATGTAATTGTTAATCCATTTTCTTTTGCCACTTTAACTGCTTTCTGTGTTGCATTTTTCACAGATTCATCTGTTAAAGACAATGTACCAAAGTGAAAAATAGAACTGGAAGCGATCAATGATTCATCGACTTCTTCTTCCTTTAGATTCATATCAGCACCTGGATTACGATAGAATGCAAAATCACGGTCACCATTCTCCTTCTTTAAAACAAGCGCCAATGTTGTATGCACATCATTGTCATACACAAGACCTGCTGTATCAATTCCTTGTTCCTGCACTGCTTTTGTTAATAAATGACCAAAGCCATCATTTCCAACTTTTCCAATAAAAGCTGTTTTATCTCCCAGTTTCTGAAGCATGCTTAAAACATTGCAAGGTGCTCCACCTGGATTTGCTTCTAAAAGAGGATTTCCTTGTTCACTGAGTCCATTTTCTGTAAAATCAATCAATAATTCCCCTAAAGCAACAACATCATATTTTTTATTTGTCATAATTGTTTTTCTCTCCTGAACCTTATTGATATCTTACTATCATACAAAGCAAATGAAAAGAACTCGTTTAGAGTTCTTTCTATGCAATTCTCGCAAATATACGAATGGATAATGCTGGAACTTCCACATGTGTTCCATGTTCTTCATGTGCCTGTCCATATTCATCAAAAATACATTTCCAGTCTGGTTCAAAATCATATTCTCTTCCATTGTAGGATGGATTAAAGATACAGCGAATGGCATCAATATGATGCTCTTCATCTTTCATAAAAATATCATAGAATACAATTCCACCTTCACTCACATTCACTTTGACATGTTCCATGATTTCTTCTGTTGTATGTAAGCGGAACTGTTTATATTCTTTTCTTAATGCAATACATTTTTTTGTATATTCAATAATATCAGAGTAGAACACCGCTCTTTCCCAATCCATCTGATTAATTTTATCAGGAGCATTATAAGAGTTAGAATCATCATTCTTTGTTCCACAGAATTCACATCCAGCATGCAGGAATGGAATTCCCTGAGAAATCAATGTCGTCAAGATCATCATTTTCTGACGTTCTTTACGCGTCTGACGATCTTCATTGTTACAACAGGCATGCATCTTATCCCAGCTTGTAGAATTATCATGTGTTTCGATATTATTGATTGTTTGATCTGGCTGCTCAAAACGCTTAAACAAAGGATCACCCATCACATTTCCAGTAATTGCGGAAAGGAAAGAAAAAGCATGTTCTGTATCACCAGTAATATATCCTTTACTGTATTTCTGATCATCACTTGTTTTTCCCTTTACAACATCTCTGAAGTAATCATTAAAGTGTGCAATTTCAGGCATGACATTCTGATTCATGATACTTGCCTTCTTCTTGTAATCAAGCATTGTTGGAAGGTCCCACCCTTCACCATATACCATGAAATCAGCTTTCTTCTTTTTGCCTTTTTCCTTGATTGCATTCATTGTTTCCACATCTAAAATACCCATCAAGTCAAATCGAAAGCCATCTACATCATATAGATCCATCATCTTCGAAATCACATATAACAGATATTTTCTTGCCATTGGTTTATCAGAAGCAAAATCATTTCCACAGAAAGATCCATTGGATAAGAAACCACCTTCATTATAACGATAATAGTAATATGGCATGACACAGTTAAAGCAGCAGCTATCGACATCATATGTATGATTAAATACAACATCCAAGTTCACACGCATTCCTTTTTTATGAAATGTAGAAACAAGTTCTCTCATTTCTTTCATACGAGAATATGGATCATCTGGATTTAAAGAATAGCTGCCTTCCAATGATAAGTACTGCATTGGATCATATCCCCAGTTGTAATTCTTTTCTGGGTGAAATTCATCCACCGTACAATAATCATGTACAGGCATCAATTGAATATGCGTTACTCCTAAACCAGACAGATAATTCAAGCCTGTAGGAAAGCAATCATATTGTGTATGGTCTTCGCATAAAGAAACATACTTTCCATTTGTTTTTGTTCCTGTAAGACAAGAACTTGTCATGTCTCTAACATTTGCTTCATACAAAATTGCATCTGTACCGCAAACTTTTCCCTCAGGTTTCACAAAAGGAACTTTTTTCAATAATTCTTCATTAATAACAGCACTATACTGCCCATTTCCATTACTGCTCAATGCATATGGATCTAAAGATCTAACAACGCATCCATTTCTTTCAACAAAGTAACAATACAAAGCATGTGAAAGATCCCCTTCCACGCGCATCCTCCATACACCGTGGTCACTTCTTTTCATTGGATAAGAATCAACTTTCTTATTCATATGAATATGTAAAGTAACAGATACTGCCGTCGGAGCCCACAAAGCAAAATCAGTATGTGTTGGATGGTAAATAGATCCTAGATCATCTCCACCATAATAGAACATACGGTTGAATTCATCTGTTGATACAATATTTCTAATTTGCAAAGGAACCATCAATCCATGAGATTCACGTATTTTATAGTCTTTTCCAAATGTTCCATCTGCAGGACATGTTAGAACATATTTCATTTTTGTATCATGTTCTTCCGCATTGACCACAACTAGATCCTGTGAAGAACTACCTTCAACTAGACTAAAATAATCGCTTCTTCCACCATAAAAATTTTTATTCATCCAGATTGTGATTTTCCCAAAATCATCCAGATAAGCATGCATTGCTGGCATAAATCCCTCCACTATTTTTATTGATTTTCCAAAATCGCTCTTTTTAAAGATTTAGTTGATATTTGCAAAAACACCATAGTGATACTCACCGTAAGCACTGTAAAGATCAATCGGCATTGGCAGTTTAACGATATCTCTGCATATGAATGGTATCTGTTCCAGCATCGATTCCATATATGCTTCAGGTTTCCACTTTCTCATGTCCAGTGTATATTTCAGCTTCTTCTTGAATACGATCCAGTCCAGATATCCCTGCAGATGTCTTGTACTGACTCCATGCTTCTGTCTGATCAGATTCTTTGCCTGTGCATGCAGTTCATTTACTGATGATACTGTATTTCCATTCGGTGACACATATGCACCTGATGGAATGACATCACTTTCAAATCCGTTTTCAGATACAAACGTCTGAATACTGTGACTGTCATCACTGATAATCTTTGTGCTGTCTGAAAAATGCTTTCTGTACTGATTCAGTATCTGAAAGCTTTCTCTTCCAAGACC
>OLNZ01000710.1_pt1 | contig 29737 bp, 29 predicted proteins | sample 1672981 | NCBI WGS metagenome assembly OLNZ01 (sample SAMEA3136743, study PRJEB25190) | human gut metagenome | biome: human gut; feature: human-associated habitat; material: faeces | place: Austria | collected 2013 | reverse complement strand
GCAATATCACAGAAGATGCGGTAAAGGAATACATTCAGCAACAAAAAGAAGAATCAAAAAGAGAAGATACTAGAAGATAGCCTCTTTTAGAGGCCAGCCGGTATATGTGCTTGAGGCATAGGTACCTTATAGGGGCATAATCAAACCACCAGTTGAACTGGTGGTTCATGACTTTGATTCATAATAATTAGTCGAGAGATAATTTTTGTATTAAAGCTATAGATGATATTATTTGAAAAGGTAGTGTTTTGATAATTTTTACTTGGTTTTCTAAAAGTAAGTAAAACTTTAAATATAATGTACACGGTAAATGTGGTAAGGGGAATAGATATTGGCTATTGGCAATTAATTGATAAGCACTATAGGAAGGGAGATTAAGCACGGAGGAATTGTTTTTGGATTTATATCAGATATTTATCGTTCATAATAGAAAGTGGTCGGTGCGAGAAGTTGTGTGTTTTGGGATTCTATTATGTATGGTGACAATATGTTGTTTAATTTTATTTGAACGAAAAAAAATTATATTGTCACAGGCTATTAGTAGTGAACTCCTTTTTTCTTATATCGTAATTGTATTAGGATCTACTGTTTTTGCAAGACAATCCACAGGAATTCATGAGTACGAATTGCAATTTTTTTGGTCTTGGAAAGAAGTTTTTTATGGAAATTTTGAGATGCTTACAGAAATTGTGCTTAACATACTTTTATTATTTCCAATGGGGATTTTGTTACCAATAGTTTTTCATGGTAAAATTAAGTGGTGGCAAGGCACATTAATTGGCTGGGGGCTTTCAGCAATTATAGAGCTCTGTCAATTGATATTGTGCCGTGGATTATTTGAATGGGACGATATGATTCATAATTCAATGGGATGTATGTTTGGGTGTATATTGATGGAAAAATGGTTAAAGTCAAGGGAAGTCTGACATAAGAAAGCGATGATGGTAAATGGCAAGATATAATTTTTTCGAAAGAATGGAAAGAGAGATAAATTTTCAATTTGAGTATGAGAAAATTGAAGATATTGTATTAAATGAAACGAATGGATATCATACTCTTGAAGATGAAATAAGTGAAAACTTCAGAAGATGGAGATTCAGAAAAAATTTTGCTTCTTTTTTGGAACTAAGAGAGCATATCGGGTTTAAAATCGAAGAAATTTTAAGAGGACGTACTATAGTTTGGAAAGCAATGGGTGAAGTGAAGACTGTAGATGCGTTTATATTGTATTGTGAAATGATTACAAATATGATATTTGGTGTGATAGATCCCAGTTTACAGTTCTCTTATAGACAATGCATAAATGCTGTTTGGAGCTTAATTGACTATGATTTAGAGCAAATTAATCATTACATATATAGAACAGAAGACGGAAAGTATTTGGTTGTACAGAAAGATGCAGCGGCAAGTGCTGTTGTTGATATTGTTGCACCGGAGCTTGCAGATGCTATTATAGAATATAATCATCATTTGCTTAAAGGTGATTTGAAATCAAAAAAATTGATTTTGAAACAAATAGCAGATGCACTTGAACCGAGAAGATCTGAGTTGAAGACAGCTAATAAAACAATAGAAAATGATTTTTTCTATATGGTAAATACGATGAATGTGCGTCACAATAATTGTGATGTTTCTGACCCGAGTAAATATAATGCAAAATTTGCGGGTCTTACAGATAGAGAAAAAGAAGGATGGTATGATGAGATATATCAGGAAGGTTTAATGGCTTACTTGAGTTTAGAGCAGGTTGACAGAGAAAAGAAGATACTGGATTTCAAGACGAAATAGAAAAATAAAAGAAGAATTACAGAGAGGTAGAAAGATGTCACTATTTGCAAACAAAACACTTATGATCACAGGAGGAACAGGTTCTTTTGGAAATGCGGTTTTAAATCGTTTCTTGAGAACAGACATCGGAGAAATTCGCATTTTCTCTCGTGATGAGAAGAAACAGGATGATATGCGCCATGAATTTCAGGCGAAGATGCCGGAGGTTGCGGACAAGATTAAGTTTTACATAGGTGATGTACGTAGTCTGGAATCTGTTAAGGGAGCAATGCATGGTGTAGATTATATTTTTCATGCAGCAGCATTAAAGCAGGTTCCGTCCTGTGAGTTTTTCCCGATGGAAGCAGTGCGTACTAATGTAATAGGAACAGACAATGTTTTGACAGCCGCTATTGAGGCAGGTGTAGAATCGGTAATATGTCTTTCTACAGACAAAGCTGCATATCCGATCAATGCAATGGGAATCACAAAAGCGATTGAAGAGAAGGTTGCAGTTGCGAAGTCGAGAATGTCCGGTAAGACAAAGATCTGCTGTACACGTTATGGAAATGTAATGTGCAGTCGTGGATCTGTAATTCCGCTTTGGATCGATCAGATCAGAAATGGTAATCCGATCACACTGACAGAGCCGTCAATGACTCGTTTCATCATGTCATTGGAAGAAGCGGTTGATCTTGTGTTGTTTGCTTTTGAACATGGAGAAAATGGTGATCTTCTGATTCAGAAAGCTCCGGCATGCACGATTCAGACACAGGCAGAGGCAGTTTGTGAACTGTTTGGTGGAAAGAAAGAAGAAATCAAAGTAATAGGTATCCGTCATGGTGAGAAGATGTATGAGACTCTGCTTACTAATGAAGAGTGTGCGAAGGCAGTAGACATGGGAAACTTCTATCGTGTACCGGCAGACAACCGTGGGCTGAATTATGATAAGTATTTTAAAGAAGGCGACGAGAAGAGAAATACATTGACGGAGTTTAATTCTAATAATACCAGACGCCTGAATCTGGAAGAAACAAAAGAGAAGATTGCTTCGCTTGCATATATTCAAGAAGAATTGACGAAAATGTAGTAATATGAGTGAGGATAGAGAGATGGGAAAATATGAATCAGTTAAATGGAAGGAAAATGGTAAATTAAAACTTTTAATTATTGTTGGCACTAGACCGGAGATTATTCGTCTGGCAGCAGTGATCAATAAGACGCGTAAATATTTTGATGTAATTCTTGCGCATACAGGACAGAATTATGACTATAATCTTAACGGAGTGTTTTTTAAAGATCTGAAGCTGGATGATCCGGAAGTATATCTCAATGCAGTTGGAGAAGATCTGGGAGAGACCTGTGGAAATATTATTGCGCAGAGCTATAAGCTTATGGCTGAGATTAAGCCGGATGCAGTGCTGGTATTGGGTGATACTAACAGTTGTCTGTCTGTAATCGGTGCGAAGCGTCTTCACATTCCGATTTTCCATATGGAAGCAGGAAATCGTTGTAAGGATGAATGTCTCCCTGAGGAAACAAATCGTCGTATCGTAGATATTATTTCAGATGTCAATATGGCATATTCAGAGCATGCCCGCCGTTATCTGGCTGATTGTGGTCTGCCGAAAGAACGTACTTATGTAACAGGCTCTCCGATGGCAGAAGTCCTTCATAATAATCTGGCGGAGATCGAAGCATCGGATGTTCATAAAAGGCTTGGACTTGAGAAGGGAAAATATATTCTGTTGTCCGCACATCGTGAAGAAAATATTGATACAGAGAAGAATTTTCTTTCTTTGTTTAATGCGATTAACAAAATGGCAGAGAAGTATGACATGCCGATTCTGTACTCCTGTCATCCACGTAGCAAAAAGAGAATTGAAGCCACAGGTTTTAAACTGGATCCGCGAGTAATTCAGCATGAGCCACTGGGCTTCCATGATTATAACTGTTTGCAGATGAATGCATTTGCCGTTGTTTCTGATTCAGGTACACTTCCGGAGGAAAGTAGCTTTTTTACGTCAGTAGGACATCCATTCCCGGCTGTATGTATCCGTACTTCTACAGAACGACCGGAAGCTTTGGATAAGGCTTGCTTTATTTTGTCAGGAATTGATGAGAAAGGATTGCTGCAGTCTGTTGACACAGCCGTGGAGATGAATAAGGCTGGAGATTTTGGCATTCCGGTGCCGGATTACATTGAAGAGAATGTAAGCACGAAGGTTGTAAAGATCATCCAGAGCTATACAGGTGTGGTTAACAAGATGGTATGGCGTAAAGAGATATAATACAGGAGCAGATACGATGAATATACTGGTAACGGGAGCGAAGGGCATGGTTGGAACTGCCCTTGTAAATAATCTTAAAAACATAAGAGATAATAAAAACAGAACCAGACCGGGGATTTCTGTGAATGAGATTTTTGAATATGATCTTGACTCTACAAGGGAAGAACTGGATGACTTCTGTCAGAAAGCAGATTTTGTATTTAACCTTGCAGGTGTAAACCGTCCGGAGAAGACAGAGGATTTTATGAACGGAAATTTCGGTTTTGCATCAGAACTACTGGAAATATTGGAACGATATCAGAATAAAGCTACAGTTATGCTTTCTTCGTCTGTTCAGGCGACTCTGTCAGGCAGATTTGGCGATTCTGAATATGGACGTTCAAAAAAGGCAGGAGAGGAACTGTTTTTTCAGTATGGTCAGAAAAATGGTGTGAAAGTAGCTGTATACCGTTTTCCGAATCTGATGGGACATTCCAGACCAAAGTATAATTCAGCTGTATCGACATTCTGTTGGGCTGTGGCAAATGATGAAGAGTTTACAGTAAATGACCGGTCGACGGAGCTGGAACTTCTTTATATTGATGATCTGGTGGAAGGAATGTTTGATCTTCTGGAGGGGAAAGAGCAGCACTGTGAGTTTGGTGGCGTGGAAGCTGTGGCAGATGTGAATGGACGATACTGTTATGTGCCGTCTACACATAAGGTGACTCTGGGAGAAATCGTGGATCTTCTTCAGGAGTTTAAGGAGCAGCCGACTACTTTGATGATGCCGAAGATGCCGGATGGATCTTTTGCGAAGAAATTATACTCTTTGTATTTGACGTATCTTCCGAAAGAAAAGTTTAAGTATGCGTTGAAGATGAATGCTGATGAGAGAGGATCTTTCACGGAACTGGTACATACTGCAGACTGTGGACAGGTTTCTGTTAATATTAGTAAACCTGGAATTACCAAGGGACAGCACTGGCATAATTCTAAATGGGAACTTTTTATTGTAGTGGCAGGACATGGATTGATTCAGGAGAGAAATATCAACACCGGTGAAAAAGTCGAGTTCGAAGTATCCGGCGACAAGATTGAGGCTGTCCATATGATACCGGGCTGGACGCATAACATCATAAATCTGTCAGAAACAGAGAACCTTGTAACAGTGATGACCTGTAATGAAGTGTTTGACCCGAAGAAACCGGATACATTTTTTGAAATGGTGTGATAGCATAATTAAAAAACGAACAGTGGTATCTATAAAAACAAGACCCCAAAAATAAACGTTTTAAATGCCGGTTGGCGCAAAAATTGAATCAGTAAAGTACTCAAATTATGGAGAAATTCATTATGCATCACGATTTAGATATTCACCCAATTCCGGAGAAAGTTCTTTATATCAATGATCTTTCAATTGCAGATATTGCTTTTGGTTACGAGACGACAAAACAACATCAAAAGGCGCTCACTGGGAAAATTCATTCTGATGGAGGCATTTTAGCTGATGATAATGTCCGTATTTACGTACCACTGGATTTAAATGCCGATCAGATATTGAGCAGACTGCAACAGATTTATCGAGTTATGGGCAGCCCGAATGACATGAATGAAATGGAGTTTTCTTACGAAGTAGGAAAGAGTATCTCACAACTTGAAATATATGATCAGGTGTGGGTAGCGCGAGATCTAAAAAATGCGGTAAGAATTGAAGAACGTCTTCATAGTACCAAAGGAATAGAACTGACAAAAAAGATCATTAATGTTTTGATGGAAGATGAAGGTTGTGCAGAGTGTTTTCCATATGATGTTGTAGATGAGTTAAAGGCGGAATTTGGAATATAATGTCAAATATCTCACATCAGACTGGCGGTAACATCGCAAATCCGGAAGGCAGGAAATATGCGAAACGGAGTGAAGTCATGATACAGAATTTTTCCTGCAAGAATTTTAGAAACATTACAGCGGAGAATTTATCGTTTGAAAAAATAAATATTCTTATAGGACCAAATAAGCGCGTTGCCGTCCAGAAGCATTACATTCACTACAGTATTCAGTCCAAAGAAGCGTGAGATTTACACCAGGCTTAGTCAGTTCTTTATGGATATAGCCATAATCTGGGGCTTTTCTTGGATTGACGGCATTCAACTTTTCTGGATACAATAAAGCCATGATCCCCTGATTGGTGACAGAATCTTCAAGTGGCCAGCTCAAGCCGATAGATTCTGCAAGGCGAAGGACTTCGCTGATCGTATTTCTTGAGCTGTGTACACTGGAAGCGATTTGACGCTGAGTGTACGCAAGGCTGTGAAGCCTCAGTATTTCTCGATAATTTACCATAATTATCGACCTCCTATAGTATTAGTCACACAGATGTGTGCTAATTCCATTATAGGAGCTAAATATATGAGATGGCTCACCTTCCGTGAATGTGGCTCTATTTCATCGTAGCAATGGTTCTAAGTGGCCGTGCAAACGGTTCACTGGGATTGAAATATACAGACAGACGTATGTTGATACGAGAATGGTACATGGGGTATCTAAAGAAAGTTGAGGAGTAGTTTTTATGGAGAAACAGAATTATATGATTTCAATTAGAAGTAATGTAGATGATGCGGTATCAAAGGGTGGAAATCCATCGTTAAGGTCTCGAGTAAAACAGATTCCAACGCAGGTTTTGTGTGAAAACATATCGGAGTTTACTAAAGATATTAATTGTTTATTAAATACTGTCAAATCTGAATCAGAAAGTCCGTATGAGTTGGATGAAATTGAAATTCATGCGGAAATTACTTTGTCGGGATCAATTAATCTTGTTGGAGGAATAAGCTCTGGTACAATGGGAGGAATTACCTTAAAATTTAAGAAAAATTAGTGATTATTATGAAAGAGAGGTAAATGAGATATGGACAATTTAGCATTTTTGATTTCATGTGAAGAATATGTTCGAGATGATTTTAAAAGTCTTTCAGGTATCAAAGAAGATGTTCCCAAAATGAAAGCGGCATTAATAGAGCATGGAGGAATCCTAGAAAAAAATTGCTATTGTTTGTGTCAGTCCGAAGATGCTAAAGGCGGTCCTACGGAACCAGAGATATGGAAGCTGTTTGAAATGCCGAATAGTTCCATAGAATACGGTGCTATTTATATTTATTATAGTGGACATGGATTTCAAAATAGAGATAATGAATTATGTATTACGACACGAGATTCCAGATTAGATCCATATCCGATGATGTACATAAAAATTGAAGAAATTGTTTCATTTTTGAAGACAACATATGAATGTAAACATATTATTTTTATTCTTGATATGTGTCAGACATACAGAATTGACGCGAAAGGATTGTCTGATATTGAGTTTCCGTATGGGGTAATTACAATTTGTTCATGTTTACCGGATTAGTGCTTGAAAAGAAAGAAAAAGAAATGTTGACTCAAATTATAGGAGCAGTAAATGGTTTAACGATACTTGTGGAGCTTATATGTGCCGTATTAAACAAAAAGGCGGATACCAATATTATATATGAATTATCTGAAATTATTCTAAATGAAAAATATACAGAATTTGATATGGATGTGGAATCAGAGTATGATTCTAGAAATATGAGTATTTTTCATCATTTACATGAAATGTTTAAACTTCTTGAATTATCTGACACAGAGCAAGGGTTATTAAGAATAATTTCGTTATTACCATATGAAGGAATTAATGTTGGATTATTCTATAATTTGAACAAAGAAAAATTAAATGATACATTTCTAAAAAATATTCATGAGCTGGACAATTTACGGTTAATTAACATAACAAAGAAAAAGATTTTTATGCATCCCATTATTTCAGCATTTGTTAAAATTGAATTAAAGCCAGATGCAAAAAATTGTCAAGGTTTCATAAAAAATTTGTTAGATGCATACCATACAGATGCCACTGAAGTATACATAAAAGAATCAATAGAGGAAATATGTTTAACTTTAGTACAGGCAGCGAAAAGAATTGATGAACCTTTAGAAAAAGCAGAGTTATATTCAAAAGCTGGAGTTATAGCACGGAGAAGTGGATGGTATATATATTCAAGAGATGCACAAACGAAGGCTATTTCAATATTGGAAAAGATTTTTCCTTTAGATCTAGAACGCTTGGCAACATATCATAGTAATATAGCAAACTTATATTTGGATATGGCTGATTTGGACAATGCTCTGTTGCATCAGGAAAAAGCTATACAAATGAGAAAAGAAAAATTCGGAGAAAATCATGTAGATACGGCAATGAGTTATTGTAACAAAGCATTAATTCTAGCACAAAAGGCAGAATATAAAGGTGCAAAAAAAATACAGAAAAAAGCAATTCAGATATTGAAAAAAATACAAAAAGGAAATGAATTATCTTTGGCAACTGCATATTCAAATATGGCGCAAATATGTTATGATCAGAATAATTATGAAGCTGCTGTAACATGGGAACGGAGGGCATTAAAGATACGGGAAATAAAACTTGATAAAGATAGCCCTTATCTGGCGACCAGCTACAATAATATTTCATTATATCTTCATAAAATCGGAAGTGAAAATGAAGCGGAAGAATATGCTAGGAGAGCAATTGATATTCAGGAACGAGTATTAGGTCTGAACCATCCTTATCTTGCGATTAGTTATAATAATTTGGCTCTTGTACTGAAAGCAAAGGGTGATTATGACGCAGCAATAGAGTATCAATTTAAAGATATTCATATACAACAGCAGGGAGGGAGAAAACATTGGAATTTAGCAACAAGTTATGACAATTTGGCTAGACTAATGATGTTTAAGGGAGATTATCAAGAGGCAGAAAAGAATCAAAAACATGCAATAGATATAAGAGAAGAGGTACAAGGGGAAAAGCATCCGGATTTAATATGGTCATATCAAAACATGGTTGATATATTAGAAGAACAAAATAAATATGAAGAAGCAAAAAGTTATCGTGAAAAATTGTCGGTTTTTGAAAAACTTGGAATTAGTGATAAGGGCTAAAATGAACACGAATCGAGCAAGTCGAGCGAATTGCTCGAATTCATGTTTAGAAATGTTGTTGGAGCGATTATCTCAGAAATATGGTATGATGCATAGGCACTGATTATTTGATTATTGATGATTAACTTATGACGTATATAATTTATACGTAGGAGAATGTAAAGATATGAAATGTCAAATATTTATTTCATATAGAGTAGATGAGGCATTACAGTTTGCAAGACAATTGTATTCACATTTAACAAATTTAAAGTATGCAGTATTTTTTGATGAAAAATCTGTACGAAGTGGTTCTTTTGATACAAAAATTTATAAGGCCATAGATGAATGTGATGACTTTATTTTACTAATGACTCCGGGGACATTTGTTAAGCGGCAAGAAGATTGGGTACATCAGGAACTGGCGAGAGCTATAAAAAAAGGGAAAAATATTATTCCCATTGCACTATATGGAGTAGAAAAATTCCCAGAAAATTTGGACAGTGATATAAAGGCTATAAAATATTGTCATATTATAAAATTAGATAGAGACAATAATATTTGGTTAACAATTTATGAAGCAATATCTGCTCGACCACATTGGTTTAAAAGAAAGCAATTATTGGAAGAGGGAAGTCCGGTATTAAAATGGGTAGATAGCATTGAGGAGAAACTCTTAATATTTTTGATTATTAAATGTATTTTTGACATATTTATTCATTATGTATTTAATGCGGCATGGGAACTTCCGTTTATTATGTGGAAAATTTTTCATGCCCTTTATACGTTATCGGTTTTTAAAATCTTGTGTGTAGATATAGGTGGTATAATAATTTTTAAATTGCTTATATATGCGTATAAAATGACGGATGCTTTATATTTTCAAAAAGCAAAAAGCTATAAAAATATAGATACTGAAGATTTAAAGTCATTACCAATTTATATAGAGACAAAGTTGGCAGTATTAGACATAAAAAAATATAAACAGAATATGAAAAAAGATTTAGATTTTAATGAACACTTGATAATTGGTTGGAGAAATTATACAGAAATGGATGGATTAGTGTTAGGATCTGATAATGGTTCTGAGACAACATATTTCTGTATGATGTATAAAAAATGGCCGAGAGTAAAAGTCTGTTGTGTGGGCGCAAGAACATTCAGAGAAAAGTGTATATATACTTTGAATTGTCAGGGATTTGAATATACAGGATGCGATGAAAATATACTGCACTTTAGAAATATCCAAGATATAGAAATTAATATTTTATATGGAAAAAGATGGCCAGAAGCTATAGAAATAAAAAGAAAAGAAAGTCCAGGAAGATTGAGAGAGTGGTTCTTTTATCATAATTTTATTTATACAGATGAAAAGGGAAAAAAATACAAGTGTGAATTTTGGGGGACGGAAGAATACAAACAAAATATGTATGTTATAGTGAGCATATGTCTAAGAGAGAATGGACAGTTAGTTAAAAGACCATTAATTATAAAAAAAGAAAAAGAAGACTATATAATGGCTGAATTATCAGAAGCAGAGGCTGTATTTGAGCTATTTACAGAGAAACATACGTATAAAGGAGAACAGGCATAATATGACATTTGCGGATTTATTTAGAAAATGGGGACTAGATAGTATTAAACTAAATATAGGATTTGCACAGGTTGAATGGAAGAGCACTGAGGATGATCAAACCGCAGCATGGGATATGTATGTGGAATTAATTACGAGAATAACTACACAACCATTGGAAGAGTACGAAGGAGATGAGAGTACCGCTTTAAAAAGCATCTATGATTTATTTCCGATAACAAGAATGGTACTAAAAGAGAAGGGAAAAAATGCAGGAGCATTTACTAGAGTTGCGATAATTGTGCTTAATCAGGTTGTAAGACCATTTACCGCTAAATGGCATAAAAAACAATTGGAGGGGGCATTTAAGGATGAGAAACAATGTATTTTGTTTAGAGAGGAATTGAAAGAACTTCAGAATAGACTTATATGCTATACAGGATTATTGGCAGATATGGCAGAAGTAGAGGATTTAACAGCTATTAATTTAAATATCAAATGATTAGAGTCATATGAGCGAATCGCGCGATTCGCACGAATGGAACGAATTTCAGGTGCTGTTGTTTCTAATGAAGAATCAGCGTCTGAGAGAACAGGAACAGTGAGCGGAACGATATCTGGCAGTTTGAAGGTTTTTTAGTAAACGCTATAATGATTGACTAGGCATTGAGGGGGATAAATACTATGGAGTGAAAAAACTTTTGCATGATGCAGAAGTGAATCATTGCCTTAGTTTCGAACAGGTGAGTGATGAGGTGATTGAACAATATAAGATAAAAAATGGAAATTTTGATACAATCACAGATTGCAAATATTCTGTTCCGAGTTACCTTGATATAGGAAAATTATATAGCATTCTGATTGAGGATTGTGCAACACCGGGAGATGAAATACAGGAATTAATGAAGATATTTTCTTCGTTCATAAGTGATGAGATATCGGATTTTATCACAGATTTGTATTATCAGAACCCTGATTATATCGAATGGTCTTACAGAGAGGGAAAATTACTGGATTGAGTTCTCGATAGACAGTTGCAGGTGGATTTGCTTTACGGAAAAATGGTTTCATGGTATCATTATTTTATCAGTATTGATATCGTGGAATCTTTTTTTGATTGTGAGGTATGTGATGGGTGCTAAGAAGAGACTTCCGGTGGGAAATGATCGTCGGCAGCTGGACAATCTTTGTGAGGCTTTTCTGAAGAAAGATGATGATTGAGAGATAGAAATATAATATAAATGATGACGTGAAGCTTTTTCAATTCTTAGAAAAATGTTTCTGGAGGAGTAAGGATGCGGCAAAACGAAAGAAATGTTGGATTTAATGTAGATGCATATACGGCAAGACTGATAGGTAGGGAAAATGTGTCTAAATTAGAAGGTGCAGTGCTTGAAATAGTTAAAAATGCATATGATGCAGATGCAAAAGCGTTTTGTCTATATTATAGTGAAGCAGAGCACTGTGTGTATATTTTGGACAATGGAACGGGGATGGAAGAAGCTGTATTGCGAGAACATTGGATGACGATTGGAAATTCCTCAAAAAAGAAAAGCTTCAAAACAGAAGGAAACCGTATTCAGACCGGTGCAAAAGGAATTGGGCGATTTGCATTAGATCGAATAGCAGATAAATGTGAAATGCTTACTATTTCATTAAATGGAGGCCTGGAATGGATTGTTAATTGGGAAGATTTTAATGAGGTAAGAAATTTATCAGATGTAAAAGCAAAATTATATGACACAGATGTGAGTCTGTTAGAGTATGCTAATATTGATTCGTGGAAGAATCAAGCTGTAGCAAATATAATTCGAAAGTTGAACTGGAGTGGCACGGGAACTGTATTCCGTTTGTATGGTTTACATGATGAATGGGATGACAGAACAATAGACAAGATCAGAAATCATCTTCAAAATTTATTGCCACCGGATGTAGTAAAAGATTTTGAAATTTACTTTTTTGATGATGAGACAGAATGTGAAAAAGCGCAAATTATAAGTACTAATATAGATTCTTATGATTACAAAATTGAATTCAAAGTGCAGGGAGAAGAACTTCTGATTGAACTTTGTAGAAATGAATTTGATTTTGGAAAAGATGAAGAGTTAATATTGAGAGAAGCAAAGATTCCGAAAGAAGAATGGAAGTATTTTCATGGCGTCAAAAAGAAGTATACATATACTTTTGTAGAAGCCGGAGAAGAAAAAAATGTAATTGGAAATTATAACGGAATATTGTTTTTTAATAAGATTACAGCCATAAAAGCTGATACCGAAAAATTCTTTTATAAAGATATAAAAGGAAGAAAAAATCTGGCCAAAGAATTTGGCGGAATTAAGCTCTATAGAGATCATTTCAGAGTTCGTCCATATGGAGAATATGGTGACAATGATTTTGACTGGTTGGAATTAGCATCTCGACTGAGACGGTCACCAGCTGGTTTAGGTCATTCGACAGGGCAGTGGAGAGTATCTCCTGAACAGATGGTAGGAGTCATTGATATTTCAAGAGAGAATACAAATTTAGATGATGCTGCAAATAGAAATGGAATTCAGGAAGGAGCAGGATTTACTCAATTAAAAAATATAATACTATTTACAATTTCAGAGTTTGAGCAGGACAGACAATCTATTGGACGTAAACTGGCTGAGTATAAGAGAGAAAAAGATGCAACGCAAAAAGAGATAGAACGTATGCAGCAGCTTGCGGAGCAGCGCAGAAAGTGGGAAGCTGAGCAAAAGGCACGTGCACAAAAAGAAAATGAAAAACCGGATGAAAGTGATAAAAAGAAACAGGAAGCCCCAACTGCAAATCCGGAAGAAGTAGAAAAACTTTTAGAATCAATAAAAGAGAAACAGGAAGAAGAAGTAAAAGAATTACAGGATGAAATCAAGATGCTCCAAACTTTGGCTACTACAGGAATAGTCACCAATATGTTTATGCATGAAATTCGAACTTTGACGAATAATATTGGACAGGAGTTGGATGCTGCATTTGAGGCGTTAAAATATGATAAAGATATAGAAAGTGCATTTCAAAATATTCAGCAGGCAATTGGATTCAAAAAACATTTTGCATCATGGTTTGGAGTTACAATTGATTCAATTCGAAAAGATAAGAGAAAGCGTAGAATCTATGATATTTCAAATATGTTAGACGAATTTCTGAAGAATTGGGATTCAATTTTAGAAAAAAATGGAGCAAAATTGTTTGCAGATTGCGATAAGAATATAATTTTCAAATGTTTTGCCTTTGATATTGAAAATGTTATAAGCAATTTGATTTCTAATAGTTTATATTCTTTTGACAGAGAAAATGAAAATAGCTTAGAAAAAAAAGAAATATATATACGCATAAAAAAATGGGAAGAAGGTTTTATATTTTTTTATGAAGATACTGGATGGGGATTAAGTGAAAAGTATAAAAAGAGACCAGATCGTATTACAGAGGCTTTTGAAAGTGATAAGAGGATTACAGGGCAAGAAGACGAAGATGGAACTGGTATGGGGATGTGGATTGTAAAAAGAACGGCTTTAGAATATAATGGGGATATTGATTTGAGTGAAAATGTTTCGTTGGAGACAGGATTTAAAGTGGCAATAAGTTTTGGAGGTAAATATGTATAGAATAGGGTATATTGATGATCAACCGGTTCAATACAATAATTTCAGGAAGAAAATACAAAGAAGATTTCCGGATGTGGATTTGATTTTGCTTGATCAATGTACAACAAGAGAAGAATTTTTAAAGCGAATATATGAAGAAAAAGTTGATGTTTTATTGATCGATTACAAAATGGCAAGCTCATATGGATTTAATGGTTCGGCACTGATTAATTACATCAATGATCAGATACGTGATCTGGAGTGCTTTATTTTAACGGGTGTAGAACGCGATAAAGTGGAGGATGGGCTTGTAGCCGAGAGAAATCGTTATAGCAAAACTATATTTGACACGGAGGGAGATGACGAGAAAAAAGTACAAAAATTTAACGAATTTATAGAGATGCTAATTCAAAGTGCAAATGTATTTCGGATGCGGCGTAAACAGAAAAAAGAACAATATCAGGAATTGTTTGAAAAACGTAAACGGGAAAGTTTAACTGCGGAAGAAGAGGAAGAATACCTTCGCTTGTACAAAGTTCTGGCATCATATGGAATGATAGAAGAATTACCGGAGAATGTACTGACGGTAGATTTTGAAAAGAAATTAGATCATCTTTTGAAAATTGGGGACAGTATTCTGAAAAAGTATGAAAAAGAATAGGAGAAGATATATTGAGAGTACATGGGAGCAGAGTCATTCGACGAAGGGGTGGTGTCAGTGGCTTAAAGGATTATCATGATGCAAAAGATATATTATCAGATGACTTTCATAATATTTGTGGATATTGTGGTAAGGATAGTCACATTATGCATGAAAGATTTCATATAGATCATTTTACACCAGTGAAGATTGCCCCTGAAAGAAAAGAAGATTATTACAATCTTGTGCTGGCCTGTCCAAAATGTAACTTGGTTAAATCAGGAAAATGGCCTACAGAAGATAAAAATATTATGCATGATGAAGAAAAGGGATTTATTGATCCGGCAACAGAAGAATATGATAAACACATTGTAAGGACAGAAGAAGGCTTCATTCAGGGGAAAACTGTACTTGGAAGGAATATGTGTAAGAACCTTAATTTTCATATTAGAAGAACGGATTTATATTGGAAAATACATATTCTTTATCAGATTCAGGAAAAGCTGGAGCAATTATATGATGAGAAAAAATTAGAGGAAGAAGAGAAAAACTTTTATATAGAGAGCAATCGTTTACTGAAATGTTATATAAAAGAGGCTTTTGCAAAGGGTGAATAGATGAGCACGAATAAAGAAACTGGATCATATTATACACCATATGATCTGGTTGAGTTTATGGTTAAATATTTGAAAAGGCAGGGACAGGATTTTTCTAATGTTTTAGAGCCGTCGGCAGGAGATGGGAGATTTCTTTCATGGTTATTGCCGGTGAGTGGCCATTTAAAAGCAATAGAATTGTTTGCAAATAAGGTGGCGGAAATTCGCGATAAGTATGTTTTTCAGGAAAATTTGCAGGTAGAACAGAATGATTTTATAGAATATGCGATGAATTCTGAAGAAAAATATAGCCTGATCATAGGAAATCCACCATATATTAACATTAAACTTATGAAAAAGGAAGAATTGGAATTAGCTAAAGAAATGTGTGAGGAAGAAGGGCTGCGAACTTCGATTATGCAAAATATGTGGCTGGCATTTGTTGTAGGCGCAATGCGTTTACTAAAAATGGAAGGAAGTATTTTCTTTGTATTACCCATGGAATTTTTACAGGTTCAGTATGCCGAAAAATTGCGAGAACATCTGGAAAAAAAGTTTAATACAATACATATCATCTCATTTCGTAAACAAATTTTCTCAGAGATTGAGCAGGAAGTTTGCCTTGTATATTTAACCAATAGAGCAAGGAGTATTCCATATATTTTGTACGAGATTTATGAAGATGCAATTTCTGAAAAACCAGTATATATTAACAAAATTCAAAAGAGCAAGCCTCTGAAAAAATGGTCCAATGCAATTTTATCAGATGAAGAAATTAACCTGTTAAAGGATGTGTCAGAAGAATATGAGAAAGTAAATATGATAGGTGATACTGCACCGGGGATTGTGACAGGTGGAAATAAATATTTTATTCTGACGCAGGAGCAGGTGCAGGAATATGAATGTCAGGAATACACCATTCCAATTTTGCAAAAAAGTTCTTTTGTAAATGAGAATACGGTTATTATAGATGAACATACGATGAATGGCCTGCAGCGTAGACAGAAACCAATGTACCTTTTAGATTTGGCTGATGTACAAGAAGTAGAGATGTCTGCTCGATTACTTGCATATTTGAATAAAATAAGAGAAGAAAAAACGGGCGATATCAGATTGATAGACCGATATAAATGTGCTAACAGAAGTCCATGGTATGGGGTACCAATTGTAAAAAAAGGAGGCGTGATTTTTTTTAAACGTTATCACGTTTTGCCACGTGTATACATTAACAGGGCTAACATACACACAACAGATGCGGGCTATCATATTAGATTAAAGGAGGGACTTGATAAAGACAGTGTTGTTTTTTGCTTTTACAATTCTTTGACATTGGCACAGTGTGAGTTTCAAGGAAGATATTATGGCGGAGGTGTTAGTGAACTAGTACCATCGGAATTTAAGGCACTGCCTATCCCATACAGTAAAATAGAAAGAGAAGATATAGAAAAACTTGATAGAATGTTCAGAGAAAAAAATCAGGTAGAGGAAATTGTAAGCTTTGTCAATTCAAAAACACTAATGCTGGATATGGAGGAAAACACAGTTATTGATATAGAGAATATTCGGCGAAAATTAGTGAAACGAAGATTGTAAAACATGTACGCAACAGAGCATTATGACATCGGATGATGAAGATAGATTTTCTTTACGGAAAAATGGTTTCATGGTATCATTATTTTATCAGTATTGATATCGTGGAATCTTTTTTTGATTGTGAGGTATGTGTGATGGGTAGATTTGTAAATCCTGGAAATGAAGCGTTCCGGGTTGTTCTGAATTCAGAAATATATATTGATAAAACAGGGCTGATTCAATATACAAACAAGGTGATGAATACCACACAGGCATTTATCTGCAACAGTCGTCCGAGACGTTTTGGAAAGTCAATCACGGCGGATATGCTTACAGCATATTACAGTCGTGCATGTGATTCGGAAAAATTGTTTGAGGGGCTGGAAATCAGCAGGAAAAATGATTTTAAGAAATATTTGAATAAATACGATGTGATTCATCTGGATGTGCAGTGGTGTATGATGGATGCCGGTTCACCGGAAACTACAGTTGCATATATGAATGAACATCTGATTTCGGAATTGCAGAAAATCTATCCGGATATTGTGTTGGATAATGATGAGAAAGTATATGGAGTATTATCCAGAATTAATGCAGCAACGGGAAAGAAATTTGTGGTAATTATTGATGAATGGGATGTCCTGATCAGAGATGAAGCATTGAATCAGAAGGTGCAGGATGAGTATATAGGATTCCTCAGAGGTTTGTTTAAGGGCAGTGAGCCAACAAAGTATATTCAGCTTGCCTATCTGACAGGGATTCTCCCGATAAAAAAAATAGGAACACAGTCAGCACTTAACAATTTTTCTGAATTTACAATGTTAGATGCATCTGTGCTGGCTCCATATATAGGATTTACAGAAGCAGAAGTCAGGAATCTTTGCGCGAAATACAATGAGGACTATGCTAAGGTAAAACAGTGGTATGATGGCTATATGCTGGAAGAATATCAAATATATAATCCAAAGGCTGTCGTAAGTTTGATGCTTCGTGGAAAGTACAAAAGCTACTGGTCGGATACTGGTACTTACGAGGCGGTGGTACCGCTTATAAATATGGGTTTTGACGGATTGAAAACTGCTATAATTGAAATGATTTCCGGGACAGCCGTTGAAGTAGACGTAAGTTCATTTCAGAATGACACGATCAGCTTTGCAAATAGGGACGATGTACTGACATATTTGATTCATCTGGGATATTTGGGTTACGATGAAAAAAATCAGACTGCATTTATTCCGAATGAAGAAATTCGTCAGGAGCTTATGAAAGCAGTAAAACGTAAGAAATGGAATGAGTGGATGAGTTTTCAGCAGGAATCAGATGCATTGCTGGAAGCTACATTGAATCTGGAAGCAGATCAGGTTGCAAAGCAAATAGAAAAGATTCATACCGAATATGTGTCTATGATTCAATATAATGATGAAAATTCTCTTAGCAGTGTGCTCACAATCGGGTATTTAAGTGCGATGAAGTATTATTTTAAACCGATCAGGGAGTTACCGTCCGGAAGAGGATTCGCAGATTTCGTATTTATACCGAAACCCGAATATACTGGAGATTATCCTGCATTAGTAGTGGAATTGAAATGGAACAAAGATGCCCGGACTGCAATACAGCAGATAAAAGAGAAAAAATATCCGGATACAGTAAGACAGTACACCGGCAAGATGCTGCTTGTGGGAATCAACTACGATAAAAAAACAAAAGAACATAGCTGCATAATAGAAAAGGTGGATGGTGAATAAGTAAGATAGAGAAAAAGAAACAAATTTAATAAAGGATGAGGCCAGAGTGGAAATCCCAGATTATATGATGGTGTGGAATGAACACATCTATATAGTCTGGGATTTTTTGCTTTTAAAAATACACGAAAAATGACGAATTATGTCGAAAAACAGAATATGTATTTCGAGATAACGAATAATTGGGCTAAGGATGGATGTGATAAAATATAAAAAAGTTACAAGAGGAGAAGAACATTGAGTAAAGAATTACTTAAGACAGCTTTTGACAAAATGAAAAATATGTCATGCTGTTCATTGCAACTGATTAAAATAAAATCAGGAAAAACGGGAATATCATATTATACCAGAGAGTGTGAGTTGACACCGCCAGGAAAAATTGGTTCGTTTGCACATGAATTAGCAGATAAATATTCAAAAGCAATAGAAGATGGCAAATATGCCAGCGTGGATGAGTATACAGGGGATATTGTAGGAAATGTGATTTACAAACTTGAGGGAGAAAACGCACTGATTTCGGAAGCGTATGGACAATTGCGTAAGGAACTTGCAAATCCTGATACAGAGGGGCGAATTAACGATACAAAATTCAATGCGTATATGCTTCTTGGAGAAGTAGAGCTTGGCTCTGAGACTGTTCCGATAAAGTTTATTTCGATGCAATCGCCAATGATGAATATGAAAAATAAATTTTGGTTTAAGATTGAAAGGAACGCGTTCAGGGAAATTGATGAGCCTATATTAAATTTAAAAAAATCTATAGATGTAGTTATCTTGAAAGATACAATATACATGCTCACGCTTGCAGGTGAAAACTTATTTGCGATGGAAAGAGCGTACAAAGCAGTTTGTAATAATAAAGTAAATGAAATTATAGAATGTGGCTTTCTAACTGATGAGGCAGTATTTCAGAAAATTGCAACATCTGGTCAAAATCCAAGAAGATTTGTGGCATATAATCAGTCTCGGCTTGAGGCTATGAAAAATGTAAGTAAAAGGAAAAAACTGGCGAAGATGTTTAATCTTAAATTAAGTGGCAGCAACATCGATACAAACGATGAGAAAACAGCTACACGACTGGTAAAATTTCTCTGCAATAAGGCGATGCTGGATCCATTGAATGATTTACCAGTGGAAGTGGCTGCGGCCAAGAGCTGGCAGTGATACGGGGGCTGTGATGATATTTCAGATGAGCATGTATTATCTTTCATTTGCACCACTTTGGATTTTGGTATTTTTGACAGATATTTTCAGCATATGTGACAATGACAAATATTTGGTAACAGAATATATCAGTATTGTGCTGATTCTGTTTTTCATGGTTATTGCAGTGCGGCGAATGAGAAATAAATTGAATTCTAAAAACAGTGATAATGTGAAATGTATATGTCTGGAAGAAGTACAGGAAGAAAAGTTCCTTGTGGCAGAGTTTTTAATGTCTTTTATTTTTCCGATGTTTGCATTTGATTTTACAAATCATCAGGGAGCTGTTTTATTTCTGGTGTTTTTTATTATATTTGGCTGGCTCTGCATCAAACATAATTATTTTTGTGTGAATGTAGTTCTTGAAGTTATGGGTTACAAAATATATAACTGCAAATATAAGAATGAAGACAACGAACTGGTTGAGAAAAAGATATTAAGCAAAAAGTATTTAAAAAAGAATGTTGGCGAAAAAATACGAGTGAGATATCTGAATAATGAATATGTTTTAGATTGCACGGAAGTATTAAAAGAAGAGCTGAATTAAGGACAGCAAATAAGACAATCGAGACTGTTTTTTTTATATGGTAAATACAATGAATGTATGGCACAATAATTGTGATGATTCCGATTCAAGCAAATATAATGTAAAATTTGCTGATCTTACAGGGAAAGAAAAAGAAGAATGGTATGATAAGATAATTAAACAAAAAATAAAAAACTTCCCCTCCCCAGAGTGATTTTTCTCGATTTTTTACGTATTTATTATAGAGAGGTTTTTAGCCTGTCAAATAATACGATGGGGAGAAGAGTTACGAATGAAGAAAAGAACAGCAGACAGTACAATTAATGACATAGTGAAAACGAAACGATACAACCCTGATCAGAGATGCAGTGAACTGATTCGGCATATTCAGGAGTATTGTGAGAGAAATTCAGTTTCTTATTATGCATTGGCGAGAGAAGCTGATATTTCTACATCTACGCTGCATGCGTTGATGGCGGGAAAAACCAGACCATATTTGTATACAGTTTATAAAATTTGCAATGCATTAGATATTTCGATACTGGATCTGATGGTGGAGGATGAGGACGGAGCGGTGAGGACAGGACTGAACCACAGGGAAAGAATGCTGATCTCGCAATACCGGAAGTGTTCAGAATCGAAGAAACAGATGCTGGAAGTCTATATGGACATGCTGACACAGTTTAAAGAGAAGAAGTGATGCGGAATTTATAAAGTTTCGTATACTTTTCGGAAAAAAGGTTTCATGGTATGATGATTTATGTGAAAATCGTTGCCATGAACCTTTTTTCTTGCTATAATTAAACACCGTAAAAGGCGACGATGCAGATTTATGTCTGTATCGTATTATAGAAAGGACGAATGCAAAGAATATGGTCGATATACATGCACATATTCTGCCGGGGCTGGATGATGGCGCTGAATCTGTGGAAGAAGCACTTCGGATGGCGTCGATTGCAGCAGAATCCGGAATATATCATATGGCGGCGACCAGTCATGGAAATTATTATCCCTATACGATAGAACAGTATAAAGATGCATTTCACAGATTACAGGAAGCGGTTGCAGCGCATAGGATTCCATTGAAATTGTATTCTGGAATGGAAATTTTTCTGGATGATGATGCTTTTTTGCACCTGGAGCGAGGAGAACTTCTTACATTAAATCATACAAATTATCTTCTGGTAGAGTTTGATTTTGGAGAAATGCCGTCAAATATGATCAGGCGTATCCAGAAGCTGCAGAAGATGGGATATCGTGTGGTTGTGGCACATCCGGAGCGATATATTGCTGTGCAGAAAGATCCTGAGCTGGCACTCTTTTTGTATGAGCAGGATTGTACGCTTCAGGTTAATGGAGGAAGTCTGCTGGGGATGTTTGGACGCAGGTGTCGTCAGGCATCTGAGCGGCTGATGGGAGAAGGGATAGCGGGTGTGATCGCGACAGATGCGCATGATACAGAATATCGTTCTCCGGATATTCAGGAACTGGTGAATTATCTTACACAGAATTACGGTTTTTCAGTAATGAAGATGCTGTTATCGGAAAATCCGAGCAGAATCTTAAAAGGTTATGACATTCTCCGACAGGAGTATGAAGAGGGAAAAGAGGAGTAGAAATACATGAAGAAAGCAAGGATTATTCTTGGAATCCTGTGTGTGATCTCAGCGGTTGGCTGTGGCTATTACGTACAGAAAAGCCGGGAAAATATAGACACAGAGGGACCGAAGCTGGAAGCAGCGTCAGACACTCTTGAAGTGAGCATCAATGCGACAGAGGATGAACTGACAAAGGATGTGGTTGCTGAGGACAAAAAAGACGGCAATGTTTCAGACAGTATCATCATTGAGAACATTACCAAAAAAGTCGGTGGTAATGAAAATCAGTTTGAAATTACTTATGTCGGTTTTGATAAATCCAGTAATTCGGGAAGACTGAAACGAAATCTGGTATATACCGATTATACAAAAACACATTTTGCACTTTCACAGGAACTTCGTTTTCCGGAGAACCAGGCAGTTTCATTGCTGGATTACATTACGGCAGAAGATTGTATTGATGGTGATGTAAGCCCGTTTATTATTGTTGATGGAGAGGAAAATCTTCAGCAGGAACCGTCTGCCGGTATTTATGATTGCACGGTTTCTGTTACCAACAGTGTCGGAGATACTGTGCAGCTGCCGCTTCAGGTAGAAATTTACGAAGACAGCTATGAAGCGAGATCATTTCGCCCGTATGTTGTGCTGACAGATTATCTGATATATCATAAAAAAGGTGAAGATCTGGATCTTCGTAAACTGATCGATCATGTGGAAGATCAGGGGTATTGTAAAATCGATTATGGTGAAATGGTTTCTGTCAGAAACAATAAAGGTGAGACCGAAGAAGTGACTGAGCAGATTGCAAATGGTTCAAAGGAAAATTGGGTCAACATTTCACAGATCACGGTAAATTCAAATGTTGACATTAATCAGGAAGGGGTCTACACAGTAGTGTATTCTTATACCTCAGCAGATAATGGCTATCAGGGAGATACGCGACTGACAGTAGTAGTTGAATGATATGGGAGAGAATGTAATGAATCAGGAAATGAACCGGCCGTCACAGGCCAGTAGTATGCCGGTAGATCTGCCATATATATGCAGACACCTCTGGAAAAATATTTTTGTGATACTTATGAGTGCCTGCATTGTCGGGATTGCGGCATTTGTGGGACTGGATATGTATATGGGCAGTTCTTACACTGCATCGATGAATCTTTCAGTTATAGCAAGGGATAATTCGGGAACAAGACTCAATGACGGAAGTCTGAATACAGCAATTACCCGTAACCTGAATGTGCTGAACAGTGATATGCTGGCAGAACAGATCTGTAAAGATTCTCAGATAGAGCGCCTTCCGGGTACGATCAGTGCTTCTCAGGTGGCAGATACGAATATGATTACTTTGAATGCGACGGCATCTTCGGCAGAAGAGGCTCTTCGGCTGCTGAAATCTGCACTTGAGAGTTATCCGACACTGACCGGATATTTTGAGTCCGGTTATATGTTCCGTAATCTGACCGCTTTATCAGCAGATAATATTCAGAAACAGGATGCGCGCCCGTTATATTATGCAGCACTGGCAGCACTGCTTGTACTCGCAGGTGGAGTTGGTCTGACTGTCTTTTTGTGTATGTCTACGGATAAAGTGTACAATCGTCAGCAGGCTGCAATGGTGCTGGATATTCCGGTATTAAATACGATACACTATTTCCGCAAAAAGAAAAATCAGAAAGCAATTTTGATTTCTGACAGTGCGACAACCGGTGATTATGAGGAAGAGCTTGACCGCCTTACGACGCGCGTAGAATCAGAGATGAATAAAAATGATCAGAAAGTGCTGATGGTTACTTCGATTCGTGAAAATGAAGGAAAATCTACGATTACTGTAAATCTGGCATTGAATCTTTCGCGACGTGGAAAAAAAGTAATGCTGATTGACTGCGATATGCGTCGTCCTGCTGTTGCGAAGATTTTTGATGCAGAGGTAGAAGAAGGAACAGGTCTTTCGGATCTTCTGGCAGGAGACAGCACACTGAAAGATGTTATGCGCAGAGACAGCCGTTACAAATATCTCAGATGTGTTTTTCAGAATAAAGCAATTGCGGAACCGGATAAATTGCTGGAAGATGAGGCATTTAAGACGTTGCTTCGCAAAATTGCTTCCCGTATGGACTATGTGATTCTTGATACGCCTCCGCTTGGTATTGTCCGCGATGCGGAAATTATTTCGGCGGCAGCAGATTCTGTATTACTTGTAATCCGTCAGGATCTTGCACATGCATCGGAAATTAATGATGCGGTAGATGTACTGGATGAAACAGGTGTTACTGTGCTTGGCGGTGTCCTGAATATGGCTTTCGGTGACAAAAACAGTGTCAGCCGCAACAAACGATACGGAAAATATTATTATGGTTATGGCGACAAAAGCAAATAAGATATTTTACAAACGGTAAGGCAGGAGAGAAAATATGCAGTCCGAAACACGTGAAATAACAAGATCATATAATGGGCAGGATCAGATAGATCTGATGGAAATGCTTGAGGATTATCTGCGTTGTCTGAAAAAATACTGGCTTCAGTTACTGTTGGTTCTTATTACGGTAGCGGCAGCGACCGTTACTTATATGAATTATACATATTCGCCGGTTTATTCTGCGAAGATCACTTATGCAGTCAAAAAGACAGGAGATACATCGGTAGATTCTTCTCTGACAAGGAGACTCAGCAGTTCGGTCGGAACAATTACAGATGCTCCGGAATTCAGAGATGAACTTTCTGCAAATATGGCGGATTCTGTTCCGGAAAAGTCATTCTGGTTTAGTTCGCAGTACACAGATGGAGCAAACTTATATACTATTTCTGTGAATTCAGGAAAATATAAGTATGTGGATGAACTTTTGGATGCATTCCAGAAAATATATCCTTCATGGGTGGACAAGTCCAATGGTTCGGTGGCTCTGGAAATTGTTGATATTACCAATGCTTCAGCAACTCCGGGAAATGAATATTCTCTGATCGATTATCTGGTAAAAGGAATGCTGGCAGGCCTGGTAATCGTGGTATGTCTGGCAACACTTTATGTACAGACACTTCATACTGTCCGCAAAGAGAAGGACATGCGGAAAGTTACATCGAGAAGCTGTGTTGCTGTGATTCCTGATGTAAAAATCAAAAAGCGCAGCAAGAGTACGAAATCTCAGCTGCTTATCAGCAACAAGAGAATTGACTGGGGATATAAGCAGTCCCTTCTTTCTGTACAGTCCAGACTTGATATGCAGATGGAGAAAAACGGACAGAAAGTTCTTCTTGTCAGCAGTACACTTCCTCAGGAAGGTAAAAGCCATATATCTGTAAACCTTGCGCTTGCAGCACTGCAGAATGACAAAAAGACTGTGATCATTGATGGCGATATGAGAAATCCATCTGTCGGAAGAATGTTTGGCTTTGAGGGACAGTCTCTCGGGTTAAGTGATTATTTTGAAGGAAAAGCCGATGTAGAAGAAATCATGATCAAAAGCGGAAATCTTTCAGTGATCAGCGCCGGTACAAAGAATGGTGGTATTTCAGGAATCATTTCCGACAGTAAAATGCAGGATCTGATGGAATACCTGCGCAGGAATTTTGATTTTATTGTTATTGATACTCCGCCGGCAGGATTGTTTTCTGATGCGGATATTCTGGCAAAATATGCAGATACCGTCTTATATGTGGTAAGATACGATCACGCTTCTGTGAAGGAAATTCAGGAAGGAATGTCTTCCTTTATTCAGAATAACAAGCTGTTTGGATATGTGATCAACCAAAGCCATGGATCTTTATCGTCTTATGGCAAATATGGATATTCAAAGTATGGCCACTATGGTCATTACGGCAAATACAAACGTTATATCAAGACAGCCGAAAAAGAAATGAATACAGAAGATTCTCTGTAAGAGGGGGAGATCGGTATGAAAAATAAATTAATAGTGACGTTTTTTCTCTTGATTTTATGTGCCGGATCAGTTACAACAGCGCTGAAATCATTTGATAACGTGCAGAATAATATTGCAACTGCAAAAAAAATACAGACGGCACGTCTGGAGGCGGCGAAGGTTACACCGACACCGACGCCTGAACCTCAGGCAGAGCCGGAACTAAGTGCGACACCGACACCGGAACCGGTGGATCCGGCGATTCCGGTACTTACTTTAACGAGTGATACGATTGAGATTACGGCGGGAAGTTCTTTTTCTGTAATTTCACCTGTTGCAGATATTACGGATGATAAGGATGACAGAAGTTCTCTGTTTCGCAATATTCATGTAACAGGAGATTATAATCTGTATACGCCTGGACAGTATACACTTCAGTATGTGGCGACGGACAGTGACGGACATACTTCACTGCCGGAGACGCTGACATTGATCGTGAAATAGCGAGGAGAACGTATGCAGAATATAGGTAGGATGTTTAAAGGGGTTGGAGAATTATCTTCAACCCTGAATACGATTTTAGGTCTGGCATTTGTTGTGGTGCTTATTTTATGCATAGCCGCACTTATTATGTCATGGTTTGTAGTTCCGGGGTTACATTGGAGAACCTCTTCTAAAAATAGATTCAGAAAGACCGCTGTATGGGTGGCAATCGTACTTTATGTGTTTACGCTTCTGGGTATTATGTTTGTTATGAGAGACCCGGGGCAGGGGTATCAGCTCCGTCTGCTGCCTTTATGTGGACTGAAAGACGCAGCATTGCTTAAAACAGAACTGCTTGGTGATCTGGGGAATTTTATTATATTTATTCCGCTGGGAATATTGTTTATGGCACAGTGCACGAGTGAGCAGCCTGTTGTGTGGACAATGATGTTCTCTTTTGGTTTTGGCCTTTTGACAGAACTGCTTCAGTATATCGCCAAAATGGGCATTTTTTCGCCGGAAGAGATGATCTGTGCAGCATTAGGCGGAACACTTGGCGGTCTGCTGACTTATGCATGGCAGAAAACAAAAGGTCAAAAGAAACCGCTTGGTATTCTTTTGCGTGTAGCGTTTAGCCTGTGCCTTGTGGTTGTAATTTTTGTGACGACAGTTTTCGGGACATATCATGTCCTCCGTGTCGGTGGCGAAAAAAACATGCAGGAGAATGTCAGCAATGCTGAACTGAAAATGCAGTCAGACGTAAAGAAGGCGGGAAGTTCTGACCTGATCTGGCGTGATGGAAAAGCCTACCGTTTCAATGATGAAATCATTACAGTTTTGTGTATGGGTATTGACCAGCAGACTGAAGAAATTGAACAAAAAGAGGATGTTTCTGGAGAAAGTGGTCAGGCGGACAGTATTTTTCTGGCTGTATTGAACCCGACCCAAAAACAGTTAAGCGTACTTGCGATATCCCGAGATACAATGACTGAAATAGCAACATACGATGCGAAGGGAAATTATATCGGAGATTCTTTAAATCATCTTGGTCTGGAATATGCTTTTGGTGATGGTAAGGAAAAAAGCTGTCAGTATATGGTTGATGCAGTATCCAAATTGTTTTACGGAATTCCGATCAATGGATATGTCGCGTTTAATATGGAGACAATCTCGCAGTTGAATGATGCTGTCGGAGGTGTGACGGTAACTGTTCCGGAGGGTGAGAATATATCAGATAAGCTGAAATCCGGTGAGACAGTGACTCTGAACGGGGACGATGCGGTTTCTTTTGTAAGATATCGAGATACATCTGTAGAAGGCAGCAATAATCTGCGAATTGCGCGTCAGAAGCAGTATCTGATCAATTTCTTTTCCGGAGCTGTGAAGGCGGTGCAGAAAGATGTTTCGCTTCCGGGAAAACTTTATCAGGATTTTTCCTCAGAAATGGTTACCAGCATTGGTCTGGATAATGCGGTTTATCTGGTTACAGAAGCAACAGAAATGAGCTTTGGTGAGGATAGTCTGACTGTATTACAGGGAGAAACAAAGACCGGAGAAGTCTATGACGAAGTATATATCGACGAGGATGCATTATATGATCTGATTCTTAAAACATTCTATACGGAGGTTGAGATAGGATGAAAATAAGGACGATGATCACAGCGGGACTTTTGGTGCTTCTGCTTTGTATTGTGGGAGCAATTGCAGGAATATATCTTTTTCATTCGCAGGAGCAGCAGGAAAATCCGGATGTATATGCGTGGATTTCCATTCCGGGAACGGATATAGATGCACCGGTTCTGCAGCATTCGGAAGACAATTCCTTTTATGCAGCGCATGACGCGGAGGGAGAGGAAAATCCGGCAGGAGCACTTTATACGGAGAACTACAATCACACAAATTTCGATGATCCGCTTACGGTGATATATGGAAATGACAATCAGGATGGTTCTATGTTTGGAGGGCTGTATCAATATGCAGATGATGCATATATGAAAGAACATGCATGGATCTATATCACCTTTGACAATGCAGAGTATAAATATAAAGTTTTTGCTGCATATAAATCAGATTCCAGGCATATCATGGAACGGTTTAATTCAGGCAAAGAAGAAGCAAACCGCAAAGCTTACCTGGAAAGTATTATGGACAACAGGACAATGGGGGCTCAGATTGACGAAAATGCTCAGGTGACTGCAGATTCAAAGCTTCTTACATTGTCCACACATGATGATTCTGATCCGGAGGGCAGATTCCTTGTGCAGGCATATCTGGTTGAAAAAGAAGAAAAAAGCAATTGATGCATAAAAATAAATGTGCTATAATGTTTCCTATCGAGAAAAGATGAATATAATTATAATTTTATACATGGAGGTACAGGTATGAAAGCGAAAAAACTTATGACAACAGTTCTGGCAGCGTCAGCAGTTCTTGCAATGTCAGTGAATGCAATGGCAGCAGGCAGCATTACAAATGCGGTAGATACAAATAACGTTTCTGCCACACAGACATCCAGAAAGATTGTAGGAGAGAAGAAAGTGCTTTCTACAGAAACAGTTGGTGTCAAACTTGAAAATGTTGAGGCAGATACTTTTGAGAAAGACTTGCAGAGGGAAGTAGATATCCTGAACGACTGCGATGCAGAGACTACTTTACAGGCTGCATTTGAAGGAGTTTATGGTGCTGATAAAGTGCCGGTGATCAATGTCTATGATAAGGATGTAAATATTGTTGAAGAAGCGATTCTGAAAGACTACAAATTCCTTTCACGTGTGATGAATCTGACAATCGATGGAGAGCCGACAGAGGAAGAACCGGTAGAAGTTACCTTTACAGTAAACAATCTTACAGACAAGATTGAGCCATTCATTCTCCATCATTGTGAAGAACATGGATGGGAGATTCTTAAGACAGAAGCGGTAGAAGGCGCTGACAATCAGATTACTGCATCTTTCCATTCAGCAGGCGGTCCGGTTGCAGTTGTATATCGTGAGCTTCCGGAAGAAGATGGAGAGACAGATACAGACGTAGTCGCTCCGTAATAAATATGTATCACCAGAGGAAAGTCATCAGGCTTTCCTCTTTTTTTGTTTCATCCACATTTCAATATATTCCATCTGTTCCTGATCAGAGACTTCCTGTGAGCCGTAATCATCGCCGGCGGCAAGGCAGCAAAACAGTACAAATCCCTGCAGGCAGAAAAACACGATAAGTACAACTATGATCAAAAAAGACACCCCCTTTAGAGTGAAGTGGAATATAGTATTATAAATCCTCTTTTTGGAGTATATGCATGAATCAGCCATTT
>OLNZ01000709.1_pt1 | contig 29741 bp, 22 predicted proteins | sample 1672981 | NCBI WGS metagenome assembly OLNZ01 (sample SAMEA3136743, study PRJEB25190) | human gut metagenome | biome: human gut; feature: human-associated habitat; material: faeces | place: Austria | collected 2013 | reverse complement strand
GATTTTTTGACCCACTTACTTGTAGTTGACGATGAAGTTTCTATCTTGGAATTGATTAAGAACAGTTTGGGGAAAGATGGATATTTGATAACAGTCTGTCAAAATGCGGATGATGTAGACATCAAAAAGCTGCATTTCTATGACCTCATTCTTTTGGATGTGATGATGCCTGGCACAGACGGGTTTGAGTTTTGCAAACAGATCAGGAATATGGTAGACTGCCCGATTCTCTTTCTGACCGCAAAGACATTAGAGGAAGATATATTGTTTGGATTGGGCATCGGTGCGGATGATTATATTACGAAACCTTTTCGTATTCAGGAGCTTCGCGCCCGTGTCGCGGCACATTTACGCAGAGAAAAAAGGGAGCATCACAGCACACTTTCATTTGAGCCTGATATAAGATTTGACCTTTCCGCAAAGGTACTGTATGTTTCAGAACAGCCGGTTCCCCTTACCAAAAGCGAGTATTCAATCTGTGAATACCTTGCGAAAAACCGGGGACAGGTTTTTACAAAAGAACAAATCTATGAAGCCGTTTTCGGGTTTGATGGAATAGGCGATAACTCTACGATCTCAACGCATATAAAAAATATTCGTGCGAAATTGGAGCATTTCAAAATAAGTCCGATCAGCACCGTATGGGGGATAGGATATAAATGGGAGTGAAAAAGAAACCTACATTGAAAATATTGTTTCGCCAGTTTGCTATCTCCCTCATTGTCATGCTGGTAGCGGCAATTATTGTCCCTTCTGGTTTGGAGGGACTTGCTGTAAATGCTGGATTAGCTACAAGAGCAAATCTAAGTGAATTGCAGGTAAAAGAGATCATTCCAACGCTGACGATTGCCCCGGATATTACAAAGGTTGTGATTCCACAGGGATGCGGCTACTTAATTCTGGACAAGAACTTTAATGAGCTTTACAGCAATATGGACGATGATGAAAAAGAAATTGCCCTGCTGTACGCAAAGGGAGAATATATTGAATATGCTACGGGGAGGCAGTTTGCACTTGTTGTCCGGGAAAACGAATTTTGCGTTTTAAGGTATTATATTGGTTCTCAATTTACAGTGTCATGGCTACCGGAATATTTTCCATCTCCTGACACGCTTGCGTTTATCCTGATGGCTGTAAATTCGCTGCTGGTCATTATCATACTGACCGCCAGATTTGCTAAGAACCTGCGTACACAACTGACCCCGCTTTTTGAAGCAACTGCGGAGGTTTCAAAGCAAAACCTTGATTTTGAAGTAGGACACGCCAAAATCAAAGAGTTTGAAGATGTCCTTGCATCTTTTTCAGATATGAAAGATAATCTGAAAATTTCGTTAGAACGGCAATGGAAAACCGAACAGACACAGAAAGAGCAAATCGCCGCGCTTGCCCATGATTTGAAAACGCCTCTGACGGTTATTCAAGGAAATGCTGATTTACTCACAGAAACAAATCTTGATGATGAGCAACGATTATACGCTGGTTACGTCGTGGAAAGCTCCGGCCAGATGCAGTCATATATTCAAACCCTGATTGATATATCACGGGCGGCGGTTGGTTATCAGCTCCATATTGAAAGTATAGACTTGCCAGCGTTCATGCAGCACTTGTTCGGTTATATGGAATCACTATGCCGGACAAAAGAAATCCGGCTGCAAATGAATACTGTTTCACTCCCTCAAATGCTGAAATTTGATAGGGTGCTGATAGAACGTGCTATTATGAATGTTATCAGTAATGGGCTGGACTACTCCCCGCAAGGCGGAACGCTTTATGTGGATGTTCAGAGTAACAACGGTTTCGTGGAAATTTCAGTCACAGACGAGGGAACGGGGTTTTCTAAAGAGGCATTATGCCACGCACAGGAACGGTTCTATATGGGCGATCAAAGCCGCAATTCAAAGTTACACTTTGGTATGGGTCTATATATTACAAATTCGATTATGGAACAACATAATGGTCAGCTTATTTTAGAAAATTCAAAAGAAACCGGCGGCGCAAAGGTTACTATGAAACTTCCTTGCTGATTTTCCGATAGTGTAATGGACGTCTTTTATGTCCGTCCATTTTTCAAATCTTTATGGAATCTTCAAAAACTCCTCTTATCATGTATCTAAAGAAAAAATTATGTTCAAGAGGAGTGTTCTATGACGAAGAGAGTAATTAATTGTTGTTTTCGAAAAATAACGTTCTTTTTAAAGTAAGCGTCAAAACAGTTGATAGTCAATGAAAACGGACAGAGAAAACGAGATAATACATTTAATGAGCTAAAAAAAGAACTCAACCTGTTAGGTTTAGATTGAGTTCTGAATAACTTGATGAGATTTTGAGTATTTTCGCTGTCTACTTGACCAGGAATGTATCAAACGCTGTCGTTTTCGATTACAGAATCATTGTGGCGATGCTGACGAGTAATGGAAGAGTGAACAGACATAATAAGGTAGACATACACACATGTTCTACTGCTTCTGTATAGTTTTTATCGTATTGCTGAGCAAAGATAGCTACATTACTGCCTACAGGACATGCGGCTGCAATAACCAGAGTTAATTTGATATCCAGAGTGCCAATTGGTAATACATAGAATACCCCTAAGATGATGAGTGGAATCACCAGTAATCTTACAAAACTGACAATGTAGGTATTCTTTCTTGTTAACATTTTTAGCAAATCAGATTTAGCAAGATAGGTACCAGATACTAACATGGCTAATGCAGTGTTAATGCCTTTGATGGTGGAAAATAAATCAGTGATGATAGCTGGTTGTGGAATATTCAGAAAGTATACAAATAGGCCAATGACAACAGAAATGACAATAGGATTGGTCAGTATCTTTTTGAAACTCATGGCGTTTTTGTCTTTGGAAATCATGTAGACACCTACTGTCCATTGTAAGGCGTTAATCATGACAATCATCATGGCTACAAAGAAAGCACCTTCATTACCAACAGCTGCAGTAACTAAAGGAATACCAATAAAGCCTGCATTGGAGAAAGCACTGGAGAAAGCGGAGATGCCATCTTTCTTTCCGAAGAAGAGATAGCCTATAAGTACGGATAATCCCATAGCTACAATGGAAAGAAGAATGGAATAGAGTAATTCCATGGTTTTTTCCTGTGTTCTTTCTATCCAGAAACTATTCACGATAACTACAGGAATGACTAAGTACAAAAGTACTTTTCCCATGTCTGCACTTCCCTGAATTGTAATCATATTTTTCTTGAAGAACAGATAGCCTATAGCAATCAATGTAAACATAATCAGTATTTGTTTTGATAATATCAGTACCATATCAGTATCAAATTCCTTTCAGTGGGTTGTTTTCAGCCGTGTCTACATCTGTAGATATGACTTGGATACGTATCTGAACGTATCTTGTCATAGGTATATGACTGTTAGATTATACTGTACAAAGCACAATAAAGGAATCATGAAGTTTTGCATCTTGCGGAATGGTAAAATATGTCGCCTGTTGAGATGGTTCAAAACAACGCAGTGCATAGTCACCTGTATAAGTGCTTAATTCTGGTTGTACTTCCCAGTAAACGGTATAAGGGGTGGAGCATTCTACATCTATATGTAGTGGAACGGTATCTCCTGCTGTCAGTATAAAACTTGAAAGGTAATAGAATGGCATGAAATAAGGCCATTTTTTATATATTTTCTTTAACTTGAAAAGTAATGAAAGAAAAATGATAAGTTTGAATTATGTGATTGATATATAATTTGAAAGGTAATAAAAGAAAACAAAAGATACAATGAATAAAGCAACACACTTGTGTGAACATTGAAATATTACGTTGAATAATTCTATCAATATAATACAATTCTTGATTAAAGAATGCTATTATTGTAAATTAAACAAAAATATATAGCCAATCATACATGACCTTGTAAATTTGAATAGGATCTGATGCCTAGCGTAGCACCACTGGTAAAACATTAATTATATTCATAGGATTTCGGTTCAGAAGGTCTCTTTTTTGCTGCAAATTTTCATTCATCAATATTCTTGCATATTTGTAAATTAAATAAGTCTGATTCCGTAATTCATATATATATATAATATACATATATTGAATTTAGCAAAATCTTCACTAATTGAAAGGCTGATTAGATTATGGCAAGCTTCTTTAGGGATATTCAAGGGATAAAAGTATCACTGCGGATTAAATATTATGAACCGACTAGAAAGACTGGTTGGGAAGTACATATGGTAACAGAAATGCCATTCTATGTACTTCTTTTTTTAGACAAGTGGATTTGATTCACTTGTTTTAATTTTTTGCTCAATGAAAAGTTTTCATATTTTTAACAAATTAAAGTCTAGTTGTTTAACATAGTTCTCCTAATATATTCATGTTTTCAGGAGGAAAAGAAATGAACAGAAAACTTATTAGTGCAACATTAGCTGGTTTGTTATTAACAACAGGTTGCACAGGAACAAATGTTGCAGCAAATTCAAATCAGTCTGCAGCAGGAACAGGTGAGAAAACAACGGTTGAATTTTGGTATGCAGGTGGTAAGACAGCTGTAGGCGTTATCCAGGATATTGTAGATAAGTACAACGAATCTCAAGATAAATATGAAGTGAAGACAGTTACACAAGCTGACTATTCTGAAACATATCAGAAACTTCAGGCAGCAATCGCAGGAAATGCAGCACCAGATCTTGTATTACTTGAACCATCTGCTGCTAGAACATTAGATGAAAAAAATCTTCTAACTGATCTAAATGCATATACAGAAAAGGATTCTACATTCAATAAAGATGATTTAATTGCGGCTTTCTATAATCAAGGTACAGATGAAGATGGAAAACAGTTCGCATTGCCAGCATATGGTACAACACAGGTTCTTTACTACAATGTACAGGCTTTTAAAGATGCAAGAGTTGATCCAGAATCCATTCAGACTTGGCAGGATCTAGGAGATGCTGCTGCTAAAATCAAGGCAACTGGAAAATATAAATATGGATGGGAACCAATGTGGGGACCAGATAATATGATTGATGCTGCATTCAGTAATGGTGCTTCTGTGTTCTCTGAAGATGGAAAGAAGGTTACAATCAATTCTCAAGAATGGGTTGATGTATTTGAACAGTTCAGAAAATGGATTCACGAAGATAAGACAATGGCAATTCATTCTGGCGGACAAGGATGGGAATACTGGTACGCTACAATTGATGATGTTATTCAGAATAAGGCAGGTGGTTATACAGGATCTTCTGGTGATCAGGCAGATCTTGACTTCAATGTCGTACAGGCAATGGAACAGCCAGCATGGTCTAACAATACAAAATCTCAACCAACTGCAACAGCTCTTACAATGAGTGTATTAAACGGATCTAGTGATGCTGAAAAGCAGGGGGCTTATGAATTCTTGAGATACTTCATGTCTGTTGATTCTCAGGTTACATGGAATACATCTGTAGGATATGTCGCAGTGAATAAGCAAATCATGGAAGATGACACGTATAAAGCATTCTTAGAAGATCATCCACAGGCTGCAGTACCATTCAAACAGGCTGAGCATGCATCTTTATATCCTGTAGATCCAACAAATGGACAAGTATATGATGCTTTAAAGATTGCGGCTGATAAAGTTGAAATTGATAATGTATCCGCAAAAGAAGCACTTGACGAAGCACAAAAGACTGCACAAGCAGCATTAGACGCTGTTAGCAAGTAATCATGAAAGAAGTATTACATTATACATTCTCAAAGAAAGCTGCTGCTATTCAAAAGATGCAGCTTCTTTTGAATCATAGAGAAGATAGTTTAACTCTTTCTGTCGAAGGTAATTCAACATTATTGTCTGCGTTAGATTTATTTGTGAAAGATGAAAATAGCAATATTCTATTTCATAGACAGTTAGGAACTGGCGAAAATGTTATTACAATAACGAACAATGTAAAAAAAGCATCGATTGGTTCTATACCATGTAATTTTGAAAAAGGAATATACACAATTGAACTTGCATTGTGGAATGAAGCAAAAAAATATATTCAGAATGCAATGCAGGTAAATATCATTTGTGAAACTGAATTTAAAAATGTCAAAGAAACATGTGGTGATATTGTCTGGATGGAAAAAAAAGGAAATCTTTCAGGATATGAACCAGGTTTGAAAAAGAGAAATCATGCTGGATGGTATGCAGGAGATTTTCATTGTCATACGATTTTATCTGATGGACATGAATATCTTTCGAATCAAATGGTGAAAAGTGAATTGATGGGATTGGATTTCTATTCTGCAACCGAACATAATCTTGTTCCTTCGACATGGGTCAATACGGATCTGCTTGTCTTGTGCGGAATTGAAATTACAACAGTGTATGGTCACGCAAACATATTTGGATTCAGGAGACGCCCAGATAACTTAGACTTGATTTGTTCAGAGGATAATAAAATTCTATTTGAAGAAACATTGGATCAATTAAGCAGTGAAGGATGTGTAATCAGTATCAACCATCCATTCTTACATCCATGGGAGTGGTTGTATCCTGAATGCTTGTTGAAAGATATTCAATGCATAGAAATCATTAATGATCCTACATATCCTGATAATCATGAGGCAAATCGTAAAGCAATTGCATTCATAGATGCATTGTGGAATGATGGCTGGAAAATTTGTGGTATTGGCGGCAGTGATACGCATGCATTACTCCAAGAATGGTATACACCAGAAAGTGGGCCTTCCATTGTAGGTGATCCAACGACACATGTATTTTGTGATGGATTGAGTCAAAATAGTGTGCTGGATGGCGTTAGAAAATGTCATGCATATATTACAAGATGGATCAAAATAAATTTCGATATGCGTCTGAATGACAAATGTATTCTTCCAGGAGATGAAATAACAGAAGAAGGTAATTTGTATGTTACTTTTCATCTTGAAAATGTGAGAGAAAAAATCACTTTCTTTGTTGTGAAGGATGGCGTAAAAGAAGATATTGACTATGATGTTGATTTGGATCATAGAAATGCTTCTATCACATATCAGACAAATTGGAAAAGAGATACATATCATTGGCTGCGCTTTGGTGCAGAAAATCAAAATGGTGATTGTGTGTTATATACAAATCCTGTTTATTCTGGAGAAAAGGAACATCAACTTCATACATTTGGGGATGCTGCGAATGAAATTCAATGAGATTGATGGAATTATCTTTGATAAAGATGGGACTTTGATGGAATTTCAGTCTTTCTGGCTTCCGGTGACATACCGTGTCATTTCTAAGCTTTGCAATGAATATGAATTAAATGCAGTGATAAAAAAAGAATGTATTAATGCATTAGGGATTGATGAAAATGATTGTATTGATCCTGAAGGTCAGCTTGCGATTGGTACATATGCAACAATCAGCACATCTTTGCGGAATGTATTGTTACGTCATGAAAAGAGTGTTCAAAACAGTCAACTTCAAAAGAAAATTACACAATGGTTTGAAGAAGAAAGTGAAAAACAGACATGTCATTTCACTACAGATTTAAAACAACTTTGTGATTGCCTGCAAAAAAAGAATATTCATATCGCTGTTGCAACAACAGATAACTTAGAAGTAACACAAAGATGTTTAAAACAAGGAGAGATGAATGTTGAAGTGATTTCTGCAAGTGACAGTTCCATTCCAAAAAAGCCAGATACAAGTCTAATTCAGTATTTAGCAGAAATTTGGGATACGACATGCGAAAAAATCGTAATGATAGGAGACACTCCAAATGATTTGCGATTTGCAAAAAAAGCAGGTGCAAAAACAATTGGTGTATTGAGTGGCGTATCTAACGAACAATTATTACTTCCGTATGCTGATTGCATTTTAAATAATATTGGAGAATTAAGAAATATACTATGACAGATATTCAACTAAAAAATATATATAAAAAATATGATAATGGATTTGAAGCGGTCAAAGATTTCAATCTAGATATTCATGGAAAAGAATTTGTGATTCTTGTTGGACCTTCAGGGTGTGGAAAATCTACAACTTTAAGAATGATTGCTGGATTGGAAAAAATCTCAGAAGGTGAAATGACAATTGACGGAGAAGTCATGAATCTGGTAGAACCACAAGATAGAAATATTGCGATGGTATTTCAAAACTATGCATTGTATCCTCATATGACAGTGAGAGAGAATATTGCATATTCATTAAAGATTCATAAGGTTCCAAAGAAAGAAATTGATGCACGTGTTGATGAAACAGCGAAAATGCTTGATCTAGAAGAGCTTTTAGATAGAAAACCAAATCAATTGTCTGGTGGTCAAAAACAGAGAGTTGCAATGGGAAGAGCAATGATTCGTAAGCCAAAAGTATTCTTGATGGATGAACCTCTTTCGAATCTAGATGCAAAATTGAGATCACAAATGCGTGTAGAAATTGCTTCTTTGTATGAAAGATTAGATACAACATTTATTTATGTTACACATGATCAGACAGAAGCAATGACACTAGGAACAAAAATCGTTGTGATGAACGATGGTGAAATTCAACAGATTGATACACCGTATAACATGTTCCATTATCCTGCCAACCAATTTGTTGCTGGATTTATTGGAATGCCTGGAATGAATTTTGTTGAAGTTGATGTGATTGAAAAAGATGGTGAAATCTGGATCAAAGGGAAAAACGGCTCATTCAAAGTCAATGCTGAGCGTGCAAATGAAATTCGAAAGCAGACAAAACAGAATCAAAAGGCAATCTTAGGTATTCGCCCTGAACATGTTGTGCCATGTGAAAATGCAGAAGATTCTTTCTTTCAAGGGACAATTGATGTTTATGAAATGCTTGGCTATACAGCAATTCTTCATGTAAAGACTGATGATGGAAAGATCGTTTCTTCTATTGAAGAAAATGATAGCTATAAAGCAGGAGCACCAATTTATTTCCGTTTAAATGAAGATCATATTCATTTATTTGATATTGAAAGCGGGAAGACAATATGCAACTAAATCCAAAAGTATGGTTGTTTCTAGCAATAGGTGCTGAAGTACTGGCAACGGGATTTTTGAAGAAAACAAATGTATTTACAGTGATATCATGGACAGTATTCTGTCTTGTACTGTATCTGATTTGTCACTATTCATTTTCAAGAGTATTAGAAGATATGAATTTATCCGTTGCTTATGCATTGTGGTGTGGAATCGGCATTATTGCTTCAACTGTATTTTCTGTATTTGTCTATCATCAAAAGATTTCCACAATGCAATTGCTTTTCATTGTCATTATTGGCGTCAGCTGTGTTTTGCTGGATCTTCAAGGATAGAAGAAAAGAGTGATTTAAAATGAAAAAATATGAATTCAAAAAAACAGGGAGTGTTCTGCTATTTGTTTTACCAGCATTCATTCCATTATGTGTATTTTGGCTGTATCCAATTTGCCGCGCAATCTGGATTAGTTTTACAAATTGGGATTTTATGAGTCCTTCATATAATCTGGTTGGTTTCACAAATTATCTTGCGGTATTCAATGATAGTCGTTTCTATGAAGCGTTGATCAATACAATTATTTTTACCGTTGGTGCTTTAATTCCAACAATTGTATTAGGACTGTTGCTTGCATTGACACTTTCAAAGAAATTTCATGGATCAGAAATACTGAAATTTATTATTTTCTCACCGTGGATTACACCAACAGTTGCGATTTCCATTGTATGGACATGGATCTTCCAGCCTGATGGAGGTCTTGCAAATCAGATTTTGAATTTCTTTCAGCTTCCAGGATTAAAATGGATTTCTTCTTCAGATACGGCAATGTTGTCTGTCATTCTAGTAACGGTATGGAAATCCCTTGGATATGCAATGATTTTCTATTTATCAGCATTAGAGAAAGTTCCAAAAGATCTTTATGAAGCAAGTTCTATTGATGGTGCACATGGATTGCGTCAATTCTTCGACATTACTCTGCCTTCCATTTCACCAACAACATTCTTTTTAACAATTATTACAATGATTAATTCTCTGCAGGCATATGATCAAATTCAAATCCTGACGCAAGGTGGTCCATCTGGTTCTACACGAACATTGCTATATATGTATTATCAACTTGGTTTTGAAGAATTCTCCATGGGAAAGGCATCTGCAGTTGCTACGATCATGATGATTATCACAGTTGCTTTATCCATTTTCCAATTTAGATATTCAAAGAAGTGGGTGAACTATGACTAAGATGAATTTAAAAAATGTATTATTTCTAATACTCCGTATTGTATTTTTGACATTTATTTCAGCTTTAACAGCATTGCCATTTATCTGGATGGTCTGCAGTGCATTAAAACCAAGCGCAGAAGTTATGGAATCTGCTACTTTTCTTCCATCACAGATTGAATGGAGTAATATTACAAGTGTATTAACAGAATCACCAATTCCATCATATATTTTTAATACCATGTGGATTTCATTGTTGATTGTTGCTTTGCAGGTAGTGACTTCCGCAATGCTTGCATATGCATTAGTATTTATGGAATTTAAAGGAAAGAATAAAATTTTCATGATTGTCATGGCAACGTATATGTTACCTGTTGCGGCAACATACATTCCTTCTTACATTATTCTTTCTCATATGAAACTATTAAATACATTTACAGGGATTATTATTTCCAGTACAGTTTCAACGTTTGGTGTTTTCCTTTTAAGACAAGGTTTTATGCAAATACCAAAAAGCCTTGTTGAAGCCGCAAGAATGGATGGATCAAATCATTGGGAAATTCTTTGGCATATTGTCTGTCCAGTCACAAAATCATCTTTTGTTACTTTAGGATTAATGAGTTTTATTTCTACATATAATAACTATATGTGGCCATCATTAATTACAAATGATTCAAAGTACTATCTTGTTTCTCAAGGATTAAGAGCGTTCTTTATTGAAGGTGGAGCATATGGAACAAACTGGGGATTGGTTATGGCTGCGAGTGCCATCATTATTGTTCCATTGCTTGTCTTATTTGCGTTGACAGAGAAATGGTTTGTGAATGGAATTGGTGGAGAAACAGGTGTAAAAGGATAAGAAAAATGGCAAAATTGCCGTTTTTTACCATTTTGTTTTTAACAATAGGCCACAGATTGGTGGCCTTGTTTATGTCATCATTGTGTTTTATTACCTTTCAAGTTAAAATTTCAATTATGTGTTAAAAACATTTCTTACCTTTCGAGTTAAGATATTACCTTTCAAGTTTCATACTGACACCTGCGGATACTCCTATATCCTGTATGTCTGTTTTGACTACAGGAGGGTGGGAACAATCTTTGTATGGCTTACAGCACCAGTCTGCTCTTGCGGCCCATTCTTCCTGGTACATCTTTAAAAATCTGTTAGGATTGACACACGGCATCTTCAGACATTCTTCCAGAGGCACATTCAGATTTATCACTAGATTCTTTGTATAGAATATTACTCGCTGGGTAACAAATTAGTTTCCCATTTCAGAAAGCTTTATTGTATTGTGCATTTTATTATCTTATTTTGGAAACTTATCAGATCCGAGGTTCATTGTCTTGTTGGAACGTGTATCTTTTGGATGTTGTTGTGCGTTAAAGTTAGCTTCGTTCCAAAAGCTTCTGCAATCTTTTTTTAAACTCCATTACTGAAGTATAAAGGTTGTGATACATAGGAAATACTAACATCAATTAAGAAAATTATGTACCAGATCACAGATTTCTTCCATATTGTTTGTATAAAGAAAGATGATCTTTTCATTTCATCCATTAGCGAATCATTCTTTTGTGGCTATATTGTAATTAAAATAAACACGTTAATTGAGTGAAAATGAATCAATTCTCATTTACTTGATCAAAGAGAAAAATTCCCACCCTGAAATATGAGTAGGAATTTTTGTTGGTTATAATGTTTTACTTTGCACTATGCATACGATTCTTGAAAATGAATCCAGCAACATAAATGACTATATTTGTCTTATCACTTGTATCTGCAGACTTGTCATTCTTGACTTCTGCCTTTTTAAGATCTGTCCACTGTGCATAGACTGTCATATCCTTTTCAGCAATCAATGAAGTAATCTTTGTGCCGTTCTTAGCTTCTGTAAACCAACCTTCAAATTTAAATCCATCGCATGCTGGATCTTGTGGGAATGCAACTTCGCTGCCTTCTTCTGCTTTAACAGTAGTTACGTTACCTTTTTGATCATTAAATGTGATTGTAAAGATGTTCTTTACAGGTTCACTTGGTTCTGTTGGTTCTTCCTGAAGCTTCCATAACTGTGTTCCATAGATAATGCCGCAAGTACACCTGCTTTATCTTCTGCAGAAGCATTTTGCTGCACTTTTTCAAGAATTGCCTGCATGATGATTCCCTGGTGTTCATTTTTGCCATAATCACCATTTTGCTAATACAGCCAAAATAATAACGAGAGAAAATTATCTTAATAGAATCATTGAACTGAATGGCACGCCTGACATCAAAATCATCACAGGAATTCACCAATCTGCTAAGTGCAGATTTAGGAATGAAAGTGGGAATCCTCGGCCATTCAATGACCGAGATGAAAGCTAGTGCCATTAAGTTAAACATTGATGATCATTGGTAATCTCTACAGAGAACAGTAAAACCAGGAATAGAACAGTCATAATGTCAGATTGTTATTCCTTTTTAATTTTGAATATGAAAAAAGCAGTCAATCACATCAGAAAAAATATAATGTTGTTGTATCAAAATAATAATTCTTTCTTTTTTACCTTGTAATAGAATAAACCAGTGAAATCCGCTAAAACCCATCCAATAGGAACAGACCACCAGATACCACATACACCAACAATAGAAGAAAGAATATATGCAAGTACAACACGTGTACCTAAAGAAATAACAGTAAGTACAACACTCATTCCAGGTCTGCCTAGTGCGCGATACAATCCATAAAGCAAAAATAAACAACCAATACCACAATAAAATGCTCCTTCAATGCGGAGATAGCGTACACCTTCTTGAATGGTTTCAATTTCATTTGCATCCACAAAAATAGACATGAGTGGTTTTGCAAAGATAAAGACGAAAGCAGATATGACAATACAGAAAGCCATAGAGATGCATACTGCACTTTTTAAACCAGAACGGATACGATCATTCTTTCTTGCACCATAGTTTTGTGCAATGAATGTTGAAAAGGCATTACCAAAATCCTGGACAGGCATATAGGCAAATGCATCAATCTTTACACCAGCCGCAAATGCAGCCATCACAATTGGCCCAAAACTGTTGACAAGCCCTTGTACCATAAGAATCCCAAGATTCATTACGGACTGTTGAACACATGTGAGTGTAGAGAAGGAGATGATTTCATGAATTCTTTCTTTTTTTAGACAGTGGATATTCCATATCGAACATACCTGTGAAAAATGGGTAAGTGTATAAATCGCAATACCAAACCCTGAAACGTATTGTGCAATGACTGTTGCTTCTGCTGCGCCGCCAACACCTAAATGCAATCTAATCACAAACCAGAGATCAAGAATGATATTCAATATTGCAGAAACAGCCAGAAACCATAATGGAACAACTGAATTACCAATTGCACGCAGGTAAGAAGAAAAATAGTTGTATAGAAAAACGGCAGGAATGCCAAGAAAGATGATAAACAAATAGGAACGCATATCACTCCACACTTCTAGTGGAACCTGAAGAAATGTTCGAAGACTATCCAAGCATAAAAATGACAAGATATTTAAAAGTACAGTCACAAAGGCAATGAAGAAAAATGAAGCGCAGAGATTTTCACGAAGTGCTTTTTCATTGCCTTCTCCAAAGCGCATGGAAAATAGAGCACCACTTCCCATGCATAATCCAAGAATGATGGAAGTTAGAAAAGTCATCAATGTAAAAGAGGAACCAACAGCCGCAAGAGCATTTCTTCCAAGGAATTGCCCAACAATCAAAGTATCCGCAATGTTATAGCATTGTTGCAGCAAGTCTCCCAAAATCATTGGGATGGCAAATAAAAGCATAGATTTGATGATGGATCCTTTTGTTAAATCTTGATTCATGATGAGCCTCCGTTTCGTAAGCTTAAAGTTACATATCGAAATCATTATAGATACAACAATGACACTCGTCAATGTGTCGTTTACTTTTCGAAACCCTGGTGCTATTATCAACGCAAAGATGAAGTTTTATGGAGAAACACTATGTTTTTAGATGGGTTAGATAAATTGGATCAAGAGATTGTAAGCTTGCTGATAGAGAATGCACGTATTTCCTATTCTGATATTGGTGAAAAAATCGGTATTTCAAGAGTGGCGGTAAAAGCAAGAATACAAGCATTGGAACAGCGTGGAATCATTGAAGAATATACAACAATTGTCAATCCACAGAAGATTAGTGGAGCAGTTTCCTGTTATTTTGAAATTGAAACAACACCGAATCACTTGGCAAAAGTTACAGAACGATTGAATGCGAATGATATGGTGACACAGATTTATCGTGTCACGGGAAAAGATAAACTGCATGTGCATGCTGTTGCTTCTTCTGCAGAAGAAATGGAAGAATTTTTACATACAGTTATTGATCCATTGCCTGGTGTGATCAGCTGCAGCTGTAATATGATTTTGTCACGTATCAAAGATGTGAAAGGATTACGACTATAGAAAGAAATCATATTCTTTGCTTCAGATATGCAAAAAAACTCCAGTTTCTGGAGTTTTTTAAAACATTCTTGTATCACATGTAAATATATGATTTTTATCATCTAATGTATACGTAATTGTTAACGTAGAGCCATGCATAGAAGTATGGATATTTTCTGCCTGGGATAAGTGACGATAATATCTGTATTGTTCGATTTGCTGTTCTGTATAATTTGATGGATTATCACTTGTAAGAAATACTCCTCCAAGCAGTGCATTGAGTGTTGCTAAAAGATCTTTCTGTTTTGCATTGAGTTTGATATTTTCATCTCTTAAGAAAAATACATCTGGATCATTTAAGAATGCACGGTTGTTTAATGATCGACGGAAAATTGTATTCGCTAGCGATTGCTTTGTTGAAGTACGTTCACGATGGAACAAACGCATATACCATACATCATTCCAGTCTAAAGAGACATCACATCCAATGCGGTTATATTCAAACAATCCAAATGTTGTACATGTTGGTACACCACATCCAAGAATTGGATGATTTCCACAAAGTTCACGTAAGAAATGAATGCCTTGGTACATCTTCTGGCTGCGTGTTTTTGTTTCTGTTGGAAATGGAGCACCTGCATATAAGAAATCCAGTTTTACAAAATCAAACTTCCATTCCTCAAACACAAGATGAAATACATCTTTTAAATACTGGATCACTTGGGGATGATCAATATCTAAAGCATATGCACCATCCCAGTTGCAACCAGTAAACCAAGGGGAACCATTGTGTTTTAAAAGCCAGTCTGGATGAAGTTTCACAAGATCTGAATGAACGGATGCTAAGAAAGGGGAAAGCCATAAGCCTGCTAGAAATCCATTGTTATGAATTTGATCCACTTCATAGCGTAATCCTTCAGGAAACTTCTGCTTGTCCACGCTTAGCCAGTCACCGGTACAAGTCTGCCAGCCATCATCAATTTGAAACAAATCACCTTTCTGTAGAATCTTTTTGCATCCATCTAAATCTTCCGCAATTGTTTTAGAAGATATATTTTCATAATGGTTATACCAGCTCGAATATCCATAAAGTTTTTTTGTTTCTAATGGCTGTATATGCATTCGATCAAACCAGGCATCAAATACTTCTTCTTCACTGCCTGTTGTATCGAGAATATCAAAACATGTGTATAAGCCATCCACAGGATAATCTTTACAATCTCTTTCAATGGTTAATGTTCCATGATCATAGTGGAAGATCGTATATGCCTGTTCTTCATCACAAGAAGCAAGTAAATGGTATGTATTCTCATGACGAATATACATGTATGTGAATCCATGAAAGATACCTGATTCTTTTGCATATTCTACAAAATGATAGTCTCCATATCGATCAAAATGATATTTGTTTAAAAGAAATGAAGGAATGTGATCAACACCTTTCTGTTTGTCACAAATCTGCAGTTCTCTATTATATGTCCATGTCTGATAGCCATTGAAGAATAAAACATCATTTTTATCCAAATCTAATTGTGTTTCGGCTTTGATGCATTGGATTTTTCCATGGAGTTCTCTTTGAAGCCTAGAAAGCGAATCTACTTCTTCCTGGATCATTTTTTGATCAACTTTAACTGTGAGTTTCCATTTCATGCTTTTCTCTCAACTTTTCTGCGATTTCCTGTGCTTTGTCATCTGTTAATATAAACTTCTTTTTGAATACAATCAAAGCAATACATAATCCAAGAATTGGAAGTAATGTCATAAGACAGCGCAGGCCTGTAATTGTGGAAGCACTTTGAACTGCAGGGATACTATCTTCACTGTTTCCAGCTAGACCGATCATATCAAGACCAATCCCTGTTAAAAATACAGCGAGACCACTTGCAGCTTTTACCACAAATGTCTGCATGGAAAAGATGACAGATTCTTCTCTTCTGCCGGTTTTCATTTCTCCATAATCAACAGAAGTAGATAAGAAAACTGTTGTAAGCACACTTAACATTCCATTCGCACTGAATACAAGTGCACCAATCAAGCAAAGTACGACCATGTTATGTGCAAGGTTCATAAACGAAGCAAACAGTAATAAAGCATAGCCAAGAATTGCCATACATAAAGATGTTTTGAAAATTGTTGTATTAGATAGTTTATTACGCAATACAGGATATAAAACCATCATACCAAGAATCTGCGTTGCTCCGCCAATGGTTGTGAATAATGTATAGTTGTTTTTCCATAATTCTGTACCAAGATCATATTTAAAGAAGTAGAGAATTAAATTACTTGTGATGTATAAAGCACTGTTGATCAGCACAATTGTGATGACCGTTAACATTGCCTGATCATTGTGGAATAAAGCAGAGAACATATCTTTGATGGATGTTGTTTCCAGTTTCTTTTCACTTTTCTTTTCTTTGATTGAAAAGAAGAGAATTGCTTCTGTAAGTACAAAAATCAAAGCAATAAGCATAGAGAAGCAGCGGAAACCTTTCACTTCACTGCCACCTCCTAAAAAGGCAACACATAATACAGTTCCCACTTGAATCAGTGCAGAACCAATACCAGCGCATGTTCTGCCAACAACCGATAACTGTTCACGATCTTTTGGCTGTTCAGTGACTGCTGGAATCATTGACCAGTATGGAATATCCATCATTGTATACGTAACACCCCATAGAATATATATGATTGCGAAGTATACCATGAGTCCTGTTTTTGATAAATCTGGAGCGCTGAATAATGCATATAAGACAAATGCATTTAATACAGTTTCAGATAAGATCCATGGTCTGAATTTTCCATATTTTGTATTTGTTTTTGCGACAAGAACACCCATGAACGGATCATTGATGGCATCAAATACACGTGCAATCATTAAAATCAAACCTACAAATGTTGCCTGTAATCCTAAAATATCCTGATAGTAATACATAACATAGGAAGAAGATAAGGCATAGACCATATCTTTTCCAACAGCACCTAGACCATAGGCAGCCTTTTCTTTGAAACTGAATTTTTTCATACAATATTATCCTCGAATTTGTATATGCAATGTAACAGGTTCTAATCCTGGTGAAGAAATCGTAATCGTCTCATGAGAAGAAACAGCTTTGGAACGAATGAATGTTCCACACATTCCTCCTTCACTGACAATGTGTTCTCCTCCAATGATTTCTAGATTGTTAGAAGCCTGGATTGTGATTGGCAATTGTGCATAGGAAGCTACAGAATCATGATCATCTAAGATACGGATACGAATCGATGCCATATCATACGTATCACTTTCTTCTAAGACAGTAGAAGAAATCTTTGCTTCAATATGAAGGAAAGAGCCTGGACATTTCGTTTTAGAAGCAATGACGGTACCATTTTTGATGGCATCAAATCTCCATCGTGTTGCTTCATCTCCCCAGTTACTGACATACTTTCCATAAAGATCAACCCCATCCTGGAATGTAAGGTGATATTTCATCATAGCCTTAGCGAACTGTAATTTATTTTTCAGTGGTAAATTTGCCAGACCATAGTCTCTAGCAGCCAATAGACAACTACGAATATCTTTTGCCTGTTGTTTTGGCATGTGTTCTTGTGTTTCTAATAGATTACCAATCGTATCGTCAATGAGAATTGGACCATGCTTTAATGATGTAAATGGTGTTGTGGAAAATTCTTTGACAAATACATCATTTTTATATAAACGGATAGAATCTCCATTTGTGAAGCAATAGAATGATGCAATCTGTCCTGCAGGATAATCACCAATATCCATGGTTGTGCCAACTTCTAATACAGGCGTATTTTCCTGTTGAGAACTATAGACATAACTGGCAAGCTTTGGATTACGAAAGCTGTCCATAACACCGTGATAACAAATTTTATCTCCACTGCCAAAATCTTTATGTGTTGCGTAATCAAACATGCACCAGCTAAACATACCTGCGTGCTGTTCATCTTGGATTGCATCATTCATTACCCGTGCATGACGTAATGCATGTTCCTGTCGCTTGCTGATGGGATCAAATGATTTTGTTGGGAACATATGTCCATTGCATTCAGAAATCAATAATGGTTTTTTTGTATCTGGCGTGACGTCCTTTTTCTTTTTACATCCTGGATTTGTTCCGTTATGAGAAAAATCATTGTAACTGTAAATATCTTCTAGAAAAGAGCTCTTTTCTATGTAGCGAACACCACTTGTTGGTCGTGTTGGATCAAGAGAATGTGCAAGTGCATTTGTTTTTGTGTAGAGTTCATCATCATCCTGACTTTCATTGACTCTGACACCCCACATGAAGATAGAAGGGTGATTGCGGTATTGCCTTACCATTTCTTCAACATTATGGATGCAGATATCTCTCCAGTGCTGACTGGAAGATACATACTGCCATCCTGGAATTTCAGTGAAGACTAAGATACCTCTTCGATCACATTCGTTAATAAATGCATGAGATTGTGGATAATGTGATGTTCTTACCGCATTGACACCTAACTCTTCATCTAAGATACGTGCATCTTCTTTCTGCAAAGAATCTGATACCGCATAACCAACATACGGGAATGACTGGTGTCGATTCAAACCACGAATGAATACGGGCTTATGATTGACGAGAATGTTATTCTCATCCCAAGTAATTGTTCTAAGACCAAATGGTGTATCAGAAACATCAATGCATGTATTACCTTTATATAGTTCTAAGTGAAATGTGTAAAGATATGCGTGATGTACATTCCATAGAATTGGAGAAGGAATGAATTGTGTCATTGTATCCAGGCAGGAATCATATTCTTTTTGTACAACACAGATATGTTCCTGATCAAAGATCTGTGCTTTGACATGCATATCTGATGTATCTCCATCATACGTAATCGTAGAAGTAATACTTGTTAAGTCACTGCGTGGCTGTACAAAGACGTCTTTGATGTATGTAGATTCTTTTTCGTCCAGCCATACATGACGATAGATACCGCCATATGTCAGATAATCAATCATAAATCCAAATGGAGGAATCGAAGCATCTTCTGTCGTATTTAATTTGACAGAGACAAGATTATCACCTTTGTGCAATGCACTTGTAATTTCAACACGGAAAGCAGTATATCCACATTCATGGTGCATTAACTGCTTCCCATTCACATATACGGTAGCGATATGTGCTGCACCATCAAACTGTAAGAAATATCTTTTGCTTAAATCTTGAATATTCAAGTGTCTTCGATATCCACAAATCATTTGATAGGAATCAACATCAATGTAGTGGAGAGGACATTCCTTTACTGTGTGTGGAATACGAATCTCTTCATATTCGTTTTCTCCATGTGAGAATTCTTCACTCCAGATAGGAGTAAACTGCCAGGCGTTATCAATTCTTTTCATAAAATGATTCCTTTCATTAAGATGTCTAATAGATCGTGTAGAGATTGTTGATAGGTATGTGTATCATCACTAGATGACAACAAAGAATTCATACTGGAAGTGATGATAATTTCAATCATATACAGTGGAATATCTCGTAAGATATGTGCGTCAATGCCTTGCTGGATAAAAGCAAAGACAGGTTCCCAGTCACTTTTTAAATGATGATTGATAGATGCAAATACAGCAGGATATTGTGTAGATAATGGTTCTAGCTGTTTGAAATCAATGGATGCAATATCAGTTGGCATCGCAATTAATAACTGGGATAGTTTTTCAATGTATGGCAGATCGGAAGATAAGATTTGTTTTTTGTTTTCCTGAATCAATGCAAAACCATATTCCACGATACCTTGTAAAAGAGATTCTTTAGAGTCAAAGTATCTGTAGATTGTTTTTTTAGCAATGTGCAGGTTTTGAGCAATATCGTTCATTGTGAAGGATAGACCTTTGATGCGATATAAATTGATTGCTTCTTGAATGATTGTTTCTTTCATATGGAAACCCATCGTTCCTTTCTGGTTTCCATTATAAAGCAATGTAAACGGTTACACAAGAAGAAAATGACTGAATTGATATGTAAAAATATAGATTTTGGAAAAACGGGGCAAAATGGTACTTAAAAGTTGAGAAAAACGGGGCAAAATAATGTATGATAAAGAAAAAGGAGTGCTTCAGACAATGTCATTAAGTTAAGGTAAATAAATTCTTAGTGATATTAATTGAAAATTCAAGAAAACAAATCTTTAGCGAAAGTTAACAGCTTTTCTATAAAATTTGTTTTTTAATTCCTGAAGTCATTGATTTTCAGGCATGCTGAAAAGCCAGTAATCAAGGATGAAAAGACGGGTGTAACATTAGAAGAAGGTAAGGATTACGAAATCGTATATCCAGAAGATATCAAGAATGCCGGAGAAATCACAGCTACTGTAGTAGGTAAGGGTGATTATGAAGGTTCATTCGAAATTAAGTTCAATATTCTAAAGAGAGACGTAACATTCACAAGTGCTACTGACTCTAAACAATATGATGGAAATGCATTAACAAATGGTAATGTAGAAATCACTTGAGATGGATTCATCGAAGGTGAAGGTGCAACATTCAACGTTACAGGATCTATTACAGATGTAGGTTCTACTAACAACGTATTCACATATGCAATGAATGAAGGTACAAATGCTGATAACTATAACGTAACAGTTGTAGAAGGTACATTAACAGTATCTGAACAGCCAGTTGTTCCAACACCAGCTACACCAACAACTCCATCTAACAACACTCCAGCAAGAACAAATAACGTTCCAGCTAGAGTTGTAACAAACCCAACAACTACTACACCAGCTCCTGAAGCTACAGTTGAACCTGAAAAGGCAGAAACTACACCAGTTCCAACAGCTAAGCCAGAAAAGATTAAAGAAGAAGCAACTCCTCAGGCAGCTCCAAAGGGTCATTGGGCATTAATCAACTTGATTGCCGCAATGTTAAGTGTTGTCTTAGCAGTCGTAGCATTACTTGCAAAACATGCTAAGGATGAAGACGAAGATGATGAGGATAAGGATGACCAGGTAGTCGCTAATGAAAACGAAGATGATGATGAAAATGAATCAACTCGTCATAGAAGATGGAAAGTCATCGCTACAATCGATGCAATCTTAGCAGTAGTAGTATTCATCTTAACTGAAAACATTTCTCTACCAATGGTACTTGTAGATAAGTGGACATTATTGATGGTTCTATTCGGACTCATCAGTATCGTATCTACATACTTTGCTAGAAAGTGGCATGAAGAAGATGAAGACGAAGATTAAGAATCTTCACAGAATGCATAATTCAATCAATATGCTAAAAAGGAACTTAGAACTCAAAATCTGAGTTCTTTTTATATGCTTCAAACATTTGTTTTCAGAAAAATGTAAGCTTTCACTTACAAATTTTTACACAAATATTAATAAAACATTGTTTTATAACCCGACTATAACTTATAACCCATACAATTTATTTATCAACAGATGAGTTCGTTATAGTTCTTGAATCAAAAGAAAGGAGAAAATTATGGGAACCATAAACAAACTAACAAAACTCGTTTTATCATTTTTATTGGTTATAACATGCATTAACTTCTCTGTCGTTCAAGCAGAAGATGGTAGTGATGAAAACTATTCAGAGCCTACTGCAGTGGAAACGATTAGTGAAGAACCTGCTAGTGAACCTGAACAGGAAGTGATTCCAGAAGAACCTGTTGCTGAAGAACCAGTGATTGAGGAAGCAGCTCCTGTCGAAGAGGAAAAGCAGGAAGAGGTAACTCCTGAAGTAATAGAAGAAGCTAAGGTTGAAGAAGAGAATAATACACCTGAGATTGAAGCTGAACCTGCTACACAGGAAGAAACAGCAGAACCAGAAGTACAACAGGAAGCTCCAGTAGAGCCTGAAGTACAGAAGGTTGAAACTGTTGAAGAAGTAAAGGTTACAGTAGTGGTGAGTTATGTGGATGAAAATGATCATCCATTAACAGATCCGATTACTGGATCTTATCCAATTGAGTACAGACTTGATGAAAATGTTGATGCATTTAAGTCATTTGATGGATATGCTTTTGAAAAAGTGATTGTAAATGATGATGCTAAAAACACTATTTCAAAAGATGATGTACAAAAGAATGGATTCAGAATTACAAAGGATATGACTTCTTTGAAACTTGTTTATCAGAAGATGAATTTAGAATCTAATGAAAGTAAAGAAGTGATTCCTGAAGTGACTGAGGAAGCAGTTGAAGAAGCTGAACCTGAGTCGAACACGAATGAAACGGAACTCTCTGCATTTGATCAAACTTCATTTGCTGGAAAAGTTGGTGTTCATGCGTCTGCAGCTGAAGGTGTTTTACCTAAGGGTGCTAGATTGATTGTTGAACAAGTTAACAGAAAAGCAATACTTAACGCTGTAGAAAATACAGTATCAGATAATAACAAGGAAATGGATTCTGCTGTTGCATTAGATATCTCAATCGTAGATAAGGATGGTGTTGAAATTCAACCAAATGGTGTTGTAAATATTACATTCGTAAATACTGGCGTATCTGGTGATGAAGTTAAGATTTATCACGTTGAAGATGATGCTAGTGCAGTAACAGAAATTGCTAATAACACTGAAAGCTTTGATGCTAGTCATTTCTCAATTTATGTTATTACTGGTGTAAATGAACCCCAATTAACAACATTCAACTTTGTTGCGAATGGAAACATCGTAAGTACACAGACTGTTAAAACAGGTGATACACTGATTACTCCAACAGCTCCAGATATGGATGGAAAAGTATTTGTTGGCTGGTATGATGGTGAAACAAAGTTTGAAGATTTCAATACAGCATTAACAATCTCTGAAACAACTACTCGTGAAATTACAGCAAAATATGAAGATGCATTATATGTTTACTTCTATAATCCAGCTGGAACACAGATCATGCGTACTGAAAAAGTATCTGATCATGATACACATGATTTTACGAATGTTTCTTATGAAGTAGATGCAACGCATAAAATCGTTGGTTGGGCTGCCGAAAAGAATGGTACTACAAATATTGCAGATAGTATTGCAGTTCCAACAGACAAAACATCTATTAATGTATATGCAATCATTAAAGAAGGCTATTGGACTTCATTTGATTCAGATGGCGGATCTATTGTTGATTCTCAATTCGTATTACATGGAGATAAGTTAGTATTAGGTAAAGATACTACACCTACAAAGCCAGGCTATACATTTGATGGTTGGTACAATGATTCAGGAAAAGTAGAGAATGGTGCAACTATTAGTTCTCCAATGACGTTAACAGCACATTGGACACCAGAAAAAGTTAGTTATACAGTTATTCACTGGTGGGAAAATGCCGATGATGATGGATATTCATTCCATGAATCTGAAACTAAGAAGGGTCTTACTGGTACTGAAGTAAACGCAAAGGCAAAATCTTATGATGGATTTACAGCACAGCCAGTAGCTAAAAAGACAATCAAGGGTGATGGTTCAACAATCGTTAGTGTTTACTATAAGAGAAATGTGTATGATGTTAAGTTCTATAGTTATTCTTCTTGGTATACATCATCAAAAGAATATACGGATTTAAGAATTACAGCAAAATATGGTCAGGATATTAGTAAGAAGTGGCCAACTTACAAAGGAAGTTCAACATGGAGAACTAATGATGGTAGTGGTGCATACCAAGTAAACATCGGAACAATGCCATTAGGTGGAGCAAAATTTTATGGTCCTAAAACAGGTGATGAATATGAAACAGCATACTACTATGTAGAAGCATTGCCAGGTGAAGCAAGTGATGTGACAGTAAGTGGCATTCGATATAAATTAGATCATAAAGATATGTCTCCAGGACAAGGATATTATGTAACTAAAGAAGATCAGTATCCATTGACTGGGTTTACATTCAATAAAGAATCGAGCACGAAGATAGAAGGAGACTACGATAACGCTAAATTCTACTACACTCGTAATACTTATAAAATCAAATTTATCAATAAAGGTAAGGAAGATAAATCGGTAGAAAAGAAGTATGAACAAAGTATTTCAAGTGAAAACTATACACCAACAAGACCTAGTTCATTGCTAGACTACTATACATTTGACGGCTGGTATGATAATGAACTTTGTGAAGGGGAAGCATTTGATTTTAATGGTAAGAAGATGCCAGCACAAAATGTGACTCTATACGCAAAATGGACAGCTAAGAAGATTAACTTAACTTATAACTTAAATAATCCTGAAGGCGATGTAGTTAAGGGTTCTAAGAATGTAGAAGCAGGTACAATTGCCAATACTGTATTGCCAAGTGCAACAACGACAAGTGATTACTCATTTGCCGGATGGTATTATGCAGATGGTAATGGAAATATTACTAGTGATGCATATAACACAAATGAAGCAATCACAAAGGATACAAGTGTTATTGGTAAGTGGCTATACAATGGTGAATTAAAAGTTGTTTATGATCCTGGTACAGAAGGAACAAACGCAAAGGTTCCAACGGATAGTAATATCTATGCAGGTGGAGCTAAGGTTACTGTAGCTAAGAATGCGACAACAACTTCAAAAAAGAAATTCTTAGGATGGAAGTTAAATGGAAATTTATATCATCCTGGAGATGCATTTGAAGTAAATAAGGATTTGGCAAATGACAAGAACGTCATTACATTGAAAGCTATTTGGGGTAATGAAGAATCCTCAACAACAATGAGTTATAATCCAGGTAATGGTCGTGGTAGTGTTCAGACAGTGCCAGTTAAGAATAACGAAAGTGTTACATTAAAATCTGAAAAAGATTTTGGCTATCAAGCTCCTGAAACAGAAGGCAAAGAATATTACTTTGCAGGTTGGGCAACATCTAAGGATGATGCGGATAATGGTAAAGCTACTTATGCAGCTGGACAGAGCGTACATGTAGATGTAGCTGGTGAAAATGTTCTATATGCGACTTGGATTGAAAAAGTCGTTGTTGAAATCAAAGGTAAGACAAAGACTGAAACTTATAATGGAAATACACATGAAGTAGAAGGCTATGATGTTACAAATATTTCGAATGCATTATATCCAGAAGAAGCAATTCATTTTGATGGAACTGCCAAGGCATCTCGTAAAGAAGAAGGAACTTCTTATATGGGATTGAATGCAACTCAATTCAGTAATACAAGTGCTAACTTCACAAATGTAACATTTAGAGTAACAGATGGTTGGTTGAAGGTAACTCCTAAGTCAATTGATCCAGAAGATGAGAAGACTGGTATTCAGGTAACTAAGCCTAGCGATACAATGTACAATGGCGAAGAACAGAAGAACAAGCCAACTGTAGAAGATACAAAGACAGGTGCAACACTTGTTGAAAATGTAGATTACACATTGTCTTATACAGCAGCAGTCAACGCAGGTACAGTTGAAGTAACAATTACAGGTATTGGAAACTATACAGGAACAGCGAAGACTTCTTATGAAATCATTAAGCGTAATGTAACATTGACAAGTGCAACTGCTTCTAAGCCTTATGACAAGACTCCATTGACAAATAAAAATGTAACTATTGCTGGTTTTGGATTCGTTAAAGAAGAAGGTGCTACTTACAATGTAACTGGAAGTCAGACTGAAAAAGGTACAAGTAAGAACACATTTACTTATGAATTGAAGTCAAATACAAAAGCTTCTAACTACACTATCGAAGTAGTCTATGGTGATCTAACAGTCACAGCTGAAGATGGAGAAGTTGTAGTCGTAATTACTGGACGTAAAGATACATTTGAATATGACGGAACTGTAAAGAGCGTCAAAGGTTATGATGTATCTATTACTGAAGGAAGTACATATTTAGAATCTGATTTCACATTCAGTGGAAATGATGAAGTGAAGGGTACAGAAGCTGGTACATATGATATGGGATTAAAGCCAGAAGATTTCACAAATAACAATGAAAATTATGGCAATGTAACATTCAGAGTATTGGATGGACAGTTAACGATTGTGCCTAAGTCAATCACACCTGATGGACCAGATACTCCAGAAGAAAAGAAGACAGGTATCGAAGCAACAGATCCAGCGGATTCAATCTATGATGGAAAAGCACATGTAAATCCATTTACAGTAAGAGATACAAAGACAGGTAAGGATCTAGTAGAAAACAAAGATTACACATTGACATATGTAGGTGATGTAGTCAATGTTGGAACTGTGAAAGTAAAAGTCAAAGGTATCGGAAACTATACAGGCGAATTTACTAAGAAATATAAGATCACACCAAGAGAATATACAGTGACAACAGAGAGTGCTGAAAAGCCATATGATGGAACTGCATTAACAGCTGGTGGTAAGATTGAAGGTATCGTTGATGGTGAAGTGGTTGTTGTTCATACAACGGGTAGTCAGACAGATGTTGGTTCAACTTCTAATACTTATGAATTAGAGTGGAAGAAAGCTTCAAGTAAGAACTACAAGTTAAAAGAAGATTCTATTGGAACATTAACAGTAACTGAACAGACAATCGATCCTGGTGAAGATCCAGAAAAACCAAATTCTAACTATGATGGTGTTACAGTCAATAACCCAAGTAACGAAGTATATGATGGTAAGGAACACAAGTGGTCTCCTACAGTTGCAGATAAAGAAGGAAATGCATTGGTTGAAGGTACAGATTACGAAGTAGCTTACTCAACTGAAGATTTCACAAATGTAACTGGAACAATCACAGTAACAATTACTGGAATTGGAAACTATACTGGAACAGTTGTAAGAACTTATGCAATCACTCCTGCTGAAGTAATCGCTACAGCAAACAATGCTAACAAAGTATATGGTGAAAATGATCCTGAACTGAAAGCTACAGTAACTGGAACGCTAAATAACGATACAGTGGATTATACAGTGACAAGAGATCTTGGTGAAGATGTTGGCAAATATGCAATCCATGTCACAGGTGATGAAGACCAGGGTAACTACCACGTAACATACACTGCTGGTGAATTTGAAATCACTAAATCTGGCGAACTGATACTGACAGCAGAACTGACAGGTGAAAGTGCAACTAAGGTTTATGATGGCAATCCATTGACAGGTGGAGCAACAGCAAATGTTAAGGAAGGTACAACAATTACTTACTCAACAGATAGTGGTGCAACATGGACAACAGAGGTTCCAAGTATCACAAATGTAGGTACATTAAATATCACAGCAAGAGCTGAAAATTCAAACTATGAACCAGCTGAAACAACTTACTCATTAACAGTTACTCATGCTACAGCTATAGTAACAGCTGAAAACAAGACAAAGGTATACGGAACAGCAGATCCTGAACTTACAGCAACAGTAAGTGGAACACTTGAAAATGATACAGTTGCATATACTCTAGCAAGAAAAGCAGGCGAAAACGCTGGTAAATATAAGATCACTGTAACAGGTGAAGAAAATCAGGGTAACTACAAAGTTACATATACTCCAGGCACATTCGAAATCACACCTAAGTCAATCATTCCAGATGGACCAAAAACACCAGAAGAAAAGAAGACAGGTATTACAGTAACAGCTCCAGAAGGTTCTAAGTACGATGGTGAAGAACACAAGAATAAACCAACAGTTACAGATACAAAGACAGGCAAAACATTAACAGAAGAAACAGACTACACATTAACTTATTCTGAAGATGTAACAAATGCTGGAAAAGTAACAGTAACAGTAACTGGTATTGGTAACTACACTGGTGAATTTGATGTAACATATGAAATCACAAAGAGAGATGTGGTATTAACAAGTGCTACAGATTCCAAGCCATACGATGGTACAGCATTAAGAAATGAAAATGTTGAAGTAACAGGTGATGGATTCGCTGCCGGTGAAGGTGCAACATTTGCAGTCACTGGAACAATTACGAATGTTGGTACTAAAGCTAATACATTTGGCTATGCATTAAATAAAAATACATTAGCTTCTAACTACAACATCTCAACAGAACTTGGTACTCTAACAATTACACCTAAATCAATCATTCCAGATGGTCCAAAAACACCAGAAGATAAGAAGACTGGAATCACAGTTGAAAATCCTGGTGACGTTAAGTATGACGGTAAAGATCATGCTGAAAAGCCAGTAATCAAGGATGAAAAGACGGGTGTAACATTAGAAGAAGGTAAGGATTACGAAATCGTATATCCAGAAGATATCAAGAATGCCGGAGAAATCACAGCTACTGTAGTAGGTAAGGGTGATTATGAAGGTTCATTCGAAATCAAGTACAACATTACAAAGAGAGACGTAACATTCACAAGTGCTACTGACTCTAAGCAGTATGATGGAAATGCATTAACAAATGGTAATGTAGAAATCACTGGAGATGGATTCATCGAAGGTGAAGGTGCAGAATATAAGGTAATTGGAACTCAGACTCAGGTTGGAAATAGTGCGAATGAATTCGAATATACATTGAATGAAAACACATTAGCTTCTAACTACGATATTACTAAGGTTGTTGGAACATTAACGGTTACGGCAGCACCTGCTCCAGAAACTCCAGAAAAACCAAAACCAGAAGTAAAGAAATCAGTAGATACATCTGATGATAACAATATCGTATTCTACGGAAATGCATTCTTCATGGCAATGATTACACTTGCAGGAATCATTGTATTAAGAAAAAAATCAAGTTAATTGCTTGAAAAAGGATGTTCTTGAATTAGAAAATTCGGCGCTCCAAAATTGGATGAGGTGTCAAAAAATTAATTTTCAAATAACATGAGGAATTGAATGAATTTCAACACCTCAAACAACTTGAGCAACGGGAAGTACATATGGTGACAGAAATGTCATTCTATGTACTTCTTTTTTGATTTCAGAATGAGAAATAATGTTTTTGGAGCGATGAGTGAAAAGTGATAAAATGAATTTGCAAAAATCAACGGATGTGAAATATATTCGTTTAGTGATATAATATTCATATAAACAGACACTGGTTAAATAAATAGGCAGTGACGAATTTTAAAATAAAAATATTTAATACATAGAAACAAATTTGATGTTTTTACCACAAAGTTTTAAAAAAAAGTACGTAAAGAACAAATGATTTGCATGCAAGGATTCATTTAAATTTGATAAGCAAATAGAAGAATGTATTTTTATTCCATGATATAGCCATCAGATTAAATAAAATATTGCAGATAAAATGGATCCTTCATACATAGTTGTGGGTAAAAATAAAAGTAGATGCTTTAAGTGAAGAG
>OLNZ01000702.1_pt1 | contig 30034 bp, 33 predicted proteins | sample 1672981 | NCBI WGS metagenome assembly OLNZ01 (sample SAMEA3136743, study PRJEB25190) | human gut metagenome | biome: human gut; feature: human-associated habitat; material: faeces | place: Austria | collected 2013 | reverse complement strand
TTGCACTTACAAGCTACATAAACTTCAAATACAAACAACAGGTATACGCCATGTTCGGCAATGTCCGAGAGGGCGACAAGCGCATATTTCCGCAGCCGTGTTCCTCTCTCAACGCAATTATTGAGAACGACAAAGACGGGAGCGGGACGGAAGCGGGCGACTTGATAGAGGGCGAAAGCGCGGAAGAGTTCGACGAACGCATAGAGAAAAAAGAGCTATGCGAAATTGTCCGCGCGGCGGTCGATCGTCTGCCGGAGCGGGAAGCGTTTGTGATCCGGCGGCTATATTTTGACGATTACACGAAACGGGCGCTTGCTTCCGGCGGGCGCTTCAAGGACGAAAACGAGGTCGCACGAATTGAAAATGCTGCAATGCTGAAACTTCGGCGGGATGAAACATTGAAGGCGCTGTATTATGCGCACTTTCCGGACGATCCGCAGGACGTTTTCAGCCATTCGCCCACGCCGTTGAACGTTGTTATAGCGGCGGAAAATTGGGAAGAGTGGATCGAGCGGGCGGCGGAGGAATTGCGAGGGTTTGAAAATGGACTTTGAGAAAATGCGAGAAGCGGCAATAGCAGAGCTTGAAGGCTTTAGAGCACTGGAAGAAAGCGCGGACGCGGCGGAACGGCAACGCGCCGCATTTATCGCCGCTGCTTTGAATACATTGCCGCAGCAGGAACAAGAAATATTGCGGCAGTTCTTCATAGATCGGCATTGCCGCTATGCGGGACATCGGGCAAAACTGCAAGCAATGTATGGGTTGAGCCTGTCGGAGCTTTACAGGCAAAAGAACGAAGCAATAACAAATTACTGCATGGCGGCGCTTGCTATCCGCGCAGCTATGAGCAGGAAAAGAGAATAACCCCGCCTTCCCTTACCGGAAAGCGGGGTTATTTCTTTAGCGTTCAATCTGAACGACTAACCCGAACACGTCAAGCGTTACAAAAATGTTCGGATTAGATTGTAATGGTGGAGCTGAGGGGAGTCGAACCCCTGTCCGAAAGCACTTTGACAGGACCTTCTCCGGGCGCAGGACAGTTTCAGCATTCCCTCCCTGCACAGACACTGGCCAGACTGAGCAGTTCAGTAGAGTCATGATGCATGGGCGGGGCAACTCTTACCCGCCTCACGTCCGCCACATCAACGACGCCTTCCCCGGCCTGTGGCCTCTCCGGTTCAGACGGCTGCCTTTAGTTAGGCAGCGACAGCAATACGATTGTTGTCAGTTAATTTTAAAGTTGCCCGTTTTAAGGCGGTCAGGCGCCGCCGCCCGCTTATCCTGCCTCCGCACCCCCGTCGAAACCGGTACAGCCCCGTATATGGGATAGGAGGCGTCCGGGCCGGGGAACCGGCCCGGATACCTTGAAAACAATTTTACTTGTGGAAGGGGTCCGGCAGTTTGTCAGGCTCCGGGTACTCCACGCCCTGGGTGTCCACGGTGACGGACTTCATCACCTGGGGCTTCTTGGGCTTGTTGGTGATCATGTTTCTGGGCTGGGAGACGATCTCGTCCACCACGTCCATGCCGTCGATGACCATGCCGAAGGCGGCGTACTGCCCGTCCAGATGGGGGGCGTCCTTATGCATGATGAAAAACTGGCTGCCGGCAGAGTCCATATCCTGGGCCCGGGCCATACTCAGCACGCCCCGGGTGTGGCGCAGATCATTGGGCACGCCGTTGGCGGCGAATTCACCCTTGATGCAGTAGCCGGGACCGCCCATGCCGGTGCCGTCGGGGCAGCCGCCTTGGATCATGAACCCGTAAATGCAGCGGTGGAAGATCAGCCCGTTGTAAAACCCGCTGTTGGCCAGAGAAATGAAATTCCGCACAGACTGCGGCGCAATATCGGGATACAGCTCGGCAGTGATCTTCTTACCGTTTTCCATTTCGATGGTGACGATGGGATTGTTCATGGATACGCTCCTTTTATCGGTTTTTCTCGCGGACAGCCCGCTCCATTTCGCGTTTGGCGTCGCGCTTGGCGATGGCGTCCCGCTTGTCGTAGGTCTTTTTACCCTTGCACAGACCCAGTTCCACCTTCACCCGGCTGTCCTTGAAGTACAGGCTCAGGGGGATCAGGGCATAGCCGTCCTGCTTCTGCAGATCGTGGAGCTTGCGGATCTCCCGCTTGTGCATCAGCAGCCGCTTGGGCCGGTCCGGGTCCTTGTTGAAGATGTTGCCCTGTTCATAGGGAGAGATGTGCATGCTGTGGGCGTAAATCTCGCCGTCCTTGGCCACGCAGTAGGAATCCTTCAGATTTACCCTGCCCTGGCGGATGGATTTGACCTCCGTCCCCGCCAGCTCGATGCCCGCCTCATACCGGTCCTCCACGAAATAGTCGTGGTGCGCCTTGCGGTTCTGGGCCGCGATCTTGATACCGCGCTTTTCCATGGCGGACCTCCTCTCTTTTGATTGGTAAATAAGTATACCACACCTTCCCGGGAATTGCAACCCCTGTCGCCGGGCCCGCTGGGCCACCGCGTCTCACCGCAGGCGCTCTCCCAACAAGCTTGACAAACCTACAAATTTGCGGCCCCCGAAACGGGGGCCGCAAGGGGAGAGACGGTTACTGCTTGACCCACTCGATGGGCAGCTCCACGCCGATGTCACCGAAATCGGAGATCAGGGCGCTGCTGCCGCCGGTCCACTTCATAACACCGTTTTCCAGGGTGTACTCGGCATAATCGTCCTGGCTGAAGGAGTTTTCCTTCTCACTGGTGTACAGCTTGCCCTTGGCAGCGCGGAAATAACCGGTGAGGTTTTCCTGGTCCAGGCCGTCCGTCAGCTGGTCCACGTCCAGCGCACCGAACAGCTGCTTCACATATTCCTCCACGGTGATGCCCTGGGCCTTCATGGCCTCGTCGATATCGGCGCGGCTCATGCCCTGGTCCTCCAGCTGCTGATACACCAGGTCCACCGTAACGGGCACCATGGCGTCGATGTACCCCTGCACGGAGGCGGACAGGGCGTCCTTATCCACGCTCAGGGTGAAGGTGCCGTCCTCGTTGAAGACCAGCACAAAGGTCATTTCCACCTTGGCCTCCACGGGGACGTCCATGCCGGCGCCCTCATTGACGCCCTTCTGGAACTCCTCGGTGATGTCACAGGTCCATTTCCAGGTTCCCACCAGATCGGCGTTGTTGTCGCCGCCGCAGGCCGTCAGGCTCAGGGCCATCATCAGCGTCAGCAGCAATGCAAGAATGCGTTTCATGTTTTTTTACTCCTTTATTCGTCTTTCTTCCAGGTCGTTAAGACCATGTTTAGTTTACACATTTTTTGATTCCCTGTCAACCGACAGGGCAGTTTTTTCGCCAAACAGAAAAAATTTCAAATTACCCATTGACTTGGTAGTTAATTTCGGGTATACTCCAATTAGAAACCAAATCAGTAGGTAATTACACCTGAAACAGGGAGGAATATACGATGACTGTTTACGCAGATAACGCGGCCACCACAAAGATGAGCCAGACGGCGCTGAATGCCATGCTGCCTGCCATGGAGGAGAACTTCGGCAATCCCTCCAGTCTGCACAGCGTGGGTCAGCGGGCGGCAGAGCTGCTGATGAAGAGCCGGGAGACCGTGGCCCGGTGCCTGAACTGCCAGCCCCGGGAGATCATCTTCACCTCCGGCGGCAGCGAGGCCGACAACCAGGCACTGCTGTCCGCCGCCGCCATCGGCCGCCGCAAGGGGAAGATGCACATTATTTCCACGGCTTTCGAGCATCACGCCATTCTCCACACCCTGAAAAAGCTGGAGAAGGAGGGCTTTGAGGTGGAGCTGCTGCCGGTTCATGAAAACGGCATGGTCTCCGCTCAGCAGGTGGCGGACGCCATCCGGGAGGACACCTGTCTGGTGACGGTGATGTACGCCAACAACGAGATCGGCAGTATCCTGCCCATTGAGGAGATCGGCGCCGTGTGCCGGGAGAAGGGCGTGCTGTTCCATACCGACGCCGTGCAGGCGGCGGGCCACCTGCCCATCGACGTCCAGGACCAGCACATCGATATGCTGAGCCTGTCCGGCCATAAGTTCCACGGCCCCAAGGGCGTGGGTGCGCTGTACGTTCGGGGCGGCATCCCCCTGGTGAACGTCATCGAGGGCGGCGCCCAGGAGCGGGGCAAGCGGGCCGGAACGGAGAATGTCCCTGGCATTGCCGGTATGGCGGCGGCACTGGAGGAGGCCTGCGCCCATATGGAGGAGAACCGGGTGAAGGTCACGGCTCTGCGGGACAAGCTTATTGCGGGCCTGTCCCGGATCCCCCACAGCGCCGTCAACGGCGACCTGGAGCACCGGCTGCCCGGCAATGTGAACTTCTGCTTCGAGGGCATTGAGGGCGAGTCCCTGCTGCTGCTTCTGGACGCGGCGGGCATCTGTGCGTCCTCCGGCTCGGCGTGCACCTCTGGGTCTCTGGATCCCAGCCATGTGCTGCTGGCCATCGGCCGGCCCCACGAGGTGGCCCACGGGTCCCTGCGGCTGAGTCTGTGCGAGTGGAACACGGAGGAGGAAGTGGACCACATCCTGCGGGAGGTTCCCCGGGTGGTGGAGTATCTGCGGTCCATGTCCCCGGTATGGAAGGACCTGGAATCCGGTAAGAAAGCATTCATGCTGTGACGTTGAAAGGAGCGTTTGACTATGGCACTGTACAGTGATATCGTAATGGACCATTTCATGCATCCCCGCAATGTGGGCGAGATCCCCGACGCCGACGGAGTTGGCCAGGTGGGCAACGCCAAATGCGGCGACATCATGAAGATGTACCTGAAAATCAAGGATAACGTCATCCAGGACGTGAAGTTCGAGACCTTCGGCTGCGGCAGCGCCATTGCCTCGTCCTCCATGGCCACGGAGATGATCAAGGGCAAGACCGTGGACGAGGCCCTGGCCGTTACCAACCGCCAGGTGGTGGATGCCCTGGGGGGCCTGCCTGCTCACAAGCTGCACTGCTCCGTCCTGGCAGAGGAGTCTATCAAGTCTGCCGTCAAGGACTACTACGACCGCAACGGCATCGCGTATGACCGCAGCAAGTTCCCGGAGGATTGCGGCAGCTGCGAAAGCTGCCGGATGGTGTGATATGGTCATATCCAGCAAGGGACGATACGCCCTGCGGGTGATGGTGGACCTGGCGGAGCACGGCGGCGACGGATACGTCTCCATGCGCGATGTGGCCCGGCGGCAGGAGCTGTCGGACAAGTATGCCGGGCAGGTCATGTCTCTGCTGAGCCGGGCGGGGCTGGTAAGCGGCGTCACCGGCAAGGGCGGCGGCTACCGCCTGACCAGAAAGCCGGAGGAGTATCCCCTGGGGGAGATCCTGCGTCTGACGGAGGGGTCCCTGGCTCCGGTGGCCTGTCTGGAGGAGGGGGCTCACCCCTGTGACCGGGCGGCCCAGTGCCGGACCCTGCCGGTGTGGAACCGGCTGGGGCAGATCATGGGCGACTATCTGGACAGTGTGACGCTGCGGGACCTCCTGAAAACCGATGAATAACCCCCGCGCCGGGCTTTTGGCTTGCCAAGAGTCCGGCGCGTATGCTATACTGGATAAAAATACCACGCAACCTGAGGTTTCCTGCCGCTTTCCGGAAATTTTTCCCGGCGCAACCTGAGGTTGGTGGCGTTTCCGCCCGGCGGGGCGTACAATAGGACCACATAAACGGGGGCATTCCCCCCGGAAAGGGAGGCATGCGGCATGATGGACAGCTTTTTCTTCGGCGGCGGGTTTGAGATCGTCTTTTTCCTGATCTTCGGCGTGATCGCGGTGATGATCCTGGTAACGGTGTTCCGGGGCCTGTCCCAGTGGAACAAAAACAACCATTCTCCCCGGCTGACGGTGGAGGCCCGGGTGGTGACCAAGCGGCAGAATATTTCCCGTCACCACAGCGGAGACCATATGTCCACCACCTCCTCCCGGTACTATGTCACCTTCCAGGTGGAAAGCGGCGACCGGATGGAGCTTCAGATGACGGGACCGGAATACGGCATGCTGGCCGAGGGCGACCGGGGACGGCTGACGTTCCAGGGCACCCGCTATGTGAGCTTTGAGCGGGAATAAGGAGGAAAAACAGTATGGCAATGGTTCAGTGCAAAGCCTGCGGGAAAATATACGATTACGAGAAAAACGGCTGCTGCCCGGAGTGCGGGGCCTATAACCGCCCGCCCCGGCGGGAGCGGGTAGACGCCGACGGCACGGTGCATCACCTGACGGGGCAGGAGCGCCGTTCCGTCCCCCGCGGGGGCAAGGTGTGCTTCGAGAAGAAGGAGTGCCACGAGAAGAAGGTCTGCTTCGAGGACCAGGCCCGCAAAAAACCGGCCCACAGGTCCTTCAGCCTGACGTCCGGCCAGCGGGTTCTGCTGGTGTTTATGCTGTTCGTGGTTTTGGGCATCATCGCGTCCTTTGCATCCAGCGTCCGGCTCCATTGGGGCGGCTCCCGGGAGCCGGACACCCCGTCCTATCCGGCCCATGACGCCAGCGCGGTCCCTGCCGTGCCCTCCGATAGCTGGGTGGGGGTCCCCTGGCAGGGCGGACAAGTGGGCCTGCTGGACTATGAATATGCCGACGGCCAGCTGACGGTGCTGCTGTACATAGACCTGCCCGCAGACCAGGTGATGCTGGACCAGCTCCAGCTGTACGGCTTTGAGCAGTGCGCAGGGTACTATTCCCTGGAGCCTGAGCCGCCCTCCGAAGCGGAATACCTGGGAGAGGGCCAGTGGCAGCTGACCTTCCCGCTGCCCTCGGATGATCTGTATTACAACAATTTTCTGGAGCTGTCGCTCCTGGATGCTGACGGTGTTGAGGAAAACTCCATACTTATAAGCGTCCCCATATAAAAATTGCGCTTGTCAAAAAGGGCGTCGCCCTTTTTGACAAGCGCACGCCGCCTGGGGGCGGCATTTCTTTTTTTGATTACATGGTCACGCCCTGGTCGCAGGCCAGGTCGCAGATGGCAGCGGCGGCATTCTGGGGGAACTGTTCCTCCCGGCGGCGCAGCATGGCCGTGGGGTCAATGGCCCCGGAAATCACGCCGGACAGCAGGGGCGTCAGCTCCTCGTCGTTTTCCACCGCCAGAGCATAGCCACGGCCCGTCATAAAGCCAATATTGCGGCTTTCGCAGCCGGGGACGGCATTGAGATACAGCAGCGGCGTCCGGGAGGCCACCGCCTCGGCGGTGGTAAGGCCCCCGGCCTTGGAGATCAGCAGGTCCGACGCCTGCATATAGGCGCACATCTGGTCCGTAAAGCCCAGGACCCGGACCCGGGGATTGTCCACGAAGTCGTCGATCATCTGGCGATGCATCCGCTGGTTGCTGCCGCACACGGCCACCAGCATGTCGTCGTGGCCCAGCAGCCCGGCAATGCAGGCGGCGGTGGAGCGCAGGGGGCCTGCCCCCATGCTGCCGCAGGCCAGGGTGAACACGTGGCGGCAATTGTCCAGACCCAGCTGCCGCCGGGCGGCGGCCCGGTCCGGCATACGGCAGAACTGCCGCCGGATGGGGATACCCGTAGCGTAAATGCGCTCCCGCGGCAGACCGGCCGCCTCAAACTCCGGCGTCAGCGCCGGATGGGGGATGCAGATGCCATCCAATTGCAGCTCACCCACGCCGGGGGAGCAGGTGAAGTCAGTAGCCACGAACCAGGCGGGCATCCGCAGACCGTAGCTGCACCGCAGCTCCGTCATCATCATGGCCGGAAACACATGGACGCAGATGGCCGCGTCGGCTCCCAGATCCATCAGCGCCTCATACAGGGGGCCAATGCCCCGGATGCTGTTTTCATACAGCAGGGGAGAGGGGCGCTTTTCCTCCCGGCGGTAGCCGGCGCCGTACAGCTTGGGGGTGTAGCGATAGGCGAAATCGTGGCCCCGGCTGATAAGGTCCGCAGCGCCCTTGGGCAGAAAGTCCAGGGTGTTGTAGGTTTTGCTCTCGTGGCCCCGGGCGGCCAGCTCCTCCGCCAGGGCGGCGGCAGCGGCGTTGTGTCCGCCGCCGGTGTTGCAGGAGAGAATAGCAATTTTCATAGATTCTTCTTTGTCTCCTTCTCCGCCAGTCGAAGCAGGCGGGGGCGGTTATAGCGTTGGATCAGGATAAAGCTCACGTTGCCCAGCAGGTTGTACACCAGCCACAGCAGCCAGGACCACACGCTTTTCCACAAAAATAGCATGCCCACAGACAGAACGATGAGCCAGCAGTGGACGCACTCGGCCACGCAGGTCTCCTGTACCAGGGACATGGGGTCAGCCGCCGACAGCTTCTTTTTCACCATGTCCGGCATCAGGCGGCTCATGTCCGGCAGACGGTCCTTCCAGCGGCGGATGTGCAGCTTGTTATATACCCGTCCGCCCTTTTCCCAATCCCGGCACCGGTAGGGGGCCTGATGGGGGTCAAACCAGCGGCGGGGCAGGGCCTGTCCCACCGGGTGGGCCAGAACGCCCAGGGCCGCCGCGTACAGAGCGGCCCGCCAAAAACCGTGCATGCGCTGTCCTCCATTCGTGTATTACAGCACATCATACCAGATATAGGGATAAGAATCAAGCACTTGGACGAAAAATGTGTAATACTTTGCCTGACATGGATGACTTTTTGCACCTGTCAAGAAGAATTAGCTGAAACAAGCAAAACCCTCGGCGCGATGCGCCGAGGGTTTTGCTTATTGGAAAATTGGGTTAGGCAACGCGCTTGCCCTTATAGCGAGGAGTAACCGCCATGGCCACCAGGCCGCAGCCGCACAGACCCGCCAGGGCGAACCACAGAGCCGCACCCTTGTCACCGGTCTTGGGACCGTTGTTGCCGGTATTGCCGGTATTGCCGTTGTTGCCGGTATTGCCGTTGTTGCCGGTATTGCCGGTATTGCCGTTGTTGCCGGTGTTGCCGTTGTTGCCGTTGTTGCCGTTGTTGCCGGAGTCGCCGCCCTGACCGGGCTGACCGGGCTGATTGGGCTGACCGCCCTGACCGGGCTGACCGGGCTGACTGGGCTGGCCGCTTCCTCCGGCGTCACCGCCGGAGCCGCTGCCGGTTTGCTTCTGGCCGCAGACAGAGCACACGCCGTTCACATAATCGTGGGCGCCGAAGCCGTCCTTCTGGCTGTTGTCAGTGACGGTGCAGCCGTCGGCCAGGCAGTCATGCCAGTGATTCTCGCCATCAGAGGACCAGGTATCGGACCACTGATGGGTATGCTCCTTCACCAGGGGCTTGTCCTCGGCGCTGTACATGCGCCACAGCTGGGTGCCGTAGAAGGGATTGGCGGTGCCCATATACACGCCGTTCTCGGTGGAGCAGATGGTGCGCAGGCCGTGGTTGGAGCCGTCACCGAAGCCGTCCCGGGTGATGGCGTCGAAATTCACGCCGTCCTTGGACACCAGCAGGTCAAAGCCGTTCTCGCACTGCTGGGCATAGTAGTTGCAGCCGAAGTAGTACACAAAGTTGTGGATCGTGTCGTCATACACGGCCTTGTCCAGGGCGGCAAAGATGGCCTTCACGGCGCTTTGCAGGTCATCCTTCAGGCCCTGGGTGTCGGCGCTGCACATAGCCACGCCGGTGACCTGGGCGTATTCCTGGGCAAAGTCTGCGCTGTCCAGCTTCACGCCCAGCAGGTCGAACACCTTCTGCTTGAAGACCTCATACTCCTCCAGCATGTTCCGGTAGCCGGGCACGGGGTTCTTGTCGGCGGACATATCCGTGGCAAAGCCTGCCAGCATCTGATACAGATGGGCGGTATACTTGGTAAACAGGACCTTGTCCAGGAACCAGGTCAGATACTTGTTGTCGTGCTGCTGCAGAACCTCCAGCACGGCGTCCTTCAGCATATCGGCCCGGCCGCTGATGTCGGCATAGTCCATATTGGCCACCTGACCGTCGGTGATCTGGGTGAAATGATAGGTCAGAGTGGAGGTGTCATAGGTGCCGATGTACAGCTCACCGTTGTGCTCGCCGTAGCGCCAGATATACTGGTTGGAGTTGTTGCCCAGACCCGCGCCCAGGTTGCCGATGGGGCCGTCGGGGAAATAGGGGTTGTCGTCCTTACCGGCCACCTGCTGGAAGTTGCCGTCGGCGTCCATGCGGTACAGATAGATGGAGTGGTCCAGATCGTTGTACAGCAGCTCGAAGTTGCCGGAGGCGGGGATCTCCGCCAGGTCCAGCATGGGATCGTTGTAGGTGCCCAGGTACAGATAGCCGTTGTACACCCACATGTTGCAGCTCATGGAGTAGTTGATGCCCAGGCCGAAGTCGTAGCCGCTGGTACCGTGGTCACCGATGACCTGGGTCCAGGTGAAGCTGCCGTCCTCGTGCTTGTCGCCGCGATACATGGCGAAGCCCTGCTTGTTGATGTGGCCGTCGATGGACTTATCGGTGACCACGGTGACGTACATGGAGCCGTTATACTCGATGATGTCCCAGATACCGCCGCCGTTGAGGCCGTCGGTCTTCATAACGGCGGGCAGGCCGTCAAAGTCGTCCTGATCTGCCACACGCCGCCAGGAGCTCAGACCCGCGGTGGGATCGGAGCTGGCCACGATGATGCCGCCGGGGGTACCCTTGCCGTCGTAGTTGTCCGTGGCCAGGCACATATAGATCTCGTCGTCAAACACCAGCAGGCCGTGAACGCCGTTGGACACGCCCTGGGTGTAGTTGATGTTGTGATAGGCGATGGAGCACTCGTTGGTCTCGGGGTCCACCTCGATGAGGGTGGCCGTGGGGCTGCCCATACCTGCGAAATAGATCTTGCCCTTGAATTCAAAGGCCATGCGATAGCCGGCCAGATAGTTCACGCCCTTCAGATAGGGGGATAGCCGGGGAAGATGTCGGGGTAATCCTTCAGAATGTCCCGCTCCCGGAAGATCACCTGGGCCTCGCCGGTGTAGCGGTTCACAGCCATGATCACGGGGGTCCACTGGGACATGGGAGTTTCGTCGAAGGTGTCCGTGCCGAACATGACCTTCACAAAATCTGCCGCGGCCCGGCTGGTGTCCACGTTCTGGTCCAGCTTGCCCTCCTTCTTCATGGCGTCCAGGGACGTCTTGACGTTGTTGTGATAGATGTAGTAGGTGGAGTTATAGCAGGTGCCGATGTAAACGTAGTCACCGGCCTCAGCCATGGACCAGGAGTAGCTCTGGCCCCGGTCCTGCAGATCGCCGGTCAGAATGCCGTCCACCTCTCCGGCGCCCAGCGTGGGGTGGGAGACCTTGTCGATGGTGTAGCCGCCCTTGGAGTAAACACCCTGCTCCAGGGGCTCGTAGCTGATGGTGTCGTCGTCATTGCGGACGGCGACTGCCAGTGCGCCGCTGACCAGGCTGACCGTCATAACCAGAGCCAGCAGAACAGCGGTGCAGGCTTTGAACGCTTTGTGCATGTTATCCCGCTCCTTTAAAACAATTTGTCTGTCCTTGCACGAAAAACACTTTATCTATAATATGTGCGCCAACAGACACACAGTAATGTAACATAATTCGCATCCTTTTACAATAGATAACATCTGAAAAATACAATAATTTCTGCTTATAACAGAAAAAAGAACGGGCGATGACGGCGTTTTTTGCAGAGTTTTCCTATAAAGGCAGCGAAATGCGGAAAATTTTGCCCAAAGGCAGTTGCCAAAGGGCGGCAAGAGGTGGTAAAATAAACGTATCCTATTCCAACCGGCGGCGGCCACTCCACTTTTTGGCCCCCTGCCGGAAAAACAAAGGAGGAACAAGGTCCCGCTGAGACTGGCGGTGCGGCAGTGTGGAGACCTGCCGTAAGGCGCTGCGGCTTTGCCGGGCGCGAGACCGTTCCCTGCGGAGGCAGAACGGTTACAGTCTGTGCATATGGCAGAGGTCATTCTGAAAAACCTCAAGAAGGTGTATCCCAACACCGAAAAGAAGAAAAAGGCCAAGAAGGGCGAGCCCGAGAAAAAGACCAGTCTTCAGATCACCGATGAGGGCGTTGTGGCGGTGCAGGATTTCAACCTGCACATTGCGGACAAGGAGTTCATCGTGCTGGTGGGCCCCTCCGGCTGCGGCAAGTCCACCACCCTGCGGATGATCGCGGGCCTGGAGGACATCTCCGGCGGCGAGCTGTACATCGGCGGCAAGCTGATGAACGACGTGGAGCCCAAGGACCGGGACATCGCCATGGTGTTCCAGAGCTACGCCCTGTATCCCCACATGACCGTGTATGAGAACATGGCCTTCTCCCTGAAGCTGAAAAAGCTGCCCAAGGACGAGATCGACCAGCGGGTCCGTCAGGCGGCAGAGATCCTGGACATCACCCAGTATCTGGACCGCAAGCCCAAGGCCCTGTCCGGCGGCCAGCGGCAGCGTGTGGCCATCGGCCGCGCCATCGTCCGCAACCCCGCCGTGTTCCTGATGGATGAGCCTCTGTCCAACCTGGACGCCAAGCTCCGCAACCAGATGCGCGCCGAGATCATCAAGCTGCGGGAGCGCATCGACACCACGTTTATCTATGTCACCCATGACCAGACCGAGGCCATGACCCTGGGCGACCGCATTGTCATCATGAAGGATGGCTTCATTCAGCAGATCGGCACCCCCCAGGAGGTGTTCGACCACCCTGCGAACCTGTTCGTGGCGGGCTTTATCGGCGTGCCCCAGATGAACTTCTTCGACGCCAGGCTGTCCCGCCGGGACGGCAAGTACACCGTCACTGTGGGCAGCGTTACCGTGGAGCTGTCTCCGGAGAAGCAGCAGCGCCTGGCCGCCCATAACGTGGCGGAGCAGGACGTGACCCTGGGCGTGCGCCCGGATCATATCATGCTGTGCGCCGACGGGGTCAAGGGTACGGTGGACGTGTCCGAGATGATGGGCTCCTCCGTGCATCTGCATGTCACTGCCGAGGGCAAGGACGTGATCGTCATCGTCCCCACCAACGGCGCCGCCGCCCACTTCCCCATGGGCAGCGAGGTCAACATGATCTTCGGCGGCAACGTGGCCCACGTTTTCGATAAGACCACCGGCAAGAACCTGGAGTGGTAAATCCGGAACCCCATAGCGACAAGAGTACAGGACTGCCCCCCTCCGGCGCAAAAGTACCGGAGGGGGGCAGCTTGCGTATGTCTGAATAGGATGTTATACCGGAAAAGAACGCCTTGCACCGGGAAATCAGGTGTGTTATACTATACAGAACAACACACTGGATTACTATGCGTATTTTTACCCAAGAAAGAGAGAAATCATGACCACCCAAGACTACCGCACCCGCAGACCGCTGCGCATTTTCCTGTCCTACTTCCGCCCCCACCGGGGCCTGTTTCTGCTGGATATCACCTGCGCCTTCTTCATTGCCGTCATCGACCTGGCCTTTCCCCTGATCTCCCGCACCGCCATGTACCACTGGCTGCCGGAGAAGCAGTTCTCCATTTTCTTCACGGTCATGGCCCTGGTGGTGGCGGCCTTTGTCCTCCGGGCGGGGCTTTACTTCATCGTGGGCTACTGGGGCCACACCTTCGGCATCCTGGTGGAGGCCGATATCCGCCGGGACCTGTTTGCCCATATGCAGGACCTGGGCTTCGACTTTTACGATAAAAACCGCACCGGCCAGCTGATGAGCCGCCTGACCACGGACCTGTTCGAGCTGACGGAGCTGGCCCACCACGGGCCGGAGGACCTGTTCATCTCCCTGGTCACCATCATCGGCGCTCTGGCGGTGATGTTCTCCATCCAGTGGCGGCTGGCCCTGGTGGTGTGCTGCATCATCCCCGTGTTCCTGCTGGTGGTTATGTACCGCCGCCGCCAGATGTCTCAGGCGTCCCGGGCCGCCAAGCAAAAGACCGGCGCCATCAATGCCGAGATCGAGTCCGGCCTCTCCGGCGTCCGCACCACCAAGGCCTTCGCCAACGAGGCGGAGCAGCAGCGCCGCTTCGACGGGGCCAACGAGGTGTTCAAGACCTCCAAGCGCAACTTCCATAAGGAGATGGGCTTTTTCAACGCCAGCATGGAGCTGTTCATCAGCCTGCTGTCCGTGGCGGTCATTGCCGCAGGCGGCTGGCTCATTATGAAGAACCGGCTGAACTATATCGACCTGATCACCTTCAGCCTGTATATCACCACGTTCATCAGTCCTGTGCGAAAGCTGGCCAATTTTGCCGAGATGTTCTCCAACGGCTTCGCGGGCCTTCACCGGTTTATTGAGCTGATGGCCACGGAGCCCACCATCCAGGACGCACCCGACGCCGCGGACCTGACGGACGTCCGGGGAGAGGTAGCCCTGGACCATGTGACCTTCTCCTATGACAACGGCAGCCCCGAGGTGCTCCACGGGGTGGACCTGACGGTCCGGGCCGGGGAGACGGTGGCTATCGTGGGTCCCTCCGGCGGCGGCAAAAGCACCCTGTGCCAGCTGGTGCCCCGGTTTTATGACCCCGACAGCGGCACCGTGTTCGTGGACGGCCACGACGTGCGCTGCCTGACCCAGCACTCTCTGCGCCGGTCCATCGGCATCGTGCAGCAGGATGTGTTCCTGTTTGCCGACACCATCCGGGAAAACATCCGCTACGGTAAGCCCGACGCCTCCGACGCGGAGGTGGAGGAGGCCGCCCGCCGGGCGGAGCTGTACGACGATATTGCCGCCATGCCCGACGGATTCGACACCTATGTGGGCGAGCGGGGCACCCTGCTCTCCGGGGGCCAGAAGCAGCGGGTAGCCATTGCCCGGATTTTCCTGAAAAATCCGCCCATCCTCATTCTGGACGAGGCCACCTCCGCCCTGGACAGTGTCACGGAATCCCGGATCCAGCATGCCTTCGACGAGCTGAGCCGGGGCCGCACCACCCTGATCATCGCCCACCGGCTCTCTACCATCCGGGCCGCCCACCGCATCCTGGTGATCCAGGACGGCTGCATTGCCGAGCAGGGGACCCATGACCAGCTGTTGGCCCGGGGCGGAGCCTACGCCCGGCTGTACCACACCCAGAATCTGGGGGAATACCATGGATAAACGCGAAATGCTGGACCGGCTTGCGGCAAACGGCGACGAGCGGCTGCTGCTGGGCCGGGTCTGGGACAAGTATGAGCAGTGCCGCCGGAGGAATCTGCCCCAGGGAACGGGCTTCCTGTCCCCGGCGGAGCAGGCGGCGGCCCAGCGGCTGCTGAACGCCCTGTCCGTCTCGGAGGGATATACCTTCTGGGGTGGATACGACGGGGCCCAGCGGCGGCAGCTGTGGTTCCTGCCGGACTGGCAGGAGGCCCCGGAGGAGGATGCCGTCCGGGTGGTCCGGGCCTCGTTTTATGAGGAGGATTCCCTGACCCACCGGGACATTCTGGGCAGTCTCATGGCCCTGGGCGTCACCCGGGAGACATTGGGGGACATTCTGGTGTTCCCCCGCTGGGCCGACGTACTGGCCACGGGACCGGCGGCGGAGCTGCTGCTGTCGGAGTGGACGGCTGCGGGCCGGGTGCGGCTGCACACTGCGTCCCTGCCTCTGGAGGACCTGATCCCGCCGGAGGAAAAGGTGAAGCACATCCGGGACACGGTGTCCTCCCTGCGGCTGGACAGCGTGCTGGCATCGGGCTTTTCCCTCAGCCGGGGCAAGGCCGCCGAGGCCGTGACCTCCGGAAAGGTCCAGGTGAACTGGACCGACTGCCAGAAGCCGGATCGCCCGGTATCCCAGGGGGATACCCTGACCCTCCGGGGTCTGGGCAAGTGCGTTCTGGAGGAGGTCGGCAATCAAACGAAAAAAGGCAGGGTGTTCATCACCCTGAAGCGCTATCTGTAAGGGGGAACCGATGATGGATGAAAAGAAGATCGCCCGGATCAACCAGCTGGCCGCCAAGTCGAAAACGGCGGAGGGGCTGACACCGGAGGAGAAGCAGGAGCAGCTTGCCCTGCGCCGGGAATACATCGACTCCGTGGTGGGAAATCTGGCCCGGGAGCTGGATAACACCTATGTGGTGGACGAGCACGGCAACAAGCGCAAGCTCCGCCGGAAGGGAGAGAAGTAATGGCCTATTCCTATGACGACCGGGAGGGGGAGACCCGGCAGGAGCCGCCCCGCCGTCCGCCAAAAAAGGACGACAACGATTTTGGCTCCTGGGCCATTATCGCAATTTTATTCGCGGTGGCCTGGCCGGTGGGCCTTGTTGTGCTGCTGGCCAAGCTGTTCGGCGGCGACACGAAGCGCAAGCCCGTGTCCCGGCAGAATCCCGGCCTGTCCCAGCAGAATCCCGCCCCGTCCCGGCCTCGTACCGGGACAGCCTCCAGCACCCGCAAAAAGGTGACGAAAACGCCCCAATACTCCGCAAAAGGGGCCAATACCATGAAAATTGTGGGCCTGGTGCTGCTTTTCGCAGGCCTGGTGTCTATGGTGCAGGGCGTTGGCGCCGCTGCCGGAGTTCTGAGCTGGAGCCTGCTGGCGGAGCTGTTTCCCACCATGGGCCTGGCCGCCGGAGGCCTGGGACTGGTCATCGGCAGCGCCTCTATGACCCGCCGGGCCCGCCGCTTCGGCAAATATCTGGCCTGTGCCCACGGGCAGGACGCCGTGTCTCTGAAAAAGCTGGCCGACACGGCGGAGGTCCCCCAGCGGAAGGTGGAAAGGGACCTGGAGATCATGATCGAAAAGGGCCTCTGGGGCAAGAACGCCTATGTGGACCTGAGCAGCGACATGCTGTTCCGCTCTCCGGAGGCGGCGGAGGCATACTTTGCCCCGCGGCAGACCGCCCAGGAGCCGGCCCTGGCGGAGCAGGGCTATTCCGGTATCCTGCGGGAGATTCGCCGGGCCAACGACCGCATTGCCGACCCTGTCCTCAGCCAGAAGATCGACCGGCTGGAGGAGGTGGCGGGGAAGATTTTCCGCATCATCGAAAAGGAGCCCGCCAAAAAGGGCAAGGCCGGCACCTTCCTGAACTACTATCTGCCCACCACCCAGAAGCTGCTGAATTCCTATGCCGAGTTTGAGGAGGCCGGGGTCAGCGGCGAGAATCTCAACCAGGCCAAGGCCAAAATCCAGAGTACCATGGACAGCATCGTGGCGGGCTTTGAGCGGCAGCTGGATGAGCTGTACCGCGCCGACGCCATGGACATCGACAGCGATATCCGGGTTATGGAAACCATGCTCCGCCGGGACAGCGCCACCGTGGCCGACGATTTCGGCCTGGGCGGCACGGCGGTGCAGCAGGAGGAAGAATAAAGACGGAAATAAGGAGGAAAAGCCCCATGAAGCGCGTTTTTGCCCTGATTTTAGCCCTGTGCATGGCCTGCGCCCTGTTTGCCTGCGGAAAGAAGCAGACGGAGGTGGCCCCCGGCGGAGATAGTCCCACGGTGACCCCCGGGGCCACGGACCCGGGAAGCGGCCCGGCGGAAAATCCCGGCGGCAGCGCCGGTGTGCCCGGCGGTGCAGGCAGTACCGGAAATGCCGGAAACGGCGGAAATACCACCGGCAGTACCGGCGGCGGCTGGGCCGGTACCCGGGTGGCGGTGATCTATTTCTCCTGCACCGGCAACACCCGGACGGCGGCAGAGCGCATCCGCGACCTGACCGGGGCGGATCTGATCGAGCTGGTGCCGGAGCAGCCCTATACCAGCCAGGATCTGGACTACAACGACGAGAGCTGCCGGGCCAATCAGGAGCAAAAGGACCCCGCGGCCCGGCCCCGGATCGCGGGCCAGCCGCTGGACCTGTCCCAGTATGGCACCATCTATCTGGGCTATCCCATCTGGCAGGGCACCGCACCACGGATCATCAACACGTTCTTGGACAGCTATGACCTGACCGGGAAAACCATCCGACCCTTCTGCACCAGCGGCAGCAGCGGCATCGAGACCTCCGTGGCGGATATCCGGGCGGCTGCGCCCGGGGTGGACGTAACGGCGGGTCTGCGCATCGCCGACCCCGACGGCAGCGATGTGAAGGCCTGGGCGCTGGGTTAATAAACAAGAGGAGTCCGGCGCGTGCCGGGCTCCTTTAACCTATAAAAAACCGCCTGCCGGAACCCCGGCGGGCGGGCTGCTGCAATGTCAGGACAGGCTTTTGAAAAGCTCCTCCAGGTCGGACTGCCGGTAGATCACGGCTTCCTGGTTCTGATTGGCCTGGACCACGGCGTTCGACAGAACGGGATCTGTCTGGGCGATGCGGGCCGTCAGCTGCGTCAGCTCCTGGGCGGTCAGCGTGGTCCTGCCGGGTGTAAGGGTATCCTGAGCGCTCATGGTCCCGAAGCTGTCCAGAAAATACCGGTGGCCGTTTTCATCATACACGGCATACAGTACCGTATTGTAATCGGTGATGGGGTGATATTTTTCCCCGCTGCCGTCATAATCCTTCAGGAAAACCAAAAGCTCGGTTCCGTTTATAAACAAGGGGTAGTTGGGAGAGGATGCCTCTGAGCAGCCGCCCTGCACCAGGGTGAAGTGCCGGGGAAGGTCCCCTTTATAAGACTCCTGAACGTCCGCGTCGAAGAACGTGACCCAGTTGTGCAGGTCCTCTCCCTGCCAGTCGCCCACCGTGACGCGGGCCACGGCGTCTGCCTCCTGAAAGGCGTCGGAAATGGAATAATAGCGCTCAAACATGGACCGGATCTGCATCTTCCCCCACCGGCTGGGGGGCAGAACGGGCTCGTGGGCCGCGCAGGCGGTTGTGGACAGCAGCAGAACCGCCGCCAGAACAAAAGAAATCCCTGGCCGCAAAAATGATCTGTTCACGGTGAACCTTCCTCTCTTTATGTATAATCGCCGGACAGGCGCGCGAAATAGTCCTCCAGGTCGGTCAGACGATAGAGGTCGCCGGAGGACGCAACCGGCCGGTCCGGGTCGGCCTGGGAGGGCGCAATGGCAGCCAGAACCGGGTCCTGCTTTGTCAGATTGTCCCTGATCTGAAGAAGCTGCTCCTGCCCCGGGTGCGCAACGGCCGGGCAATCGGCGGGCTGATTGATCTGACTCCATTGGGTCATCATGCCCAGGGCGTCCAGAACGTAAGACATGCCGCTGTCGTCCCGGGTTACATACATCACCGTGGAATACGTGTTTATCAGCTCATAGGCGTCCGGATACTCCACCAGGTCGTAGGTATCCCGGTACATGGACACATCGTATTTGATCAAGAACAGCAGCAGCTGATTGCCATAGGTGAATACGGGATAATTTCGGTAGGTCCAGGTGGAGCAGCCCTCCTGGGCCAGGACAAACTCATGGGGGATATCCCCCTTGTACACTTTTTGGACCGTTGTCCGGAAAAAGGTTCGCCCGGTGATCAGCTCCTCCTCCAGCCAATCCCCCACCGTAACAAGGGCAACCACCTCTGCGGCGTCATAGGCCTCCGACAGGGAGTAGGTGTGGGGAAGCATTCCTTGGGCCTCTCCCTCCCCCCACCGGCTGGGGGGGCAGAACGGGCTCGTGGGCCGCGCAGGCGGTTGCGGACAGCAGCAGAACCGCCGCTAAAAGCGCGGACAGCAATTTTTTCATGCTCGTTACCTCCTTTCGTGCGATTCGTGAAAAGATCATTTCGATAGTTCCCCCCCCCGCCCGCTGTGGCTACAGCGGGCGGGGCGTTCATTTATTCGGCGGGATTGATTTTTATTCCAGATGTTTGCTGGCCCTTTGGTACCCCACACAGTTTACACCGGTTATTCGTACCATAGGTGCATTTCCCAGTGCTTTTTATACCCCCACAAGCCGTGCAGTAATATTTATGCCAATTGGCAGAATTGGCATCTGTCTGATAAAATGAGTATCCAAAGGAATGGGTTGAATGAATACCTGTAATTACTTTTGCTCCCCATATGTCACATGCAGTGGGCGCGGATGCGGTCCCACTTGTAGTCCCATACATGAGTTTTCCAGAATTTTTTGAACTTATCAAATCTGCCAATCCAATAGCATGGCCAAATTCATGAGCCAAGGTACGCTGAGTAATATTCGACGAAGGTGTGTTTTTGTTAATTACTATTTCCCATTTTAGAACATGACCAGAATTTGAATCGATCACTAAAGCATGGTATTGTGCCACGGCACTAGTACTAGACCAGTCAACAGTGTATATTTCCCCTTTTCCCAAACTACTTTCAGAAAAATTGACAATACCCTTCCAAGAAGACGCACCACTTCGCACAGCACTTTTCATTGCGCTAGTCAGAGATGGGTCTCCAGATCGAAAATAAAAACCGAGAGTATTCAAGTTCTTAATATCGATATGTTCGGTTTCATCAATATACCATCCGACTGATTCACCGCCTACACACTTGTAACCTAATAGGGGGTGAGAAGTACTCATTAGAATATCACTTTGCTTTTTTTCGTGTGCATTTGAAATGCATACGGTCGTGAGAACAGCCAATAAGGCTATCAATATTGCATTAAAAGGTTTAACCTTCATTTGCGATTACCTCCCTTGCAAACTGGTGCATCCACTGATCGGTAGTTTGTTTGTCAAAAATGAGGGCATGCTCATAGGTATACAGAGGAAGCGGGTACTGTTCCACTGCCTTGGCAAGCACATCCTCCCGGTATCTGCGGTCCATGACCGGGCAGTCCAAGCCTGCCCCGATTCCCATATTTCTGTCACAGTAGTAATCACCGGAATCCGCCTGGATCACAAGAAATTCCGTGGTGTGTACACCCAGGTTGAGATATACCTCCGTACCGTCTAGTGTCTCCTTATGCAAAAAGGACAGTATCTCATTGCCATAGCTGTACAGCGGATAGCCCGCTTCGGTTCCCCGGGAACAGCCGAATTGGTCGTATACAAACGTATCCGGCAGGGTCCCCTTGAACACATCCACAGTTTCTGCCTGAAACAGAGTGGCATTGCGGTCAATGTCCTCGCCCAACCAATCGCCGATGCGGATGTGGGCCACTACGTCCGCTTCCTGAAAGGCCTCCTGAAAATCGTAGTACTTCGCAAGAATTGAGTAGGTTGGGTACTGTGATTCGCGAACCGGGGGCAGAACGGGCTCGTGAGCCGCGCAGGCGGTTGCGGACAGCAGCAGGACCGCCGCTAAAAGCGCGGATAGAAATTTTTTCATGCTCGTTACCTCCTGATCTGATTTTGACCGTATGGGCTGCGGCAGGCGCACAGACGGAATACGGCGCAGCCATCTATGCGCCCGGGGAAAGCGTTTGGGTACACCTTGCCCAAACTACACGGGCTCCATGGGCGGAATTACCTGCAAAATTGAATGATTCGATACGCATAAAACGCGCCCTTTCCATAAAACATACTATTTTACAATTATACCGTTCAATTATATATAACATATTCGCGAGGGAAAGTCAACGTTTTCTCTGAATTGCGGAAGCGGAAAAACGGTTTTCCGCAAAGACGGGGGAGACTGGAAATCCCCGGGAAGGTGTGGTAAAATAACGGAAAACAAGCGTTGAAAGGGTATGTGCTATGCGTATACTGGTTTTATCCGATTCCCACGGGTGCGTGGACCCTATGCAGCAGTGCGTGGAGCTGGTGCAGCCCCAGGCCATCCTCCATCTGGGGGACTGCGCCCGGGACGCGGACCGGCTGGGGCGGCTGTATCCCCGGATCCCGCTGCTGGGGGTGCCCGGCAACTGCGACTATGGCAGCGCGGACCAGCCGGAGCGGCTGACGGAGCTGGGCGGCGTCCGCATCCTGATGATGCACGGCCACACCCGGCATGTGAAGTCCGGCCCCATGGCGGCCATGTACGCCGCCCGGGAGTGCGGGGCGGATATCCTGCTGTTCGGCCACACCCACCAGCCGCTGGTGGACCGCAGCGGCGATTTCTGGGTGATGAATCCCGGGTGCATCGGGCCCAGTCCCCGGCGGACCTATGGCGTCATCACCCTGGAGGACGGCAGGGTGGACTGCGCCGCCCTCCGGCTGTGAAGGGGGGCGGCGGGATGCTGTACGCAGGATGCCACCTGTCTGCATCGGAGGGCTTTCTGGCTATGGGCCGGACGGCGCTGTCCCTGGGGGCCAATACGTTTCAGTTCTTCACCCGGAATCCCCGGGGCAGCCGGGCCAGGGCCATGGACCCCGCCGATGCGGCGGCGCTGCGGCAGCTGCTGGCGGATCACGGCTTCGGGCCGCTGGTGGCCCACGCGCCGTATACCATCAATCCCTGCTCCAAGGAGCCCCGGACCCGGGAGTTTGCCGTTCAGACCATGGCGGATGACCTGGACCGGCTGGAGCACCTGCCGGGGAACTATTACAATCTCCACCCGGGCAGCCACACGGGCCAGGGTACGGAGACGGGTATCCGCCAGATCGCCCAGGCCCTCAACGCCGTGCTGCGGCCGGAGCAGCGGACCACGGTGCTGCTGGAGACCATGGCCGGGAAGGGCACGGAGCTCGGCGGGCAATTCCGGGAGCTGCGGGAGATCATGGATCGGGTGGCCCTGCCGGTGGGGGTTTGCCTGGACACCTGCCATGTGTGGGACGCCGGGTACGACATCTGCGGCGATCTGGACGGCGTGCTGACGGAGTTCGACCGGGTCATCGGCCTGGACCGGCTGCGGGCAGTACACCTGAACAACAGTCTGAACCCCTGCGGCAGCCACAAGGACCGGCACGCCGTGCTGTTGGGCGGCGCCATGCCCCTGGAGGCCATCCGGCGGGTGGTGAATCATCCGGCGCTGCGGGGCCTGCCCATGGTGCTGGAAACGCCCAACGACCTGCCGGGGTACGCGGCGGAGATCCGGCTGCTGCGGCAGCTGGCGGAGGAGGGGTGAGCATGGGACTGCGTCTTTCTGCGGCGGGAATTTTCCTGCTGGGGACTCTGGGGCTGCTGCTGCACTCCACCCTGCCGCAGACGGGGCACATCCGGGCCGGGATGTTCTGCTTTTATACGAATCTCAGCAATTTGGCGGTGCTTTTATACGAACTGGCGCTGGCTATCGTCCCGGCGGGCGGGGTGCGGCGGCTGCTGACCGGCAGCACCGTGGCCCTGGCCATGACCCTGTGCATCTATGTAACGCACCTGGTGTATCACTTTGTGCTGGTGCCGGACGCCAGACGACGGGGGCAAAATTTTGCCGACTTCGGCGGCAGCTTTGGGAACCTGTGCGTCCACTATGGAACGCCGTGGCTGGTGGTGATGCAGTGGGTGCTGTGGGGCGATAAGTCCGGGCTGACGGTGCTGTCCGCCGTGTGGTGGCTGGTGCTGCCCCTGGCATACTTTGCCTATGCCATGCTGCGGGCCCGGACGGGCAAGCCCATCGGCCACACCAGGCTGCTGTATCCATACCCGTTTATGGACCTGGAAAAGCTGGGCCCCAAAAGGTTCTGCCTCAGCGTGGCGGCGGTGCTGGCGGCGTTTTTCGCCCTGGGCTGTATATTTGTGGGCCTGGGGCGGCTATTGGGATAGGAGGAATGACCATGGAAACAGAAGTGAAGCTGACGAAGCTGGCCGCCTGTGCCGGCTGCGGAGCCAAGGTAGGCGCCGGAACCCTGGCGAAGCTGCTGGACGGGTTCCGGACCCATTCGGACCCCCGGCTGCTGGTGGGGTATGACAAGTCCGACGACGCCAGCGTGTATTATCTGGACGAGCACACGGCCCTGGTGCAGACCACGGACTTTTTTCCGCCTATTGTGGACGATCCCTTCTTGTATGGACAGATCGCCGCGGCCAACGCCATCAGCGATGTGTACGCCATGGGCGGGGAGCCCAAGCTGGCGCTGAACATCCTGTGCCTGCCGGAGTCCATGACCCAGGACATGGTGCAGGAGCTGCTGCGGGGCGGGTATGACAAGGCCTATGAGGCCGGGGCCATCATCACCGGCGGCCACACCATCCACGGGGCGGAGCCCATTTATGGGCTGGCGGTGTCGGGGTTCGTGGACCCCCGGCGCATCCTGACCAACAGCGGGGCCCGGCCCGGGGACGTGCTGCTGCTGACCAAGCCCCTGGGCGTGGGCGTGCTGACCACTGCCGCCAAGGCGGGGCTGGCCGGCGGGGCGGTGATGGACCGCATTTACCGGCAGATGGCCACTCTGAACCGTGCCGCCCGGGACATTATGGTGAAATACCGGGTCCACAGCTGCACCGACGTGACGGGCTTCGCCCTGCTGGGCCACAGCTTCGAGATGGCCCAGGGCAGCGGCTGTACCGTCCATATCCAGAGCGGGAACGTCCCCTTCCACCCGGAGGCCTGGGACCTGGCGGCCATGGGCCTGATTCCTGCCGGAGCATACCGGAACCGGGATTTCGCCCAGAAGGGTGTCACCGTCCGGGGAGACGTCAGCCGTACCATGCAGGATCTGCTGTACGACCCACAGACCAGCGGCGGCCTGCTGATGGCGGTGGATCCCGCCGACGCGGCGGCATGCCTGCGGGAGCTGCGGGACAGCATCCCCGCCGCGGCCCAAGTGGGCTACGTCACGGAGCGGCAGGACAACTGGCTGATTCTGGAATAAACGAACCCCCTCCGGCAATGCCGGAGGGGGCGTATTATATCAGAGGGTGCGCGGATGGTTAGTGGAGCAGCCACGGCATATAGCGCTTTAGGTACTTGAGGTTGAACTCCCTGGATTCCTCCGCGAAGTCCGCCAAGGGCTGTAGACTCCCCGTGGCCAGGCAGTCCTGGGCTACGAAGGCCGTCATGGGTTTCCATACCCGCCAATAGTCCCGTTTCAGTTTTTCCGGAGGAACATCTCCCTGAAAGTAATAGGAAGTAGGGCACTTGACATTCTCCAGTACACGCCATGTTCCTTGTATATCGCCCGCCTCATACCAAAGACAAGGACGTATAGGATGAACAAGTTCTCTTTCACAGCGATAAGAAAGAATATCGTGAGGTGTTTGAATTGTGTTCAAGACTTTTAGCGTGTACTGCATTTGAAGATCCACATCGTTTGATATCCTTGGATCTACATCCCTGCAACTTTTCGGGTCTTCTTGTTTACACCATGCAGCGTGTGCATAATGATTCTCCGCATAATATGTCATATTCATCTGGCTGCGATAATTGCACCACATGTACTCCGACAGGGTCTGGGAGTAAAAGAGAATTTCTGGCAGTGTATATCCAGAACAAAGGATGATCTGCATAATTTGATTATCCGTCAGCCGCACCCACTCTGTGGAATCCCGGATAGGGGTAAAGCCGTTCTCCTCCAATGTATCCTTCCAGTGCAGTGCCATGAAAATATTCATTTCCTTCAAATACGGATTTCTCATACATGTATCTCCCTTCAAATTCATTCACTGCGCTATGGGAAGAATGAAATTACCAGAAAATTCCAATTTTCGGGTATATTGACGTATCTGTTGGAATTATAGCAAAAAAACACAGAGTTGGCAACCCTGTATTTTACAAATCCACACAGAAAAAAGGCGTATTTTTTTCGGGACGGGGGCATATACTGAGGGGAAGTTTCCAGGAAAGGATGTATGTCTATGTCCGATTTTTCCCAGCATGTGCCCCTGTCCACGTTTTTGCAGGCCCACCCCGACCAGGGGAGCCTGCGGGTGCAGGTGGCCTCCGGCGGCGGAATGTTTCCGGTGGCCGGGGCAAGGGTGGAGGTATACCGGCGGTTCGGGGGCCAGACCCACACGTTTTACCGGGGGCTGACCGATGAATCGGGTATCGTCCAGGGCATCGCCCTGCCGGCTCTGCCCGCCGCCTGGTCCCAGGCGCCGGACACCGCGTCCATCAGCGGCACCGACTACCTGGTGTCGGTGCGGCATCCCATGTTCGTGCCCCAGGAGGACCGGGAGGCCACGGTGTATGCCCGCATCGAATCCATTCTGCCGGTGATGCTGGAGCCGGTGATATAAGGGGGGGAGCGCGATGCCTGCAACGCCTGTGGTCCCGGAGACCATTACCGTACACCTGGGCCCGCCGGGGTCCGACGCACGGAACGTGGAGGTGCCCTTTGCCTCCTACATCAAGAACGTGGCGTCCCACGAAATTTACCCCACCTGGCCGGAGAGCGCCATCCGGGCCAACATCCTGGCCCAGATCTCCTACGCCCTGAACCGGGTGTATACCGAGTATTACCGTACCCGGGGATACGACTATGACATCACCAACACCACCCAGTATGACCAGGCCTATGTGGAGGGAGGAGATGTTTTCGAGAACATCAGCCAGATCGTGGACGACAGCTTCAACAACTATATCGTCCGTCAGGGCAGCGTGGAGCCTCTGTTTGCCCAGTTCTGCGACGGGGTGCGGACCCAGTGCGGGGGACTGTCCCAGTGGGGCAGCGTGGACCTGGCCCGGGACGGCATGAACCCCTATGAGATCCTGCAATACTACTACGGCGGGGACATCAGCATTGTGTTCAACGCCCCGGTAGGGGGCAGCGTGCCCTCGTACCCGGGCCGCCCCCTGCGACGGGGCGATGTCGGCAACGACGTGCTGCTTCTGCAGCGGCAGCTCAACCGCATCCGCCGGAACTATCCGGCCATTCCGGAGATCCCGGAGCCGTCCACGGTGTTTGACGTACCCATGGAGGAGGCGGTGAAGTCCTTCCAGCAGATCTTCAACCTGACTCCGGACGGCGTCGTGGGCAAGGCCACCTGGTACAAGATCAAGCAGATCTATAACGGCGTCAAGGGCCTGTCGGAGCTGTCCGGCGAGGGGCTGACCATCTCCGAGGTGCAGAGGCAGTATACCGAGGCCCTGCGGCTGGGGGACAGCGGCCTGGCGGTGCGGACGGTGCGGTTTTTCCTGGCTTTTCTGGGGTATTTCCTGCCGGAGCTGCCGCCCATCCGGCTCAGCGATGTCTTTGACCAGGAGATGCTGGACGCCGTGTATGCCTTCCAGAGCTATGCGGGCCTGACCGCCGACGGCGTGGTGGGCCGGGATACCTGGAACGCCCTGCGGCGGGCCTATGAGGACGTGCTGGAGGACCTGCCGGAGGACTATCAGCAGTTTGCCCGGGAGATTTATCCGGGGCGGTTCATCGTCCTGGGGGACCGGGGCGACACGGTGCTGTTTTTGCAGCAGCAGCTGAATCGCATTGCGGCCCAGGACCCGGATATTCCCACCGTGGCGGAGGACGGCATTTTCGGCCGGGGCACCCAGGCCGCTGTGCTGGCCTTGCAGCGAAAGCTGGGCATCGACCCCACCGGGGCCGTGGGACCCGTGCTGTGGGCGAAGATCGTCACCCAGGGGGCGGGGTATTGAAATCAGGTTGTCAAAAAAGGCGTTGCCCTTTTTTGACAAAAGAGATTCCGCTCCGACCCGCGCGTTTTCACGCATAAAATGCGCGAAAACACACTCTCTCCGCGCAAAGTATTTTTCACGACGTACACGCCCAACGGAAGTCCCCTTGGGGGGCGCCGCCGTGAAAAATGGATTGAACACTATTCGCGGCCTGCGGGCCGCGAACTCTGCGAGGCTTTTTGACAAGCAAAAAGAGGCTGCCTCAGGTGAGGCAGCCTCTTTTGTTTGCACTTTTCGGGTTCAGCCGTGACTTAGCCGAAGTTCACGTCCAGGCGGACGATGCCGTCGATGGCAATGTCGAAGTAGGGAGCGGAACGCTTCTCAGACTCGGCGAAGTAACCATCGTGAACGACCTCGGTGTCGTGCTCCATGTTGGCGTCGTTATCCACGTCGGCCATGTAGGAAGTCAGGTGACCCTCGGCGTCGAGCTTCATGTCGGCGGTGACATTCTCGCCGCTGACGGTGAAGGTGGACACGTCAAACACGTGCAGCTCGCCGCTCTCCAGCTTCTTCATGGCCTCGTCGATGGCGGCCTGGGTGCCGTCAGCGGCCACGTTGGTGTTCAGGTCAGCCAGAACCACGGACTTGGTGGCCAGGGTGCCGGTCCAGTCAGCCTCGATATCCTTGCCGTCGATGACAGCCTGGATGGCGTGGACATAGTAGGGAGCCCAGTCAATGCGGGAGGAGATGATGTAGGTGTTGGGGCCAACGGAAACGGTGGAGCCGTTGTAGGACACGTTGGGCACGCCGGCCTTCTCGCAGGCGGTGGGAGCGCCCATGGAGTCAGCGTGCTGGCTGATCAGAACGCAGCCGTTCTGGATCAGCTTCTCGGCGCCTTCCTTCTCGGCGGTCTCATCGTACCAGCTGCCGGTGAAGGTCACTTCCATGGTGGCGGTGGGGCAGACGGAGCGAGCGCCCAGGAAGAAGGAGGTGTAGCCGGAGATAACCTCGGCATAGGTGAAGGCACCGACGTAGCCCATCTTGGCCTTGTCCGCGGTGATCTTGCCGGAGTCGATCATCTCGTTGAGCTTCAGACCGGCAGCGATACCGGCCAGGTAACGGCCCTCATAGATGGAGGCGAAAGCATTGTGGTAGTTGGCCAGGCCCTCGGTATGGGCGCGGACGCCGGTGGAGTGGCAGAACTGGACGTTCTTGAACTCCTTGGCGGCCTCGATCATGTAGGACTCGTGGCCAAAGCTATCGGCAAAGATGATGTTGCAGCCCTGCTCAGCCAGCTCGGCGGCAGCGTTGTAGCACTCCTGGCCTTCGGGGACGTTCTTCTTGATGAAGTAATCTTCATTCTCCACCAGGCCCAGGGTCTGGCAGGCTTCCTTGGCGGCATTGATGAAGTTGAGGTCGTAGGTGGAGTTTTCATCGTGCAGGGTGATGAAGCCCACCTTGACCTTCTTGGTCTCGTTGTCGTCGGGCTTGTCGTTGCCGCCCTTGGAGCAGGCGACCAGAGACAGAGCCATGACCAGAGCCAGGATCAGCGCAAGAACTTTTTTCATGTTTTTGTTTTCCTCCTTTTAATGTGTGGCGTCCGGCTGAAAGCAGTGTGCAATATGCCGTGCGCCTGAACAACGGGTCACCCCGGCATTCACAAGATATGTAGTATTATACAGGATTCCCGGAAGGATTTCAACTAAAAATGCAAAAAATGCCAAAAAATTCCGCAGATGCACCAATATAGCCGAATGATTCGGGGAAATATCCCGTCGAATCGCAGAAAAAACGTTACCGGCAATATGGATTCCCGCAGGCTGCCTTCCGGTGGGCTTATGACGGAATGGCCCTTTGCCCGCAGGGCGGGGTGCTCTGCGGGCAAAGAGGGATGATTTTACTGATGGACGCGGGTGCCGGTTTTGCCCTCGATGCCGTCCCTGGCCTTCTCCAGCAGGGTGATCAGGGCGGTGCGGCCGGGCTTGGATTCGGCAAAGGACAGGGCAGCCTCCACCTTGGGCAGCATGGAGCCGGGGGCAAACTGCCCCTGGGCGATATACTCCCGGGCCATGGCGGGGGTCAGGTCGTCCAGACCCTTCTGGTCGGGCTTGCCGAAGTTGATGGCCACCTTCTCCACGGCGGTGAGGATGATGAGCATATCGGCGTCCAGCAGCTCGGCCAGCTTGGCGGAGCCGAAGTCCTTGTCGATAACGGCGGGAGTGCCGTACAGACGGCCGTCACGGCGCACCACGGGGATGCCGCCGCCGCCGGCGGCGATAACGATGTTGCCGGAGTCAAACAGAGCCTGGATGGCGGACTTCTCCACGATATCCACGGGCTTGGGGGAGGGGACCACCTGGCGATAGCCGCGGCCGGCGTCCTCCACCATGGTATAGCCCCGCTGGGCGGCAATGCGCTGGGCGGTCTCCTTGTCGTAGAAGGCGCCCACGGGCTTGGTGGGATGCTGGAAGGCGGGGTCATCCTCGGACACCAGAGTCTGGGTCACCACGGTGGCCACGCCCTTGCTGATGCCCCGGGCGGCCAGCTCGTTGCCGATGGCGTTTTGCAGGTGATAGCCGATATAGCCCTGGCTCATGGCGCCGCACTCGGGGAAGGGCATGTCGCCCTGGATGGCGCCGGACTCGGCGGCGGTGGACAGACCCAGGTTGATCATGCCCACCTGGGGGCCGTTGCCGTGGGCCACCACTACCTCGTTGCCGGCCTCGATCAGGTCCACAATGGGACGGGCGGTCTCGGTGACCAGCCGGAGCTGCTCCTGGGCGGTTTTGCCCAGGGCGTTGCCGCCCAGGGCGATGACGATGCGTTTGGACATAGTGCTTTTACCTCTCCTTATCAGATTAAGCGGGGATAGCGGGGGCGCCAACGCCCCCGCTATGTAGTTTTACCGGATTCAGAAGGATTTACGCTGCTCCTTGCCCTCGTCCATGGCCATCAGCGCCCGGACGGGATCCTTCACCTGGGCCAGGAAGATCATGGCGGCGATGATATAGGGCTTGTAGGAGGCCTGCTTGTACAGGGGC